>Ga0206988_1270_pt1 | contig 11293 bp, 6 predicted proteins | sample Alteio_BWMinCont_12_FD_153263 | JGI IMG/M metagenome (GOLD analysis project Ga0206988, IMG submission 153263) | Enriched cells from forest soil in Barre Woods Harvard Forest LTER site, Petersham, Massachusetts, United States -... | ecosystem: Environmental > Terrestrial > Soil > Temperate forest >... | reverse complement strand
ACCCTCGGTAACCCGCGCGACATCGCGCGCCTGCATCACCCGGGCGACGGCCGCCTGAAGTTGTTGATTGGCCTGGACCGCCTGCAATTCCAGTGCGCTCAAGTTGGTGTCGCCGAAGATCTCCCACCACGCGCCTTTGGGAAGATTGTCGAGCGGTTGACCGATTTTCCACGAGCCGTATCCCCCCGACTTGTAGCTTGTCGGGATGACATTGGTCGGCGAATGGTAATCCGGACCGATCGTAGACCAGTTGGCATGCGCGGAGGAGAACGGGATCAGCAATAGCGCAGCCACAACCGCAACCGTCACGGCACCGGCCGCACCGGGCAGGTGGCCCTTCGTCTCAATGGCAGGCCGCTTACTCGAACCAAGTTTCATCAAGGAGACGTAAAATACCGGGGTCAGGAACAAACCGAACAGCGTCACGCCAATCATGCCGGAGAACACGGCAGTCCCCATGGCCTGGCGCATTTCGGCACCGGCGCCGTGGGAGGTGACCAGCGGGTAGACACCTGCGATGAACGCGATGCTGGTCATCAAGATGGGACGCAACCGCAGACGGCAGGCTTCGATGGCGGCCTCGACGGGCGACAAACCTTCATCCTGTTTGACCTTGGCAAACTCGACGATCAGGATGGCGTTTTTACAGGCCAAACCGACGAGCACGATCAGCCCGATCTGGGTGAAGATGTTATTGTCGCTTCCTCTGAGCCAGACGCCGGTGATGGCGAACAGCAGGCACATGGGCACGATGAGAATAATGGCGAGCGGCAACCGGAAACTTTCATACAAGGCCGCCAGCACGAGGAACACCAGCAACAAGCAGAGCGGATAGACGTAGATCGCAGTGTTGCCCGCCAGAATCCGTTGATAGGTAAGGTCGGTCCACTCGTAATCCATCCCGCGTGGGAGGTTCGCGCTGACGAGGTTGGCCATGGCCGCTTCAGCCTGGCCAGAGCTGTATCCGGGCGCGGGACCGCCGTTGATTTCCGCCGCGGGATAACCATTGTAGCGCATCACCCGCGCGGGACCGTGAGATTCCGTGACCTTGACGACGGCCCCGAGCGGCACCATTTCACCCTTATCATTGCGCGTCTTGAGCCCCAGTATGTCCGCCGCTTGTGAGCGGAATGGCGAATCCGCCTGGGCAATCACCTCGTAGGTGCGGCCGAAACGATTAAAATCGTTGATATAGAGCGAGCCAAGATAGACTTGCAAGGTATCAAACAGGTTGGCCAGCGGAATACCCTCGGTCTTGGCTTTCAGGCGATTCACGTCGGCATCCAATTGGGGCACGTTGACCGTAAAGGTCGAGAAGACCCCGGCCAATCCCAGATTGGGTGACATATAGGTTTTGTTGGCGATGTTCTGCACCGATTGATAGAGGGCGTCGTAGCCCAACTCGGCGCGATCCTCGACATATAGTTTGAAACCGCCAATGGTGCCCAGGCCGTTGACCGCCGGGGGCATGACCGCAAAGATCTGCGCGTCTTGGATGGAAGAGTACAGTTGATTCATTTTTCCTGCGATCGCCGGGCCGCTGAGGTTTGGCGCCCGGCGTTCCTCAAAAGGTTTCAACGTGATGAACACGATGCCGGCATCCGACGCGACACTGAAGCCGCTGATGCTCAGACCAGGAAAGGCCACGGCGGATTGAACGCCGGGTTGTTTCAAGGCGATGTCAGACATGCGGCGGATCACGTCTTCCGTACGATCGAGAGACGACCCCGCCGGCAATTGGGCGAAAGCCACGAGATATTGTTTGTCTTGAGTTGGCACGAAGCCGGTGGGCACCTTGTTGAAACTCCAGACGGTGAGCGCCACCAGGCCGCCGTAGAGGAACAAAGCAATCACGCCCTTGCGCAGCACCCCCTGTACACCGGCGGCATACTTGATGCCAGCCCAGGCGAACACCCGGTTGAACGGGCCGAAAAACCAGCCAAGAGCCCCGTCCATCATGCGCCAGAGCAAGTCCTTCGGAGCATGATGATCTTTGAGCAAGACGGCGCACAACGCGGGCGAAAGCGTCAGCGAATTGAACGCGGAGATCACGGTCGAGATCGCAATGGTGATAGCGAACTGTTTGTAGAACTGGCCAGTGAGTCCGCTGATAAAAGCGGTCGGGACGAAGACCGCGCACAACACCAGCGCGGTGGCGATGATCGGGCCGGTGACTTCCTTCATGGCCTGACGGGCCGCATCGACCGACGACAAACCACGCGCAATGTTGCGCTCGACATTTTCCACCACGACAATGGCATCGTCCACCACGATCCCGATGGCCAGCACCAGTCCAAATAGTGAAAGGGCGTTGATACTGAAACCCAACCCCAACATGACCGAGAGGGTTCCAACCAGCGACACGGGTACGGCGGCGAGCGGGATGATCGCCGCGCGCCAGGTCTGGAGGAAGATGATGACCACGATCACCACCAGCAGGATCGCTTCGGCAAGCGTGTGAATCACGGCTTCAATTGAGCGCCGCACGAACACGGTCGGATCGTAGACTACGGAATAATCGAGCCCTTGCGGGAAGTTTTTCTTCAAACTTTCCATGGTGGCACGGACGTTCTTGGAAAGATCCAAGGCGTTCGCGCCCGGCGTCTGAAAGATGGGAATGGCGACCGCGGTTTTATTGTCGAGCAACGAGCGCAGCGAATAACTGCCGGCCCCGAGCTCGATCCGGGCGACATCTTTCAGCAGCGTCTTATCACCATTGGCGCCAACCTTGACGATGATGTCGCCAAATTCCTCCTCGGAGGCCAGGCGGCCCTTGACGTTGACCTGCAATTCAAACTTCACCGGGGATTTGACCGGTTCCTCACCGATCAGGCCGCCAGCGACCTGCACGTTCTGCTCGCGGATGGCCGCCACCACATCGCTGGCCGTGAGACTGCGGGCCGCCAATTTGTCCGGGTTCAGCCAGATGCGCATGGCATAATCGCCCGAACCGAAAACCTCCACATCACCCGCGCCGGGGATGCGCGCGAGCACGTCCTTCACTTCGAGCGTGGCGTAATTGCGTATATAGACCGCGTCGTAGCGGTTATCGGGTGAAAACAAGTGGACGACCATCGTGAGGTCGGGCGACTGCTTGGTGGTTGTCACGCCGAGATTGCGCACTTCCTCGGGCAATTTGGGCAATGCCTGGGAAACGCGGTTCTGGACCTGTACCTGGGCCTGATCCGGATCCTTGCCCAGGGCAAAGGTCACCGTGATGGTTAAAACGCCATCGGCGGTCGCCTGGGAAAAGGTGTACAATGAGCCTTCCACGCCGTTGATCGCCTGCTCCAACGGTGAAGCGACGGTTTCCGCGATGATCTTGGGCGTAGCCCCCGGATACTCGGCGCGGACCACAACGGTGGGCGGCACCACCTCGGGATATTCAGAGATGGGCAGCTTGAACATCGCCAGCAGCCCCATCACAAAAATGGCAATGGACAGCACACCGGCAAAAATCGGCCGCTTAATAAAATAGGAGGAAAAGTTCATGGTTTCCCAAGTTCGTCAAATTAGGGCAGTTCGATTTAGCGCCTGGCCGTTTCCGGCGCGGTCGCGGCCAGTTCTTCCACCGGGTTGACCGGCATGCCCGGGCGCACCCGTGCCATGCCGTTGACCACCACTTTTTCGCCCGGCATCAAGCCCGTGCGGATCACCCGTTTGCCGTCAATCACCGGTCCGATTTCGACCGGCTGATATTGCAGGGTGTTGGTGGGCGACAAGGTCAGGACAAATTTGTTCGCCTGGTCCGTGCCAATCGCCTGTTCCTCCACCAGCAAGGCGGGATGCCGCTCGCTCAAGGGGATGCGGATGCGCGCAAATAAACCGGGCACGATCTGACCATCCCCGTTGGGGAAGATCGCCCGCAACAGGATGCTGCCCGTATCCGCGTTGAGTTGATTGTCAAACGACTCCACCCGCCCGTGATGACTGAAGCCGGATTCGCTGGCCAGTTCAAGATTCACGGGGACTTTGCCGTCGGCATCCATGTCCAGTTTGTTCGCGAGTGTCAGCGCGTTAAACTTAAGGAACGACGCCTCGTCCATGTCCACATAAACATAAATGGGATCCACTGACACGACCGTCGTCAGCAGCGTGGCGGAGTCGGCGTTACCGCTGACATAATTTCCCTCCGTCAACAGCGCCCGGCTGACGCGACCATCAATTGGAGAGCGCACCTGCGTGTATTCGAGATCCAGCCGCGCCGAATCGAGTTCCGCTTTGGCTTCCTCAAAGCGGGCCTTACGGGATTCCGCCTCCTCGCTCGAGATGGCGTTGTTCTTCAAGAGCAGGTCAATGCGATCGGCCTGGCTCTTGGCTTCGTCATACTGCGCCTGACGCTGGTCAAAGACCGCCTGGTTCCAGCGCGGATCAACCACGAACAAGACGTCGCCTTTCTTCACCAGTTGACCAGATTGAAAACAGACCTGCTGGATGTATCCAGAAACGCGGGGACGGACCTCCACCGAATCCACCGGCTCGGTATGGCCCGTAAATTCGCTCCATTCCACAATTTCTTTCTGCTCCACCGGGGCGACGGTGACTTGCGGCGCCGGCGGCGGGCCTTGTTGAGCCGCGCTCCGATTGCAGCCGGTCATTAGCATCAGGGCCGGAACACCGACCAACAGCGCCGCGACCGAACTCATAATAGATTTTCTGAAGATCATATATTTATTTGTAAAAGTTAAATTTAAGGACTTGGTTTTGGGGTTCAGGCCGCGAAGGCCAGGGACACATCCCCGCGGCGGATTAACCCCTGACGTTCATGCCAGTTGGCAGCAACGCGCACTTTTTCCAACGCCAGGGCGGGAAAGACGAGATGCGGATATTCGGTCTCATAAGCCAGGGCTTCAGCTTCATTGATTACCTGCTGGAGCAACCTTTCATGGATTTCATAGGTCTCCTTGAATTCAGCGATCAGGCTTTCCTTGGCTTCGGCGAGGAGAGCGGTAAATTTCCGGCATTGCTCAACGCAGGCGGCCGCGAACTTCGAGGCCCCGTTGTTTTCATCTGCTGCACGATTTGTATTCATATTATTTTTCCTTTCTTCCAAGTAGTTGTCTGTTTGGTAAACTAATACATCAAAAAAAATCAATTAACTTTCGCATCTGCCTCTTCTTTAGACGCCATGACGGGATAAACCTTTACCCCTAACATTGCGTACACACCCAAATACGAGTCGCGTAATCCCTCGGCATCATTTTTGAATTCGCGCCTGCGTCAATAATCCCTCGTAATAAGCCATGATCATCCGCGACTTGGCCTCGGCGTCCGGAGCCTCGATTTGCCCGGCGGCATAGGCATCACGTATCGCTGTTTCGATATACTTGCGCTTGCTCTCCAACATCTGTTTAACCTTCTGTTGCAGAACATCTTCTTGCGTGCACACCTCGCAACCTAAAGAAACCTGGGGGCAACCCAGTACCCGGCCATACTTTGCCTTGATTTCGCTCTGAAACTCGTACGCAAAATCACAGTATTTACGGAGGCGTTCCAAGGGCCGCACAGTCGCAGAAAAAATCCCATCCAGTTTGGCCCGCCCCACTTCCCAAGCGCCATCAAAGGCAGCGGCGGCCAAATCGGCTTTCGATTCGAAAAAGTAGTAAAAACTGCCCTTTTTCACGCCCGCCTTCTCGCAAATCTGATCAATCGTGGTCGTGCCATAGGATCCCGTCCAGATCAACTCCAGGACGGACTCCATCAATCTTTCTTTGGCATCACTTACACGGCCCATATACTTTTTCGTTGTTAGATACTTAATGTTTCACCCAGCGACTCCCGGGCGACCCAACCAATCTAGCAATCTTTACTAATTAGTCAACTATTATTTTAAAAATTGTATTGATTGCGGTTTAACCGCCAGAAAATCAGCGGTTATCGTGCCATCCGGATGATCAAAGGATCGGGCTTTTCCATCCCACATTTCACCCTGACCCTCTCCCCTCCCCTTATCATTACCCACATCTTTTACGCGGATATTTAAGCCTGTATTATGATGTAACTTGTTAATTATAAATCAATTGCTGTCTTAGTTTGGGTCGCCCTTTCAGGGCTTGGGTGGTCGGCCTTACCAAGACCCAGGCCGATGGCCTGGGCTGGAGCTAAATCGCGCCGTTGGCGCTGGCGCCAAAAGCCTTGTTGCTTGGACTTTTCGAGCGAAACGAAACGCGCAGAAGGAAAACTCTTTCGAGATCAAAAAAGATGTGGGTAATCACAAGGCCCACCCATCCAATGGGAGCGGAGGGGACACCAAGCGGACGTCCGTGGTGATTCGGCAATTAATTGGCTGGCGGCAGGTTCGGGGCTCAGCGCGCGAATTGTTCGGGGAAATTTCACCCCACGGCAGGTGAATAAGGCTTTCGGCTCGCTTTCCCTGACATCGCAGCTTGTTCCTTGGGGTTTCTCTGGTACCTTCCGCGGTTCAAACATTGTGAGTATTGATAAAGAAATTCAGCGACGGCGCACCTTCGCCATCATTTCGCATCCCGACGCGGGTAAAACCACGTTGACGGAGAAGCTGTTGCTTTATGGGGGGGCGGTCCAGTTGGCGGGATCGGTCACCGCGCGCAAAAATCAGCGGGCCACGACCAGCGACTGGATGGAGCTGGAAAAAAAGCGCGGGATTTCGATCAGTTCCACCGTATTGCAATTTGATTACGACGGCTATCGCATCAACCTGCTCGATACGCCCGGCCACAAGGATTTTTCCGAGGACACCTACCGCGTGCTGACCGCGGTGGATTCGGTGGTGATGGTGATCGATTCGGCGAAAGGGATTGAGCCGCAGACACGCAAGTTGTTCGAGGTCTGCCGCCAGCGCGGTGTGCCCATCTTCACCTTCATGAACAAGTGCGACCGGCCGATGAAGGAGCCCCTGGCGTTGCTGGATGAATTGGAAAAAGTCCTGGGCATCGGCGCGTTCCCGGTCAACTGGCCGATTGGCAACGGCGCGGAATTTCAGGGCGTTTATGATCGCCAGACGAAAATGATGCACACGTTTGAGCGCGTGGTGGGCGGAAAATACCGGGCCCCGGTTTCCGTGGGCGGTTTGCATGATCCGGCGGTCCGGGGAAATCTCGGGGAAGCGGAGTTCAACAAGACGCTGGAAGAATTGGAGATGCTCGAAATGGCGGGCGAGGCGTTTGACGAGGAGGCGGTGCTGGCGGGTAAGACGACGCCGGTTTTTTTCGGGAGCGGCGTGAACAATTTCGGTGTGCAGCTTTTGCTGGACGGATTTTTAAAGCATTCACCGCCGCCAAAATCGCGCGTGATGGGCGGCGTGGAAATCGCGCCCGAAAATCCGGCCTTCTCCGGATTCATTTTCAAAATCCAGGCCAACATGGATCCCAAGCACCGGGATCGCATCGCCTTCATCCGGGTGTGCTCGGGCAAATTTGACCGGGACATGACGGTGCATCATTCGCGCTCGGAAAAAAAAGTGCGTCTCTCCAGTTCGCACAAACTTTTTGGCAATGAACGCGAAACGGTGGACGAGGCCTTTCCCCGGCGACGTTATCGGCCTGGTTGGACATGACAGTTTTGGCATCGGCGACACGCTGACGACGGATCCAGGGATTCTCTACAAGGAGATTCCGCGATTCACGCCGGAGGCGTTCAGTTACCTGCACAATCCGAATACGGGAAAATACAAACAGTTCCGGCAGGGACTCGACCAGTTGTTGCAGGAAGGCGTGATTCAGGCGCTGTATTTGCGGAATTCCTCCATCAAAGTACCGCTTCTGGCGGCGGTCGGGCCGCTGCAGTTTGAGGTGGTGCAGTTCCGCCTGGAAAGCGAGTACGGCGCGGAATCACGAATCGAAGCCGCGCCGTGGTCGGTCGTCCGCTGGCTGCCGACAGACATCAGGGAGGACGAACTCGATGCCCTCTCGCTGCCTACCGGCGCAAAACTCGCATATGACCTCGGCAAAAATCCGGTCGTGCTCTTCCAGAACGAGTGGTCCGCGAATTATTTTGGCGAGACGAACAAGAATTGTCCGCTCTCCGCTTTGCCCGTGCAAACCGCGCGGGAATGAAAGCGTGAAGTCAAATCAATGAGCCCAAATTTCCTGGTCTGAAATTCGCGAAGGTATTCGTGTCCATCTAAGGCGAGTTTAACAAAACCCTTGATTTGTCAGGGGTTGCTCGCAGGGTGGACGGCCACTGTCAGCGAAACTGTCAGTAAAGAGGAGAGTCACGGAACTATTCGCCACTACTTGTCAGAACTCGCTGAAACTTTGCCACAACTTTTGGAATCATTTCCGCTCCAGCGTGGTGTTAACTTGTTTAGTGGCTTTGCGGGAGTTGAACAACATAATCTGCAAATCGCTCGGGTATGTTTAAATTCAGTTGGTAATGTTTAGCCGCAAATACATAAAATGAACCATTTTTTGACTGAAACAGGTCAACTTGGTCCTTTCTGCATTCGCGCTTTCGAAAATGGTCCATATACGTTTCCCAAGCCATCTGAAATCGAGCGGCATCTCGGCTCGCTAAAGCACGCAAACATTCAATCAATAATCTTGTTTGCTGTTTATTTTTGCCGAGAATGAATTCTATTGTCTGCCGGTGGCCATCAAGCGACTCACCTCTGAGAAAAAAACCGAGCAAGGCAAAGTAGGCATGGTCAGGCCATTCCCATTTCGGTGGCACACGGGGAAACTGGGAAAGTGCAACGACTGCCTTCCCAATCACCCAGGGCAGATGCCCAGAAAAGGGCCACTGGCGAATCACAAAACCAAAAATACGGATTGTCGCTCGGCTTATTCGCAACTCTTTGCCGCCACTCTCCAAAAAAATAGTCAAGTGAAGCGCGAACTACCTCTCGCGCCGAACTGACCGCTTGTTGGGAATCGCCCTCCAGAACTGCGCAATCTGCGATATAAGCATGTCTGGATTTGTAGCTCGAAATTAAATCTCCGAAATTATGAGCAGAGGTATCCGGATATGAAGCAGGGAGTGATTCAAGAGATTTCGCCATTGGCACGTGCCACCCAAATTTTTCTGCGAGGGTCATAAACGAGTTGGCTATTATTATCCGAGTACCGATTCGTCAATTGATTTAAAATTGCGCCGCGATTTCCAGAAAATCAAGGCAACAAACCGACAATTTCTTCCAAGCCCCAAACATGGTCGGGCATTCCCACTTCCATTGGAAGAGACCAGCCAAACGTGGCAGCATCCTTGTGGCACGATTGCCGAGGAGTTAGGCAGTTATTTCTCCGCCGACCGGATTACAGTCTGATAGTCAGTAAAATTGCCAGTGCAAAGACTGAAAAGCAGTGAACAATTCTGGCTAGTAGCGGAGAATTCATCTTTGTTTTACAATGCTTTTTGCTATTTTATCGGCATCCGAATCGTGTTTACAGACCGTGTCCATCCGTGGCCAAAAATTGACTACCCAATCCTCAACTACACCTTCGGTTGGCGCGAGCTGGCCGACGATGATTTTCAGCAGGGTGGATTTACCCAGCCCGTTGCGACCGCACACGCCCACGCGTTTGCCATTCTCAAACGTGAAATTGAAGCCGGAAAACAATTTCCGTCCGGCGATCATCATGCCGAGGTTGCTGACTTCCACCGTGCGGTTGCCCAGTTGCGGCGGCGGCGGGATCACCAGCTCCACTTCTTCCTCCACCATCGGCCCATCCTGCGCGGCTGTGGCGTAGTAACGTTCGAACCGGTCCTTTTGCTTGCTGCGCTGCGCGCGCGGGCCTTGCCGCACCCACGCCAGTTCCTTCTTTAAAAACATCTGGCGCTTGTGCTCGATCACCGAATCCGCTTCCTGGCGTTCCGCCTTGGCCAGCAGATAATCCGTGTAATTTCCCGCATGGGAGAAAAACTTGCCGTCGTAAAGCTCCAGGATGCTCGTGGCCACGCGATCCAGAAAATAACGATCATGCGTGATTCGAAACGGCACGAGATATTGGAACAGAGAATCCAGGTGCTGGAAGGCTGGACGGTGGACCGGCGGATCGAAGTGGCCATGGCCACGCGTCGCTTTTCGCCGCCGGAAAGCGACTCGATTTTTCGATCAGCGGGCGGGCAATTGAGGTGGGCCATGGCCACTTCGATCCGCCGGTCCACCGTCCAGCCTTCCAGCACCTGGATTCTCTGTTCCAATATCTCGTGCCGTTTCGAATCGTGGGGCAGCGACTCAAATTCCGAGATCAAATCCAGCACGTGCTGCGCCCCGTCGCGAATGTTTTCGTAAACATTCTTGGTCGCATCCAGCATGAAATCCTGCGGCAGATAACTGACGACCAGATCGCGTTGCCGCGAAACTTCCCCGCTGTCCGGCGCCTGCAATCCGGCCAGGATTTTCAGGAAGGTCGTCTTGCCGCAGCCATTTCGCCCGACCAGCCCGATGCGATCACCCTCCTGAATCCCCAGCGTGGTGGCGTCGAGCACCGTATGATTGTTGTATCGTACGGTGACTTCCGAGGCGGAAATGATGGTGGGCATAAATTATCTACCGATGGACACGGACTTCAAATCTCAATCAGAGCGTCCCAAAAATAGCGCAAACCCCTGTAAATTCAAGGTGAATCCGCCATTGCGCGTCATTATTTTTCATGACTTTCCGGGGCTTTAGCTGATAATGTCACTGAGCAAGGTGAAGTTGAGCGAATGGCTTGTGGGTGATTCATCCCTTGAAATATGAAACACGGTTTGAACGCGTATTTTGTCCATTAGCCGTCTGCACAAGGATTGGTTGTCAGGATACCACCATCAATTGCCCTTGCCAAACTGAGACGAGTTTTTCAAGATGCACAGGAAGGACAAAATAAAAAATCTTTTGCCGTATGAAACAACATTTATCCATGGCCCTGACATTGGTGTGCCTTGTGTTGGTCATATCTCTTGTCATGATGAAACGGGGTAATGATGCGCAGCTGGAAAAGGATGCCGGTGCGATTGCCGATTTTTCGAATCTGGTGGACTCGGCGCAGATACAAATTGCCGCCGGTAACGGAACGATTCTCACATTTTCCAACAGCCTCAATGAAAGCCAGGCCGCGTCATTGACGTTTTCAAACCAACTGACTGAAGCCGAATCCGCCGTCGCCCTCGACACGGAACAAATCACCAACCTGAACCTGCGGGTCGCGGAGTTGGCATCAGAAAATCAAACTTTAGGCCAGCGCGTCATGGATTTGACCAACCAGATGACCAGCCAGGTGAGCCAGATGACCAGCCAGGTGACCGCCCTCACAAGGCAAATCGCTTTGACCCAGACCAATCTGGATCAGGCAAATAAAGACTACGTCCTTCTGGAAAATCGTTTCCGCATAGA
>Ga0206988_1269_pt1 | contig 11309 bp, 21 predicted proteins | sample Alteio_BWMinCont_12_FD_153263 | JGI IMG/M metagenome (GOLD analysis project Ga0206988, IMG submission 153263) | Enriched cells from forest soil in Barre Woods Harvard Forest LTER site, Petersham, Massachusetts, United States -... | ecosystem: Environmental > Terrestrial > Soil > Temperate forest >... | reverse complement strand
TGCTTTCGCCTGAATCGTCTGAATCAACTACCGCATTCACGACTATTTTAGCTTTCACATCGCCAGTCTCTGTTGTTGCTGGTGTTTTTGCCATCTCTGTTACTACCTCTTATTTAAGACCTTTGCGTTTACCTTTGCGTGTTCTTGCATTTGTTCTGGTGCGTTGGCCACGGGCTGGCAAACCACGCTTATGGCGTGTTCCCCGGTAGGTGCCCAATTCAACTAGACGTTTAATGCTCATTGCCACTTCACGTCGTAAGTCGCCTTCCACGCGGATTTTGACGATCTCGCTGCGTAAGCCTTCTAACTCAGCTTCTGTTAAATCTTTGACCTTCTTTGCAGGATCAACTTTTGCTGTCCCGCATAGAGCTTTCGCTCGATTTCTTCCAATACCGTAGATAGCAGTAAGTCCTATGACTATGTGCTTCTGCATCGGTATGATTACGCCTGCAATACGGGCAGCCATTTAAACGCTCCTAACATACAAAAAGTGCATGATTTTAATACTCATTCTAATAAAAATCAACCTTAACCTTGTTTTTGTTTATGTCGCTTTTCTTTGCAAATGACACGTACCGTACGGTTTCTACGGATAATTTTGCAATTGCGGCATATCTTTTTAACAGATGCGCCTACTTTCATAATTCACCCCACTAAACCAAATGATGAAGCTTATCGAAGCGCGGCACTTCCGCCACGCAGATTTGCTTTCTTTAATAACGACTCATATTGAAAGGACATAATATGTGCTTGCACTTGAGCCATAAAATCCATCACCACAACCACTACAATTAACAAGGATGTGCCACCAAAATAAAATGGAACATTCCAGGCCAATATTAAAAACTCAGGGAGCAAGCACACTAACGTGATATAGATAGAGCCAGATAATGTTAGCCTGGTCATCACACCATCAATGTATCGCGCTGTTTGTTCGCCTGGTCGTATACCGGGTATAAACGCACCCGATTTTTTTAAATTTTCCGCTGTTTCTTTAGGATTAAAAATCAATGCCGTATAGAAAAAGCAGAAAAAGATAATGCCCGCGCTAAATAACAACATGTGTAAAGGTTGACCCTGTTGCAATGCAACACTTAAGGAGCCTAACCATTCAAAACCTTTACCGTTTCCAAACCATTGCGCTATGGAGGCTGGAAATAAAATTAAACTTGATGCAAAAATCGGTGGTATGACGCCTGCCATATTAATTTTTAACGGCAAATGCGTACTTTGCGCCGAGTAAACTTTGCCGCCTTGAATTCGACGAGCATAGTTGATGGTAATTCGACGCTGCGCACGCTCCACAAACACCACAAACGCAACCACACCCACCACGGCCGCCAGTACAAGCAACATAATAATTACTTGCAACTGACCTTCGCGAACTTGCTCAAGCACGCGACCAAAAGCGGAAGGCAATCCTGCCACAATACCCGCGAAGATAATCATGGAAATACCATTACCAATCCCGCGTTCTGTGACTTGTTCACCCATCCACATTAAAAACATCGTTCCTGTGACTAGTGTTAATGTAGTCGTAAAAAAGAACGAAAAATTTGGATCTAATGCAACGCCATGCACGGCAAGCATTTTGGATACACCTATCGCTTGAAATGCGGCTAAAATAACAGTGCCATAACGCGTATATTTGTTAATTTTACGTTGCCCTGACTCACCTTCTTTACGCAACTCAGCCAAATTAGGCGATAACACCGTTAACAGCTGGATAATGATCGATGCCGATATATACGGCATAATACCCAGCGCAAAAATACTAAAGCGCATTAAGGCGCCGCCTGAGAACATATTAAAAAGCCCAACGATATTATTTTGCTGGGCGTTAAATAAATCCTGTAGACGCTGCGGATTCAATCCGGGGACAGGAATATAAGAACCGATCCTGAACACTAGAATTGCAAACAAAACGAAAAGTAATCTCGACTTTAAGTCTGCAAACCCGCTTGAGTTAAAATTCGCACCTAACCTGCCTGCTGCCATCTTATGCTTCTACCTTCCCTTGGGCTGCTTCAATTGCTTTGCGTGCACCCGCTGTGACGCTTATACCGCGCACAGTGACTGAACGTGTGATTTCACCCGAAGCAACTATCTTCACATCCTTGGTATCGAATCGAATAATGCCAGATGACATTAAAGAAGTCATATCGATGGTATCGCCTTCAACGCGGTTCAAATCAGATAAGTAGATTTCTTGACGCGTTAACGATTGTCTAGAACGGAAACCGGACTTAGGAATACGGCGTTGTATAGGCATTTGTCCACCTTCAAAGCCGACTTTGTGATATCCACCGGCTCTTGCTCGTTGACCTTTATGACCACGTCCACAGGTTTTACCTTTGCCAGATCCTATACCACGACCTAAGCGCTTAAATTTTTTCTTTGAGCCAGGTGCAGGTTGCATGGTATTCAACATCATCCTTACAGGACCTGTTGCAACAACAACAGCTTCTTCCACTTTTTTGGTTTTGGTGGTTTTGCTTTTGGCTACTTTTGTCTTTGTTTCTTTTTCTTTCATCGTGATTCACCTAACACTTCTTCTAATGTTTTTCCGCGTTTGGCCGCAATGAATTCAGGCGTAGAAATGTTTGACAACGCTTTCAATGTTGCCCTTACCACGTTAACTGGATTCGCGGAACCGCCGATTTTTGCCAATACATTCTTGACACCCAGCACTTCAAATACAGCGCGCATCGCGCCACCAGCAATAATACCGGTACCATCTGATGCAGGCTTCATAAATACACGGGTCGCGCCATGTTTGCCGGAAATTTGATGGTGAATGGTGCCGCCTTTCAAAACCACTGGACGCATATTTTTACGCGCGTTTTCTAATGATTTTTGGATAGCAACGGGCACTTCACGTGATTTGCCTCTGCCAATGCCTATACGGCCATTGCCATCGCCCACTACCGTGACCGCGGCAAAGCTAAATATTTTACCGCCCTTCACTACTTTTGCGTTTCGCGCAACAGCGACTAACTTTTCAATGTAGCCGTCACCCTTTGTATTTTGATCATAACTCGTTGCCATAGGTCACCCTTAAAATTCTAATCCGCTTTCTCTCGCTGCATCAGCCAACGCCTTGATTCGGCCATGATAGCGGAACCCAGATCGATCAAATGCCACTGTCTTAATGCCTGCTTCTAAGGCACGTTTTGCAATCAGCTTGCCTACTTCTTTGGCGGCATCTGCATTGCCTGTATTTTTCAGCGTTTTTCTTAATTCTTTATCTAACGTTGACGCGCAGATCAGTGTTTTTTGTCCGTCTGGCGTTGTCACTTGCGCATACACATGACGTGGAGTTTTATGAACACACAAGCGTATCGCTTCCAGCTCACGAATTTTCATCCGTGTTGGTTTCGCTCTACGTAATCTTGATAATTGCTTATTTAATTTCATTACTTTCCACCCTAATTTAATCTTATGTTTACTTCTTCTTCGTTTCTTTAATCTCGACTATTTCATCTGAATAACGCACACCTTTGCCTTTGTAAGGTTCTGGGCTACGAATGCTACGGATTTTTGCTGCGACTAATCCGACTAACTCTTTGTTTGCACCTTTGATAATAATTTCAGTGGGTGTCGGTGTTTCAACCACCACACCTTCTGGCACTTTAAAATCAGTTGGATGCGAAAAACCTAAACTCAGTGACAATATCTTGCCTTTGGCTTGCGCTTTGTAGCCAACGCCAACTAACAGCAACTTACGTTCAAAACCATGCGTGACACCTTGAATGATGTTGTAGATATTGGCGCGCACCGTACCGGCAATAGAGCGATACAATCTGATACTGGTGCCTGTAATCACGTGGTCGCTGTCTGTGCTTGGATGTACTTTAATTTCGTTGTTTTCAATTGTTACATTTACAAAAGGATGCACAGTAAATGCCAAGTTTCCTTTAGGGCCTTTCACAGTCAAATGTAAGTCTTTTAATTTGACTTCAACCCCAGATGGGATAGTGACAGGCTTTCTACCAATACGCGACGTTGAGATAGCTACTGACATATTCTTCTCCCTACTCAACGATACACAAAACTTCACCGCCCACTTTCTGAGCGCGTGCTGCCTTATCCGCCATCACGCCTTTAGGCGTTGAAACAATGGCGATACCTAAACCGCCGCGTACGACGGGCAAATCATCGTAACCCTTATATACGCGCAATGCTGGCTTGCTAACGCGATCAATACGCTCGATCACTGGTTGGCCGTCATAGTATTTAAGTGTTACTTGTAAATTTTTGTGCTTACCGGCTGCCACTGTTTCGAAGCTTTCGATAAACCCTTCATTTTTTAAAACGCCAAGGATTTCATTCTTCAAGTTAGAATGAGGAATATTAACTTTCACAATCCCCATTAATTGGGCATTGCGAATTCTTGTTAACATATCGGCGACTGGATCCTGCATTGACATCTGATCTACCTCTAAATTCTATATGTTTACCAACTTGCCTTATGCATGCCAGGAACCATCCCACTGATAGTCGCGGCTCTCATATGCAATCTGCATAGACCTGTTAATCTGTTGTAAGCCCGTGGTCTTCCGCACATTTTGCAACGGTTACGTCTGCGTGTTGGGCTGGAATCTCGTGGCAATGTTTGCATTTCCTGGGAAGCTTCCCAGCGCTCTTCGTCACTTATATTTACGTTGCTAATCGCTTCTCGCAGTTTTTCGCGCTTAGAGCGAAACTTGTCAGCAATTTTTCTACGCTTGTTATTACGATTTACAACTGATTTTTTTGCCATAATCGTTAACTCACTTCTTTCTCTTTAAATGGGAAATTAAACGCTTGTAAAAGAGCAAATGCTTCTTTATTTGTTTTTGCTGAGGTGGTGATGGTGATATCCATCCCGCGTACAGCGTCAACTTTGTCATATTCAATTTCGGGAAACACAATTTGCTCTTTAATACCTAAGCTGTAATTACCCCGACCATCAAACGCTCTTGCGCTTATACCACGGAAGTCACGCACCCGAGGTAAAGCAATAGCAATTAATCTGTCTAAAAATTCGTACATTTTGGCGCGGCGCAGTGTCACTTTACAACCAATAGGCCAACCTTCACGAATCTTGAAACCTGCATTGGATTTTCGTGCCATCGTCGACACGACTTTTTGGCCTGTGATTTTTTCTAAATCGCCAATAGCATTTGTTAAAATTTTCTTATCGGCTGCTGCTTCGCCCACACCCATATTGATGGTGATTTTTTCAATGTAAGGCACTTGCATCACGGAGGAATATCCAAACTGTTTGACGAGTTTCTTTATGATTTCCTTGCGATACACCTGTTGTAATCTTGGCAAACTTGATTCACTTAGCATAACCATACCTTTTACTTTGTAGCATCAACTAGTTGATCGCTGGATTTAAAATAACGAACGCGTTCACCGTCTTGCAAAATACGAACGCCTACGCGGCTACCTTTTTTGTTGGCAGCATCATAAACCATGACATTTGAACGATGGATAGGCATTGGTTTTGAAACAATACCGCCACGTTCGCCAGCATTCGGATTCGGCTTCACATGTTTTTTAACCAAGTTAATGCCTTCAACCAGCACCTTATCATCACCGACCATGCGGAGAATGACGCCTTTTTTACCTTTATCTTTGCCTGTTCTAACGATGATTTCATCGCCTTTTTTAATCTTGTTCATAATACTTCCGGTGCTAATGAAATGATTTTCATAAAGTTTTCGCCGCGGAGCTCTCTAGTAATCGGACCGAAAACACGGGTTCCGATAGGCTGTAGCTGCGCATTTAATAAAACCACTGCGTTTTCATCAAAGCGTATAGCTGAACCATCGGAACGTCTTACGCCCTTTTTGGTTCGAACAATAACAGCATTGAGGACTTCGCCTTTTTTAACTTTTCCTCTAGGGATCGCTTCTTTAACGGATACTTTGATCACGTCCCCAATAGCAGCATACCGGCGTCTGGTTCCACCTAACACTTTGATACACATGACACGACGTGCGCCGCTATTATCTGCAACATCGAGCATTGTTCGCATTTGAATCATGCTTTACTCCAACTTCTCTACTCTGGCCACTCGGCTTTTTGAGCCGCCAATACTATCACGTTTGGTTTAAAATAAAAGCTTTCCTGCTGCCTATTTCTACATTTTTTGCTGGAAAATCAGCAGCATAAAAGTTTCGTTATTGTTGTTGTTCTTCGCTTTTCAGGATTTCAACCAACTTCCAACGCTTGGTCTTTGAAATCGGGCGACTTTGCGTAATGCTGACGATATCGCCAATATGGCACGCATTTTCTTCATCATGCGCATACATTTTTGAAAAGTGACGCACATACTTTCCGTATGACGGATGTTTCACTTTGCGTTCCACTTGCACCACAATGGTTTTGTTCATTTTATTGCTAACGACCTTACCAGTGATTGTTCGGTCCACCTTTTTTTGCTCTACGCTTGCTTCTGCCGTCATACGTTCGAACCTTTCTCGGTTAATATGGTTTTAATGCGGGCAATGTTTTTCTTCACTTGTTTAAACAAATGCGATTTAGGTGCTTGACCCATTCCCCGTTGAATTCGCAAATTAAATTGCTCTTTTAATAGAGCAAGCATTTCTGCTGATAATTCACTTACACTTTTCTTTCGTATGTCTGCTGTTTTCATTACATTACCGTCCGCACTACAAATGCTGTTTTCACTGGTAATTTAGCGGCTGCTAAGCCTAAGGCTTCTCTTGCTAAATCTTCAGTGACGCCTTCAATTTCAAACATGACACGACCTGGTTGTACTAAGGCTACCCAATATTCGACATTACCCTTACCAGAGCCTTGACGTACTTCGAGTGGCTTTTTGGTAATAGGCTTGTCTGGAAAAATCCTGATATAGACTTTACCGCCACGCTTTACGTGTCTAGACATGGCACGACGAGCCGCTTCGATTTGCCTTGCTGTAATGGCGCCGTGATCAAGTGTTTTTAGACCAAATTCACCAAAACTCACTTTCGCTCCGCGCGTTGCAACTCCACGGTTCCGACCTTTGAATTGTTTTCTATATTTTGTACGCTTTGGTTGCAACATGGATTATTTCTCCTGCTTAGCGTTTTTTTCGGTGCCTTCTGGCTGGCCCGTTTTGTCACCAATCACTTCACCCTTGAATATCCAGACTTTAACGCCAATAACACCATAAGTAGTAAAGGCTTCTGCCAATGCGTAATCAATGTCTGCGCGGAATGTTTGCAATGGCACGCGACCTTCTCTATACCATTCTGTACGCGCGATTTCAGAACCACCTAAACGACCGCTCACGCTAATTTTAATACCTAAAGCGCCTGAACGAAGTGCTGTGGTGACGGCACGTTTCATTGCGCGTCTAAACATAATACGTCTTTCTAATTGTTGAGCGACGGATTCTGCCACTAGTCTTGCATCAATTTCAGGCTTACGCACTTCTTCGATGGTGACATGGACTGGCACGTTCACAATTTTACTGACTTCATCTCTTAATGTTTCAACTTCTTTACCGCTTTTACCAATGATCACACCTGGGCGCGCTGTGTGTATCGTTACTCTTGCATTGCGAGCGGGGCGGTCAATTTGAATGCGACTAATACCGGCCTGCGACAATTTTTTGTTTAAATATTCTCGTACTTTAAGATCAGCACATAATGTGTCTGAGAATTCTTTTGAGGACGCATACCATCTGGATGCCCAGTCTTTGACGATGCCTAAGCGAATACCGACTGGATTAACTTTTTGACCCATTAGGCTTTCTCCTGATCCGATAAAATAACAGTGATATGACACGTTGGCTTCAATATCTGTGTGCCACGTCCCTTAGCTTGCGCTTGCATGCGCTTGTATGTTGGACCTTGATCAGCATAAATTTTAGCGACTTTTAATTCATCAATATCAGCGCCATAATTATGTTCAGCATTCGCAATGGCTGAATCCAATAACTTTTTAAGAACAACAGCCACTCGTTTACGGCTGAATTTTAAAATATCCAATGCGCGTTCAATGGGTAACCCACGAATTTGATCGCAAACAAGACGGCACTTTTGCGGTGACATTCTTGTAAATTTTAATTTTGCTGACACTTCCATTCTCTAATCCTCTATTCGTCGGATGGTTTTTCTGATTCGCTGCCTTTAACTTTCTTGTCGCTTGAGTGGCCGCGGAAGGTGCGTGTAACAGCAAATTCACCTAACTTATAACCAACCATGTTTTCGGTTATGTAAACAGGCACATGTAAGCGACCGTTATGTACAGCAATGGTTAAACCAACCATGTCTGGCACAATCATGGACCGTCTAGACCAAGTTTTAATTGGACGCTTGTCATTCGTTGCAGCTGCCTTTTCCACCTTTCTTACAAGGTGATTATCTACAAATGGTCCCTTTTTAATTGAACGTGGCACGCTATCACCTCACTACTTTTTATTACTATCTCGCATAATAAATTGCGCTGTGCGCTTATTACGCCGTGTTTTATAGCCTTTGGTTGGCACACCCCATGGACTGACTGGATGGCGACCACCTTTTGTTTTACCTTCACCACCACCATGAGGGTGATCGATAGGATTCATTGCTGTTCCTCTCACCGTCGGACGTACACCGCGATGTCTGGTCGAGCCTGCTTTTCCTAAGCAAAGTAAGTTATGTTCTGAGTTGCTGACTTCGCCAATGACTGCACGACATTCAGACAACACTTTACGCATTTCACCGGAACGTAAACGCACCGTCGCATAAACACCTTCGCGTGCGACGAGCTGAACCGATGCACCGGCACTTCTTGCCATCTTGGCGCCGCCACTCACTTGCATTTCAATGCAATGGATGGTGGAACCGACAGGAATGTTATTGAGCGGCAAACAGTTTCCCGTTTTAATGGTTGCACTGCTGCCAGACATTACTTCATCACCTGCTTTTAAGCCTTGTGGAGCGATAATATAACGTCTCTCACCATCTGCGTATAACACTAACGCAATAAATGCGCTGCGGTTTGGATCGTATTCTAAGCGTTCGACTTTGGCTGAAATACCGTCTTTATCGCGCTTAAAATCAACGATGCGATATTTCTGTTTGTGTCCGCCGCCTATATGTCTGCAGGTAATTCTGCCTTGGTTGTTTCTGCCGCCCGTTTTAGATTTTTTAGCTAAAAGCGGCGCATAAGGTGCACCCTTATGGAGGTCTTTATTAACGACCTTAATCTTGAAACGTTGTCCTGGCGATGTTGGTGTGAGCTTAACAATGGCCATATTATCCTCAATAAAACAATATTCTATTTAAAATCAAACCTTTAAAAACCGTTTTGCTGCTCGTTTTGCATACGAGCAGGCAGCGACAAGCACTTAAAAATCGCGCTATTATAATACGAAAACCGCTGAGAGCAACTGAATTGAGCGAATTCTCTATATTAAAACTTAAACGCAGCAAGATGGAAATGGGTGCTGACTCTTATTGCACTCCCGCCACATCAATTTTTTGATCTGCCTGGAGTGACACATATGCCTTTTTCCAAGCTTTTCTATTGCCTTCCATGCCGCGGAATTGTTTCTTCTTAGCAATGACATTCACAATGCGCACTGCTTTCACTTTTGCGTTAAATAAAGCTTCTACCGCATCTTTGATTTCAGGCTTTGTTGCATTTTGAATAACATGGAATACATATTCGTTATTTTTTTCTGCACCAATAGTCGCTTTTTCAGAAATGTGCGGCGACAAAATAAGCTTTAATAGGCGTTCTTGGTTCTTCATTTTAACAGCCCCTCTAATTCTTTTAATGCAGCTTCCGTCACCACTACTTTCTCTGCTCTGACCAGTGAAACAGGATCAGTTGCAGTCGTCGTCGCATCTCTTACTTCGACATCATGCAAGTTGCGTGCAGCCAAATACAAGTTTTGATCGACGGAATCGGAAATAATCAACACACCGCCGCTTAGCTGCATGTCGTTTAATTTCTTTATTAATGACTTTGTTTTTAAATTATCAACACTAAATGCATCAACGACTAACAGTCTGTCTTGACGAATTAATTCAGAGAAAATGGAGCGCATTGCGCCTTTATACATTTTCTTATTTACTTTTTGCTTGTAAGAACGGGGCTTTGCCGCAAATGTCACACCACCTTTACGCCAAATAGGGCTGCGGATGGTACCTGCGCGAGCGCGACCGGTGCCTTTTTGTTTCCATGGTTTAATACCACCACCGCTAACTTCTGCACGGGTTTTTTGAGATACCGTACCGGCGCGACCGCCTGCCATATAAGCAGTGACGATTTGATGTATCAATGCTTCATTGAAGTCGCAAGCAAACACTTCGTCTGCAAGTTCAATTTTCTTTTTAGTGTTAGCTATATTTAATTCCATTGCCGTCTCCTCACGCGCTCTTTTCTTTTACTGCCGGCATTTTGACTGCAGGAACAATAACGATGTTTGTGCTAGGCGCACCAGGAACCGTGCCACGAATCATAATGAGATTACGTTCTGGATCGATGCGTACAATCTGTTGCGACATAATGGTAATTTTCTTATTACCAAGATGACCCGCCATGCGCTTGCCTTTAAATACTTTACCAGGTGATTGACGTTGGCCAATGGATCCGGGTGCGCGTGTGGTAACGGAGTTACCATGCGTTTCATCTTGAGAGTTAAAGTGATAGCGCTTAATAACACCCGCAAATCCTTTACCTTTTGATAAACCGCTCACATCCACGTATTGACCGACTACAAAGTGATCCACTTTTAATTCGGCACCAACAGCAAGATCAGCAATATCTTTAGGATCATTCACACAAAACTCACGTAACAATGTGCCAGGCTCTACATTTGCTTTTGCAAAATGTCCTGCTTCGGCTTTCGTTAAACGCGCACGCTTGCGTGTGCCCACTGTGACTTGAATTGCTGAATAACCGTCATTTTCTATTGTTTTGATTTGGGTAACACGATTAGGCAATACCTCTACAACCGTGACAGGAATGCTTGTCCCATCTTCTTTGTAGATGCGTGTCATCCCACATTTTTTTCCTAACAAACCTATAGTCATTTTCTTACCGCCTCATTTAGGCACTACGATTTTTATGTTTCAATTAATCTTCTGCATCTACACTGATTTGTACATCCACGCCAGCTGCAAGATCCAGCTTCATGAGCGCATCAATGGTTTTGTCGGTTGGTCGATTGATATCAACCACACGTTTATGCGTTCTCAGTTCATATTGATCTCGCGCATCTTTGTCAGCATTGGGCGAAATACAAATGGTGTAACGCTCTATACGTGTAGGCAGCGGAATGGGACCACATACTTGCGCCCCTGTTCTTTTTGCCG
>Ga0206988_1209_pt2 | contig 11497 bp, 8 predicted proteins | sample Alteio_BWMinCont_12_FD_153263 | JGI IMG/M metagenome (GOLD analysis project Ga0206988, IMG submission 153263) | Enriched cells from forest soil in Barre Woods Harvard Forest LTER site, Petersham, Massachusetts, United States -... | ecosystem: Environmental > Terrestrial > Soil > Temperate forest >... | reverse complement strand
GCGGATTTATTTTCACGATAAAGGACAGCTATGTTCATACCATGTTTGGCAAGCTTTTCCGCAGCGGCATATCCAAATCCGCTCGATCCACCCAAAATAACTGCCCATAAACCTTTAAATAGTAGATTTTTATCCATTAAAACTGCTTTAAACCTTTGTAGCTTTAATCTGTCTTCTTAATGTTAACTTATAAAACTGATCACCCAATAATTGCAACCTCAAAGTAAGTGAAAATACCTTAAATTTAATGTATACATCACACATATTATAACAATTCTTGATGTTATGTGTTAAATGGCGGGTAACAACCAGGGTGGATTTGGACAAACGTTTAATTTTGAAGGTAATTAGGTTGCTGAATGTTTATATTTAATTATGTTTGATAGCTATGAATATGATTTATAAGTGGAAAATATTATTTGTTTTCCTGTTGATTACCGGGGTTGCAAAAACATCCATCGCGCAGCAAAAATTTGAAAAGGCTGCTTTTTATACCGTTATGGATTCAGGCAATCTGGATGCTATAAACAGCCAGATAGAGCTTGTAAGGGCATCCTCATCTCCTAATAAAGAAGGCTATGAAGGCGCTTTGCTAATGCGGAAAGCAGGTAAACTGCCTGTTCCTGCACAAAAATTAAAGTTTTTTAAACAAGGGCGTATAAAGTTGGAAACCGCTTTACTTGCCGATGCTGACAATACAGAATACCATTTTTTAAGGCTTGCAATTGAGGAACATGCACCGAAAATTGTTAATACAGGCAGGTGTAACCGAAACAGCCTCACTAAAAAAGATCCCCGGAAGTGAACGATTGCTGGAAATGGGAATAAAAAGAAACCCTTTAGGAAGAATGACAAAACCAGATGACGTTGCCGGTGTTATCTACCTGCTATGTACAGATGAGTCCTTTTGGATAAACGGCTCAATGATTCATGTAGATGGCGGAGAACATTGCCGGTAATAATTATTTTAACAGATCCATGAATAACCACATATTAAACCATTTACCATATAAATCGTCTTTCCGTTTTGTAGATAACATATCATTGCTGAGTGAAAATGAGGTTAGAGGGGAGTATACCTTAAAACAGGATTCCTTTTTTTATGAAGATCATTTTGCAGGGAACCCGGTAACACCCGGGGTTATTATTACTGAAATTATGGCGCAAATTGGCCTGGTAGTTTTAGGAATATTTTTGATATTGAAGGAAACTGACTTTAATTTTAATGATGATGCGGATCTGTTTCCATTGCTTACATCAACAGATGTTTCTTTTTTTAAAATGGTTTTACCAGGTCAAAAAGTTACTGTAATTTCTAAAAAGCAGTATTTCCGCTTCGGGAAGCTGAAGTGTTATGTTGAGATGCTGGATAGTGAACACGAGGTTGTGGCAAAAGGGATGTTTTCGGGCATCATAAAAAATATTGATATCAAAAAATGAATAAGCGTGTTGTAGTTACGGGAATGGGCATTGTGTCGCCAAACGGTATAGGGATCCCGGCTTTTTTACATGCTATACAAAATGGCATATCAGGCATAAAGTTTATGCCGCGATACCAGGAGCTTAATCTGGGCTGCCAGGTAGCAGGGATGCCTGCTTTTGACTGGGGGAGTTTAAAAAACTACATTTCGGAGGTTACTTTTCATGGTTTAAAAGGTACAAATATAGGTTATGGCCTGGCGGCTGCCCTTGATGCCTGGGCCGATTCAGGCATGGAATATGATACTGACAGCCCGCGATGGGAAACCGGCTGTGTGTTTGGCAACAGCATTGCCGATACCGAAGCTATGAAAAATGTTATTATTAAGGTTGATAACAAAGAAGCAAGAAAACTAGGCTCTCGCGTAGTTGAGCAAGCCATGAACAGCGGTGTTACTTCATATATATCTGGCAGGTTAGGTTTGGGCAATAAAATAGTTACCAATTCGTCTGCTTGTGCAACAGGCACACAAGCTATTTTAATGGGCTATGAATACATTAAAGACGGTTATGCAAAACGGATGCTTGTTGGCAGCTCCGAGCATGTTGACACTTATGTTTATGGCGCATTTGATTCTATGCGGGTTTTATCACGTAAGTTTAATGATAATCCCGAAAAAGCATCAAGACCAATGAGCATAACAGCCGGTGGCTTTGTACCAGGCTCTGGTGCTGGTGCATTAATTTTGGAGGATCTGGATTTTGCATTGGAACGCGGCGCACATATTTATGCCGAGATCTTAGGCGGATCGAGCAATTCAGGCGGACAGCGCCTGGGCGGTACCATGACAGCGGCTAACTCTACAGGCGTTGTCAGGTGTATTAACGAAGCAATGGTAAGCTCGGGTATAAATGAGGAACAAATTGACCTGATAAGCGGCCATTTAACCGCAACAAATGCCGACCGGCAGGAAATTCAGAACTGGAGCCTGGCGTTAAACCGGGCCGGGGATAATTTTCCGCTCACCAATTCATTAAAATCAATGATAGGCCATTGTCTTAGTGCGGCAGGTTCAATTGAAACTGTGGCATCCATATTGCAGATAGTGCATGGGTTTGTACATCCAAACATAAATTTTGAAGATCCAAACCCTGAAATAACAAATTTGGTGAGTTTAGATAAACTGCCTGTTAAAATGATAAAAAAAGAAGTTAACATTGTAGCTAAGGCAAACTTTGGCTTTGGGGATGTTAACACCTGTTTAATACTAAGTAAATACAAAAAATAAAATGACAAGACAAGAAATTTTAAGTGAGCTCAAAACGGTTATTTCCCCCTATACGACGAATAAGGAGATGCTGGCTGGAATTAATGACCAAACTGATCTCATAAAAGATTTAAAGATCAATTCCGCTAACCTGGTAGATATAATTATCGATGCAGAAGCTAAATATGATATCGAGATTGATTATGATTCTGCAGATAAAATGGTGAACGTGGGTACATGCATTGATGTGATAAGCGAAAAACTCAGCGAAAAAATATGATCAGTACCGGTAACGATATTGTATCATTAAGTGCAATAAACATTACCCGTACCAAGCAGTATAAATTTTACTCCAAAATACTTTCTGACTCAGAAAAGCCCCTGTATAACGAGTTTGGTTTAGCCGGAATACCTTTCGAAAGTTTCGTCTGGTTATTGTGGTCAATAAAAGAATCAGCCTATAAATTCCTGCAAAGAAATGATCCGGACTTGATATTCACGCCCATAAAATTTATGGTTGAAGGCCTTTACCTGCCTTCAGCTTATGTGGTATCAGGCTTTGGTACTACACAAGCTGAAGGAACAGGATTTGATAATCAAACCTGCATAAATGGGGTGGTTACCTTTGGCTCGCACACATTATATTCATGCTCATTAATACGCCGTGAATTCATTTGTTCTGTTGCGAGTCATGATGACAGCTTTGAAAAAACCTGCTGGGGCATAAAATTGATAGATAACCCTGATCATGAAAATCAATCAAAAGAGGTCAGGTTGTTTTTGATCGAAAAATTACAACGGCTTTATGGAGCCAATGATTTCACCATAAGCAAAAGCCCGCATAATTGCCCTATTCTGTTAAAAGGCACAGAAGAATCTGCAATTCCTGTTTCTTTATCTCATCACGAACAATTTATCGCTTATTCCTTTCAAATTGCTGATTAAAAATGGCAATGCATTAATAACCCATACGGCACCTTAGGGTCTATCCAGGTAGATTTTGGCGGCAGTATCTCACCAGCGTCTGCTACAGCAATCAATTGGCTAACCGTAAGCGGGCAAAGTGTAAAGGCAATAGCATTTGGATATATTTCCAGTAATGTGTGTAATTCTTCAATTGCCATTTCCCCTCCTACGCACTTTAAGCGCACATCTGTCCCCGCATCAATAATGCCTAATATCGGGGCTAATAGCTGCTCCTGCAAAACCGAAACATCCAGCATTGCAGCAACTCCTTTACCAGGTATTTCTCTTGGAATAAGGATAAACCATTTTCCATTTAAATACATGCCTATCAGGCCATTTTCGCTTGGTTGTACGGGCCGGTTACTTCGCGCTTTCTGTACAGAAAAGTTTTCCAGTATTTTATCCATCAATACTCCCTTTTCAATTGGTTCGACAGGCAATACCACGCGATCATATTCTTGCATCCGCAATTGATCGCTGGCAATATACAAGGACGAAATGGTATCAAATACAGTTAAGCCGGCAGCCTGCTGTTCTGCAGCCAGCCTATCGGCAGATTCCAGCCGGTGATGACCATCAGCAAGGTAAACGGTATCAATTTGGGCAAATGCTTCTATAAGCTTTTTTATTGTAGCTTCATCTTCAATCTTCCAAAGCCTGTGAAAGCCCTCCCTGTTACCTAAGCTTGTCTTTTTGCTATTGGCACGTGTTTCTGCTATAATACGATTAATCACCAGGTGCGGCGGGTAAGTTAGCAGTACCGGGCTGCCTTCCAGCCCGGTATGTTGCCGATAGTTTTTTAGCCTGCGCACACTATCCGCAATTGTTAGTTCATGTGTCTTTATCGTTCCGTTAGTATAATCAGATAGTGCTGTTAGCGTCCAGATACCCGCCTGGCGATAATTTTTAGTAACAATTTCATAAACGTATATTCCCGGCTTTTTTTCACGCCACAATCTATCTTTTTCAAGCAGGTTTTGCAGTGTATGGTTAACTTCCTCATAAGCGTTAGCCTGCCCTTCGGGTGTTTCGGGCCTGTGCCTTGCAATAGTTTCCAGTAAGGTCTTCAAAGGCGGTAATGACTCAGCTTTATTCAGGTCGCCTGAAACCGACTCAGCCTGCATAGTAGTAAATACCAGTTGATCCGCATATATAGAATTAGGCCTGATAGCACAAAATGGTTTAATATTTGCCATATACCGTTAATTAATAGGTTTAGTTTAGTGTTAAAAAGCACTTACTATTTCTACCTCTTTAACACCAGGCAATAATTCGGCAGCCATAAAGTTTTCAGCCTGCCTTACCATCTGTTCTGAGCCTATGAAAATAGGCGAGCGCTGGTGCAGCTCTGTTACTTCAATATCAAGGATCCGCGAAGTGCCATTTGTAGCTCTTCCACCAGCTTGTTCTATCAAAAATGCCATTGGGTTGCACTCATACACCAATCTTAATTTCCCATTAGGGGCCGAAGCTGTAACCGGGTAAATAAAGATCCCTCCCTTAATAAGGTTCCGGTGTACATCAGCCACCATTGAGCCTATATATCGTGACGAATATGGACGATTTGTTGCTTTATCTTCAACCTGGCAATACTTTATATACCGTTTTACACCCTGCGGAAAATGCACATAGTTGCCTTCATTTATAGAATAGATGAAACCATTTTTGGGGATCTGCATTTCAGGATGTGACAAACAAAACTCACCGATAGATGGATCAAGTGTAAAACCATTTACGCCCTTCCCCGTAGTATACACCAGCATGGTTGAAGAGCCATAGATCACATAGCCTGCCGCTACCTGTTCAGTCCCGGTTTGTAAAACATCATCAATTGTTGCAGGGCCTTTTGTTGAGCGCCTTCTGTAAATGGAAAAGATAGTACCAACCGGAACATTAACATCAATATTTGATGAACCATCCAGCGGGTCAATAGCTACTATGTATTTAGCGTCTTTAGAAACATCAGTATCTAACCGGATAATATCATCGTTTTCCTCTGATGCTACAATACAGCATTCGCCACCGCTTTTTAGTGCAGATATAAACTGCTCATTGGCATACACATCAAGCTTTTGCTGGCTTTCTCCCTGTATATTGGTACTGCCGGCATTTCCTAAAATATCCATCAGGCCTGCTTTATTTACCTCCCGGTTAACAATTTTGGCGGCAATACCTATGTCACGAAGCAAACGTGAAAGTTCGCCCTTGGCATAAGGAAAGTCAGCTTGTTTTTCAATAATAAATTGCCCTAAAGTAATAAAGTTAGTCATAGACTTAGTGTAAATAATACGTAAGTAATTAATATAATTGGTGGGGCAAGTTAAGCAGATAATGTGCTAAAAAACGAAAAAATAGGCAAAAATTGTAAAAAAAATAAATCCTATTGGGGTGTTAAACAAACACTAAGTGTATTGAGAATATGCAAAAAATCAATATAAACATTAGGGAGATACTTTATTTCACAAAACCAAAAACGCAGCTTCCTGTTTTGGAAAGCTGCGTTTTTTACTTAACGTAATATTTGTTTCTATAACAATTTTCTTTTAGTTATGCCTTTCCCAAAACGATAGCTCAGGGTAACTTCGTGCGTAGCCAAATTAAAGCCGCCCAGGTTATTGGACGACGTATTAAACTGGTAGCTGTATCCTACATGGATCTGATCAAGGTTCAGGGTTATAATGCCAGCCGCCAGTTTATTATTTGCGCGGTAACTTCCTCCCAGCCCCAGCGTTTCCTTAATGTATAATATGGCGGAAATATCAGTAACAAGCGGAACGTCTTTAGCATATGAGATCAATACAGATGGCTTTAATTTAAAATCTTCTCCCAGATCTGTAAGCAGGGCCCCGGTAAAGTAATAATGACTTCTAAAGTTATTGTTATTTTGTATTGATGCTGTTCCAAGGCTGGTTATCGTAAGTTCAGGTGCTGATATACCCAAGTAGTACCAATCAGTAAAATACATTACCCCAAAGCCTATATTGGGTTTGGTTTCTCTTACATCATTCGAAAATACCGGATCATTAGGATCAAGTGTTGAATAATTGGCAACATAATTCCGGACACCTGCATTTAACGATACAGCCAGATAATCACTCTGCCCCAGTTGGATCGCTTTTGAAAAATAGGCGTTCACTTCTGTTTGATGCTCTATGGCAAACTGATCATTGTATACAATAAGTCCCGCTGCTCCGTTTATTGACACAATAGGAATATTGCCATTTAGCAGAAAAGTAGTGGGTGCGCCGTTTATGCCCACCCACTGCTTCCTGGCCATTGTGTTTATTGAATAAGCCTGATCAAGCACCGAATAAGCCGGGTTAATCGGTGTCAGGTTATCCATATACTGCGTAAAGCTGAACGCCTGGGTTTGTGCCTGTGCACGCTCCCCTCTTTCCAATACAAATAAAACGAACAGCAATACTACAACTCTTAAACGCATCTCAAATTTTTATACGGCTAAATTTAGTTCTTTTTTAATATTTCAACACTAAGAAGCCGGTTTTATGTTTGGTATCAGCGCCATCCTTGTATTCTAACGAGTAAAAATAAGTACCCGCCTGCTGTAGTTTGCCATTAGTGCTATGCCCATCAAATACTTTAGTGCTGTTATCATAGCCTTTCACCTCGTATACCAGCGTACCACTGCGGCTCATAATCTGCAGGCTGTTATCCGGGTAAGCGCTTATACCATCTATCTGCAGATAGTCGCTTTTGCCGTCGCCATTTGGCGATACATTCTGATGCACCACAACCTCATTTGCTTTAACAGGGGTAGCCTGATCAAACAATGCAACAAGTCCAGTCGGCGCCTGTCGTGTTATCGTTACGCCATAGGTATTGGAGGTTAATCCATCATGCGTCGTTACTACAGTAGTAATAATATTATCACCTACATTTAACGGGATAGAGCCGGATGCAGTACCTGAAGTCACAGACACAGTATTAACCGTTATAGTATTTGTAGGATCAAATGCGGTAGGGGTTAACGTTACCGAACTAACTGAATTGTCTACTGTACCTTTATAATCTTTAAAGTCAGGACCTGGCACCACATACACCGATGTCCATGGATTAAGTGTAATACTGGCTAATATAGCCGATGCCTGTCGTGTTATTTTTATACTGTAGGTATTGGAGGTTAAACCGTCATGTGAAGTTACTACGGTAGTAATGATATTATCACCTACATTTAACGGGATAGCTGCCGATGCCGTGCCCGAAGCTACAAGTACATTATTAACTGTTATGGTATTTGTGGCATCCGCTGTTGTAGGGATTGCCATTACCGAGCTAACTGAAAAAGGCACTGAAGCAGTATAATCTTTAAAGTCAGGACCTGGCGCATCATACAACGATGTCTTTGGACTCAGTACAAGACTGGTTAATACAGCCGGTGCGCCTCGTGTTATCTTTATACTGTAAGTGTTTGAGGTTGAGCCGTCATGTGAAGTTACTACGGTAGTAATGAAGTTATCACCCACAATTAACGGGATAGATGGCGATGCCGTACCCGAAGCTATAGATGCCGGTAGCCCGCCCGAAGGTACCTCTACATTATTAATTGTTATTATGTTTGTGGGATCAAGCGTTGTAGGGGTTAATGTTACCGAACTAACTGAAAAAGGCACCGAAGCTGTATAATCTTTATAGTCGGGACCCGACACCGTGTATAACGATGTCCTTGGATTAAGTGTAATGCTGGTTAATATAGCCGATACCCCCCGTGTTATCTTTGTACTGTAGGTATTGGTGGTTAATCCGTCATGTGTAGTTACAACAGTAGTAATGATGTTATCACCTACATTTAACTGAATAGCTGGCGATGCAGTGCCCGAAATTACCGGCACATTATTAACTGTTATCGTATTTGTGGCATCCGCTGCTGTAGGGATCATCATTATCGAACTAACTGAAAAAGGCACTGTACCTATATAATCTTTAAAGTCAGGGCCTGTTACCGTGTACAATGATGTTTTGGGGTTAGTTACAAGGCTGATTAATACAGCAGGTGACTGTCGCGTTACATCTATGCTGTAGGTATTGGTGGTTAATCCGTCATGTGTAGTTACAACAGTAGTAATGATGTTATCACCTACATTTAACGGAATAGATCCCGATGCTGTACCAGAAGATACGAGTACATTATTAACCGTTATCGTATTTGTGGCGTCAACTGCTGTTGGGGTTATCGTTACTGAATTAACTGAATAGCCCACTGAAGCTGTATAATCCTTAAAGTCAGGACCTGTTACCGTGTATAATGATACTTTAGGGCTAATTGTAATACCTGTTAATAAAGCCTCTGCCTGCCGTGTTATTGTTATACTGTAAGTATTGGAGGTTGCCCCATCATGCGAAGTTACAACAGTAGTAATAACGTTATCACCTACATTTAACGGGATAGATGCCGATGCCGCCCCCGAAGCTACAGTTACATTATTTACTGTTATAGTATTTGTGGCATCTGCTGTTCTAGGGGTTATCCTTACCGAACTAATTGAATTGGCCACTGTACCCTTATAATCTTTATAGTCAGGACCTGGTATTTCTGTGAGCGATATCGTAGGGGTTGGTGTAAGGCTGGTTAATACAACACTACTTACCGGTGGCTTACGGTTTACCGTTATAGTATATGTTTTAATCGTAGTCCCGTCCTGGGCGGTTACCATTACATCAATAGGATTATTTCCCACATTTAATGCAAGTGATCCTGATGCAATGCCGCTGCTTAAGGGTGCATAAGAACCGCCATTGATCCTTACCTGTAAAGTTGTACTGGGATCAGCTGTTGCTGTTACAGTTGTGGTGCCTGTTGCATTGCTTACATAAGCTGCATAGCTAGTGGTGTTACTACTAAACGCAGTTGATAAAGTGCCATTACTCAAAGTCAGGGTATTTAAGTTTACCACTGAAGAAAGAGTAGGTGCTATAATAGTAAGGTTACCAGGCGTTTGAGTAATAGAATAGTCCGCATCGGCTGCTCCGCTTATCGTGATGGCATATACATTGATCGGCGAGGAGGCTGTTGCCGCAGTGTTAATTGTAGGCTGCGTGGTTAAATTCGCTGGTGTATCTCCGTTTATAAAGCCACCGTAACTTGCTGTTAAAGTTGGTATTGAAGCTCCAAAAACCTTGGTTTTATCATCTGCCAGTATAGTTAAAGGTATTGTATTTATGGTTAGCGTCCCTGGCACATAACTGATGGCATAATCCGCGTCAACTGCTCCGCTTGCTGTTATAGAATACGGATTTCCTGCAACATGCGATGCTGCAGTAGCTGTTGTGCTTAGGGTTGGTTGTGTGGTTAAGCTACCACCTGTATCTCCATTTACAAAGCCGGTGATGCTGGCGGTTAATGTTGGTATAGCTGCTCCGTAAGCCTTACTCTGGTTATCAGCAGTTATAGTTAAAGGAGCACCGCTTATAGTTAATGAACCGGCTACATAACTGATAGCATAGTTCGGATCAACAGCACCGCTGGCTGTTATAGAATACGGGCTTCCTGATACATGTGATGCTGCAGTAGCAGTTGTGGTTAATGTTGGCTGTGTGGTTAAGCTGCCGCCTGTATCACCATTTACAAAACCGGTGATGCTGGCGGTTAATGTTGGCAACGCAGCTCCGTAAGCTTTAGTCTGGTTATTTGCTGTGATGGTTAGCGGCGCCGTACCCACGGTTAGCGAACCGGCTACATAGCTAATGCTATAATCAGCATCAACTGCTCCGCTTGCTGTTATTGAGTACGGGTTCCCCGCTACCGTTGATGCAGCGGTAGCTGTAGTGGCTAATGTAGGCTGTGTGGTTAAGCTGCCGCCTGTATCTCCATTTACAAGACCGGTATAGCTGGCAGTTAAGGTTGGTAAGGCAGCACCATAAACTTTAGTCTGGTTATTTGCTGTTATAGTTAAAGGCGCTGTACCCACAGTTAGTGAACCGGCAGCATAACTAATGGTATAATCAGCATCAACTGCCCCGGTTGCAGTTATAGGATACGGACTCCCTGCAACATGTGATGCTGCAGTAGCTGTTGTGCTTACTGTTGGCTGGGTGGTTAAACTACCGCCCGTATCACCATTCACAAAGCCGGTGAAGCTTGCGGTTAATGTTGGTAACGCTGCTCCGTAAGCTTTAGTTTGGTTATTTGCCGTGATGGTTAGCGGCGCCGTACCCACGGTTAGCGAACCGGCTACATAACTGATGGTATAGTTCGGATCAACAGCACCGCTGGCTGTTATAGAATACGGGCTTCCTGCCACATGTGATGCTGCAGTGGCCGTAGTACTTAATGTTGGCTGTGTGGTTAAACTGCCACCTGTATCACCATTTACAAAGCCGGTGATGCTGGCGGTTAATGTTGGCAACGCAGCTCCGTAAGCTTTAGTCTGGTTATTTGCTGTGATGGTTAGCGGCGCTGTACCCACGGTTAGCGAACCGGCTACATAGCTGATGGTATAATCAGCATCAACTGCTCCGCTTGCTGTTATTGAGTACGGGTTCCCAGCTACCGTTGATGCAGCGGTAGCTGTAGTGGCTAATGTAGGCTGTGTGGTTAAGCTGCCGCCTGTATCTCCATTTACAAGACCGGTATAGCTGGCAGTTAAGGTTGGTAAGGCAGCACCATAAACTTTAGTCTGGTTATTTGCTGTTATAGTTAAAGGCGCTGTACCCACAGTTAGTGAACCGGCAGCATAACTAATGGTATAATCAGCATCAACTGCCCCGGTTGCAGTTATAGGATACGGACTCCCTGCAACATGTGATGCTGCAGTAGCTGTTGTGCTTACTGTTGGCTGGGTGGTTAAACTACCGCCCGTATCACCATTCACAAAGCCGGTGAAGCT
>Ga0206988_1267_pt1 | contig 11525 bp, 8 predicted proteins | sample Alteio_BWMinCont_12_FD_153263 | JGI IMG/M metagenome (GOLD analysis project Ga0206988, IMG submission 153263) | Enriched cells from forest soil in Barre Woods Harvard Forest LTER site, Petersham, Massachusetts, United States -... | ecosystem: Environmental > Terrestrial > Soil > Temperate forest >... | reverse complement strand
CGTTCTTAAGACCGCCGAAGGGACCCTAGTCACGGAATGGGGCAATGACCGGCGAATCCAGTTACCGGACGAGGGAATCGAAGAAATCCTGCTGGTGGATACCTGGAATCATGCGGGGGAATTCGAGAACTCGTTTTTCACGGCGCCATTTCAGGAGACCCTCCTCAAGCGCCACCGGTCCGGCAGCCGGCAGAAAAATGTCAAGACATTTACTCACCTGTTCAAAGTCAAAGCGCCCTTGCTCCGCAAGGAGGAGATTGTTTGTCTGCTGGGCAGTAGCCCTTCGCTTGGCGAATGGGATACCGCAGCTGCCCTGCCCATGGGAAAGGAGGGCAACTGGTGGGTGCGGAAAGTCAGCTTGCCCCGCGAATCATTTCCCCTGCATTACAAATTCGGCGTATGGAACGCCAAGCACCAGCAGTTTCTGCACTACGAGCAAGGAGAGAACCGGATCCTGTACGGGGATGCCCAGGCACACAAACTTACCATCGTGCACGACGGATTCATCCGGCTGCCGAACCAGGGCTGGCATGGGGCTGGCGTGGCCATTCCGCTTTTCAGCCTGCGAAGCGAGCAGGGAAGCGGAGTCGGGGAGTTTCCCGACCTCAAATTGCTGGTGGATTGGGCCAAGAAAACGGGCATCAAGCTGATTCAGATCCTGCCGGTCAACGATACCTCCGCTACACAGACCTGGCTGGATTCATATCCCTATGCTGCGATTTCAGCCTTCGCCCTGCATCCGATTTACCTGAACCTGGATCGCGTGGCCGGCAAGAAGCATGCAGGCGTCATCAAACCCTTTCGCAAGCAGCAGCAGCAGTGGGATGCCCTTCCCGACCTCGACTACGAGGCCTTAGTCGGGATAAAATGGGCCGCTATACGCGAACTATTTGTCCTGCAGCGCGAGGAAATTTTCCAGGACGAAGGATACCTGCAATTTTTCGAGCTGAACAAGCATTGGCTGGTTCCCTATGCCGCATTCTGCGATCTCCGGGATCGCAACGGCAGCACCGACTTCACGCAATGGAAAACTCATGGCCGCTATGACCGGGAGGCCATTGAAAAATTCGTTTCGCCCCGTGGGAAACAATACGATGCCATAGCGATACAATATTTCACGCAGTACCACTTACACCTTCAGCTCCGGGAAGCCACTGATTATGCGCACCGGCACGGAGTCATTCTCAAAGGCGATATCCCGATCGGGATCTACCGGTATAGCTGCGATGCCTGGGTGGAACCGAGGCTCTACCATATGGACACGCAGGCAGGCGCTCCACCGGACGATTTCGCGATCAAAGGGCAGAACTGGGGCTTTCCCACCTATAATTGGGAACAAATGGCCAAGGATGGATTTGCCTGGTGGAAGCGGCGCTTTGAGCAGATGGCCAATTATTTTGATGCATTCCGGATCGACCACATCCTGGGATTTTTCCGGATCTGGAGCATTCCCCAGGATTCCATAGAAGGCATAATGGGCCATTTCGACCCGGCCCTCCCCGTCCATCGAAAGGAATTCGATGAGCGAAGAATCTGGTTTGACCACTATCGGTACACCCAGCCCTGCATCAACGATGCCGTGCTTTGGGGAGAATTTGGCACCCAATCCGATGAAGTCAAGGGCTTGTTCCTGCATCCGATCGGGGATGGATTCTACGCGATGAGGGAAGAGTTTAATACCCAGCGCAAAGTGAGCTCACATTTCGAGGACCTGGACAAAAGTGACTCCAACGCCAAGTTGAAACAAGGACTTTATAATTTATTGTCCAACGTACTCCTTTTCGAGGTCCCCGGTTCAGCAGGCGAACAATTCCATTTCCGGATTGCCATGGAACAAACCAATTCTTTTCGCTACCTGGATTGGACCATTCAGCAAAGGCTGCGCGAATTGTATGTAGATTATTTTTTCCGGCGGCAGGACCGGTTCTGGCAGGAGCAAGCCATGAAAAAATTGCCGGCGCTGAAAAGGGCAACGAACATGTTGGTTTGCGGAGAAGATTTGGGGATGGTCCCCCAATGCGTTCCGGAAGTCATGCGGCAGCTGGGCATACTTAGCCTGGAGATCCAGCGCATGCCCAAACATCCGGGGAAAGAATTTTTTCATCCCGCCGATGCGCCATACCTCTCGGTGGTAACGCCATCTACTCACGATATGAGCACCATTCGTGGATGGTGGGAAGAAGACCGTGCCAGGACTCAGCGTTTCTTCAATCACCAGCTCGGTCAATGGGGCGAAGCACCCAATTTTTGCGACCCCTGGATCAGCAAGGCCATAGTCATCCAGCATCTCTATTCGCCGGCCATGTGGAGCATATTCCAGTTGCAGGACCTGATGGGGATGAATGAGTGTATTGCCAGGGAAAACCCCCATGATGAGCGCATCAATGTGCCGGCCAACCCCCGCAATTACTGGAAATACCGGATGCACCTGACACTGGAAGATTTGATAGAGCAAAAGGAATTCAACGAAGAACTCAAGGGATACGTCCACGCGAGCGGCAGATGAGGCGCAAAACCGGTGAAGCCAATAGAATCCCAATTGAACGAGCTATGCAGATCAGGTATTGGCCCAAGTTGCTGCCCTTTCGTCATCCGTTCACCATTTCCCACGGGACTAAAACGCATCAGCCCTCTCTCATTGTTGCCCTGACCGCCCAAGGCCAAACCGGTTACGGCGAAGCTCCGGCAATTGTTTATTACCATATCCCCGTGGAAAAAATGATCCAGGATCTGGAATCCAAGCAAGCGTGGCTGGAATCCTTTGCCTTCACCGAACCGGAGCGGTTCTGGCATTATGTTCATCACCTCTTTCCGGATAATCCCTTCCTGGTCTGTGCGCTGGATATCGCTGCCTGGGACCTGTTTGGTAAGATGATGCAAAAACCTCTGTATGCCATCTGGAAGTTGAATCCGCGGCAAGGCCCCATTACCGACTACACGCTGGGAATCGACCGCATTCCTATCATGCTGCAGAAGATGCGGGAAATGCCCTGGCCGCTGTATAAGATCAAACTTGGAACGCCGGATGATCTCGATATGGTCCGCGCTTTGCGCGGCCAAACTACCTCCAGGTTCCGCGTAGACGCAAACGGCGGCTGGAACCTGGAACAGGCCTTGGAAACTATTCCCACCCTGGCCCAATGGAATGTCGAATTAATCGAGCAACCCCTGGCCAAAGGCAATGACCAGGAGATGGAAATCTTGTTCGCGCGGTCTGCGCTCCCCCTCGTCGCCGACGAGTCCTGCGTGTCCGAATCCGATGTCCGCTCCTGTGCCGGCCGATTTCACGGAATCAACATCAAGCTCACCAAATGCGCAGGAATCACTCCGGCCCGGCGGATGATCCGGGAAGCCCGGGGGCTCGGCCTCCAAGTGATGCTGGGCAGCATGAACGAAACGTCGATCGGCAGCGCCGCACTCGCGCATCTCAGCCCCCTGGCTGATTTTCTGGACATGGACGGCCCCTTGCTGCTCGGAGAAGATCTCGCTACCGGGCTGGTGATCGACCAGGGCACCGTCAAAATTCCTGAAGGACCGGGCCTGGGCGTTGCGGTGCATGGGCTGGATAATTAAGCTGGCCAACCGCGCGGCAGTCCTTATCTTATCTTTGCAATATGTCCGAAGATCTGATCCTGGCCACTGGCAGCAAAGCGGAAAAATATCGAACCCTGCTCCCTCAACTCTTCGCCCTCTGGGAGGGGGAAACCGACCGCATTGCGAATCTCGCCAATACCTGCGGAGCCCTTAAGGAACAATTTAATTGGCATTGGGTAGGCTTTTACCTGGTTAAGGAAAATGAATTGGTCCTCGGCCCTTTCCAGGGTCCGGTAGCCTGTACCCGAATTAAAAAAGGAAAAGGAGTTTGCGGCAGCAGTTGGGAACGGGCGGCTACGGTCATCGTGCCCGACACCGAAGCCTTTCCGGGACATATTGCCTGCAGCAGCCTTTCGCGTTCGGAAATCGTTTTGCCCCTGATCCGTGGCGGACAGGTTCAGGGGGTCCTGGATCTGGATAGCACCCGACTCAGCGAATTCGACGGGACCGATCAGGAGTATCTGGAAGAGCTGCTGGAGCGGCTTCCCTTTTGATGAGGCCTAGTCGGACAGGGAGGCAAGATCAATCACGAAGCGGTACCGCACATCGCCGCGAACCATGCGCTCATAAGCTTCGTTAATCTCCTGCATGCGGATCAGCTCCGTATCCGCCACAATTTCCCGTGCAGCGCAATAGTCTAGCATTTCCTGGGTCTCGGGCACCCCGCCGATCATGGAACCCGTGATACTGCGTCGATTTTTCAACAGGGTCATGGGGTTTAATTCGGGATGCCGGGAAGGCAGACCGACGATGAGCATCCGGCCGTTGAATCGCAAAAGATTCAAGTAGGGCTCATAATCATGATTGGCTGAAACTGTGTTGAGGATCACGTCAAATCGGCTGTCGGCCTGCTCCATTTCATGGGTATCGGTAGACAGCAAAAAATTAGCGGCTCCTAGGCGGCGCGCATCGGTCTCTTTGGCGCGACTGCTGCTGATCACGGTGACCTCGCTTCCGAAAGAGGCCGCGAATTTAACTCCCAGGTGCCCCAATCCGCCCAAACCGATGATTCCTACCTGCATTCCCTTTCTGACGCCGGCGAACCGGAGGGGAGAATAGGTCGTGATGCCTGCGCACAGGAGGGGGGCGATTCCCGGAAGTCGCGATGGGGAGTTAGCAGCAAGCCGGTAAACATATCGTTCATCTGTGGTGATGCGCGTGGAATAGCCGCCTTGAGTGATTCCGAGTCCATCTCGCTCGAAGGCGTTATAGGTCCCCGTCATGCCCTCCGCGCAATATTGCTCCAAACCGTCCTGGCAGTTCTGGCATACCCGGCAGGAGTCGACCATCACGCCGACTGCGGCAAAATCCCCTTCCTTGAATCGGCTCACTTTCTTACCAACGCGCAGGACCCGTCCGACAATTTCGTGACCCGGAACCATGGGATATTTCGAGCCATTCCACTCGTTGCGTACCTGGTGTAGATCACTGTGGCAGACGCCGCAATACAGAATTTGCAAGTCTACATCGGTTGGCCGAGGATCGCGTCGATCCAGTTGAAAGGGTCCGAGCGGGTCCCTCTCGTTAAAGGCTGCATAAGCTTTGGTCATCATATCGCTGTCTATTTTACAAGTCTGCTGACAATCACCCGATCTTAGGCTTTGACCGGAACCATCCGCCGGTCCGCCAGCCTATAGCCTGCCGGGAAAATGGTTGTCCATCCGGAATAAGCTAGGACGGGCCCGGATTAATATACTGGTAAATGAGCCAGGATACCGTTGCCATGGCATCCGTTGCTGCTCCTTCGTTCAATAGGTCCTTGGACAGGATGACGAGCACATATTGCCTGCCGTCCGGCAAACGAACAATCCCGGAATCATGATGCACCCCCGTAAAGGAACCGGTCTTGTGTGCTACAAGAACTCCGGCCGGGAGCTTGGCCGGAATGATCTCGTTGAAATGCTGATGGAGCAGAATGCCGATCATTTCCCGGGAGGCCGCGGGGCTGACTGCCTGGCCAAGCGCGAGGCGGTCGAACAGGAGCATGAGGTCATAGGCGGTCGTCAGGTTATTCATTCCCCGATCATAAGCCTTTTGATCTTCGACCCCCCGAAGCACCAGCATATCCTGGGCACCGATGGTGCGCAAACTTTCTGTCACCAGGCTGGCTCCCACGAGGCGGATCAGGATATTGGTGGATAGATTGCTGCTCTCAGTGATCATCCAATACATGAGCTGACGGATGGTTCGCTTTTCGCCGATGTGCAGATAGAGATTTTTTTCGCTGTCGTCTTCGGGATGCAGGGCAAAGTGCGTACTGTCCGCAATACTGATGAAATCGTTTGTTATGGTAAGAGAATCATCCAGCGAAAATCGGCCCGTGGCGGCTTGTCGATACAGCTCCACGAGCACGGGGGTCTTCATGGTGCTGGCGGCATGGAACAGTTCGTGCTCGCGGATGAGGAGCCGCTCTCGAGTCTGCAGGTCTTCAAAGGCCAGCGCAAAATGTCCCTGTTGGGCGGCCAAGAGGGAATCGATTCGCGCGCGGAGCAGTTCCAGTCGATTTACTGGCTGACCAAGCAGCGTAACGGATGCCGCCAGGGCAATGACCAGGGCGGCCGGGCGGGTGTGCATACGCAAATGGATCACAAGGCCAATTTACCCATTTTGATGCACATGCCTTATGAGGGGAGCGCAAAACCCAATCCCACCGAGAGGGCAAGGTTCTTGTTGGAAGATGATGTAAATTCCATGGCGATTTACGCGTAAAACTTGCAATATGACCAGCAATCAATCCACTTCGGACCAGGCGAGCGACCTGAAAAAGCAGGCCGAAGAATTATTGGAGAGCCTGAGGGATAAAGCGAATCAGGCGATCGGGGCGATCCACGAAAAAGCGGAGACCGTGGCGCGGGATATCCGTTCCGGTGCCCTGCAAGAGCAGGCCTCCCAAAAGTGGGAGCAACTCAAACAGGAAGCCAGCCAGCTCCGTGACGAATTGTCACAGAAAGCCGGGCAAGCTTGGGAAGAGGTAAAGTCCGGTCAGGCTCACGAACAGGCCCGCATTAAACTGGAGGAGTTGAAGCGGAAGGCCAAAGACCTGTGGAGCAAAATGAACCAAAAGCCGGATACCGACCCAAAATAAGTTCGTCGCTTACCGGAAACTGGCCGCCGTTTCTTCGATGCCTTGCTTATAGGGGACGGGAGTATATTGGTATGCTTTTTCGAATTTGCTCGAGTCGAACACGTAATCATACCGGTACTGATAAAGCATTTCCTGCAATTCTCGGAGGGTCCGGTCAAAAAGACCGGCCATGGCCAATATCCCCGATGGCAAAACGGTCAGTCGGTTTGCTTTTCCCAGCGCAGCGGCCGCCAAAGCTGCATATTCCTTACCCGTAAGGGGAGGGGAAGCCGTGGGCAAATGCCATACCTGGTTCCAGGCCGACTCGTCTTCGGCCAATATAACAAGGGAGCGGACCGCGTCGTCGGTATAGGTGAAGGAATGCACAGCAGAGGCATTGACGAGCCATTGCGCTTTTTTCCCTTTGGCCAGATTTGCGATCACGAGCAGGTTCATCAGGCTGGTCTGGTTCGCCGCGGGTCCGTAAAAATCGGCTGCCCGGGCGATCAGCGCGCAGATATTGCCCTTGCGTACCTCGCTCATCAACTGGGTAGCTAGCCGGGCGCGCAGATCTCCTTTGCGCGAGCAGGGGTTGTAGGGATGGTCCTCGGTCATCGGGCCGTCTACTTTGCCGTACATATAAACATTGTCAAAAAAGATCAGTTTGGCCTTTTCTTCCCGGCAGGCAGCGATCGTATGATCCATGATCCGGGGCCACTGTTCCCTCCAGACCTGGTACCGATAGGTGAGGCCCGCACAAAGGAAAACCACGGCAGCTCCCCGCACCGCTTCCCGGGTCTGATCCGCTGCAGTTAGGTCAGCGGCCAGCCATTCCGCCCCGGTCATATCGTGCATGGTTCGGGATACCAGCCTCGGCCGGATTTGACGGTTGATCAATTCCCGGGCTAAGCCATTGGCGATGACGCCGCCGGCTCCCAATATGACATGAGTGGCCATGAGGATTGGTTTCGGTTTCAAAAACAAGCTGGTCCGGGTCCCTAACCATCCGTACAGGATTTCCGGATTGGGGATGACCAGCCAGTCCCAGCAGCTGCCCCCGATCGATAATTTCCCCAATCAAAGGGATCAGCGGCAAAATAGTTAAACAATCGTTTGATTTCTTGCTACCATAACCATTAATTTTGACTCTTTTGTTGGGAGCCGTGTTGCCTTGCTGCCGGCCGATAGCCAGCCTTCCCTGACCCCATCACGGTTCTTATTTTCACGGAACTTTTTTCAAATTGCCATAGTAGTCGCATTATGAATTGGATGTTTTTTGTTCCGGCACTGGTATTGTTGTCCTTTGGCGCTCAGTCTTCCTATCCCCAGCGGGGAACAGACTCCCTTTTGCAGGAGGCAACGCTGGAAAACTGCGTCCAATATGCCATGAACCACCAGCCTCAAATCGTTCAATCCCAGATTGACCAGCGGATTACCGAGCGGGAGATCAAAGACAAATTGGCCGATTGGTACCCCCAGATCGGGGTAGCTGCGAGCTACACGAACAATTTCCAATTGCAAAAATCCCTTTTTGGCAACCAGCCGGTGAATGTAGGTACTTATAATACCTCCACCGCCGATTTCTATCTGACGCAGACGATCTTTAACCGGGATGTACTCCTGGCCCGGCATTCCGCGCAGGACGTCAGAAACGAGGCCCGGCAAATTACCGTCAACAAAAGCATTGACCTGGCAGCAAATGTAAGCAAGGCTTTTTACGACGTGCTGTTGTCCAGGCAGCAGATCGACGTGATCAATGAAGACATCGTCCTGCTGCAACGGAGCCTTCGCGATGCCTACAACCAGTATCAGGGGGGGCTGGTGGATAAAACCGACTACCAGCGGGCAACGATTTCCCTGAATAACGCCCTGTCGCAAAAAAAGACCGACGAGGAACAATTAAAAAGCAAGGTTTCGGTGCTCAAAGTCCTGATGAGCTATCCCCCTTCCGCTGGTCTGGAGCCGGTTTATGACAGCACCCGGATGGCCCGGGAAGTCGCGACGGCGGACACGCTGGAGCAAGTGGATTATACACGCCGGATAGAGTACCAATTGCTGGTCACCCAGAAAAAATTGCAGCAGGCCAATCTGCAATATTATAAGTGGGCTTACCTGCCTTCAGCCTCCCTTTTCGCCGAGTATAACTTGAATTATTACAATAACGAGCTGGCCCCGTTGTTTAGCAACAATTACCCCAACTCCTATGCCGGACTGAGCGTTACGCTGCCCATATTTCAGGGGACCAAACGGCAACAGGAGATCCGAATCGCAGAATTGCAATTGAACCGGTTGGATTATGACTTTATCGCCATGCGCGATTCCATCAATTCGGAATATACCCAGGCACTGGCTGCCTATAAGTCCAACTTGGTCAACTATGAGTTTCAGAAAAGCAATTTGGATCTGGCGCGGCAGGTATATAATGTGATCCAGCTGCAGTATCGCTCCGGCATTAAGACCTACCTGGACGTGATCACTGCCAACAACGATCTGTTTCTGGCCCAAATCAATTTTACCAATGCGATCTACCAGGTGCTCAGCGACAAAGTCGACGTCCAGCGGGCCTTGGGCACCTTATCGTATTAACCGGAAAAATGCAGATTATGAGAAATATGGTTCGGATAAGCTTGGCCTGGGTATCGGGTTGTCTTGGCCTGATTGCCTGTGGCGGGCGAAACGGCGGAACCCAGGGCGGACCCCCACCGGCAGTTTTGGTGAATACGGTCACAGTGCAAGAAGGAATGGCGACCTATTTCGATGAATTTCCCGGGACTGTGACGGCACTGAACCAGGTCGACGTCCGTCCCCAGGTGAGCGGATATATTACCGGAATATTTTTCAAAGAGGGCCAGCACGTGGAGAAGGGACAGAAATTGTACTCGATCGATCAGCAGCCTTACCTCGGGGCCTACGACCAGGCAATCGCCAATTTGAATGTGGCAAAAGCCAACCTGAGCAAAGCGCAGCAGGATGCCGACCGGTACGAAGAGCTGGCCAAGCAGGATGCCATAGCTCGCCAGACCCTGGACCATGCGCTGGCGGATTTGGAGTCGGCCAAGAAGCAGGTGGAAGCGGCCAAAGCAAATGTATTCCAGGTGCAGACCAACTTGCGATATTCCACTATCTACGCTCCGTTCGGCGGAACCATCGGGATTTCTCAAGTGAAATTGGGCACTTCCGTTTCGCCAGGCCAGACCCTGCTCAATACCATCTCCTCGGACAATCCGATGGGCGTGGACATCCAGGCGGGCGACAAGCAAATCGCGCGATTTATCTTATTGCAACGGGAAAAAAACAATCCGAAGGATTCCATTTTTTCGATCCAGCTGCCCGGTGGGGTCAAGTACCCATTCCCTGGTTTCATTAGCTTTTTGGACCGGGCCGTGGATCCTTCCACCGGCACCATTACCATCCGCTTGATTTTTCCTAATTCCCAAAAGGTCCTCAAACCGGGCCTGACTTGCAACCTGCGGGTACGGACGACTACTCCTGGGAACACGATCATGATCCCGTATAAGGCGGTCGTTGAGCAGATGGGAGAATATTTTGTTTTTGCCGTGGACAGCAATAAGGCCATCCAGCGGAAGGTCAGCCTAGGGGCCCGCATCAACGACAAAGTGATCGTCAATGATGGACTCAAGGTCAATCAACAGATCGTCAGCGAGGGGGTCCAAAAATTGCATGACGGTTCAGCCATCAAAGTGCCGGCGCCTGATTCCGCGAGGACCCGCATATCTGCCCTACGGAATTCTTCTAATCCATAAGCATTTTCGTATGATCGCCGATACTTTCATCAAGAGGCCCGTTACCGCGATTGTGATTTCCATTGTCTTGGTCCTGGTGGGCCTTCTGGCCTTGTATAACCTCCCGGTCAGTCAGTATCCGGAAATTACTCCTCCAACCGTCCAGATTACCAGCAACTATATTGGTGCCGATGCGCAAACGGTTGAACAAACCGTAACCACTCCCATTGAGACCCAGGTCAATGGGACGCCCGGGATGACGTATATGCAGAGCAACAGTACCAACAACGGCCAGAGCACCATCACCGTGACCTACGACGTCGGAGCCAATGTCGACATCGGAGCCCTGGACGTCCAAAACCGGGTAGGTATTGCTACGCCGCTCCTGCCCGATGAACTGAAGCGCCTTGGGGTAACCACCCGCAAGAGAAACCCCAGCATCCTGCTCCTAGTAGCCATTTATTCGCCGGGAGGAACCCATGCCGTTACCTTCCTGGATAATTACACCAATATTTTTGTTCGGGACGTCCTGCTTCGCGTAAAAGGCGTGGGGGATGTGTTGACCCGGGCGGATGACTTCAGCATGCGTGTATGGCTTCGGCCCGACCGGCTCGCTCAATTGGGGCTGACGGCGTCCGATGTCACCAACGCGCTCACCGAGCAAAATGTGCAGATCGCCGCGGGATCCGTTGGCGCTCCCCCCCAGAACGGATCACAATCATTTGAATACGCGGTCATCACCGACAGCCGGTTGTCAACCGTCGATCAGTTCAGCAACATCATTGTGCGGACCAAACCGGAAGATGGCTCGGTTGTTTACCTGAGGGATGTCGCTCGCGTGCAGCTGGGAAAGTTCAGCTACGCCAGCAATTCTTTTGTTGACGGCAAGCGCGCGTCCTACCTATTGGTTTATCAGGCGCCGGGGAGCAATGCCCTCCAGACCGCAGAGGGGATCTACAATGCGATGGACCAGATGAAAAAGTCCTTCCCTAAAGACGTAGACTACGTCGTCCCCTTTGAATCGATTTCCGTGGTCCAGGTTTCCATACACGAAGTGGTCCGCACCCTGCTGGAGGCCCTGGGCCTGGTGGTCCTTGTGGTGTTTCTTTTCCTGCAAAGCGTTC
>Ga0206988_1196_pt1 | contig 11556 bp, 9 predicted proteins | sample Alteio_BWMinCont_12_FD_153263 | JGI IMG/M metagenome (GOLD analysis project Ga0206988, IMG submission 153263) | Enriched cells from forest soil in Barre Woods Harvard Forest LTER site, Petersham, Massachusetts, United States -... | ecosystem: Environmental > Terrestrial > Soil > Temperate forest >... | reverse complement strand
TTACCGTAAATTCTCCTTCTTCGAGGAATTGCTCATGGCTCCCATTTAGTGCGATGAGTTTAGCCGCGAGCTCTACGGGATTTTCGGGAAGAGGCGGGGCTTGGAGCGGATGGATCTCATGTTTTTTTGCGATTTTAATCGCGGCGAGCATGGTCTTGATCTCATCGGTGAGTTCGAGCGCTTTTTTGTGAGAAAGGCCGATAAACTCCATGAAGCCAGCGCGTTGCGATAGCTCGAAGAAGCGGTCCATCTCCGCTTTGACACCGTAAATCAAATACTTATGTACCCGAACTATCATTCGTATCGCTCTTCTTTTTTCCATTTTCTTTTTAGCAACTTTTGCTTGCGCGACAGCCGCTAGCTGCTGATCGCCAAGGAAAATCCGGATTTTTTTGATATTGTCTTGGGAGCGAGGGATCAAAATTTTTTCAAAGAGATTGACGCGGATCGATACTTCGCGGAGTTCTTTTTCCAAAGACCGTTTTTTTTCCTCGGCGACCGCCACCTTTTCCCGCGAGGAGACAAGAGCGCGAACGAGTTCGCCAGCACGGTCGGTCCAAACGGGAGTGTCGAAGAGAAAGTAGTCCGGCTCTTTGAAAATGACTTTCTCAAAAATCGGAATTTCGACACCGGCGATGTTTTCGTAGTGCTTTTTAACGTGGACCACATCGGCAAATTGGACGACGTCGACCGCTGTCTTGTCTGCCAGAAGCGCAGAAAAATGGGCTACGGTTTCTTTAGATTTTCGCAAACTCTCTTTGAGCTCCAGGATTTCGGCAAGGGCCTGGCTGACCTCGAATTGAAGCATTGCTTTTTTCAGTTGGAGGGTAGGCAAATACTTCTGAAAAAGAGAGAGCCTTCTCTGTTGATCGCGCAGTTCGTTTTTGGTCAGTTTCAGCGTTGCCATTATTGTTTTACCACGCTCACTGTGTATACGCGTTCAAGGGGTTGAATGAAGGAAGCCTTTCGTGCCCGCGTGCGCATCCTATTACCCATAAGCTCCTACAGGACTCATAGCATTGTTACCCATTAAGCACCCACTTTCATCAGCACAGAGGCCGCACAGAGTGCGGCAAAGGAGACGCAGAGGACACAGAGGCGGGGAAGCCCCGCACCCCCGAGAAAGAAGAAAAGGCGGCTTCGCCGCTGCCGCTGCGCGGCAAAGGGAGTGGCCATTGCAGGCGGGGGCGCGCCACGACAAGGAAGAGGGGAATGCATTAAAATGCCTTTTGGTAATAACTATGCGGCGAAGCCGCCCCTTTTCTTTTTTCTGGGGTGCGGGGCTTCCCCGCCTCTGTGTCCTCTGCGTCTCCCTTGCCGCACTCTGTGCGGCCTCTGTGCTGATGAAAGTGGAAGACTCATGGGTAACATGCGCACGCGGACATGGGCACGAACTCTCTCCCCCCCTGAACGCATCTCTCTGCGTTGAATTTTTCACGCTTGGGACTCTCTCTCTTTGGGCCAATACTTATCAGAGATTGATTTCTTAATCCCGATTTCTTCAAGATCAAAGCATTCTGCCAATGTGTGCCAACCGAGATCAAGCGCTTTTTCAAGCGGTAAGTTCACCGAAAGGCTCATCATCCGCTCTTCGAAAAGATAGGAGTAGCGGAGGAGCTTTTCGTCCCACCTTGAGAGTTTAAATCCCATACCCTGCCGTTCGCGCGCTTTTTTTGAGTCGGCGTAGAGGCGGATCATCGCATTGGCGAGATCTCCGTGATCTTCGCGGGTGACTTTGCCGATGACGAGCTGCTTCAAGCGAGAAAGCGACCCGAAGGGGTCGATTTGTCCGTTGATCAGATAATATTGCCCCTCGGTGATGTAGCCGGTGTTGTCGGGGATCGGGTGGGTGACGTCGCCGCCAGGCATTGTGGTGACAGCGATAATGGTGATGGCTCCGCTGCCATCGATATCGACCGCTTTTTCGTAGCGAGAGGCCAAGTCGGAATAGAGCGATCCAGGATAGCCGCGGTTGGAGGGGATTTGGTCCATCGTGATGGCGATCTCTTTGATCGCATCCGCAAAGGCAGTCATGTCGGTCATGAGGACGAGAACGTCTTTGCCCGCAACTGCGAATTTTTCCGCCACGGAAAGAGCCATATCGGGGACGAGAAGGCATTCGACAGGAGGATCGATCGCGCGGTGGATGAACATGATCGTCTTTTCGATCGAGCCCGCTTTTTCGGCGTTGTCGATGAACGCTTGGTAGTCGTCGAAGCGAAGTCCCATGCCGGCGATAATGACGATGTCGGCGTCCGTTTGGTTGGCAATCCGCATCAGAAGCTGATTATACGGTTCCCCTGCGACGGAAAAGATCGGGATCTTTTGCGATTTGACAAGGCAGTTGAAGACGTCGATCATCGGAATGTTCGTCCGGACAAGTTCGCGTGGGATGATGCGGCGCACAGGATTGAACGAGGGGTTTCCGATCGGTACTTCGTCACCCAAAATCTCCGGGCCATCATCGATGGGAGCTCCTGTTCCATTGAAGCGGCGCCCTAGAAGCGAATCGCTATAGGTCGCTGTGATTTCACGGCCCAAAAAAGTCACTTTGTCGCCGGTGGAAATGCCGCGCGTATTTTCAAAGACTTGGAGAGTGACGAGATCGTCCTCGAAACGGAGAACAGAGGCGTAAGTTGAGGTGCCGTTTCTCTTTTGGATGCGAGCGACTTCCCCGAGGCTCACTCCTTGTGCCGCAACGGTGATCAAATTCCCGCGCAGATCGATGATGCGGTCGTACACTTTACGCATGTCCCTTTACCTCGTTTATTGCGATTTTTTCTTCTACGGCCCGGAGCGCTTCTTTGTATTTTTCAGATCCGTAGGGCAAAAAGTTGATGTTCTTCAGTTCATTTTGCAAGTTTAAAAAGAAGCTGCGTGCGGCGTCGTGTGTGTCGAAATCAAATCGAGCTGCAAAGATCTTTTGGATCACGGAGAACATCTCGATCTGCCGTTCAAGAGGCGAATAGGCGTCTTCTTTATCGAATGCGTTCTGTTGCAAATAGCAAAACTCGTAGAGCTCCCCTTTCAAATAGGTAAGCATGTCTTCGATCGCAACACCTTCTTCTCCAACGACTTCCATTCTCTTTCCGATCTCATCGCTACTCCTGAGGACCTGAGCGCTCCAGCGAACTTTGTCCGCCCAACCTTTATATTTAGCGTCGAGGTCGATGCCCACTTCATTCAAGTATTTCGTCCAGGAGATAAGCGGGTCAATCGAGGGGTATCTTCGAGCATCCGATCTGGCGCGGGAGAGTCCGTGGAAGGCTCCAACGATGGCAAGAGACGCTTGCGTGACAGGCTCTTCGAAGTTTCCGCCCGCTGGCGAAACACTGCCGCCGATTGTAAGGGATCCTGACTTGCCGTTTTGCAATTGGACTTCGCCTGCGCGCTCATAGAATGCGGAAATTCGAGACGGCAAGTAGGCGGGGAAAGCCTCTTCACCGGGAATTTCTTCCAGTCGCCCCGACATTTCGCGCATGGCTTGCGCCCAACGAGAGGTTGAGTCGGCCAAAAGGAGAACATCGAGGCCCATCTGCCTGTAGTATTCGGCGATCGTAGCCCCCATATACACGGAAGCTTCGCGAGCTGCGACAGGCATCGAAGAGGTGTTGCAGATCATCACGGTTCGCTTCATTAGCGATTCGTTCGTATGGGGGTCGATGAGTTCTGGGAATGTTCGGAGCACTTCGACGACCTCGCCGGCCCGTTCGCCGCAGGCGACGATGACGACGATGTCGACGGCGGAGTATTTCGACAAGTGGTGCTGCATAACCGTTTTGCCCGCGCCGAAGGGTCCTGGCGAACAGAAAGTCCCTCCCTTCAAAATGGGGAACTGCGTATCGAGAATCCTCATTCCAGTATCCATCATCCGGGTCGGACGAACCTTCTTTCCTTGGATGAGGGTATTTTTCACTGGCCAGCGCTGCACCATCGTAAACTCATGCGTATGCCCCTTCTCGTCTTCGCCTTTGGCAATGACGGTGTCGATGGTATACGATCCAGCTTTGGCGACCGAGGTGATCTTGACTTTACCAAAGACGGAAAAAGGGACCATGATCGTATGTTGGAACCGCTCTTCAGGCACATAGCCGAGAGCGTCCCCGCGAACCAAAACATCACCGATACCGGCAACTGGCTGGAAGTTCCAATGCTTTTTTCGATCCAAAGGCGCTACATAGACTCCCCGCGAAAGATACACCCCTGTAACCTCTGCGACTTTTTCCAAGGGATTTTGAAGTCCGTCGAAGATCATCGTCAAGAGACCGGGTCCAAGTTCCGCTTCGAGCAAGTGGTCGCTGAACTCGACAGCAGTGTTTAATTTTACGCCACGGGTATCCTCGAAGACTTGAATTTTTGCGATATCTCCGGCGATTTCAATGACTTCGGCAAGAAGCTCGGCTCTTCCCACTTTTACTTTCGCCACTTCTCCTTGGCGGATGCTCCCCTCAAAGCGAACATGCAAAAGGTTTCCAAACGCCTCGACGACGCTTCCTGTAGCTTTTATTTTGTTATCCATAGGTGCTCAAATTTTCCGTGGTAGCGAGTCCATCATTTTCGTTTAACGATTCCCAAGATTCGACGATCATCAACCGAACCATGTATCCGAGAATTCGATCCATCGAGAATTGCTCGTTTTCTTCCATTTCTTCTACTTTTCTAAAGCGGTAATCCAAGATCGCCCTGTGAAGTTCTTTTGGATTTGCCAATGCATTTTGGTACAGCGCCTTCAAATCCTCGTACTCGGATGGCGGGATATAATCGGAGGAATCTTTCTGGGCCAAAATATCCATCACGAGAGGGTCAGTCAGGTCCTCGAACTGGAGTTCCAAAGCCACGTCACGGCCTATGGTTTTCGCTCGAAGCGCCGTTAAAATAAGTCGAATCTCCCGCTCCATCGTGAAGTACCTTTTCAAAAAACCATCGGGGAAGCGTGCAATCGCATCTTGAAAAAGGCTAGCATTGAGCGACGGAAAATAGCGGAGACGCTCTTCGACAGAGTCGTAGCGATCGAGGTAATCGACCAAATAATCGGGCAGCCCCTCGCGGACGAGAAGCGCTTCTTCGAGTTCTTTCGGGGTGAACTTGCCCCTGTCATCAAGGGGCATCCCCAACCAAAAAGCGCGGATATTCATGAGGTCGATAGACCAGAGCAAACCGCCAGCCTTCTCTAAATCCGCAGGCGAAACGTTCTGAACGAGCATATCGTACAGCTCTTTAAAAGAGAGTTCCGGTTTTACGCCGATGGAAAGCGTGGGAAGAGCCGTACCGATGAAATAATACTCAGCCATGCTCTCTTATACCTGAAACAGTAGGTCGCGAAAATCGCGTCTTATGTAAGTAGCGATCAGTTCGCGGAGCTCGGTATCTGAAATGTCGATCGTGATCTGGCGCCCCTTCATTTTGATTTGGACACCGCCGCGGAAATCTCCGAGTTCGACCGATTTATTTTTCAGCCGCTCTAAGATATTTTGTCCTAAGAGGACATTGATAGAGCGGGCTTGAATTTCCTTCGGAATAATCACCTCAAAATCCTCTTCAATCCCCTGCTCCTCAAGTGAACGCATGAAGCTTTCGATCATTTTCACGATGAGCTGCGGGGAGGCGGTTTCTTTAGCAACGAGATCTGCAAGTTCCTTGCTGAACAGCTCCTGCTCGATCTTTTGTTTGAGCATTTCGATCCCCTGCCGGCATGAGAGGGCAAGAGACGAATCGAAGAGCCGTTTTTTTTCGTCGATCTCTCCTTGCGCGACCTGCAATAAACCCGTCGCCTTGGCTTTAGCGTCTCGGACGATATCTGCCGCCTGAAGCCTGGCGTTCTCGACAATCTCTCGAGCCTCCTGCTTAATGGGTTCCAGTGTTTCCGTGCGAATGGCATCGCAAATCTTCTGAATTTTCTCTTTTCCTGTCTCTAGAATTTTCATCCTCAAACACCCATAGCTGCTAAGCTAGCGATTTTACATCCCCCCCCAATTCCCTTCAATAAACCTTTTAAAAAAGTCTTAGATTACGGGAATGGGGGGAGAAGTTAGCGAGAGAAGTCGGGCGAAGCCCCCGCTTCCCCAGGGCGGGGCTGCGCCCCTGCAGCCCCAAGGTGCGCCGCCAACTGCGTAGGCGGCGCGTGTAGAGGTTTGTCGGGGGCTAAAGCCCCCCGCGCCCCGAGGCCGCTCGGGGCTTCGAGAGACGCCGGGCTTTGCCCGGCGCCCCGAGGCGGGGTCGTGTGCTCGCCCTTCTGCGTGCTATAGCACGCGGACGCTCCTCTAGCTACGATCTCTCTTTGCCCGGAGCGGCCGCGGGCCACAATGCCGTTCCCCAAACTTCGTTTGGGGCCCCTGCTGGCATTGTGGGCTGATAGACCCTTTGGGTAGAACCACTCGCTTCCCCAAGTGGGGGTTGTACTCGCGGGACGCACCGCCACTCGTAAAAACTCCATTTGGAGCTCCTGAGGTCGTTGTGAATCGGATGCGATTACACCTGGCACACAGAAAAATACCGGGTTCTCCCCAAAGGGTCTATACCCACAATGCTGCCGGGGCCCCCAAACAAAGTTTGGGGAACAGCATTGTGGCCCGCGTTGCGTTGTACTCGCGGGGCGCACCGCCGCTCGTAAAAACTCCATTTGGAGCTCCTGAGCTAACCACAGCAATGCACCAGATGCGATTAAACGTAACGCACGGAAAAATACCGGGTTCTCCCCGAAGGGTCTATACCCACAATGCTGCCGGGGCCCCCAAACGAAGTTTGGGGAACAGCATTGTGGCCCGCGGCCGCTCCGGGCAAAGAGAGATCGTAGCGCAGGAGCGTCCGCGTGCTGAAGCACGCAGAGCGACGAGCACACGACCCCGCCTCGGGGCGCCGGGCTTGCCCGGCGTCTCTCGAAGCCCCGAGCGGCCTCGGGGCGCGGGGGGCTTTAGCCCCCGACAAACCTCTACACGCGACGCCAACGCAGTTGGCGTTGCCCGTTGGGGTGGCAGGGGCGCAGCCCCGCCCATGGGGGGCCGGCGGGGGGCTTCCCCCCGCCATGGGGAAGCGGGGGTTTCACCCGACTTTCATTCGCGAACTTGTATACCAACAATAAAAAAAACTTCCCAGGTTTTTGGTGGTTGTGTTAGCCTGTTCGTCTCCTGATTGAGTATGCGCAGCTTATACCCTTGGCCTCTATTTCCTCCTGATCTTGACCCACCAGCAGCCCGCTCGCTGAGCTTGCAACTCGCCTTGCAAACATGGCTCGATTCGTGCCAAGTTATCCATTCTTTGCAGCAAAAAATGACAGACATCGGCGCCACCGATAACCCGATGCAGGAAATCGAGGGAATTTCAGATCAGCTCCAAAAGTTTCTCCTCTTCTCTTTGGAAAATCCGTTTTCAAAAAAGCCGGGAACGCTCGACAAATTGTGCTTTTATTGCGAAGAGCTTTTGCGAGCCTCCAACGTCCAGGAGAGAGAAGAAATCGGAAATCTCCTCGACCTCATGCGCGATGCAGCGCTCTCTTTCCGCGCATTAATGCTCTCTTGGAAACGGAAACTACCCCCCTCGTTCATTTTGCTGACGAATATGGAACACCTCCATTCCGTCTTGAACCAACGCCTCCGCGAATTTTTCGACGCACTCTATCCGTTCTTCGCCGAAGCCAGATCTGATGAAAATGTCCTTTTCTTTCTCATTGAACACAAAGAGCAACTCAATCGGTTTCTCTCGCCCAAAAAAACCGAAACTCTTCTAGGCCGACTTTACCCCGCCGGACCAACACACTTGCGCGTGATCCTGTGCGAAGGGTATACTCGAAGAGGGTTCAGCGATTTCTATGCACAGCACGAGTCGCTGATCGAATCTATTGAATGGGCGTCAGACGAGACCCCCTGCATAACTAAGGTTCTGTCGAATTTCGGGTTCTTTTGAGCCGATTTTCGACTCCAAAATTGGGGGGCAATATCACAAGTATATTGCCCCCCAATTTTGGATCGAAAATCGGCCAAAATAATCCCGAAATTCGACGAACCCTTAGTTATGCAGGAGGTCTAATGCACAACCACATCGACCAGATACTAGCTTGGACCAGGGACGCAAAACTCTTTTTAGAGTCCTATTCTGAGCCGATTCTCTCCGACGCTGACACGTGCAGCTATTACCGGCAAAAGAGCAAAAAGAATGTTCCGGTAAAGAAGATCGAAGCGCCAGTCATCCCCAAAAAAGCGATTCCACCACCGCCAATTCCAACTCCCGTTGCGATCACAGCCCCCGTTGTCGCCACACCGCTGCCTTTGCCATTGCCAAAAATAGAACTTCCACCAGAGCCAGCTCCGAAAAGGACCGAAAAATCGGCCGCTCCGCTTGCGAAGATGTTTGCCAAAATCGCCCCCGAATTGGCTGTTTTCGGTGAAATTCCGAGCGATGCCATCGCCAAAAAAATCAGAGACCGCTGGAAAACCAAAAACCAATCAACCCCCATTACGGTGATCTATTTTCAGGAAAATCCCGAACAAAAACAACTCCTCGAACAAATCGCCAGAGCGCTTGACGTTTACTTCGGACCCGCAAAACTCCTTTTCGTCGAAACAATCGAGCGGGAAAAAGAGTGGAAAGCCTTTTTGTCCGTGGACGATTTAAAACTCGTCATCGCTTGCGACTACACTCTTTGGCAATTGCCAAACCTAATGCAATTTTATAAGGAAACCCCTGCGCAAAAAACCCGGCAGCTCGGAGAAAAACAACTCTTCATGCTTCCCGATCTTTCTCTCTACTTGAAAGATCCACTCCTCAAACGGTCACTTTGGAAAGCACTATGTCAGACCCTCTCTTCGTTGCCGTCGCCCTCGACCAAAAACTAATTCTCGACTACGCCGTTCCCGATGGTTGGTCGGTCGAAGTTGGCATGCGCGTTGAAGTGCCATTGAGAGAATCTGTTAAAAAGGGGACCATCGTCGCGATAAAAAAGAAAACGAATGTTCCGAATGCAAAACCGATTGCCCGTTTGATCAGCGAAAATGCCGTCCTCTCCGAACCTCTCTGGAAACTCGCTCAGTGGATGTCCGCCTATTACTGCGCAGGCCTACAAAAGACCTTAAAATGTTTCATCCCTCCGAACTTGCGTAAAATCGTAAAGCCCAAAAAAGAATTCATCTACACCCTTAACATCACAAAAGAAGAAGCCCGCACGAAAATTATCGAAGCCCGAAATAGCCCCGGCGCCGCCATTTTAGAAAAACTGTTGGAGGGAGAAACCAAATTTTCCAGCGAAAGCGCCCTTTTGACGCTGCTTAAAAAAAAATGGGTCTTGAAACAAGAAAAGGCAGAATTCGACATCTCTGAGGAGGAGTTTTTCCCGAGTAAGCACAAAAAACTGGGAGCGGAGCAGGCTGAGTGCCTCGAGAAAATCTGTAAAACCCTCGCCTCGAAAAAGTTCGGAGTCCATCTCATCCAGGGAATTACCGGCAGTGGAAAAACCGAAATCTACCTCCAGGCGATCGCCGCTGCTCTTGAGGCAGGACAAAGCGCCATCATGCTCGTTCCAGAAATCGCCCTCACCTCCCAAACCATCGAAAGGTTCCGCTCCCGTTTTCAAGAGAGAATTGCCATCTGGCACCACCGGCGCAGCCTCGGCGAGAGAACCGTTGCCTGGGAACATCTCCAATCGGGTAAAACCCAAATCGTCATCGGCGCTAGGTCGGCGGTCTTCTGCCCCGCGAAGAATCTCGGCCTCATCATCGTCGATGAAGAGCACGATTCCTCCTATAAACAATCTGAAGAGCCTCCCTGTTACAACGCCCGCGATATCGCCATCATGCGAGCTTCTCTCGAGGGTGCCGTCGTCCTGCTCGGTTCCGCCACCCCTTCCGTTGAATCGCGCCACAACGCCGATATTGGAAAATATACCTTGAGCAAACTCACGACCCGTGCCGCCTCAGCCCATCTGCCAAAAGTCCAAATCATCGATATGAAAAGAGCGCTTGAAGTCAATGGCGGATTTACCCATTTTTCCTCCGAACTCATCGACGCAATGAAAGCCCGCCTCGAAACCGGAGAACAAACACTCCTCTTCTTGAACCGGCGCGGCTACCACCGCCTTCAAGTCTGCAGCGCCTGCCGAAATGCCATCAAATGTCCCCATTGCGACCTCGGCCTTACCTTTCACAAGTCGGAAAACCAGCTCCGCTGCCACCTCTGCGACCACCAGCAGCCGATTCCCCGCTCCTGCCCCTCTTGCGGCGGCCTCGAATCGCTCCAATTCAAAGGTTTTGGCACCGAACACGTAGAGCGCTCCCTCCATGCCCTCCTTCCCGGAGTCCGCACCCTCCGCATGGACCGAGATACAACGAGAAAAAAGACGAGCCACGAAGATTTGTACCAACAATTCCGCTCCCACAAAGCCGATGTCCTGATCGGAACCCAAATGATCGCCAAAGGATTCCACTTCCCTTCCGTCACCCTCGTCGGAGTCCTCAACGCCGATTCTTCGTTGAGTATCCCCGATTTCCGCTCTGCGGAAACCGTCTTCCAACTCATTACCCAAGTTGCGGGGAGAGCCGGCAGATCCGAACTTCCGGGAGAAGTCCTCCTCCAAACGTTCCTCCCCGACCACCCCGTCTTCTTGCTTGCTAAGACGCAGGACTACGAAAGCTTTTATGTCAGGGAACTTGAAGAAAGACGCCAATTCGGCTTCCCCCCCTTTTGCCACCTCATCAAAATCACATGCACAGGGCCTGACCCCAAAAAAACGGAAGAGGCCGCAGTCGCCCTCCATGCAGCCGTCCAAAAAGAGCTTCCTTCCGGAGTTTTAGCTTTGCCAGTCTTGCCTGCTGGACATGCGAAAGTCAAAGACCAGTTCCGCTTCCAATTCGTGATCAAGGCGCTCCGCGTCAAAGAACTGCAGCCAATCCTCTCCAAACTCTCCGCCCCCGTTTCTTGGAAAAGATCCATCTATCCGCTTGTTCCTGGCCATGAAGTCGTGGGGACCATTCTCAAAAAGGGCGCTTCGGTTGAATGGCCCATTGGCAAACGGATCGGAATCGGCTGGCTCTACTCCTCCTGTCTTCAATGCCCCACCTGTCTTACCGGTGAAAACCAAATCTGCCCGACCAAAAAGCTCACCTGCATCGGCCATCACGGCGGATTTGCCGACAAGATGACCGCCGACAGCCGATTTGCCTACCCCATTCCCGATGCACTCGACTCCGCTTCTGCCGCGCCGCTTCTCTGCGCCGGCGCCACCGTCTACGCCCCTCTTCGCCGCTGGAAGTGCCAAGCTCCCGACCGCATTGCCGTAATCGGCATCGGCGGCCTCGGCCACCTCGCGCTCCAATTCGCAAAAGCCTTCGGCTGCGAAACGACTGCCATCTCCTCGTCGAAAGACAAAGAAGCCGAAGCTAGGGGCTTTGGCGCCACTCATTTTCTGACCTACGAGGAACTTGTAAACTCTGCCGGCACCTTTGACTTTATCCTCTCGACCATCCACGCCGACATCGACTGGAACCAGATTCTCAACCTACTTAAGGCAAGTGGCACCCTCTGCTTTTTGGGCCGTCCAAACAACCCCATTTCGATCGATGTCGCGAACGT
>Ga0206988_1266_pt1 | contig 11557 bp, 9 predicted proteins | sample Alteio_BWMinCont_12_FD_153263 | JGI IMG/M metagenome (GOLD analysis project Ga0206988, IMG submission 153263) | Enriched cells from forest soil in Barre Woods Harvard Forest LTER site, Petersham, Massachusetts, United States -... | ecosystem: Environmental > Terrestrial > Soil > Temperate forest >... | reverse complement strand
AAAATCACATTTTTGCGGATCACTCGATAAAGTCAGAAGCCCTTTTGGCCCGACAAATCCGCTGGAAAAAAAATCCACGAAAAATTCCCGGAGGGGTTTTTGGTCAAAAACCAGTTTCATCGTCGAGAAATGGGGCAGACGATAGACCAAATCTGAATCTTCCCGGCAGAGAATGGAGGCATCCCATCCTTCTTTTCCCTCTTTCAGCACAAGACGAAAATCCATTTTGGTATTGATGGCTAAACTTCTAGTGGTGACAAGAGTACTTCGAAAACGGTTGACGTCGGAATCAAACCGCTTCCTCTCTACCATCCGATTCAGGCGCAAAAGAAGAGCTCCTGAGGCTATTGCAATCAGAGCTATCCCGATCATCACCTCAAGTAATGTAAGATTACTCTTCTTCAGGATCTTCATCAGCGACAATGAGCTTATCGGATTTTTTTGCCAAATCTGTATTGTATTTCTGGAGTCGTTTTGAATGGATGATAAAGTCGTTTTTCGCAGCATTTGACCGAATTGAGAACGCCTCATTCCACCCATCTTTAATGAGATTTTCAGGATCTCTGGCTAGGCCGAGTTTTTGTAGTACGCTTTTCGGTTCCTTCAAAATATACTCCATGGTCTGACCGTCCGAAAGGGCTAGAAGGAGCATATCGTGAAGCTGCGTTTTAGCCTGTTCCGTTCGGAACGCCTTCCCTTTGTCGAGAGATCCTTTCATGTTATACCCGATCACCCCCGTGATAAGAGTAATAAGGCAGATGACGATCATGATTTCCAAGAGCGTTAGCACCCTTTTTTGTTTTTTCATAGAGACTCCATCATTAGGTATTTGCAAATGAGCTTACATCGGTTAGAGGCAAAAGAACAGAAAGAAGTACAAAACCTACAACCACACCCAGAAAAAGAAGAAGCACAGGCTGAGCGACTGTAGAGAAGTACGAGAGGGTTTTTTCCAAATCCTCTTCATAGATCTCGGCGATTTGACGCATCATCCCATCGAGATTCCCCCCCTTTTCCGCGATTCCAAGCATGCGAGGAACTAGGGGAGGGATTAGATCATGTCCTGAAAATTGGGCGTGAATGGGTGCACCCTGAGAAATCGATTCTTCTGCGTTCTGGATGATTTTCTCCAAAATGGGATGCCCCATTGTCGTTCGCGCTTCAGAAAAAGCAGCTACAATGGGCACGCCTCCATCGAGAAGGGTCGATGCTGCTCGAAAAAATCGGATCAATGCCACTTTAGAGAAAAGTTTATCTGTCATCGGAATCCGCAAGATCCACTGGTAAGCGGTTCGTTTCCATAGAGGCCTTCTCCAGACAGCGGCTAAAAAAGCGCCAAATAGAGCAAAAGAACCAAGCAGATAGAATTTAGCATTGCGGGCAAAGGTACTCGCAGAAAAGACAATTTTCGTGAATGGGTGAAGATCTCTTCCTTCAAAAAGTTCTTGGAGAGAAGGGACGACATAGAAAAGAAGAGCCCCGAGAACAAAAAGGCAAAAGCTAAACAATAGCGATGGGTAAAGCAGAGCCCCAATCAATTGCTTCATGATCTGCGCTTGCTTGGAAAGCAGCGCTGACAATTCTTCAAGAGCCTCTTGGAGCCGACCCGTCTTTTCAGCATTGGAGATCATCGCAACGTAGAGCAAATCAAACGTTTTCGAATGGCGAGAAAGGGCTGAAGAAAAAGAGTGGCCCGCTCGAACTTGTTCGCAAAGATCGAGGAGAAGCCTTTGGCCGCTAGTACCCCGGTATTTCTCTTCCATTGCTGAAAGCGACTCGTACAAGGGAATCCCCGCTTTCAATAGTCGAGATAATTCGCGTGTAAAATTGAGTACATCCCCCTTTTTTAGAAGGGACTTCGCCTGTTTTAGAGAATAAGGTTTGATCGCAGTGAGAAAAATAGCTTGTTTGAACAGTTTCTGCTTGGCCTCAATCAGGCTATCGGCATCGACCATCCCGTTTGTTTTCTTTCCCAGAGAATCTAATGCTTCATAGCGAAACAGAGCCATCATCGCCTTCTTCATCTAAAATGCGGGTAACTCGAAGAATTTCTGCGCTTGTCGTAGCCCCACTTAAGACAAGCTGAATCCCCCGAGAAAATAGGCTGACCATTTCTTGGTCGAGAGCGACTTTGCGAAGCTCTTCGGAATCTTGGCTTTTCAAAACCTGCGTCTTAATGCGCGAAGTAACAGGCATTAATTCATAAAGGCCGAGGCGTCCCCTATACCCCGAATGAAAACATCGTTCGCAGCCTGCGCCCCGGTGCAGCTTTCCCTCCTGCAAATCTTCTTTTTTCAAATTCAATTCAGCCAGTTCCTCCTTGGAGGGAGTGTATGGGACTTTACAGTCTGGACAAATGCGGCGCACGAGCCTTTGCGCTAAAACGCCAAGAATTGAAGAGGCGAGAAGGTAGGGCTCAATTCCCATATCGGCCAAACGGGTTAACGCAGAGGGCGCGTCATTCGTATGAAGTGTGCTCAAAACAAGGTGTCCTGTCAAAGAAGCTTGAATTGCGATTTCGGCTGTTTCTCTGTCCCTAATTTCTCCGATCATGATCACATCGGGGTCCTGTCTTAAAATATGCCGCAGCCCCCTTGCAAAATCGAGCTCAATCTTCGGATTCACGTTCATTTGGGAAATCCCCTTGAGCTTGTACTCCACGGGATCTTCAATCGTCATGATATTCATGTCAGAGGCATTGATTTCGGAAATCGCGCTATAAAGAGTCGTTGTCTTTCCGCTCCCCGTTGGCCCCGTGACAAGGACAATGCCTTCGGGCATTTGGATCAGCTTGTGCATTCCTTTCAAAGTTTTTTCATCCATCCCGATCTGATCGAGGCCAAGAACGACATTTCCCTTATCTAAAATACGAAGCACGACCCTTTCGCCATGCACAATCGGCAACGTGCTGACGCGGAAATCAATCTCGCGTCCTCCATGATGGAGCTTGATCCTGCCGTCTTGCGGCAACCGGTGTTCGGCAATGTCCATTTTCGCCATGACTTTGATCCTCGTTGAGAGCTGCGACTCCAAGCCCCTCGGAGGATTGTGCCGTTGGTGAAGCACGCCGTCGATTCGGTAGCGAATAGAAAGACCTTCCTCAGAAGGCTCAAAATGAATATCCGATGCACCCTGCTGAATCGCCTCCAACAGAATGGCATTGATCATTCGGATGATTGGATTTTCTTCTTTAACTTCTAAAAGGTCGTAGTTATCAATGGTTTCAGAATCGGCCTTGTCTACCGCTTCCACACCGGTAAACAATTTTCCAGCTTCGCCTTCCTTTTGGCGATAACAATGTTCGATAGCTGGATCAATGGAGGAGAGGGGAGCGTACACGAACTTGAGCGGTTTTTTTAAGAAAAACCGCAACTCTTCGATCGACTCCAAGTCCATCGGATTTGAGAGAGCGACGACCCATTCGTTTGCAGTTTCTTGAATGGGAATCATTTTTTTCTGTTTTGCCAGAGCATACGGAATAATCGATGCCCGCTCGCGAATTAGCTGGCATTGACTAAGATCTTCTAGGATCGAGAGCCCAAATTTTTCTGCTAATTCTCTCATGAGCCGTACATATCGAAGAGCATTTTCAGACTATTTTCAAAAATGCTGGTCCGTTCATTATTTTTTGCCTCGTCGATCCTCTCCAAAAATTCTGGAATATCTCCCGCTCTTTTTTGGTATTCGGTTTGCCTAATCACCCGCAAATCATCGACGGGATCCCTGATGATGTGGGGAGTGATGAAAATAAACATCTCCGTATTGACGTCCGTGATCTTTGTAGAGCCAAACAGCTTGCCGAGACCGGGAAGATCTCCCAAAAAGGGGATTTTTTCTCGACTATCCTCTTCGATCTTCTGTCGAAGGCCTCCCAGGATTACCGTTTCTCCGTCTGCAACGCAAACGTGATTTTCGATATGCCGCCTTGTCACCGGAGGGCGATCGTTAGCGGTCATTCGGGTCGTGTCAAACTCGATATTTGTTTGGAGGGAAACAAACCCCGGATGCCCTGCATTATCAATGTCATCGGGATCTCCTAGATGGATGATCGGAGTGAGTAAGATCGTGGTTCCGTACTGGGCCCGCGTATACGATTGTTCAAGAGTCACCCCCGCCTGTGTATTGAGCTGGATAGCGCCATTGTTGATCGAAATCTCATCTACAATCGAAACCGTCGCCTGCGTTTGGTTGATCGCTAAAACCGAAGGGTTCGCATTGATCCGGACATCATCCTGAGCAAGGAGAAAATTATAGACTAAATTTGCTGCCGGGGTATTCGTCTTCTTCTTGCTGAAGAAAAAATTCATAATCCCTTTGTCGGGAGCCGAACCGTCGGTGTTGAAAGAAAATCCAGAATGTTTGGAACCGCTAGAATTTGCTCCAAACTGCAATAGATTAATTCCGACTTGCTTTCTATCGGTCAACTTTTTTTCTACCAAAAGCACATCGAGTTGAACCATTCGCTTCGGCACATCGAGTTTCTTTAGAATCGTCTTGATTTTGGGCAGCTCTTCTCGTTTTACGACCATAAGAACCGATGTCGATTTATTATCGACGATGAAGTTCGAAAACGTCGATGGCGTTGCCTTCTCGATCGTACCCGGTTGAATAAAGGGGGCCTGCGCCGGCAAAATTGGATTATACGCATTATTGGGAGGAGGGAAAATCTGCGCTCCATTTGGCTCTTGATTCGGGGTTGGTGGAGCCGGCGCTGCTGGAGAGGGGGTCGCGTCCGATCTCTTTTCAAAATTGGATCCTATCAGGGAATCGTAGACTTTACCGAGAACCTCAGCAACGTCTTGGGGATCGGAATGTTTGCAAGCATACCAATAGATGACTTTCTCGCCGGGATCTTCAAGCTGACATTCTAGATCTTGCAGGACGTGCTGCCCGCGGTCGACGGTTCCCGACTCTCCGACTAGGACAAGACCTTGCGGCAAAGTTAGAGTAACCAGCTCGTCAGCCCCGGAAGGGTAAAAGGTAGGTCTCCCCTTGCTAGAAGCATCTGAAAAAACCGCCTTTAACACTTTTTCCGCTTCGGCTGGCTGGATCTTTGTCAGCGGGATAACGCGGACGATTTTCCCCCCGCTTTTTTCCCACACAGCATGATAAAGGCCCAGAAGCTTATCGACAGTCTCTTTAGTGGAAACAATGACTACCTTCGATCCGATCGCCTGGACAGTTGTCTGCTTTGGATCTGAAAACCGCTCAAAAAAGCTTTGAATCGCCTTAAGCTGCTCTGCCGGAGGAGAAAACACAAAGAAAATCCGGGCATGACTAGCGAAGAGCTCTAATCTATCCTCTGAATCGACGATCCCTTCAATCGCAGAAGGATCGAGTTTCAAAATGTAAAGCTGCTTTACATAAGGGTTGATTTTCTTCACCCCCACGCCATTATGAGCTAAAATAGCTTCGATCATCTCACTCCAAGACTCCCGTGGCAATGGAATGCTCGTGTAGAGGCTGATTTTCATCGAGGCGAGTTCTTGGGGAATCGTATAGAGATAGTCGCTCGTACCATACTCCATTACGAGCTGGGAAATCGTTGTTTCGCCGATATCCCAAAGAGCGTAAGGGTCCCCTTCCGAATCACCGTTAGCAGTAGTCCGCCAGCTCTCTTCCAGCAGGGCCACTTCACCCTTAAGAGCCCTCACATCGCTGAGCAGTTGCTCAAATTCACCTTCGGGAGCTCCTGTTTTACTCAAGACATGAGCTTCATTAAATTTTTCGTGAATCTTTGCCTTTAATCCCTTAAGTCTTTCATTGAAAGAGACAGCACCTTCCAGATCTGTCGCTACAGGATCGGTCTCGTTTGCAAACCCCGAAACTGCACAAATAAAAAGAGTTAAAATAAGCAATAACTTCATCGTTTTTTTCCGGCCCCCTTCTGCAGCGACGGCTTCTGAGCAAATTCAATAGGAACCATTTGGGATCGTCCGGCAGAGAAATAGTGACCCGATACGCTCTTCGTCATACCCTTAGCTTCAATTCGATCAAGAACGAAGACTTCTCCTGTGAGCTTTCCCTTTAAAAAGGAGTCTCTTTCCTCTTTTTTTCGCAAAATTTTCCATCGTCCTTGCGTCTTCAAGGCCCAATCGTTCGGCCGAAGAATTAAGCATTGTTTATCCAACATACAGCTGACCTGCTTTTCTGAGCGGACGCGGAGCTGCGTAAACAATTCTTCTCCTCGCATTTTCAAGGGCGGCAGGGAAGATAAAGGCACGCGAATCCGAATATGTGACGTCCCTTCCCACCCCTCAATTTCAAGCCCCTGGGAAGAAGCCCCCTTAAGATGCGCGATGGGAAGCCCCTCTACCTCAGCGAACGATCCTACCTTTTGCCACTTCCTACCTTTGAATACAAGCCAGTCTTGGAAGGAGCACTCCAGCAGCTCAACTCTGGAGGGAGGTCCCACTTCGATGCGATGGACGATTTCACCATTGGCATACTTCTCTGAGAAAACATCGTGACCCCACCATCGACTTTCTCCTAACTCGCGGAAGGAAGTCCCCTCCAAAAATTCTTCAACCGATTGAACTGGAGTTTCTTGTGGTATAGAAACCCAATTCGAACTCGCAACTTCCACTCCCTCAGGAGTTTCATAAAATAAGGCCGCAGCAATTTCCCCGCCTTTGGCCTCGGAGCAAATCAACCAAAAACGGGAAGATCGCTCGGAAAATCGCAAAATGCCCTCAGAAAATTCAAGATCTACCCTAGCTGGCAGCTCAACCCTTTTGATTTGTTTGCTTTGCGGCAGACGAATCATAAGCCTCGAACCCAACAAGTTCGAATCTGGGCGGGGAGGATCCATCGAGAAAGAGATCTGATCCCGCGCCTTTCCAATGGAAAGGGAAGAAAAATCTTCGGAAAGGTTTAGATTCACATTGAGCGGCGGAAAAGAAGCTGCCCTAACAGTCTGTATCAGAGGCTTAAGAGAAAGGAACTCCAGAGGACTCGATACCGACGTCAGAAAAAAAATAGAGGGTATGACGCTAAGCGCCAATGCGACAACTCCGAACCATGCCATTTGCTTAATTTCCAATCTCATGACCAATTGCAACAGGATTTTATGGAATTTCGCAAAAAAGGGAAACCAAGAAAGCAGAAACCTGGATGAAAATCGAGGGAATCTCCTCTTTCTAAAAAGAAATGATTGAAAATAATCGAAATAAATCATTAAATAATAATTGGAAGCAGTTAGAAGATCAGGGGGAGTATTCATGGCAAAAAATAAACTCACAGAAAAGTTAAAAGAGGGCGTTTCAGTCGACGAGATTGAGCATTTCGCCCGAAAATACACGATGGAAGTGTTTACGGTAGCAGCCCTTTTAGTCGGCGCTATCACAAGCTCTTGGGATTTTTTCACAGGTCCCAAGCTAACAATCTTGCTATTCACACTTGGGTCGGTTCTGGGAGTATTCTTCCCTGCGCCCGTGGAAAGAGGGTTAAAACAACTCTATTCCTTTACCTATAAGCAAGAAAAGACCACCCAAATGATCTTTGGAGCGGTGCAAATAGTCGTAGCTATTTTCATCCCATTCGTATTGTTTGGAGTCTTTGGCCTACTCGCGGGGACTTCCTATCACTACTACACACGGCATGCACGGAGCAATATTGATACAACTACCCCGCGTAAGCCTCCTGGAGCTTCAGGCGACGAACACGATTAGTGTATCGCACGTTCCCTTTGGGAAATATACTCTGAAAGAGAGAAGCTATTTTTCCCGAGGTTTTGGCCAAAATTGGCCTCAAGTAGTTGGACTGCAACTGAATCCGCTTGCATGTTGAGGATCCCCCTGACCTCTTCCCAAGCGGATAGTTCTCCTGGAGCGTTGCCCACCTGCTTCTGCAGCAAAGCGATCCGCAGCAAGTTTGAAGTAAGCAGCGTAGACCCGCCCTGAAGATTTTTCGTTTTACCCACCGAATCCCGTTCCATTTGTTCTTTCAAAGCCACGGCAAGCTCAAGAGCCTTTTGGTACTCTTTCTGTTCAATTCTTAAGCTAGCCTCTGCGTAGGCCGCATGATGGGGAGATTCCTTCCGGAGCCTTTCAACGCACTGCATGCCGGCTGCCGAATCAACCTGTCCCGCCGTAAGAAGCGTCTGGACAATTTCTGCCTCTTTAGCCCTTTCCAAGCCCGAAATCCTTTTTAAGGATTTCGACATCTCGGCCTTCAAATTTAGGTCGAGGGGGCTCTTTTTCCACTGTTCGAAGGTTTTTTTCGCATTGGTTGCATCTTCTGCGCTAGGACCGGAGGTCAGATATGCGATGAAAAGGACCGATAGCCCTAGTAGGGCCGCAATATAAGTATGGACCTTTCTCCTCTGCAGGAAATAAAATTGCAAAACACGTTCCTTAAACCCAAACTCGATTGTCGTTACGACTTCTTCTTTTTTCATCCTTACCTCACTAATGCGCCAATTCTAGTCAGAACCGCAATTTGCGGACAGTACCATTCGGTATATTTCTTCCATTCCATCGAGAGTTTGTTGGAAAGTAAACTCCTTAAGGACTAATTCTTGCGCCTGCGCTCCAAGCCTCTGGGCCAAGGAGGGATCGGCCTTTAAGGTGAGGACCGCATTTGCGACAGCTCCTGGCTGAAACACAGGAACCTCAATTCCCGAGACGCCATCCAAGCACACTTCGGGAAGCCCTCCCGTAGGCGTTGCAATGAGGGGTTTTTTCAGATAAGCCGCCTGCAAAATGGCCTGCGAAACACCCTCATTTGCGGTGCTTAAGAGCAAAAAAGCATCGAGGGCCGCAAGAGCTGGAAAAGGATTTTCCAGATGCCCGGTAAAATGGACCACCCCGTCTAAGTGCATCTCTGAAGCCAGCTTCCGGTATTTTTCCGCATGCCCCCCGCCGATGATGACCCATTTCAAATCGCCCCGATCCCTAAGCAAATCAGCAGCCTTAAGAAATACCTCGATCCCCTTCCAAGAGCGCATAAAGCAAGCCGTCCCCGCCAAAAAACCGGTTGCGCCAATCTCGCGACGAAATTTGGCCACGGCGTCTTCGTCGACTAAAATCCGCTCTGGATCCACGCCTGTAGCAACTGAGCGAAACTGTTTTTTTGACTTCCCAGACTGTTCAGCAATAGGATCGATGATGGACTTACAGGTGGTCACAACAAAATCGGCAAGGCTCCCATAAACAAACCGGCTATTCCACCCCTTTCTCACGGGGGCAGACAAATGGCGAGTCCGGACAATTCTCTTTCCAGCGAGCCTTCCGGCAATTCCTCCAATCCACGAATCAAGGGAAGAGTGGGTATTCAGAAGTTCGATTTTGTGCTTGGCTAAGATTTTGAGAAGACGAATCAGGGAGAAGGGCCATGCAAAGCGCTTAAAATTCACTTCGTGGACAACGAAGCCTTCCTTCGTTGCGTTGCGGCCTAGGGTGGCTCCAGGAGCGACGGCAAAAAATACTGCGTGCCCGCGCTCTCGCATCCCTGCTGCCTCCCGCAAAATCCGAATTTCCTGCCCCCCCCAACCGGTTGAAGCTTCCAAGTGCAATATGTTCATACGGAAACATGGTAAAACTTAAGGCTGAAAAATACTAGCCTGGGTTTTCCGATTGACATCAATGTCCGCAATGAACCAAGATCGCAATTTTAATCTGTATAGAATTTGCTGTCGAACACAAGGATGGTTTCTATGAAACGCGTGTTAGTAATTTTGTCGATGATTTCCATGAGACTTTTTGCAGCATTTGAGGCACAAGAAGCTTATGAAGCTTATGTGTATGGGGAGACGATCGACGGTCTCCCTGGTCCTCCTTGCCCTCCATCCCCCCAATTTTCTGCCTTATACCCCACCTATGCAATCAATACACTCACGCACTCTACATCGGCAACCCCATTTCAAGCTGTTCAAATTACATCAATGGCTACATCGCCCGATGGGCAGTCTCTATATATTGGGCCTATAACAGACCTTGATACTGGTGTTCAAACTGTGGGCATCATTTCGACTAGTACAAACACTCAGATTGCGTCCCTTCCTGTTAATACAATCGATCCGACTACCTCCTTTCCTGTTGTGAATTCAGATCATTTTGCTTGCCTTGCTCCCACACCGGATGGCCAATACTTGTGTGTTGGCATACAAGACGACTCAACAATGCCCTTCAGTTATTACGTTCGGGTATGGGATCTAATGTTTCCCGCGATCAATCCTGTTGCTAAATGGAACATAAATAACCCGATACAAGCTATCGCTTTTTCTCAGGATAGTAAAACAGCGTATGTTCTCTCGGGAGAGAATTTCTCTGGAGAGTACATTACTTTTGTAGATGTCGACACTGGAACGGTGGGAACGCCCATCTCTTTAGGGACGCTGGGCGTGATTGGTAACTTTCAAAACCAGATTGCGGTGAGTCAAAATGGCAATTATGTGTATGTGCCTTATTCTGATGGGGACCACGCCTTCCTACAAATCATTGAGACACAGAGTCCCTATACTCAGAATACGGTCGATCTAGGCGCTACCACAACCACTCCTGTTAGTATTATCACTCCATTAAACGTAAACGTAGGAAATTTCGCATTCGTACAACTTTCTAATGCGATTTATGCAGTCGATACTACAACCAACATGATGCCGATGTCATTCATTGCTTATCCATTTAACGATATCTGTTCCTATCAAAACTCTATTGCAATAACTCCTGATGGCAACCAAGTGTACGTCGGGTGCTTAGGGTATGTGAATATTCTCGGGAATCTCATGGATTCGCTCGAACCATTCCATCAAGTAATCACCCAAGTAACCACTCAAGTAAATGGCAATACAACGACCCAACCTGCCAATAATTATATGATTACAATCACCCCAAAACCTCCTGCCCCCGTCGCCATCTCTAAGAAGAATTATCCAGGGTTGAACTAATTCACGATGAAATATCTAAAAAACTGAGGACAAACAAATGATGAACAAGTATCTCATCTTACCTATTCTATCGCTGGCTCTTGGGACCCTCGATGCAAAAAAACAAAATGTCCCTTCTGAGCAACCAATGTCTCTTCCAGGAGAGCCTTTGATCGGGCAATATCCTCCAGCCTACAATGCAAAAGCGGCACTGGATGTAAATATGAACCATTGCGCAGAGATTTTTTTTGATGCGTCATTCCTCTATTGGTATGGAAGGCAAGATGACATGGGACTTGCGATCAACAGCGTGAGTAACGCTTCAGCGCAATTTCTTGCCACAAATACGGTATCTCTTCGCCAAAATTTTGAATATAAGCCAGGATTTAAAGTAGGTGCTGGGTGCATTTTACAGAAAGAATGGGTCCTCTCGGCTGAATACACGTGGTTACGGGGGAAAACCGTCACGAATGCAGGCCCTCCGAGTTCTGCGACGACCATAGCCGGACGGAACATGAGTCCAGACACCGGAACTCCAGTATGGTCTGTTAATGGTTGGTTTTTACAGGGAACAGGTAGCGGAGCACGCCTTCCTGCATCGAATATCAGCTCAAATTGGCATTATGCTGTGGATTTCATCGACCTAATGGTTTCTCGGCCCTATTATCAAGGTTCGTCCCTAACCATTTC
>Ga0206988_1265_pt1 | contig 11567 bp, 10 predicted proteins | sample Alteio_BWMinCont_12_FD_153263 | JGI IMG/M metagenome (GOLD analysis project Ga0206988, IMG submission 153263) | Enriched cells from forest soil in Barre Woods Harvard Forest LTER site, Petersham, Massachusetts, United States -... | ecosystem: Environmental > Terrestrial > Soil > Temperate forest >... | reverse complement strand
CTGGACTCTCGCATGGAGGCGATTGGCGGGACCGTATTCCGCCGCGCACTCTCCGTCGTGAAGGATATGGTCGATGACGAGGACACCGCGGCCATGAAGGCTGACCTCGTTCAACTGAAGGCAGAGCACGCCAAGGCTCGCGCAGACTGGAAGGGGAAGCTTCAGGAAAAGATCGACCAGCTTGACACCAAAATACAAGCTCGGCTGGTGAAAGCCAAAGCGCGGCGACAGGCTGCCGAGCAACGCGCAAGGGCCAAGGCCGAGATCCTTGAGACGAGGGCAGCCGCTCTGAAGGCCAAGGCCGCGCAGGCCGGCGATGTAGTCCCCGACTAAATGCTGGCCAGGCAGTGATTGAAGAGAACCTCGAGCAGAGAGGAGAGCTTCGTAATGAACTGCACATGTATCCGCATACGGCTGGTGACTGGTTTTTGCCCTTTGGTCCTGATTCTCGCTGCAACACCAACCCGGGCAGCCGACGACACGTTCAAGCGATCGGCCGAACTGGGGAAGAGAACAGCGAAAACCTCCGATGATGTCGACAATTACGTTGCCCAGCTCGACAAAACCGAGCAAGCGCTCGCATCGGTGAGTCACGCCCAGAGCAAGGACCTAAAAAAGCGTTACGAATCTTTTTCAAAGGAGATCGACAGTCTCGAGCAAGTACAAAAACATGCGACTTCCGACATCGAGCAAATGAAATCCACTGGTTCGGAATACTTCTCCGCCTGGGGCACATCGATCGCCCAGATGTCAAATCCAGAGCTGAAACAGGCCAGTAGCGAGCGGCGGTCCAAGATTATGAAAGATCATGACAACCTCGTCGTCAGCCTGAACGACATTGGCAGCGACCTGCAGCCTTTCATGAGCAACCTCCACGACCTCAAGGCCTTCATGGAGACAGATCTATCGCACGAAAACTTCGCCAAGGCAGGCGGGATGATCCAGAAATCTCAGTCCGACGCGCTCGCTTTGAAAGGCAAAATTGCCGGCGCGCAAACGACGTTGAAGGAGTTCTTGAGTGAGGCACCCAAGTAGCATCGATCGCCCGGCAGAGCCGAGCCGCTGATCCGATCGGAATATTTAAAAACGTGAGGTGGGCAATGGAATACATCATCGATATCGATACTCGTCATAAATGCGCTCATGAGCAGTGCCAGTGTCAGATTCCAATTACGCAGGAATACTGCAGTGACTACTGTTCGGACGCGGATGACATCGAGGAAGTTGAATTACAGTGCGACTGTAAACACGAGCCATGCGCGCTGAATTGATTAGGTGGTTGATCGATCCAAGACAAAAAGCGAATAGCGCTTAGGAGACAAGCCATGAATGTGCCTGAACGATTGCGAAAGGGACTTTTGTGTACCGCCGCGGGAGCGCTCTGCTTCGCGGTATTCGGTAGGGCAGCGACTCCGGCGCCAGCTGAGAGCTCCGACCAAGACGAAGAGGTACAGATGGGACAGGAGGTCTTCAACGAGCTAAAGGCCAAGGGGGAAATCGTTGAATCTTCCCCCCTATACGACCTTTTGCGGCCCATTGCCGACGCCATTACCCGAGCTGCGCAGCCCCAATACAACCATCCATTCAAGTTTTACCTGGTTCACGAGACTCAACCGAATGCATTCGCAACGCCGGGCGGCAATGTATACGTCGTCGATTCGCTCTTATATTTCGTGAAGAATACCGAAGAACTCTCGGGGACGTTGTGCCACGAGGTCTCCCACACGATTCATCGCGACACTGTTGAATTGATGGAGAAGCGGGAGAGGATTGCAGAGCGTGAAATCGGAGCGACGCTCATTCTGGGCCACCCCTTCGCCGTCGCTCTTCTCGGTAAGCTGCATTCCCTCAGCTACTCCCGCGACGTGGAATCCCGGGCCGATGTCACCGGATCAGATATCTGCGCCGCCAACGGATACAACCCATGGGGACTGGTGTGGCTTTTTCAGGATTTCCAGAATGCCAATATGGGCCAGGTACCCCAGCTTTTGTCGGACCATCCAGGCAATCAAACTCGCGTCAACACTCTGGAGAAGCATTTCCGTGAACATCCATCGGTCTTTGGCAAGTTCAGCTCCGATCCAAAGTCGGCATCGACGATGTCCGTTCCGAAGAATGCCTCCGAGGTGTTTTTGCGCTGACCGAATGGAAGGTCCCATGTGGCTTTTAGCGGCCGCAACGCCGACAAAAGGAGTTAGACGATTTAAGAAGTATACAAAGGAGCAGGGCAATGACGAAAATCTACAATGGGTTCATGGCTGGGATCGAAGAAGTCGAAAAATCTTGGGGCTGGTTGCTAGGTATCGGCATGCTGCTGATGCTTCTTGGCATCGCTTGTGTGGGAACGACGCGGACGGCAACCGCAGTTTCAATTTTGGTTTTCGGCTGGATCCTCGTCTTTAGCGCAGTGGCGTGGTTGGTGGGCGCGTTTCAGGCACGAAGCTGGGGAGGGGTGTTCTTGTATTTGCTGAACGCGATCATCCGCGGAGTCACCGGATACTTCTTACTGCGCCACCCGGACGCCGGGGCCGAAGCTGTCACGATATTGCTGGCTTCCCTCTTTGTCGTCGGTGGGATATTTCGCATCGTGGCAGCGAGTCTCATTCAATTCCCGCGATGGGGATGGACAGTTGTCTCGGGAGCTGTGGCCGTCCTTCTGGGTTTTTCCCTCCTTGGAAACTGGCGCAGTTCAAGTACGTTCTTCATTGGGATGGCCATCGGCATCGATCTGATCGTGGATGGAGCAGCGCTGGTAGGGTTTGCTGGCGCCATTCATGGCTTGTTCAAAGCACAGACTAGGGCGGCCTAGACAACCGATAGAGGTCTGGAGCTATTCGTGTGCCAAGGCTGCATTTACCGGTACAGCATAGTTGGTGGAAGCTCGTTCTGACTGGGCCTTTGACGTTCGCATTCGGCGTGGCGACCATTTCCCTTCCTGTACAGACGAAAAGATCGCGCAGTACTCATCATCGCTAGAATTGCTATCATCGCGATCGGCGTTGCCATGATGAGGTGGGTTTTTGGGGGTGCCGTGTTGGTCAGCTCGGTCGTTGGTGTTGAGGCAGCAGCTCGTGGAGTCAGACTGATCGTGAGCAGTATTTACGAACGAGCCGGTCTAGCGGTGAGTGAAACCGCATTTCCTGCTGCCTGAATCCTGCTAGCATTTCGGCGAAATACAGCGAAAGTAGAGCGGCGTGTTCTCACTCGATGATCGTACGGGGAATGTAGTCACCACCGTAGCGCTTTTTCTGCTGGCGGCGGCTGTCCTCTACATCGCGCGCGGCGCCTTTCTCATTTTGCTGCTCTCTCTTTTCTTTGCCTACCTGATCGAACCCGCCGTCGCGTTGGTGCAAGAACGGTCGCCGCTCTTCAGGAAGAATCGTACTTGGGCAATTGCACAGGTGTACGTCATCGGGACCCTGGTGCTTGGCGGTTTGGGATACGAATTCGGCCCACGCCTCGCGGCACAAGCTCGGAGCCTGAATACGACGGTACGAGAGCTCTTGGAACGTCTTTCCAGCGGTGGGGCCGCGGCTGGCGCCGGAACTGGCCATGGGTTGACGACGGCCCAGCAATTGTGGATCCGCGACCAGTTGGCTCATCACCAGGACGTCATTGCCCGTCTTTTCGAGCGCGGCGCGACGTCAGTAGCGTATGTTGCCGCGAGCTCGATCTGGCTTTTTGCCATTCCGATTCTGGCCATATTCATCCTGAGAGACGGGCGGCATATCGCGGAGAAACTTATCGAAGTCACGAAATCGCAAGGAGATGAGTCACGGATGGAGCGAATCCTCCGCCACGTTGACAGAATGCTTGCCAAGTACATTCGGGCGCAACTCGCGCTCGCGGGTCTTTCTTTCGTCTTCTATAGCGTTTCGATGCTCGTCCTGGGCTTTCCTGATGCGATCGCACTCGGACTTTTGGGAGGAGCTCTCGAATTCCTTCCCGCGGTGGGATGGATTATTTCAGCAGGGGCGATTCTGACGCTCGGTTTTCTCACACACGCACACTGGATCTGGATGGCGGCGGTGCTGATTGTGTGGCGGCTGGTACAGGATTACGTGAACTCGCCTCGCATTATGGGTGGCAGCGTGGAGCTGCAGCCCCTGACCGTTGTGTTTGCGCTCATGGTGGGAGGTCAGGTGGGAGGCATTGCAGGCGTATACCTCGCGGTACCGACGGTCGCGGTGCTCCGAATCGTGTGGCTCGAATGTTTCTCGGGGCGGAACTCCTCTCGGATGTCGCTGCGCGATGGATACCCTACAGCCCGGGACGAGCATACTTGACGAGCATACTTGTGGACGGCACGTCTTGAATGGCTTCGCCGAAACACTGAAAAGTCAGTTCAGTCTCTTGATTCGCGGCAGTGCGTTTTGTCGCCGAATAGTTACAGCCTGCTCCTAGCCCGCTCTCTTAACCCCGCTGCAGGACAATCACTCCGTAACATTTCTAACGTGGTTCGCGAATTCACGAGGAAATCGCGACTGCTTGGCCCGGGTGTCGCCGTGTTTCCAAGAGCTTAGGATTGGCCTTGGTATTGCACCACATAGGAAGGGTCGGGGCGAAAGTCATAGGCGTGACAGAAACTCACGATCAAATCAATTGGCACAACACTGAAAGGAGAACAACCATGGCAGAACTGACAGTGGTTGGTTTTAAGAAAGATATGTATCGCGCTTCGGAAGTGCTCAACGAGTTGCTCGAACTCAATGACGATTGGGTCGTTGATCTGCATGACGCTGTTGCCGTCTACCGTGACTACAGCGGCAAACTGCGAGTCGATCAAAGCTACCAGATGACCACAGGCGAAGGTGCGGGTTGGGGCGCGTTGTGGGGCTTGATGATCGGTTCTATCCTCGCGATCCCCTTCACTGCCGGGGCTAGCGCAGCTGCGGCCAGTGCGGCTGTCGCTACGGGAGCGATCAGCGGAACTGCGCTCGGTGCGGGGCTAGGCGCCGTAGACGCGTCGTCATGGAAAGATGAGTTTGGCATTCCGGACGATTTCGTCCAACGGGTTGGAGCCCTGGTCCAACCAGGAGATTCGGCGATCTTCGCGATCCTTCGGGTCGGCAATCCCGACGTTGTGGCCGATCAATTCCGCGGCTACGGCGGGACTATACTGCACACGACGCTGAGCCGTGACCAACAGGCCAAGGTGGAGAAAGTTCTGAGCGCCAGCGCTCGGTGAACCTAAGTGCGGGACCGGCGGCCGTTCGGGGGAATGATCTGCGCCGTTGGCCCAGGAGGCTGGGACCTCAGCGGTGGCATGGACAGTCCCGGGCGGCCTCGTTCCAGCACTGTGAGTCGAAATTAACCCAGGATTGAAAATGCCGAAGCTGATGAGCGGGAAGGATTCAACGGGCGCTGCGAAATATCCGTGACGCGGCGGACCGGCTGATAGGGAGTGGGAATAAAACGCAAGAAGGAGTTCATGCCATGCAGGCGTAAATTCCAAAATCGAACTCGAAGGAGAGTAGCAACATGACTCGGAAGCCTGAAGTGTTCTGATACACGAAGGATTTTTTCTCTATGAGGAGGCGCAATGGCGGAAAAGACGAGCTATGCGACGGACATCCGGCCGCTTTTTACGGATCGGGACGTTCACGCGATGAGCAGGGCCTTCAACCTGGCGAGTTACGACGACGTGAAGGCACACGCGGCTGCAATTTACGACCGCATTCGCGGAATCGGCGGCGCCGTCATGCCTCCTCCACCGCCGCGCGGAGAAGGCCCGTGGCCGCAGTCGCGCATCGAGCTCTTCGCGAAGTGGATGACCGACGGCTACCAGCCGTAGACGTTCTCAGCGCAGGGAATGTCAGGCAGCACGGCGCAAGAAGGGACCACGTCAATAACGAATCACCCTGCCGATCTCAAATTTGTGGCGACGAATACACTCATCGTTGCAGACATAAAAGCGGTCAGTGGCGTGTGCTCGGCCCCACAGTACTGCTCGATTCTGAGCGGTTCAGTTGCGGGCAAAGACGACAAAGCCATTGGCCGGGATCACTACGTTTGCCGTGTAGCGGCGGACCTGATGCGGAGATTCCCCCAGCATTACCGGCCACGATTGGATTCACCCAGTTGTCATAGACATCACTGTTGAATACCTCGCGCCACGGACCGGCGAATGGGAAACCGATTCCGTAGTTGTACCAGGTATCTTCGGCAAGGGTTGCCACGACAATCACGTCTTGCCCGGTACCTTCCAGCCAGCGATGAAATGCTATGACGCGATTCTGGTTATGAACGTGAAAAGGATTGACATTGTCGCCTCGCAACGCCGGGTAACTCCACCGCAGCCGGATCAAGTCTTGTGTAAATCGCAGATGATCGGCCCTGGCGGTATCGGCCCCTGGATTCAAGCCGGCCCACCAGATCAGGTTGGGCGAAGTAGGATCCCAACTCCATTGCTTATCCTCCAAGAACTCCTGTCCCATGAAGATCTGGGGAATTCCGGGAGCGGTCGGTAGCAAGCCGGTGGCAAATCGCGAGCGGCTGCGCGCATACCACGATTCGTGATTCGAGCCATCAGCAAGTGCAGGAATGCGCAGGTCTGTCCCTACCTTCACAATGTCATGATTCTCGACGCACGGCACCGCTTGCCAGCCATGAGTAAATCCCTGGGGGTACAGGTTAGAGGCTACAGCGTCCAAGTCGATGACGGCACTCTGACCATAAGCAGCTGCCGCCACCGCACTGCGAACAGCGCCCCGCAATCCATCATGTTGCACAACGTCGAAGCCTGCGCCGCCACTGGAAGTGGGGGTCACAATTAACGGCCAAGACTTGGGGTAGTTGCCGACTTCGCCCGGCCAAAACTCCGCGTTCTGCAATAAGCGTGGTTTCACAAATCGAAGCGTATTCGTCAGGTTGCAGCAAAACGTCCATCCAGAATCGCAGTTCATCGAAATCAGATCACTGATTTCGTCGTAGCGGAATCCATCCACGTGGAATTCGGCGATGTAGTACAGAGCATTGTTGATGAGGAACTGGCTGACATCATTTTTCCAAAGTGCGAAGGAGAGTCCCCCGGTTCCGCGATCCTGATCGGTGAAATACAAGCTGTCGTTGTTGTTGCCTACGTTTTTGGCGTGGTCCCAGTAGTAAATGCAGTTGTCGTCCAACGAGCCGTTCACTGTGAATCCGCCAGCATGGTTGTAGACCACGTCGAAGACAACCGCTATGCCGTAGATGTGGCAGAGATCGACCAGTGCCTTGAGCTGGGCCGGGCCTGGAGTGATGTCCCGAAGCGCAAGCGGCGCGCCGCCTTTGGCAGCGAGCAAGGCGTTAACTGATGCGAGGTAACCATTCAGAGCGACCGGGTCGGTGACGACGTAAGGGAAGTCCGGCGAGAACAAGTCCGCGCCGTTATAACCCATCGACGGATCAGTCTCCATTTCATCGACGGGAAGCGGTTGCAGAACGTTAATGCCAAGCCCTGCAAGATACGGAATCTTCCCGATGACATCGAGGAAATTCGACGGCGCACCGCGCGTAGCTGGGTTGTAGGTTCCAATGTGCAACTGGTAGACGATCATGTTGCTGAAATCGGGCGTGACAAATGCCGCATCGTGCCAGGGATAGGCAGTAGCGGAGCGGATCAGATTGCTACAGTTAGGGAATGCGGACGCTGGTGCCAGTTCTCGCGCGTACGGATCGCGCTTCGGTCCGGTACCGCCGGGGCCGACGACCAAGAAAGTGTAACTATCGCTTTCCTGAGCCGAGCTAACAAAACCAGTCCAGTATCCATTGGCATCCTTCGCCAACAGCAGATTATCGGTCTGTCCGATCAAAGGAGAGCCACCAAATGTGCCGTTAATGTAGACCGCGGTCGCCAGCGGCGCCCAGGCGCGAAACGTGGCCCCGCCTCCCGGCACCAGAGTTGCGCCCATAGGAGTATTCGCCGAAATGTTGACCTGAGAGATCATGAGAAGCTCCCCGTTAGCTTGTAATGATGCACCGGCCCGCTTGTCAGTCGAGCAGTTTTTTTGGATGACTCGCGGCCGAGTGCTGCCGGCCCATGCCCGCAACCGAAAGGTTAACTTCCTGTTTGTCCCTCTCTCGGCGCGCTCTCAACTGATTAGCCGAAGATACCTCTTGCTTCTGTCCCTGCGGATTTATCCATTTTCATTATTTGAGACGTCTATCTTTGGGTAAGAATTCGACTCCAAAGGGTCCAGCCTCTAACACACTGAAGCCACCGAGAAATTCGGCACAATTTCGGTACATCTGAGAGGAGGAAAGAACGAGTACTGGACCGTAAGCGACACCACGGAAACGGTTTAGATTTTCGATCCAGATAGTTCGGGACCAGGGGGTCGGAGGTTCAAATCCTCTCGCCCCGACCATTCTTTTCCACGAGTCACATCCTTCTCCAGTAGATCTGAGGGCGCGGTTGTGACGTTTTATGACGGCTAACCTCTCTCCTCGTTCCAATTTTGAGAGATCGGTCAGCTTACAGCAAGCATCCTATCAATTGAGGATTCGGCCCGTGAGTCGCCTGTTCTCAATTCTGTTTGTCTTTTTCAGCTTGATAGTTGCCGCCCGCGAGATCCCAGAATTGAATCATCTGGCGGATGATCCATCGAATGATGGAGAGGCGGTTGCCTGGCAACGCCAAACGCCAGTATGTACGCTACATGATGTTAAGAAACCGAGGAAACAAGATCCCCCACCAGATCCAATCACCTCCGCTCGCGCTGAAAACCTCACTCGCCTTTTGGCTGTTTCCGCAGAGATGGGCCCGGGCCTAGGCCCGGATATTCTGCTTCTCGTTAGCTGCCTGCGAACATAAAACAGTCATAAATCCGCTCTCAATGACTTTGTGTGAAAGGCAAGCGGCGGTCGGCTTGCCCATAGCTACAGGAGATCAAGAAGAAAGAATAAGGGGTGCTGTATGAAACTCATCGAGATCGTACCTGCTTGGTCGAGGATTTTGCATGGGCACAGGCCTTTTCTGTCGCTTGAAATCACGCGCGACTGCCCTCTGCATTGCCCCGGTTGTTACGCGTATGAACCAGACCATCTCGGAACAGGCTCCACGTTGCGCTCACTAGCGGATTTCAAGGGTGAGGCCCTAATCACAGGGGTTTTGAGTCTGGTCCGGCGTTTACGACCGTTGCACCTCTCTATCGTCGGGGGAGAGCCCTTGATCCGTTATCGCGAACTAGGGATCTTGCTGCCTAAACTTACGCAACTCGGAGTCGAAGTACAGCTCGTCACCAGCGCAGTTCGCGAGATCCCCGGCGAGTGGAGCGCGTTCCCGAATCTTCACTTAGTCGTATCCGTCGATGGCCTGGCGCCTGAACACGACAAGCGGCGCTCTCCCGCGACTTACGCCCGTATTCTTAAGAACATTGCAGGGCAGCATGTAATCGTGCACTGCACCATAACCCGAGCGATGCTCTGCCGTTCCGATTATCTTGGCGATTTCGCCAGCTTTTGGTCCCAGCGCGATGAGGTTCGAAAGATATGGTTCAGTCTCTATACTCCCCAGGAAGGAGACGAAAGCTCGGAGCGCTTGCGGCCACAGGATCGACTGGCAGCGCTCCAGGAGTTAGCCGGCGTGCGTCGTACTTTTCCGAAAGTCTATTTGCCAGACATGGTTTTGAAGGGCTATTACGCTCCCCCTAATTCGCCTCGGGAATGCATATTTGCGCAGACCACAAATTGCATCTCCGCCGATTTAACGACTCGCATCGCGCCCTGCCAATTTGGTGGCCGCCCGGTCTGTTCAGAGTGCGGCTGTGTCGCTTCGGCTGGGCTTGCCGCTATCGGCAGGTACAAACTCGGCGGATTCCTGCCAGTCTCTAGCATTTTCTCGCTCTCAAAAAGGGTAGGCGACCGCTATCACCAACGCTCTCGAAGTGGGAACGACAATCCAGTCCGAGGTTCTAGCGTGGCTGAGTAACTGTGTCCAGCAGCGCCGGTTCACCACGCTTCACCACTGCTACCGCTCTCTTTAGCGCCGGGCCCAGATCCTTGGGATCGGTAATGGGTCCCTCCGCGTACCAACCCATGCCCTGCGCCACTTTCGCATAATCGATATTGGGATCGACCAGAGTCGTCCCGATCCCGGCGTTTTCGATGCCGCGCTGATGCCGATTAGCCATGCGCTGGATGTGCATCACTTCCTGATGATAGGCGCGGTTATTGCGCATGACGGCGAGAAGCGGGATGCGATGGTGCGCGGCGGTCCAGAGCACTCCATTGGCATACATCAGATCGCCATCGGTCTGAAGATGGACATACAACCGCCCGTTCTTTCGATGCGCGAGAGCCGCGCCCACAGCCGAAGGCGATGCGAATCCCACTCCGCCGGCGCTGCCCCCGCGGGTACGCTGGTAGAACTTGTCGTAATTCCACTCCGCACCGCCCAGGCCGCCGGCCCAATCTTCGTTCTTCACCGCCTCCCACACTTCGGCCGAGAGCCGCGCCGTGCTGATCGGGCTGGCATCCCAGCCATACGTGGCGTCGAGGCGTGCGCGCTCCAAAGCTTTTTGACGGACCCCCGCGAGCTTGGTTCCGCGATCCTGAAACGCCCGCCTCCGATCATCCGTGGTCAAGCGTTTGACCGCCTCGGTCAATGCAGGAAGAGTGGCTTCCGAATCGGCGGCCATGGCGATATCCACTTCCTGGAATCGCTGAAAATCCTGGTAATTGCTCTTAATGTATAGATCGCGCGTATTGATGCTGATCAGCTTGGCGTTGCTTCGGGCAATGGATTCAGAGCTGCGATGCAATTGATCGCGGAAGGTGTGCAGCGTGCCCCAGAATTGATCGACCTCCATCCCGAAAATCACGTCTGCACTCGATAGTAACCCGCGGCCGCCGAGCGATTGATTTAGCGGGTGACGTGAAGGGAGGTTACCGCCCTGATCGATCACCGGCACCTGAAGCGCTTCCGCAAATTCGATAAAGTGCTGCATCCCGGCTTCCGAATGCACAACGTGTCCCGCGACGAGGACCGGATTCTCGGCTGCCACCAGGAGTTTGGCTACTGCCTCAACCGTGCCGTAGTCTCCCGCGGGCGGGGCGTCCAGAGTGAGCTTCGGGATGTGGAATGTGGCCTCCTTGGCGATGGGGGTCTCTTGTAATTGGCTATCAAGCACGATGACAACCGGTTCCCTCGGAGGAGTCATTGCGATTCGATACGCTCGCACAGCGGACTCAGCGAAATGCGGCAGCGAGACCGGGAGGTCATCCCACTTGGTATAGTCGCGAACCATGGCTACGGCGTCCTGGGCACTGTGACTCCATTCCGCGCCGGGTCGCCTCTCCGTGGCGTCCAGGGTATTCCCCAGCAGGATAAACACGGGCGCCATCCCCGCCCATGCGTTGTAAATACCCATAGCCGCATGCTGTAAGCCCACGGTGCTATGCGCTAGGACAAGCATCGGCTTGCCTTCGACTTGCGAATAACCGTGTGCCAGCGCGACCGAAGATTCCTCGTGGCAGCAAGTGATGAACTCGGGATTCTTGTTGCCACCATAGTTGATCAGCGATTCGTGTATGCCGCGGAAGCTCGAGCCCGGATTTGCGGCAACGTACTCAAAGCCGAGTGACTT
>Ga0206988_1215_pt1 | contig 11567 bp, 10 predicted proteins | sample Alteio_BWMinCont_12_FD_153263 | JGI IMG/M metagenome (GOLD analysis project Ga0206988, IMG submission 153263) | Enriched cells from forest soil in Barre Woods Harvard Forest LTER site, Petersham, Massachusetts, United States -... | ecosystem: Environmental > Terrestrial > Soil > Temperate forest >... | reverse complement strand
ATTTTCCATTTTTTATCGTGATACTCCAGCGCGGTTAGGCTCTCCACCCAATCGCCTGAATTCAGGTAAATAACGCTACCACTTTTCTCTGTTGATTCTATTTTCCTGATCTCGGCCTGGTGGATGTGGCCGCAAATTACATATTGATAGTTTTTATCGACAGCCAAATCGGCCGCGGTTTGCTCAAACTGGTTGATGAACTTTACCGCGTCTTTAAATCTGGCTTTTACTTTTTTGGAAAAACTCATTTTCTCGCGCCCCATGGTAGTTAAAACCCAATTGGTCATGCTATTTAACCATATAAGCGTATCATAGCCTACAGCGCCTAATTTGGCTAGCCATTTAGAATGCTGCATGGTAACATCAAACACATCACCGTGAAATATCCAGGCTTTTTTACCATCTATATTTAAAACTATTTTATTCAGTAATTGAAACGAGCCCATGTTGAAATCGGCAAACTTGCGCAGCATTTCGTCGTGGTTACCGGTTAGGTAATAAACCGGGATGCCCTCGGTAACAAATTTCAGTATGCGGCGGATAACTTTCATGTGCGCCTCTGGCCAGTACGATTTACTGAACTGCCATATATCAATAATATCGCCGTTCAGAATCAGCATTTTAGGTTTGATGCTTTTTAAGTACTTAAGCAGTTCTTTTGCGTGGCACCCGTAGGTACCTAAATGCACATCTGATATAATTACTATATCAACTTCGCGTTTTGCCATGAAAGTTTGGGGGTTAATGTTCCTGCCGGTAATTTGTACCGATAATTTAGGTTTGGTGAGTTAAGCCAACTGTTATTCGTTGTCTTCTTCTTCACTTACTTTTAGTTCGTAAGGGCTGAAATAAAATACGGCAAGCATTGCCAGTAAAGCGATTACAACCATGTATGAATATTCAAAATCCATTACTAAAGCTTTTAACAAAGATAAAACTGATAAGTTACTATAGTGTTAAGACTTCGTTAAATATCAATGGTTTAGACTGCTGAAAAATCTTTTTTTATACGGTCGAGTTGTTTGAGGTGATGCGCCAGGTGGATGCGGATAAATTTAAACCATTGCGCGGCACTGAACATGCCCAGGCGGGGATGTTTAACCCTGCGGATAGCTAATTTATCCGAAGTAAAAGGAACCATCTCCTCCATCCGCTTGCGGCATTTGATGATTAAGTTGCGGGCTTCTTCCTTACTGATTTTAACCGCGGGCATTTTTGAGCTGACAGATTGAGGCTCCTTAATTTTTACCGGTGGGAAACGGCCAAAAAGCAATACCATTTTACCCATTAAGCTAGCTTTACCGGTATTAGGCTTATCCGACTGATGGGTACAACGCTCCAATGCTATAGTTGCTCCCATAGTAGCCTGCATAATATGCGAGTAAACCTCAGCATAGCTCCAGCCACCGTGGGGTGGTGTTTCATCGAATTGATCATCAGGGATGGAATCGATTTGCGCGCGGTAGTTATCAAATATAGCGTTAAGGCGTTTATGCTCTTTGGTTATGCTCACAAAGTAAATGTAGTGGTTTAAATTAATTATTCGATATCTTTCAGCCTGTGATCGGCGTTCGGAAGATCAAAAAAGGGTGTCATGCTGAGATACTCGAAGCATGTGGGCAAAGGCCTTTACGCTTATGCTTCGAGTACCTCAGCATGACACCCCTCCCTTTATATCAGCTTCACTAGCTTATCACCATCCAAAATCGGGATAGCAGTGGTTAAATCCGTTTGCAAACAAAATTCAATATCGGCTTCAATACCTAATGCTTTGAGGCGTTCGCTATGCGATGTTTTTTTTAGGTAGGCAGAAATATCATTCTTCCCGATCTGGAAAAGATCATAGGCAGCGATGGCGGCATCATCCAATATAAAGCCGGCTGATTTTAATTGATCTGCTACCGCTCCGGCGAAAAGAGTATCCTCCAGGTTAAAGTTATTTTTCCATCCGGCACAAACCAGCAATATATCTTCCTGCTGATCTTTCAACCAGTTACAAACTGAGGTTAGATTAAGAAACGAGCCTATGATTATTTTTTTTGCTTTGATAGATCGCTGCAAGGCATGCGTACCATTGGTAGTAGTTAGCACAATGGTTTTGCCTGATACCTTTTCCTGGGTGTAAGAAAATGGCGAATTGCCAAAATCAAAACCTGCTACTACTTCACCGTTACGTTCAGCAGCTAATAGATAATCTGCAAACTTATCCTGATAGGCCAGGCATTCTTCTACTTCCGATACCGGGATAATGGCCTCGGCACCATTTTCAATGCCGTAACAGATAGATGAAGTGGCCCTGAAAATATCGATAACTACTACAATATAGTTTTCTACATCAAAAAGAGGAATGAGCGCGGGTGTTAGGCAAACGTCTACCCCCCGGCCCCCTGAAGGGAGAGTTTGATCAGCATGATTGTTAGACATATCTTTTAAATAAATTATTCCCCCTTCAGGGGGCTAGGAGGTTATTTATAGAAAGGTGGTTTAACCACTTTTGCCTTTACTTTATTATCGCGTATGCTGATGAATATTTCAGCGCCTTCTTTGGCAAACTCGTTTTTAACGTAGCCCATGCCAATTGCTTTTTGCAGCGATGGCGATTGCGTACCTGAAGTTACGGTACCGATGTTATTTCCGTCGGCATCAACAATTTCATAATCGTGGCGAGGGATGCCGCGATCTATCATTTCAAAGCCAACCAGTTTTTTACTTACGCCCTGTTGTTTTTGCGCTTGCAAAGCATCTGAATTAACAAAATCCTTGGTGAACTTGGTTACCCAGCCTAAACCGGCCTCTAGTGGCGATGTGGTATCATTAATATCGTTACCATATAAGCAGAAGCCCATCTCTAAACGCAGGGTATCGCGGGCACCTAAGCCTATTGGTTTTATGCCAAATGGTTCGCCTGCTTTAAATATGGCATTCCAGATATGTTCAGCGTGATCGTTGTCAAAATAAACTTCGAAGCCACCCGCGCCGGTATAACCTGTTGCCGAAACAACAACATTATCAATACCCGCGAACCTGCCTTTTTTAAAGGTATAGTATTCCATTGATGGCAGATCAATATCTGTAAGGCTTTGCAAAGCTTCAGCGGCTTTTGGACCCTGGATAGCTAGCAGCGACGTGCGATCGGATATGTTTTTCATATCAACACCCCAGGTATTGTATTTAGAGATCCAATCCCAATCTTTATCAATGTTGGATGCGTTAACAACCAGCATATATGTTTTTTCGTCGATACGATAAACCAGTAAATCATCAACTATACCACCATCTTCGTTTGGCAGGCAAGAGTATTGTACTTTGCCATCATAAAGCTTGGTAGCATCGTTACTGCTCACTTTTTGTATCAGGTCGATAGCGTGATCACCTTTTAAAATAAATTCGCCCATGTGGCTTACATCAAACACGCCTACGGCTTTGCGTACGGTTTCGTGTTCAGTGTTAATTCCGGCGTATTGCACGGGCATATTGTAACCTGCAAAGGGTACAATTTTGGCGCCTGCTTTTATATGAATATCAGTTAATGCGGTATTTTTCATGAATTGGGTCAATTGCCGTCAAAAGTAATAAAATTAGCTTACTCCAACAGGTAGCAAACGCTCATATATATTAAAAAGCTTACCGGTGACTACATTTATATCGTGTTGCTGCTCTATAAGCCCGCGGGCGTTCAAACCAACGCTGCGACAAAACTCCTCATCGGTTATACAACGTTTTATAGCATCGTAAAATTCGTCGGCGTTATTGGCTATTAATATATTCTTGCCGTTTGTAAAATTAATCCCTTCGGCACCAAGCGATGTGGAAATAATACATTTCTCCATAGCCATTCCCTCAACAATTTTCACCCTTACGCCACCGCTGGATAATAGCGGTACGATCATTATGGATTTACTATTCACAAACTCGAGCGCGTCATCAACTTCGCCGGGGATAAATATCTTACCCATCACCTCATAATCATCAAAACGCTCCGGGATATCATTACCCGCCACATAAAACTTTACAGGGAGATCGCCATTGGTCAATTCCTTGTGAAAATTCTCCAGAAACCACTCTATACCCTCGCGGTTTGGCAGCCAATCCAGCGAGCCTAAAAAGAATAGGCTTGGCACTTCTGTTTTGGTATAATCGGGTTTATACTGTTCCAGATTTAAACCTACCGGCAATACATCTATAGCTGTTTTTGTACCATAGGATAACATGGTGGCTTTGTCCTGCTCGGTAAATACAATAATTGAGTCTACTTTATTAAGTTGCTCCAGTTCGTAATTTTTAATACGTTTGGCATGCATTCTCAGGTACGATTTTTTAAACGGATCGTTCTTTTGACCAGCCAAACGCTGCCATACCTGGTTTTCGATATTGTGTGCCCGGTAAACAAGCTTTGAATTGCAACTTTTACGAACGGCGTTCAAGTACAGCGATACCATCAGCCCATCAAACTGTACAATATCATAATTATTTATACGCACCTCGCGCATCAGCTGGCGCTCAAATTCGGCATCGTAATACTTATCAATATTAAAGGATGTTTTGCTGAACAGGTTGACAGCTACATCAAAAACCGATACCCGCGTATCAATATCATAAGCACGATAGTTTATCTTGCTTATCACATCATCATCAGGTTGTTCGTGGTAGTTTTTTTTGGAATTTAACGCCACCAGCGATACCTCGTGCCCCAAATTAACAAGGCCTTTAATGGTATTGTATACCACAATCGGGTATCCGCCATTTTGCGGAAATGGAACACGGTGAGCTAAAATAAGTATCTTCAAACTTAATTGGTTTCCAACAAAAATACCATCTGTGACGACTATATCAAAGTCCCTCCGGAAAAATAGTTAATTGCGGCTTGCTTACCGTAAAAGTGCGGCGATGGTATGGGGTGTAGCCCAATTCCAACACTGTGTTACGGTGTTTTATGGTTGGATAGCCTTTATTGGTATGCCAGTTATATTCAGGATGCTCCTCGGCAATTTGCTTCATGTAATCATCGCGATAGGTTTTGGCTAATATAGATGCCGCCGCGATGCTTAAATACTTGGCATCACCCTCCACAATACATTGGTGCGGCATATCCTGATATTTATTAAAGCGGTTACCATCAATAATTAAAAACTTAGGTTTTACGTGCAGTTTATCAATGGCACGGTGCATGGCTAAAAAAGAAGCGTTCAGGATGTTGATCTCGTCTATCTCCACATTATCAACCGAGGCTATGGCGTAAGCAATTGCTTTTTCTTCTATCTCCGCACGGAGCTGGTAGCGTACCGCATCAGATAATTGCTTGGAATCATTAAGCAATTTGTGCTCAAAGTTATGCGGAAGAATTACCGCGGCGGCAAATACCGGCCCTGCAAGGCAACCGCGGCCAGCTTCATCGCATCCTGCTTCAATCAAATCAAATTGGTACCGGGCTAATAACATCAGTAGCTGTTTTTTTTCAAATATCCATTTTTTTTAACTGATGGTTATGAGGTGTGGAAAAGATGTGGGGAAAATTCATGTTAATTCGCAAAAGTAAACTAAATTGTCATGCTGAGTATACGAAGCATCTGTACTGGTGTAAACTACTTTACAGATTCTTCACTGCGTTCAGAATGACAATATGCTTAGGATGTAATTGTGCTCTGTTAAATATTGTGTTAGCGATAGCAGCGGGTACTGGCCGATCGAGAGCCTCAGTGCAGGCCGTGGTTAAGGCCCTGTGTAGTATGAGCGGAAAGGCCGGGCCGAAGGTAACGCCCCTTCTAAAATATCCGTAGCGTAAGCAAGGTAATATCATCAATAGCTTTTCCTTTAGTAAGGTGAGCAACATGATCGAGCAGGGTTTGGTTGAAATTATCGGGTGATGAACTACCATGTTGCAGCACAAATTTCAGCAGCTTTTCTTCGTTCCAGCTTTTAGGCCCTTGTGACTCGTAGTCCATTAAGCCATCGGTGTAATTAAATATCAAACTACCCGGGTCAATGTCTATTTCTCCCTGATTTAAGAATGGCAGTTCTTCAAAAGCGCCTATCATGGTTGTACCTAACTTAAGCGGAATAGCCTCGCCGTTTGAATATAAAATTGCCGGGTTGTGGCCTGCATTTATATAGTTAAGCAAGCGTGTTTTTTGATTGTATTTGGCTAAAAAGAGTGTAATAAAACGTTCGCCCTTGGTGTTGTTGAGTACAATTTTATTAAGGCGCTCTATAATATTAGTCAGGTCATTCTCCACCGTTGCCCAGGCATGCAAACTGGCCTGGAAGTTGGCCATCAGTAATGCGGCCGAAATTCCTTTGCCCGATACATCAGCAATGCACCAGATGAATTCATCTTCATTAAGGCGGATGAAATCAAAATAATCGCCCCCAATGTTTTGATGGGGTAGATACCGGGCATCTATCTCAACACCATCATCTTTATGTATTCGGATGGGTACCAACATGTTCTGCACCTCGACAGCAAGTTCCATCTCACGCTCAAAACGTTCTGTTTGTAAGCGCTCCCTGAATAAACGTTTATTCTCTAGCGCTACCAGCACCACATTGATAAGTGTTTGTATAAAGTTAAGGTCATTGTTCAACATCTCTGGCGAGCTATTGAAATCGCCTATAAATGCATAGGCCAGTGCCTTGTTTTTATGATAGATGGGAATAAAGTAATCGTATGTTTTTAGTATCGGATCAGCGTGGTTGGCAACCGGTGTGGCGGTTTTAAATTTGCTCAGATCGGTGCAAATACGATGCAATACACTTACAGGTTCAATAGTGCCACCGTATTTTGAGATGCAGATAAAGTTCTCATCATCCTCTATCAAAAACCTGAATTTCCCTACTTGCAGATAGCTCTGCAAAATAACCTCCAGCATTTGCACCAATACTGGCGTAGCTATATTTTTATTGATGGCTCTGGTTACTTCTAGCAGTGAGTTTAATTCCGACTGCCTTTTAAGCAGTAATCTAATCAGTTCATCTTCGCCGGACTTATCGATATTTTGCATTTATTTATTGGGCAGTATAGATAAGGTTTGAATTTTTAGGCATCCCTGTATTTAATAAATTATCTGCCAAAGATACCGTTAACAGATTTTTTAATATTAATAAAAGCCTCAAATCGTTTTTTTGTTTTAACAGTAGAGAAGCACAGGGATTAGAGATCATATAGTTTGTAAACAGAACAGCCTAAAATAAAGAATAATTTTCAAATTCGTGTATTTTGAGATTTTATATCAAAAGCATCGCGCAAACCAGTGGTTACCAGGTTAAAAGAATAAACCAAAAGCATAATGGCAAGACCTGGCAGCACTGCTAAATAGGCTGCATCCATTACAATATAAGCGTAATTTTCCCTGATCATACTGCCCCATGTTGGCATTGGTGGTTGCGCCCCGAAACCCAGGAAGCTCAGTCCGGCTTCCAGCAATATAGCTGTGGCAAAGTTTGACGCCGCCAGCACCAGTATTGGCCCGATGATATTAGGTAAGATATGCCTGATAATAATACGTGCATTACCAAAACCCATTGAACGTGCCGCTTCAACATATTCCACCTGCTTTAAGCTGATTACCTGTCCTCTTACCAATCGTGCCACCTCAACCCACATGGATAAGCCTACGGCCACAAAAATTTCCCATAAACCTTTACCCAATGCAAACGATATGGCAATAACCAGCAGCAATGCGGGTAAAGCCCAAAGTATATTCATTAACCAGCTTAACGCAGTATCCAGCCAACCACCAAAATAACCTGCGATCGCACCGATACTTACTCCCAGCAGCATGCTGATAAGTACCGACATTAAGCCAACAGATAAAGATACCCGTGTGCCGAGTAATAACCTGCTAAGCATATCGCGCCCATAAATATCGGTACCCAACCAAAAGGTTTTGCGCGTGATTTGTTTATTGGTAATTTGCTGTTTTAAGGCGGATAGATTTTTTACTTGGGTAGATACTTCCTTTTGCCCTGTGGCGACCTCAAAAATACTGTAAGCTTTTTTTTCAGGCTTATCTTCATCGCCGATGTATTGGTTTATGTGGATGGAATCTTTGGCGAAATAATAACCTATTATCGGCACCTCATGGTAAAAACCGGTTTGTCCCGATAGCATTTTATTAAAGATGCTGACGGTATCAATACTTTTGGCTTTAAGAACATCAAGGAACATAAATTTTGAGCCAGGTTTTTTAAGGCTGAGCTGGATAGCCATGTTATTGGCATCCGGCGTGGAATCGGGCATGATCAGATAACCCAATATGGCAACCAACGCCATGATAATGATAAACACCAAACCCGCCATTGCAGATTTATTACGCTTAAATGTTTTCCAGGTCCGTTGGGATGGGGTGAGCTCGGGCATTAGCCACTAATTTCATGAATTTAATTGGGATGTGGCGAATGAAAAATGATGGCATAGGCTGCTGCAGTTAAAAGGCTAACCAGAAGCTAAATGGAATTTGATAGTTGACTGCTGTACTAGCTGACTTTCTATCGTTGTGCGACAAGACAAAGAGAGGAGACGAGCGGAGCAAGACTGGGTGAGTTTCTGTAATAAACATTTTCTTTTCTCTTCAATTAACTTATTTTTGGTTGATGACAATGGTAGAAGAAGGCTTTGAAATTAAGTTGACCCAGTTTGAAGGGCCATTTGATCTGCTGCTTTTTTTTATTGAACGGGATGAGCTTAATATTCAGGATATTCCCATTGCCAAAATTACAGATGATTTCCTGAACTACCTGCACCACATGGCTACCCTGAACATGGAGGTTGCCAGCGAATTTATTTTTGTGGCCGCTACGCTGATGCGCATCAAGGCCAAAATGTTACTGCCGCGATTTGAGGTAGACGAAGCCGGTAACGAGATTGACCACAAAGAAGACCTGATTCGCAAGCTGATTGAGTACAAAAAGATAAAGCAGGTTTGCGAAGAACTTCGCCCTTATGAAGATGAACGTTTTAAACAGGAAAAGCGCGGTAATATAGCCTACGACCTGGAACAAGTAGAGAAAATACCCTTACCGGGCGATGAACTGCAGGAGCTAAGCCTGTACAGACTAATGATGGTCTACGATCGACTCAATAAAAGCTATGAGTCGCGCGAGAAGCAGGTTACCCATACCATTGTGCAATACCCTTACACCATTGAAAAGCAAAAGGAAGCCATAAAGCAGTTATTGAACATCAATAAAATGCTCGATTTTAAATCGATAGCCGGTAACTCCGATAACAAAGTGCACTTTGTATATAATTTTTTAGCCATGCTGGAGATGCTGCAACAGGAGTTAATTAAAATAGAGATAGGATTGGGCTATAACAACTTTTGGATAGCGACCAAAGAAATTGAATAATTCAACACCTTGTCATCCCGAACTTATTTCGGGATCCCACATGCTTAGTGACCGATAAGATGATGACCGTGCATGTGGGACGCTGAAATAAATTCAGCAACACAGTAATTTTAAATTTCCCTTGCCATTCTGAGCGTAGCGAAGAATCTTCTCCGACTTGCTCAGTCCACCATCCCAACAAATAACATTATTTAACATATTGGCATTAAGATAATTACTGATTGTGTTGCACATTTGTGATAACCAAAATATTATCATTATGCTAAAAAGCTACCTCAAAATTGCCTGGCGAAACCTCTGGAAAAACAAAGCTTTTTCTATCATCAATATTTTTGGTCTTTCAATAGGTATTGCTTTTAGCTTGTTGATAGGCGCTTATGTTTGGGGTGAACTGCAAGTAAACCGCTACCTTAAGGATGCAGATAATCAATATATTATTCAAAGTAAATGGAAAGACCCAAATATGGGCTTTGAAATTGGAAGTGACGCGGAATTACCTAAAGCGCTTAAGGAAAGCTATCCGGGCTTAGTTACTAATTACTACCGGTTTGACGGTATAACCACCGATGTATCAAAAGGGGATAAGCATTTTCGTGAGACCGTACAGATAGGGGATAGCACTTTGCTTAACATGTACGGGTTAAAATTGCTGCAAGGCAATGCGAATACCGCGTTAAATGATCCCTTTTCGGTAGTGATCACTTCGCAAATGGCGATGAAATATTTTGGCCGTACAGATGTGATTGGGCAATTGCTGAATTTTGACGGCCTTTCAGGCGATAAGCACGATTTTACTGTGTCGGGGGTATTGGGAGATGTTCCGAAAAACTCCGTTACTGCCGTAAGCGCACGTAATGTTTCCGACTTCTTTGTCAATGCTGATGCTGCCAAATATTTCAAAAGAAATTTAACAGGTTGGGATAATACCTATATCGTAGATTATCTTGAATTGAAAAAAGGCACAGATCCAAAAACGGTTGAAAAGGCTATGACTACCTTGCTTCACAAAAACGCTCCGGAACAGATTAGTGAAAATTTAACGCCCTACCTGGTTGCTTTAAAGGATTATAATATGATTGCTGAAGGCGGCATCGTTAAAAAAATGACCTATACATTGTCCTGTATTGCTTTGTTTATCTTACTTATGGCGATTATCAATTTTGTCAATATTTGTATAGGCCGGGCTTCGGGAAGAATGAGGGAAATGGGTATACGTAAGGTAATGGGCGGCTTACGCAAACAGCTGATATGGCAGTTTCTAGCCGAATCGACTTTAATAGTGATGATGACGATGGTAGTTGCACTGGTTATTTACATAATAGCAAGGCCATATTTTAGTGATGCACTTGGTAAAGATATCATGGGTTTATTTTCTTTTCCTGTTTATTTTATACCCGTTCCGTTCGTGTTTGCTTTAATTGTTGGCGTGCTGGCAGGCATTTATCCTGCATTAGTTTTATCGTCATTAAAATCAGTCGATTCTCTAAAAGGAAAATTGGCCTCGGTAAAAGAAAGTGTGCTTTTCCGTAAATCACTGGTTGTTTTTCAATTCGCTACGGCAGCTATTGTCTTAATTGGCGCAATAATAGTATCGCAGCAGGTAAACCTGTTTTTTAGCAATAATTTAGGCTACAATAAAGATTATGTGATCTATTCGCAAGTGCCAAGGGATTGGTCGCCAAAAGGTGTCCAAAAAATGGAAGCAATTCGATACCAACTTGCGCAAATGCCCCAGGTAAGCAACATTACTTTATCTTATGTAATTCCGGATGGTGCAAACGGTGGTAATTACCAGGTTTATCGGCAAGGAGCAAACCCGTCACAAACTATAGTATCACAAGGGTTAACTGTTGATAATCAATATGCCTCAACCTATAATATTCCATTAAAGGCCGGGCAGTTTTTTAAGCCTGTTTTTAATCCGGCAGACAGTACTGACGTAGTAATTAATGAAACAGAAGCAAAAGCTTTGGGATTTAAAAATGATGAAGAAGCTATTGGCCAAAAAATAATGTCGCCGGGTTACCCCGGTGCCTCTACTATTTGTGGCGTTACCGCTGATTTTCATTTTGGATCGATGCAATCCAAAATATTACCTATCACGTTTAATAATGTTAATTTCAGTACTTATTACCGTTACTTCTCCATCAAATTGAAACCTGGCGACTTACAGCAAAGCTTGTCGGTTTTACAAAAAAAGTGGGCCGAACTCATGCCCGGGG
>Ga0206988_1264_pt1 | contig 11574 bp, 10 predicted proteins | sample Alteio_BWMinCont_12_FD_153263 | JGI IMG/M metagenome (GOLD analysis project Ga0206988, IMG submission 153263) | Enriched cells from forest soil in Barre Woods Harvard Forest LTER site, Petersham, Massachusetts, United States -... | ecosystem: Environmental > Terrestrial > Soil > Temperate forest >... | reverse complement strand
CCGGCACCCACCCGAGCTCCCGCTTTATCTTCCCCGCGTCAATCGCATAACGCCGGTCGTGCCCCGGCCGGTCCGTGACAAACGTGATCAGCTTGCGCGAATTCCCGCGTTCTTGGCAGGTGTCGCTGACACCCTTTGGCGCCAGTTCGTCAATCAAATCGCAGATCAACTCCACAATCCGCAGGTTCGCCCATTCGTTGTGCCCGCCGATGTTGTAAGTCTCGCTGACCGCTCCGCGCGTAAACACCTGCCACAGCGCCTCCGCGTGGTCCCGCACATACAGCCAGTCGCGTACGTTCATCCCGTCGCCATAAACCGGCACCGGCTTGCGCCCAAGCACGCTCTGGATCACCACCGGGATCAACTTTTCCGGAAATTGATACGGCCCGTAGTTGTTCGAGCAATTCGTGATGACCGCCGGCAACCCGTAGGTGTGAGAATACGCCCGTACCAGCATGTCGCTCGATGCCTTGCTCGACGAATACGGCGAATTCGGCGCGTACGGCGTCTGTTCCGTGAAAAAACCCGTCGGTCCCAGGCTCCCATAAACTTCATCCGTCGAAACGTGATGAAACCGTTTGCCCTTCAAGTCGCTTCCCCACAGGCCGCGGCACGCCTCCAACAAGTTGAAAGTTCCGACGATGTTCGTATGGATGAAATCCCCCGGTCCGCTGATGGATCGGTCCACATGCGACTCCGCCGCCAGATGCATCACGTACGTTATCTCGTGCCGCTCGACGACTTTCAACACCGCCGCCTTGTCGCGCAAATCCACCTTCTCAAATACATACTTCGGATGCCTGCCCGCCTCTTCCAGGTTCGCCAAATGCCCCGCATACGTGAGGCAATCCAGATTGACCAGCTTTGCAATCTCCTTGCGCCCGATGATGTGCTGGATGACGTTCGAGCCGATGAAGCCCGCGCCGCCGGTGACAAGCAGGTTCATGATTCCTTTTTCCACCGTTTCAACGAATCCTCCACCGCGTCCCACACCGGCCGCATCATCACGCCCGCCTTCAACAGCTTGGAAACGTCCAGGATGCAATTCGAACGCGGTGTCTTGGCCGCCACCTTGTAAAATTCCTCGTCGCTTTCCCAAAACTCAAACTTCCTGCCCGGTTTCAAAATCTTTTCCACCGCCTCGACAATCTGCCGTGTGGGGACCCAGCCCGGATTGGTCACATTGTAAACGCCAAACGGCGCGCGAATCTTCCAGAGGTCCAGGCACGCATTCACAAAATCGCCCCGGTGCGACACCGAATTTACGTTGTCATAAACCTTCGCATAACGCTGCACCTTGCTCAGGTAATTGCGCGCGTTGTCCTGTTCATCAAAGGGAATCCGCAGCCGCCACACATAACTCTTGCCCACGCCGTTGATGGCCTCCTCCCCCAGCGCCTTGCTGCCGCTGTAAAAACTGCACGGCCCGTCGCGAAAGCTGAAGTTCGGCACGTCCTCCTCCGTGAATCCCAAAAACGCCTCCGGCTGCTTTGCCGCGAGTTTCTTCAACTCCGTTTTCGTCAGGTCCTTCTCCACGCGCATCCGCCCGCCCTCGTTCACCTTCGCGCCCGCAAAAATGCACCCCGACGAAACATGCCCCCACGGCACGTCCGCCGCCGCGCAAGCCTGGGCGATGGTCAGCGGCAGCAGCGTGTTCCCTTGCAGCGTCTCCGCGCGCGCTATTTCGCACGCGTCCACGTTCGGTTTGCCGGTGTATCCCGCCGCATTGATGACAAATTCCGGCCGCGCCGTCTGCAGATATTCCAACAGCACATCAAACCGGCTGTAATCCGCCTCGTAACGCGAGAGCGGTTTGAACGCCTGCCCCCGCCGCGCGAGTTCCCGCGCAAAAGCCTGTCCCACATAGCCGCTGGCGCCTAATAACAAAATCATGGTTTATTTCTCCAGCCGCCGGGCTTCGGCGACCAGGCTGTTCAAATATTCGCGATACTCGCAGTTCGGTATCCCGCCCGCCAGCACGGACAGTTGTTCCAGCGACATGAACCCGTTCCGGAACGCCGCCTCCTCCGGGCAGCCGATCTTGATTCCCTGTCGTTTTTCAATCGTCTGCACGTACGCTGACGCCTCGTGCAAACTGCTGCTCGTTCCCGCGTCCAGCCACGCAAATCCCCGGTTCAACCGGTGCACCCGCAACTGGCCCCGGTTTAAATATTCCACGTTCACCGTGGTGATTTCCAGTTCGCCGCGCGCGGAGGGTTTCAGCGCCTTCGCGATGCCCACCACCTGGTTGTCATACACGTAAAGACCCGGCACGGCGTAATTGCTGCGCGGTTTTTTCGGTTTCTCCTCAATCGAAATCGCCTGGCCCATCTCGTCAAACTCCACCACGCCGTAGCGTTCCGGATCGTTGACATGATAACCAAAAATCGTCGCGCCGCCCTTGAAATCTGTGAAGGCCCGGCTGAAGCCGTCCCCGCCGTAAAACACGTTGTCGCCCAGGATCAGCGTCACGTCGTCCTTGCCGATGAATGATTCCGCGATCAGAAACGCCTGCGCGATGCCCTCGGGCTTCGGTTGTTCGCGGTATTCGATGGCCAGGCCCCACTGTTTGCCGTCGCGCAGCAATTGGCGGAAGCGCGGCAGGTCCGCCGGCGTCGAGATCAGGCAGAACTCGCGGATGCCGCTCTCGATCAGCGTGGAGAGCGGATAATAAACCATCGGCTTGTCATAGACCGGTTGCAGTTGTTTGCTGGCCACAAGGGTCAGGGGAAACAGCCGCGAACCGGCGCCGCCGGCGAGGATGATGCCTTTCATTGGTGCCGCAGTGTAGCGAACCGCCGCAAATTGAAAAGGCCAAGTTAAATAAGCATCATTCAAGCGGCGCACCGACGGACCGCAAGCGCGCTTGCGTTCACTCAGTAGCTGTGAACGTAAGTTCACGGCTGACCTTTCCCATGCGATTCCCAGCCCCGTAGCTGCCAACGTAAGTTCGCGGTTGACCTTTTCCAATTGTTTCCCGTCCTCGTGGCTGCGAACGCAATTGCCCGTCCGGAACGACTTCGCGGCAAATCGACCTTCTTTGTCCGCTCGCGTTAAGCGGACACCTTCCCGCTCCAATCCCAACGGGATTGTATCATTCAGCCCAGGGTTGGCTGGCCGTCTGCGGCAGCCTACCCTGGGTAACATGGCCCCAAAAATCATCCCCCCTCCCGTTCGCGCGTCAGCGCGCACGGGAGGGAGGCAGGGGGGTGGGTCGGTCTTTCCTTTTCGTATGTTTCGCATGGTTCGTGGTTAAAATTCCGGTTCCTGTCTTCCTTATTAAATTCGCGTTCATTTGCGACCACGTTTCGCGGTAGCGAACAACTCCTCTGGGGCACCCATCTCGTGGCGGGCTTGGGAAGCCAAATTCGTGTCTCTCTTTCCCTTTCCTGCACCCCCCTCCGTAAAAGGCGGCACTCTGAATCCAAAACCATGATTTCGTCATACCCAACCCGGCAATTCTTGCCGATCTGCCTTGGCTTTTATCGCTCGTAACGTTAACCAAAGGAACATTGTGTAAAATGCGGTAAATTCGTGTAAATACGTGTAATTGAGCACAACCATTTTTCACTAAAACCCGCCTCCAACCGCCCTCTAACACAGTTTTTTCCACCTTTTTCCACCATTGTTGATTCATCCACCCTCCAAGGCGCTCCTGCGACGGACGGCTGTAAAACCGCCGCAAACTCGACATCGCCCCCTTGAACCCCAATTCCTTTCTCGCGCGTTCCAGCGCCTCCTGGTAACCCAGCTTCTCATCAAACAGCCACGATTCCAGCGTCCGCCGTTGCTTGGGCGACAGCCCGTTCCACGATGCATTCAATTTCACCTTCGTCATAACCCGGCTCCTTTCATTTGTGTGTTCATACTGGTTTTTGGTTCCTCGGCATTTGAAATTCAGCCTCCCTGTCCAGTGCCTCTTCTGACTCCTGACTCCTGACTTCTGGCTCCTATCCTTTCGATCTTCACCGCCCCACGTTACCACCCGTGGTTGGACATAGGCTGTCCAAGTCAAATTTTTCGGGATTTCAGCCCCCGCCTGGCTCAAAGACCAGATGGATCCTGAAGGTGCGCTGACTGGCGTCTGGACAATGGCCGAATTTCAAAAAAGAAGTGAATATCGGCTTTCTAGCGTAGCTTTATATATAAGTGCCTATGATTATTGCGATAAGTCCCCATGATTATTTCAATTTGCAAGACAATTGCGCTCATCGTAATGTTTCTCCTGATGAGCTCGTTTCCTAATGTCGGCCCACGCCAAAACCCTCAATTAATCAGACAATACTATGAAAAGCATATTGATTAATCCTTCGGGACGAGCTGTGAAAATTATTTCGTCAATCATGCTTGATACGATCAAATCCTGCCTTTTGGTTTTGTGCGTGCTGGTCGCGTCAGCGTGGTCGTCGGCAGGACAGAATCCGCCCGCGGAAGAACTCCTCACGGCGGCGCAGGTGCGAAGTCTGACCCCGCAGCAGGCCGCCCGGCAACTGCCCGTCAAGCTGAAGGGGGTGGTGACATTCTGCAATGAAGGTCTTGATTCGCGATTTATCCAGGACGATACGGCGGGTATTTACTTTCTTGGTTTGAAAACCAACATGCCGGTTTTGACGGCGGGCCAGATGGTGGAGATCAAGGGCGTAACCGGTCCGGGTGCATACGCGCCAATCATTGTTTCCAGTTCTATAAAAGTGGTTGGCGAGGGGAGCCTGCCCGACGCAAAACCAGTTACCGTCCAGCAGTTGGCGAGCGGCCAGGAGGACAGCCAGCTTGTACAGGTGCGGGGCATCGTGCGCTCCGTCCGCATTGACCAGCAAACGAAGCAATATTTGGTTGACCTCGTGATGGATGGCGAGAGATTCACTGCCTTTGCCAGTCAAATTCCCGCGACACAGCCGGAAGAACTCGTGGACAGCATTGTCAAGGTTCAGGGCGTTTGCTCCACGCTGTTCAACCACCAGAGGCAGTTGTTTGGCATCCGATTGCTCACGCCAGGTGCGGCTGATTTGGTGGTCGAGCAGCCTGCGTCCGTCAACCCCTTCGACATTCCGGCGCAAGACATCAGCAGCCTGTTGCAATTCACGCCGCAGGGAAGTTTTGGTCATCGGGTCAAATTGAACGGCACGGTTGCTTACGCTGAACCGGGCACGGCTGTGTTCATTCAAAACGAGAAAGCCGGGGTCTATTGCCATACGCGGCTTCACACACCGTTGCAACCGGGCGACCAGGTCGAAGTCCTCGGCTTTCCAGCCACGGGCGAATACACTCCCATACTCGAGGATGCCATATATCGTAAAGTCGGCGACGGCGCGGCGCCCGTGCCCGCGGCATTGGACTTGGATGAAATTTTATCTGGAACTAATGACTGCCGGTTGATCCAGACCACTGCCAGAATAATTGAACGCACGTTACGTGGGCACGAACATTTTCTAGTGCTCGAAAAAAACGGCTTCACCTTTAACGCCTACCTGGGGCTCGACGAAAAGGGCCTTGGATTTGATGCGTTTCAAAATGGCAGCGATGTTTTGGTTACCGGCATCTGCCTGATTGAACGTGGCAGCGGTTGGCAGGGAGTGGAAGGCTGGCGGGCCAAGTCGTTCCGAATTCTGCTTCGATCACCAACGGATGTGGTGGTTCAGAGTTCCCCGCCGATTTGGATGCAATTCGAGATTGGGCCCACCATCAGTGTTCTGCTTGCGGTCATTCTCGTTGCCCTGATCTGGATTGTTGTCCTGTATTGGCGCATCAAGGCGCATCGTGTACAAAACGCTTGACCATCTTCTGCACCGCCAGACCGGCGGGAGACCACATCATGCAAGCGGCGCAATAGTATTCGCACAAGGCTCGAAACTTGGGCTTTTCATCCGCCACAACTTTCCTCCCCATCCAGTGTTAATCATGGCATCATAAGGACCCTATGAAAAACGTGCTTACGCGCAATCTCGCCGTCCGCCTGATGGCGGTTTTTTTATTGTCACTCGGCGCCGCTGCGGCATCGGCCCAGGACACCAACGCACCAAAAACGGAACTGGACGCGTTCGAGGACAGGACCGGCATTGTCATCGTCAAAAGCGTCGGTGACATCGGCACGATAACCGCCGCCACCGGCAGTGTGATTGTCAAATGCAAGGAGTCAGTTGACATCAGTTCCGGACTCAAGCAACAGGGCCTCGCCATCACCATCGCCCCGACTGGCGATGCAAAGGACACAACCATCATTGATTATGACGAATTGGACGCCCTCATCACCGCGTTGGACTACCTGACCACTGTCAATTGGTCGGTCACCAGGCTCTCGAGTTTCGAAGCGCTTTACACCAGCCGCGACGGATTGCGTATCGCCGTTCACGGCAACCAGCGCACTCTCAACGACCTCGGTATCTCGTTACAGAGCAATCGCGCCGTGAAAGTCAAAATTTCGCTTACGCCGGACCAATTTGCCCAATTTCGCGCACTGATTCAGCAGGGCAGGGCAAAACTGGACGCGCTGCGCGATGCGAAATAGCCCCACCCAATCATGGTGCCTTCATGAAAACCACCGCCACGGCAAACGGCGACAGCATCACCCGCGTTCCCGACACCGTGCCGCTTTTCGCCGCATTATCCCCGGTCGTGGCATCCACCACGTCCATCCGCGCGCCCGCTGCCTCGGGCGGAAGATTCACGCCCACAGCTACGTCCCCTTTGTTAACCAGGAGCAATTTCACTCCGGCCGCGGTGCGATAGGCTTGGGCGGCGACACCCGCGTCGGCAATCTCGGTGGAGACCAGCGTATCGCCGGGGCCGAAATTGCGCTTGAGCAGTTCCAGCACACGGAAACGCGCGTTTGGTTTGCCGGTCTCCCAATTCACCAGGCTCACGCTGGGGTACTGGGTCGGATAGCCGACCAGTTGCGACTCTCCGATATTCTCGATGCCCAGCTTGCTTAGTTCGGCATAAAGATACGCAAACATCGCCCCCGCCGCATTCCAATAGACCGGCAAATTCTTCCAGCTCTCGTCGGGCGCAATGACTCCGAGTTCGTCAATGTCCGTTTGTGTGGCGGGACTCAGCCGCCGACGGATGCCCTCGATCTTGCGGACGGTCTCGAGAAACTTGTCCGCCTGCTCGCAAAAATGCCAGGCGTCGGGATTGGTTGCGTTCGTTCCCTTTCCCGGGTCCGCATAGAAATGATAGGAAATCATGTCCAGCGGAACGCCCGGCCGGTGGTTCTTTGGATCGAGAAAATATTCGTAGTAGTTGAGGTGATCGGCATAGGCCATGGCCAGCCCCACAAATTTCGTTTGCGGCGAGACCTTGTGGATCGCGCTCACAATCGCGTCGTAACGTTCCGTATATTGTTGCGGTGTCGTATTGTGCTCGGCTTCGGTCTCGTTCAGGATTTCCCACCACGGGATGTCATAATGGTGGCCCGAATCGTGACGCACTCCCAGCTCGTCAGTGAATCCGCCATGGCCATACCAACTCGCCAGTCGCGCGTAGTAATCACCCAGTTCCTTCAGCGTCGGGTCGTTCAATTCCGTGCCCTGGGTGTAATTCCATACGGGCGCATCCGGGTCGGCAAGGTAGGTCACCGGTTGTGGAGTCTTGAAAAGCCATGCGGGAATTGTGCTGAAGTTGAGGATGGTTGAGTGGCCCTTCGTCGCATCGAGAAAATCAAGCGTCATCGGATCGATCAGGCTGAAGTCCCATGAGGTCTTGGCCGCCGTCGGCGGTTCCAGCTCGGCCACCGCCAGTCTGGGATAGGGCAGCCACGGCACATAGCGCACATTTTCCGCGCCCAGGTCGCGCAGTGCCGCAAAGACCGCGTCGTGAATCGTCGATCCGCGCCGCAGCGGCGGGTTTACCACCACTTGCAGGGTCGGCGTCGAGCGGGAAACGAGAATCGTCTTCGCCCAATCAATTGTGACCTGCGGAACGCCGGAAGCGGCCGGTTCGGCCGCCGGAAGCGTTCCCGCCATGGCCAGCAGGAGCACGCCGGAAAGAAGTGTGAGGCGGTGCATGACGGTTCAGCTTAGAAAGACCGCGAACGAGCGCAAGCACAACTCGCTGCCGGCCTAAACTCAAATTTGCAAATTGCCCGCTTCTCGTCTATGATTCCCGTTGACCAGCCGGAGACGACATCATGCACTCACGCAAAACAACTGTGCGGGCAGGGCAGGGGAGTTGGCGTTTATTGCGAAGGAACCGTGTTCCCTGCCGCGCCTTCACCCTCATCGAGTTGCTGGTCGTCATTGCCATCATCGGAATTCTGGCCGCCATGCTTTTGCCCGTATTCGCCAGCACCAAGGAAAAAACCCGTCGCACGTCGTGCCGGAATAACATGCACCAATTCCTGCTCGCCGTACACATGTACGGAAATGACAGCGCCACCAAACTCCCCAGCGGCAATTCGGAGAGCCCCGCGACCAACGACGAGCATATCCCCATCGTTACCACCGCCACGCGAAAGCTCTTGATCCAATACTCCGGCGATTATCGCATGCTCGAATGCCCCGGACTGAAACCGCCCTTCGGTGCCGAGAGTGGGTACTATTACCCCGGTGACGGGTTTATTCTCGGTTACAACTATCTTGGCGGCCACGGCGGCACGCCCTGGCCGGTTGACCCGGGTTTCACCACCTGGATTTCTCCACAAACACTGACCGATGACAGCTCCCTCGTCTTGCTCACCGATGCCAACGATTGGGCGCCGGGATTCGGCAAGGCCTTCGTTCCCCACAGCGACAAGGGGTCCCTCATCCTGGAAAGCGACTTCGACACCAATGGCGTGGGCGGTTCTTCCATGCAATACGGCGCGAAGGGCGGCAACATCGGCCTGCTCGACGGCTCCGCGAAATGGAAAAACATTGAACGGATGAAATTATACGAAGGCTCGCGGGTTTGGGGCGACAGCGGCTGCCTCGCCGCCTGGTGATTTGCGCAAGGCCTGACACCCTCACTGGAGCGCGGCATTCATGCCGCTTCAACGCCCAAATTATCGATGACGTTCGCTTGGAATGGAACCGTTCACCCCGCCGCGGCGGTCCTTTTCAGTCCCGCCGTCAGGAAGTCCAGGTACTCGATAAGTTGCTTCTTCATTTCCTTGCGCGGCACAATCGCGTCAATGAGCCCGCGATCCAGCAGAAATTCCGCCGTCTGGAACCCCGGCGGCAGCTCCGCCTGCGTTGTGTCCTTGATGACCCGCGGTCCCGCAAAGCCAATCATCGCGCCAGGTTCGGCTATGATGATGTCTCCCACGCTGGCATAACTGGCCATGACGCCCGCCGTCGTGGGGTCCGTGAGCACGCTGATGTACGGGAGCTTGCTCCGGCCGTGATACGCCAGCGCACCGCAGGTCTTCGCCATCTGCATCAGGCTGAACATCCCCTCATACATGCGCGCCCCGCCGCTCGCGGAAATAATCACCACCGGCAGCATTTTCTCCGTCGCCTTCTCAATGAGCCGCGTCAACTTCTCACCCACCACCGAACCCATCGAACCGCCCAGAAAAGTGAAGTCCATCACGCCCAACCCCAGCCGATGCTCGCCGATTTTTCCGATGCCCGTGATCACCGCGTCCTTTTGTCCCGTGGATTTCTGGTAATCGGTTAATTTCGAGGCGTAAGTGGAGACACCCGTGAAATTCAGCACGTCCACGCTCACCATCTCGGCGTCCATTTCCTCAAACGAGCAGGTCTCGACCAATGAATGGATGCGTTCGCGCGCGCCAATGGGAAAATGAAACTGGCATTTCGGGCAGACCTTCAGGTTCTCATCCAGTTCCTTGTCAAAAACCATCGTGCTGCACCGTTTGCACTTGGTCCACAGGCCCTCGGGGATTTCCTTTTTCTTGGACTTCCCGCCTCCGAGCTTGGGTTTCTTCACGAAGTTCGTTTCCGGCGGGGCTATCGTGGGTGTCACGGCGGGCTCGACCGTTTCCAGGCCGAGCGTCTTTTTGGTGAAGGAGGTCGTGGACATTAGAAAGTGGGATGGTTGGCCGCCGTTTTTGTGCGGCGGTATGTTGAAGGTTGGCGGCGGAAGCCCTGCCTGGCCGCCATCGCGACCGTTATTGTGTCCCGTTGACAGGTTATCATTCAATTCCTCAAAGCCCGCGGGCAACCGTCCAGACGCATGCGTCCTCCGCGCCCGCGGACATCAGTACTTTGGCACAGGCGCTGGTGGTTGCGCCAGTCGTAAAAACATCGTCCAAAACCACCACCCGCGCCCCCTTCAGTCCGGCATCCGGGCGAAGGGCAAAGGCATTGCGCATGTTGGCCGCGCGTTCCTGCCGGCCAAGCTGTGTCTGGGTCTGTGTTGGTTCGACCCGTTCCAGCAGGCTGGTGTTCATCGGAATCCCCGTCGCCCGGCTGAGATGGTCGCCCAGGCGTTCAGCCTGGTTGAACTCCCGTTCACGCCGCCGGGTGGGGTGCAGGGGGACGGGCACAATCATGTCCCATTTCTCCCGCGCCAGTGCCGGGGCCGCCTGGCGGACCAGCAGGTCGGCCAGGAACGGTTCGAACCACAGCGCGCGTTGGTATTTATAGCGGTGAATGATGTCCAGCATGAGTTCGCCCGCCAGCACCGCCGAGCGGGCCGACCGGAAATGCAATTCCATCTCCCGGCAATTGCCGCATTCAAATGCCGTTGTAATATCGCCTTCGTATGGCAAGCCGCAACGTTCACAAAATGGTGGTTTGATGAAACGCACCTTCTGCCAGCACTCCACGCACACAAAGCCTTCGGGCACAGTCGCATGCTCCCGCCCGCAAATCTGACAAACCTCAGGATAAACGAACCCCAGCCCCGCATCAAGCCACTGTTTGAGGGTTTTTGCCCCCCCGCTCATGGCGCTTTTTCCCCCGGTTTGCCCACCAAATGCACCAGCAGCAGGAACGCTCCGGCCAGCACTAATAATGCCAGCCAGCCGTCGATTAACTTGCCCGTTCCCCATAACCATGAAGACCCCCCGGCCACCGAGTTGGTTACCAACCCGTAAAATTTAAGCCAGAATATCCATCCCGCGTGCAGTCCGATGGAAAAATACAGATTTCCCGTCTTTTGATACGCAAAACCAAGCGAAATGCCCGCCAAGGTAAGGCTCAAAAAGCTGCAGATCATCGCCTGGAGGTTGCCATATCCGGCCAACATGTGGGGCAGCAATTCCAAACCAGACGACCAGGTCACCGGCCCCGTCAGCTCCGCCTTTTGGAAGTGGACAATTGCGTAAATCATGCTGCTCACGATCAGGGCGACGCGCCAATTCCAGACCTTCCGCAACGCCCCAAAGATACCGCCGCGAAACAACAGCTCCTCCAGCACGGCTACCACAATTGCGGTCCCGGCCGCGCTGGCCAGGCCCTTGCACGGTACAAAGTATTTGTCCTTTCTTAAAATTAATCCGAATCTTAGTCTCCCTTAGAAATCGCAAAGAAGCTCCCGCTGACAAGACTATTAAAAAATAATAAAAAACATGCGACCGCTGCGCGCCCTGTTGATTTATATACTGGTGGTTTTTTTGGGCGGCGCGCTGCTGGCCCCGTGGCTTTACCAACTGGTCCATGCGGTGGCACCGAATTCGCATCTGGCGCAGAA
>Ga0206988_1259_pt1 | contig 11745 bp, 1 predicted proteins | sample Alteio_BWMinCont_12_FD_153263 | JGI IMG/M metagenome (GOLD analysis project Ga0206988, IMG submission 153263) | Enriched cells from forest soil in Barre Woods Harvard Forest LTER site, Petersham, Massachusetts, United States -... | ecosystem: Environmental > Terrestrial > Soil > Temperate forest >... | reverse complement strand
TTGCCCGTGGCATAGTTCGCTAAATAATTTTTAAAGATAGGCATTTGATTAATGGACTTGAGCCCAAAGCGCCTTAACGTAGGCACTGGGCTTTGTTTTATTGCAAATAAATGTTTTAACCCATCGACTAAAGCAAGCATTGCCCACGTATCGCCTTTTCGCCAACGTTCGTAACGACGCAAAGTATGCAAACACTCAAACTGGCGGCCTTTTTGACAGGCCCTGACGATGACTTCGGCCAAACTCGCAGCGTCTAATAATCCTAAATTAACCCCTTGCCCCGCCAGAGGATGCAACGTATGGGCCGCATCTCCTATTAGGGCGATTTTATCCATGACATATTGTTTGGCATGACGCATGGTCAAAACAAAAGATTGGCGTTCTGTCACGGTTTCAATTGCGCCTAAACTGGGACCAAAAGATGCCGCGAGTTTACTTTTAAACTTTTCATCATCAAGCTGAGACAATTCACCCGCAAGCGCCTGTGTTGCTGACCACACAATAGACGCTTGCGTCAGATTTGTTAAAGGCAAGAAAGCAATGGGGCCTGTTGGCAAAAAACACTGCCAGGCCGTCATTTGATGAGGACGTTCCGTCGTAACATGGGCGATAAAAGCGGTATGGTCGTAAGGTTTGATCGACAGGGCAATCTTAGCTTGCTCGCGCACCCAAGAATTTGGGCCATCAGCACCAATTAAACATTTCGTTTTTAATGGGCCTTGATCAGTCAAAATGTTTAAACCATTTGATATTGTTTGCAACTCAAGTAATTGAATCGGACAGTGATAATCTAAATGATCATACTGGGCGAATTGTTGTAATAAGCTTTCGCGCACGAGGACATCTTCCACAATAAAACCCAATTGTTTTTCTTGGATCGAGGCACAATTAAAATGGATTTCACCTTGGCCGCTTCCGTCAAATACATGCATGTCGGTATAAGGGCCTGTGCGTTTGGATGCGATCGTCCGCCAAACGTCGGCTGATTGTAAAATGCGGACAGAAGATAAAGAAAGGGCGCTAACACGATCTGCATAGCGCTTAGCCTGCCAAAAATCTGAGTGTCGTGCTCGATCCAAAACGGCTATTTTTAAAGATGTATTTTTAGCAAGGAGCAATGCGCAGACGGCACCGACCAGGCCGCTGCCAACGATTGTAATATCGTATTCCATTTCTTTCATGTAGGGCCCTTATCACGCAGAGTGCTTTGTAACCAACCGTTTAAGGGACGCTTCTTCTTTTGGCTGCGATTTAAAAGATTTATTTTTGACTATCTTTAATTTAAAATTAATCTCTAAGTTTAATTGGTGAATGTCAGTTTGTCCTGTCCCAGCTCGATCTACCGTACTAAATTGTAATTGGAATTCAGCACTGTTCCCAGCAGAAAAACAAGGAATTTTTGTTATACTAATATCAATAGCATGAAACTCCCGCACTAACTTGTTGTATAAATCATTCAAAATAGCATGACAATAATATTTTGATAGCAGCTCCATTCCATCTAACGCAGGAACCAATCGCGCATTTGGGACATATGAATCAAAAGTAGAGTGGGTCGTTTGCCAGAAAAAATTTCTTCTTTCTGTCCGGGTCGTGACGGCCGGGAAATTGACTTGACGAATAGTTTCAGACAATTTACACGCTATGCTGCCTTTCGTTAAATTAGTTGTTGTCTTCATACTAGCATAGTTTTGAAACAATATACTTAACGATTGATCATTTAAATCTTTTAAACTCGATAATTTATTATGCTCAAAATTCTCTAAAATGGGTTGTAAATTAGAGAGCGTATTCATTAATAGTACTACCAAATTTCCTAAATTTTCGGTTTGAATGGGCCCTTGTTTCGAATCCTCTACTTCTTGTACTTCTTGCAAACCCTGTAAGATCTGGTCCCGTAATTTTGTAATGTCTGATAAAGCTCCCGCAAAAAGATGTCCCTTGTAAATAGGTCTGCCTGTTTCAATATCCAAGGTGTCGGCTATGTGTTTTAATTCCTCCTTGATTACTGGCTCCAATTGGTCAAGCGGGCATTTTTTTAATAATTTTTGTTTATTAGATAATAATATTTCTCGATAGTCGCTTGTTGTAGAACGTTTGCCGCGCCGGAGAGTAAAATAATAATAAAGGCGCCACCAGCCATTGTTGGCATAGTCAATGTCCTTTTTTAAAGATCCTCTATAACTCGAATTGAGCTTACTTAATAAGCTAACGAACGTCATAGGAGGGACTGTTGTTGAGGTAATTTCTTGGAAAAATCGGGCCCGTTCTGCTTTTCGGTCTGAACTAAGGCGCCATTTTCTCTGGTAATTGATGAGGTCAGCTTGAATCGGCTGGGTCATTTCTTCCACCGTGTCGGGGGTTGTTTTTTTATCGTCTTTCATCTTATGTTCGTGAGAAATAGGCCCCACTCCGATCTCATGTCGTCTGCGAATTTCCATCAATGAAGCCAGTAGATCATAATTTAAAATAGTATCACGCAATGGAGGAACTTCCTTTTTGGCATCTAACTCTTTATGAATAGATGTCCATTTTTCAGTGAGTTCTCGATAATAATTTTCCCATAATGAAACAGCATAAGTCTTAATACGGTCATGCAAATAATTCATTCTGCGTGTTGCAGACCATTCTTCTTTTAATTCATCCGCTGGCAAGTCGCGAGCTAAAGAACGAGGCAGTTCTTCCCACAGGGCCGCTAAATGGGCCAAGGCTTCTTGTTGCTTGACCGTCAAAAACATCAATGCTTCTGTCCATTTTTTTTCGGCCTTTCCGGTGCTCGCCTTTCTTTGCTTTTCAAATTCTTTTTGAAAAGTATGAAAAGGTTTTTCTAAAGCGTAGACAATTTGTTCGTACATTAAACGAATGTTCCGACGTTGTTCGCTTTGCGCATCCATGAATTGCTGGATATTTGAAATAATACCTTTACACTGAGCATCACTTAAGTGCTGAAGGTCCGGCTGAGAAGCAAAGTGTTCTGGATACTGAGATTTAATTTCTGACATATCAAAAATTTGCTGATAAATACCGCCAACCCCTCTACGGTTGGTACGCCCCTCGCCTTGTTGTTCTTCAGTCGTTGTTACAACGTCCATATCGATGACTTTAAGGCCTTCAGAATGAATTAATTTTGTACCTTCGGAGGCCTCCTCTTCCGTCATCTTAATATCAGCACCTCGGCGAGACATAGTAGAAATCGCCAGACCATAAGGTACTTTCTCCAATACCGAACCTTCTTTTTCATCACTTTTTGCATCTAGAACTAGCACTTCTATTGATTGACCGTGTAATTTTTCTGTTAATTCCTTTTGTAAAGCGGCGATTTTTTGTGTGTTTTGAGTCAGTATCAATACAGCCTTAGGCGGGCTTTTCTCGTCTTTATTATGTTTATGTGCGAATACGGCAGCTATCACTTGGGACAAGTGACTTTTACTATCTTTTGTATAAATGGGCCCAGGTTTAGTAACCGGCTTTTCTTCCTGAGGAGGATGTATTGCAGTGATAAAATTATAACGTTCCATTTTCTCTTGAATTTGTCTTGGCGAACCTGGCGAACCACTGCTGCCGACAATAACGCTATTAGGGTCTTTTTGAAACTTACGAATTAATGTATCGGCAGACCATATCGATATAGGGCTGCTTAACGGATCGTATACAAAAGAAGCCCCTTTATCGTCTGCAAGCTCATTCTCGACTCGTTTTGTCAATAACTGATGATCGCCATTGCTATAGCGATAACCTTTTTTAGGCCTGCCCCCTTGAACAATTTCAATATGGCGTTCCTTGCAATCAACGTCCCCTCGCAGCATGACTTTTTCTACGACATGAAACCCCTTTGATTCTCTGCCTGTTTCATTTTTGATCCACGTGGGATAGATGTCCCGTTTGACGGTTTTGGCGGAATCAATTAATTTTTTTAATAATGATAAGAAACCTTCCCGTTTTAGCGCTGCTTTTTGAGCAGTTGATGTCGCTTTTGTACATAAATATTCATGCAGAGCATGAATTTCTAATGCAGTAATTTCATAGGCATCCCGTTTCACGTCAAATTGTTTAGCGCCACCATAAACACTCTGCAAGCCCCTGTTAATTTCATCGGCGTATTTCGCCGCCATTCTACAGTATATTTCGGCTAATTTTTTACATTCAGGGTCATTGCTCTTTTCATCTTCGTTTAAGTATCTTGCTTTTTCAGCACAAAAATCGGCAAACTTATTGATATGTTCATACATCCAAGCAGGATCATCTAGGCCTTCTATTTTTTGGGTTGAAATAAATTGATCGCTGCCCGATTTAGTCAATAGAAAATCATCGTCCTCATCCAAAGATAAGCTCATCGTGATTTTGGTGCCATCAGGGTCACGACGCAATGATTCGCCACGTTTTTTGGCTGCCTGCCAATATAAAGCAAATTCGCCGGTCGAAGCATAATTAATGCCGCCCTTTTTGAAAGTGCCAGCGGGTGAATTTTTTTCGAGATAGGTTGATTTTGCACCCAATGAGATAAAAAACTGCTCGTTTTCTTTGTAATCTCGCTTTGAAAGCGTATTATCAGAAGTCAAAACAACTGCCGAATGTCCTAAACTAAACATTATAGCGGCTTGTAAGGCACAAACAATGCTCTTGCCTTGGCCTGTTTTAATGCCCAATAAAGTAAACCGTCCTATTTCGAAACTCGTCAAGATGCTTAGGATTTGCATTGCATTTGGAAAACGATGCGGCGGAGTACGATACATCCACTCACGTAGGCAAGCCAATAGTTCAACGATTGCATTTTCTTGTTTATTTTTATAATTTTCCATCGCGTGTTTAAGGCGCGTGTCTAATGCATCACGAGGCAATTTAGAGAGATCAATCGCATTAATGTCATTAAATTTCTGTTTTATTGAGTCAATTGTACCTTTTTTTATGTAAGAAAATTCAATTCTTAATAATCGGTCAATTTCTTTAGCTTCGATTTTGCGTTCAGCTTCCGAGTCACGTGTCCCTTTTGGTTTCGCATCAATTTCATCAAATATGTCCTGTAAAGTCATGTGTTGGCCTTGCAATTTCTCGATAAATGGTTTTAAAAGCGGACAATTGACGTTTTGAAATTTTTGATATTCATCTTGATCTTGATCGTCCGAGACTTCGATCTTTTTATCACTTGAAAAAGCAGTGGCCCCAGCCACAAGTAACATCCACTGAATAACTTCATCAACTGATTGAGCTATATTAGGGTCACGTAATAACATATTATTGAGGAAATTCAAGATCAATCTTTTTAGGAAAGGGCCATTTATGCTTTGCAAGGCCGTCAAAATTTTTAATCTTCCTTCATTGGGAAATTTTAATAAGGTTTTCAAAATAGACGAGAAATCCGTTTGTTTAGGCAATTGTTCAATTAAATTAGAAAAAAGTTCTATGAAATCAAAAAATCCTGCGCTATTTTTTTCATCATCGAATTTTTTTTGTAGCTCAAATATGAAGTCAGGTGCCACTGCCCGAATTTTTACGAAATGAGAAACAAAGGGCACTGCCTTATCGAGGTCCCTTTTCAAGCAGACCTTAAAAAGAAACGTTTGGGTTGTAAAAGAAAAATCTTCATTTAATATAGTATGGGCCAATTGTAAGATAGTTTGTTTTATGGCCTTGTCTTTATTCTTGGCAAGTGCTTCGCACAGTGCTTGACAGAATTCAGGTTGCTGCTTGTTTTGTTCTAATATTTCTGCAATTTTTTTATACATATTGTAAGCGTCAAAAAACTGATTGCGCTGGCTTTTTATTTTTAAATCAACGTCCCCTAGCGCAATTTTAACTTGCTCACTGAGAAGGGTCGCCTTTTTTTTATCCGTTAATTGCTTGAAATCTTCTGATATTTTTTTTATGCAAATTTCTTTTATTTTTACATAAGGGTCGTAAACCTGTGAAAAAATAAGCGAGCTAACTTTTCCCTTTCCACCGAAGAGAGTAATCATACTTTGAATACTAGTTGGAATCTTAGGATATATTTCAGTATCAAGATCATTTATCATGTTATCAAAGAGATCCAGCAAACCTTCAGAACTTGAAACTTCCTTAGTGACGTCTATTAAGGCCTGATTAAGATTTGGCGCATATGATTTGATCTCCTCAGGCTTGTAAATTGCTTTCAACGTAAACACAATTAGTGAAAATTTCATCGGTGGGTGTTCAATGAATTTTTTTACAGCATCAATTGTCATGACCCTAACTTGATCGATCTCCTTCCTGAAATCATCTTCGGTAAAAGTTTGCCCTGATAGGGTTGCATCAAATCGAATTTTAGTCCATTTTTGGGAGACCCACCCGCATCCTTCATCAACAGAAATAGATGGGTTTTTTTCCAAATATTGAGCAAGTTGCTTAATTGATGCAGTGTTCAGAAACTGCGTGGAAGACTCAACATTGATTTTATTGATGATAGAAAGTAATCGATTTAACAAAACGGGATTTTTTTCCGCTAACGATTTAAAAATGGACACGCAGTTTTCAGCTGTTTTATTTCCTTCTTTAAAATCTAACAATGAAAGGGCTGAAAAAATGCTGCCTTGATGGCCCTGGAATTCTTCCTGCGAAGTGATTAATTCTAATATTTCATCGGTTTGAAACTCGAGAGCAAGCGGTGGTTTTGTTTGCGAACGAAATCCTAAATTAACAAAAGCTTGGTAGGCCGTAGCACCCAGCCCATGTATGCTTTTCCAGTCGATGGCCTCTCCCTTATGTTCCTTTTGATATCGCACAAGGCCTGCCAGGTCCCGCAAATTATAACTAATTTTTTCATTAGGGAAGAATTGCAAGTTTTGTACGGTACCTTTTGGATCTTCTTTCTCTGCCAAGGCTGAAAAAATTAAATCACAATAATACTCATTTTTAACAAAAGGACAAGTCGCTCCCTGCAAAGCAGGCGCGATCAATGGCAATAGTAAAGCTTTTGTATCATAGTCGGCCTTATTTTTTTCCACCCTTTTCATTACCCGCCGAACAGATTGGATCGGCAATGGTGTATGAGTACTCCCTAAATAGCGGTAAAAATAAATGGCTGACGCTTTATAAGTTAAAAAATTTCTTGCTTTTTCGGCTAACGCACGAGGATCACTAGTCGCTAAATCTTTTAATGCTTGGAACAATTCAAGGAAAACTTCCGGAGAAATATGACCAGCCAATATCCGACCATATTGAGGAACACCTACCAGTTCATTTAAGGTATCATTGATGGCTTTAAGGACTGCCGAATTATCAATTTTTAAAACGAACGCTTTCTTATCTTTCAAACCATCTTTAAAGTCAATAAAACGCATACAATGTGCGAAAATTGTCGGATCAATTTTTTTATCTTGTTGTTTTTCCTCTTGTTGCCGGCTTAGATACCATAGAAAATCAACCAAATAACGTTGCAAACAACCTTTTCGATGTTTTAAATCATAAATTAGAGAGTGAAATACGGTCATTTGGTTGTTTGTATTTTGTATTTCGCGTAATATCCTATTTCCCTCATAAAAGAAGTCGCCTTTTAACAATAGCTGGTCAACAAGCACCAAGCTTTCTTCAAAACTAAAATGATCGCCACAACCAACAAAATAGTCTAACCCAGTAAAAAATTTTTCGGGATCGTTTAGTTTTTTTAGTTCATCAAATAATGTTATCAATTCCGCCTTTTTTTCAAATTTGAAAATGGCCAAAACTGCTTTATATTTTTCTAATACCGTCTTTAATGCCTGTCCCTTTGCACTTGTATCTTCAATGTCAAGCAGTTTCTCACTATCTACTGTTTCCTTTTTGTCTTCATCAGGTTTTAATTTTTGATCGATTATATTGGCCATAGCAGCCAAATCTGAATATTTAACAGAATAGGTTAGTTCTTTATCATCGGCACTTTTGCCCGGCTGTAAATCCATTTCTGCTATGACAAAAGAATACTTATCAACCACGACCGCATAATGAGCATTATCATTGCCTTGCTCACCTTGAAAATAAGCAAGTTGCTCTTTGGCCCTTTTAGGATTACATTTCAAAATATCTAGAATATTGCTTAACATAGCATGAATGCTGGAAACTGGCTTTAATTGACCCGGTAGCGGTAGCAGGTCCATGGCAAGGCCCATTTTTTTCAATTCTTCACAAAATTTCAGAAAGGCCTTTATTTTATCTTGAAAAAAGAAACTCTGTAAGCCGTCGTCACGTGCTTTTATATGGCTTTTCAAAATCGCATTCCACCATGCGCCGAGCTTTGGAGCATTGAGACACACTTTAGCAAGTTCTGCAATTAAGGCAACTGACTCAGGCGTGGTAAACTCAATCAAATGTTGAGAACCATCTATAAAACAAGATTTGAATACATCATATAGGCCAGCAAATTTAAGGGCTTGACAGCTTTTAAGAAAAACTTCTATGCCTTTGACTCGTCCTTTCAGCACTACTTCACGTAAGGCTTTAAAATTTAATCCGTTTAAAGTTGCAAGGATATCTTTATATGCATTAAATTTTTGCTGGATAGCAGGTACTGTTGTCCTGTCTAATGCAGCCAAGAGAACGAAGAGAGAACTTAAATAATCTTTCGGCATACCACTCGCGCTTCTTTCTATAAACATACAAAAAGCATCGTTAATGGCCTCCTTGTCTTCCTTTTTGGTTTCATGCCCGATGAACATTTCGACTGAACCTTCATTAATATGGCCGCCTATATTTTTATTTAGACTAAAAAGTGGGCGCAAACCATCTTGTGTTTGAGGGGCCGCCGCGAGTGTCGCATCGTAGTGTAATATAAGCTTTTCATTCTCACCTGTGCCTTTTTTGATGAGGCAAAAACCCAAAGGCAGTTTGTTTTTGTTAGGGTCTATTGGGTCATAGACAATCCCGCCTAGAAAACCTGGGATATAGCATTCGATCTCAACACAAGCCTCTGGGGTAAAATAATCAATCTTGCCGAACTTTTTAAACCGTGTTGTACCCACAATAGCATCATAGTACAGGTACTTATCGCACAGCGGACGTGCTTTGATCCTTTTTTCATCTAATAACTCATTTAATTGTGGAGAATAGGCCAATTTGGCCTCAATCTTAATATCACTTTGGTGATCGATTTGGGCCATCGCTTCTGCTGTAATCACGGCTTGTTTTTCAAGTTCAAGTTCTTGTTCATAAACTAGGTTAGGTTCTTGTTTTTTTTCCTGAGTTGGCAACAAAGGTTTCCACCAATTATCAAGAATTTTATCACTGACGGTCGTTAATTGGTCATATGTTTCAGAGATTTTTGTATCAGATTCTTTATAAGTAGCTTCTTTCAGCTTTGTATTGACTCGCGTATGAATATCATCAAAATCTTTTCGGTGAGTGTCATAGGGGAGTTTGAAATGCGCAGGGATCATCCCTTCTTCGTACCTAGCGCAAAATTCTTTGTATACCCGACTCGATGGAAAAATATGCTTCCGTTGTAGCCCTATATCGAAATACTCAATGTTACGGTTCTTAGATAAAAAAGTATAAGCCGCATCATAAAAACCTTGCGTATGAGTAAAAGTTTCTTCGCATTGTAATGCAATATTAGTAAAAGGGAATTGTTTGTTTTTATATTCTTCTTGTTGTTGAAGGTGATTAAAACATTCTAAAAATTCCAAGCAAGACAATCTAAATGGTGCCGATAGCTTATGAGAATTATTTATTATAAATTTCTTTTGTGATCTACAAGAGTTTGTATGTAAAATAAATTCACAGAATTTTTCAAAACCAATTTTCTCCATTTTTTCAATGGCATCGTAAACCACCCGAGCCTTTGGATCATATGCTAGACCACTATTGGGTGACGGATTATACTGAATGGCAGGCATCAATCCAGCAACGGGTTCTATGAAATAATGCAAAACCGCATTAAATAGGGCCGCCCAAATATCAATACTTTTTTGGCCTGGCGTGGTGACCTCAAGTTTAAGGGCATGAATTAAGCTATTACGTTGCTGAATGGCCTCTATCTGGTCACGAAAGGTGGTAAAAAGAGGGCCTAGAACTTGGTTCGTCTTATTAAGAACATGAATCGATTGGTATGGATAAGTCATTTGGCCTAATTTTTCAAGGGCCATGTTGATATTTTCTATAGTCAGTAATTTCGAATTATGGATTTCAATCTTTATGTCAATCTTTAAATCTAAATCTGAAGTCGTTGGTTTACCTAATATAGCAAAAACGCCCTCTTTCGAGTCAGATGGTTCAGATGAGAGAAGGCTTTCAAAAGTGATTGTATCCATCTTGCTCCTCGTTACTTGTAGGATAATTTTAATATTAATGAATAAATATTATACACCAATTATCAAGCATTTGTCCATCTTTATAGGGCCTTTGGTTGTCTCACTAGGTCACATGATTTGCTTACAACCTTTTGCTGACTAATCAACTTGTTGGCCAAATCGACACTCATAGATAAAGTATAGTGATTACTTTCACCAGAATGGCGGTCTACGCTCTTAAAAAGTATTGTTAAATCATACTGTTGAGCATTTTTTTTAATCTCAAATTGAATATCGATTGCATGAAAAGCCTTAATTAATCGATGAGATATGTTTTGGACAAGGCAATGCATTTTGAGTTGATCGAGACCATCAGTAACGACGGCATATTTTGCTCTATCATATGATGGCGGGAAAATTAAACGGCCCCTCCGTCTCCTGAAAAAATCACACCAACTACGTTCTGCACAGACTTTTGGGCTAGGGAACTTATGTTGAAGTTGCTGTACCATTGCTAAAGAAGCACGCTTGACCTCACGCCGGCTAAATGGGTTTTGCGTTACAGTCGCGGCAGACAAGGCGTTTAAATAATCTAGTGGCGCTAATAATTCCTTTAAAGTGAAACAACTTGAATCATATTCGGGTAACCGCACAATGGATTTTAACTCATTGAATATATTGGTCAATTTTTCATTAGGCGATAATTTATCCTCGTCTCTTATCATGCCCCGTAAGTCGTTGATTTTATTTTTTAAACTTTGAAATTTAGCTAAATTATAAATTTTACGTCGTAATTCGATCTCTATAGCCTGATTAACATGCTTAAATTCCTCAGCAATGATGTCGGACAATTCTTGTGAGGAACAATGCGTCAATAATTTTAATTTCTGCAGCGCCAATGTATTTCGATAACGACTGGTCGTTGAACGGGCAGCAAAAAAATAATAAGATAAAAATGTATTTGCATCTTCACAATCTGTATGTAAAGAAGAACGCAAACTGTTATTTAATGACACCAAAAGCACCTGGTTTGTTTGCGCGCTTTCGTTAGCGCTAATAAAGGCATTGGCTGCTAATTTGCGATCCCTGCCAATGGAACGCTGAGTTACATAACGTTTAATCTCAAGCACATTATCTTTTTTACATCCCGCAAGAAAATCTTTTTCTTGCCCCATGCTGGATTTGCCATATAACTTGGCTTCAATATGTGGCAATAATGATGGATGGGCCCGGCGTGATAATTTCATTAGCCGATCATAATTTAAAAAAGCTGGTGGGGCTGGTTTTTTTTCTTCTATGCTGTTCGTGCTTACAACTTGTTTACAACGCATATCAAACAATTGACGAAGCAAGTCAGGTTCTTCTAAATGAGGGGGCAAAGATTTTTGTTTGCTGCCCTGCTGCATGAATCGCCATTTGGCCATCAAAAGACGGTGATGATCGCTCCACACCTCAAGTGCCTTGGACTTAATACGATCATGTAAAAAATTGATCTGCTGTTCGCGCGTCAAACCTCGTAATTCATTATACG
>Ga0206988_1258_pt1 | contig 11754 bp, 10 predicted proteins | sample Alteio_BWMinCont_12_FD_153263 | JGI IMG/M metagenome (GOLD analysis project Ga0206988, IMG submission 153263) | Enriched cells from forest soil in Barre Woods Harvard Forest LTER site, Petersham, Massachusetts, United States -... | ecosystem: Environmental > Terrestrial > Soil > Temperate forest >... | reverse complement strand
AGGCAACTCGCGGTGCGCGCCGACTTCGGGCATTTTGATACATGGACGACCCCGGCTCATGCCGAGGTCCTGGCATACGGTAGCCTGGACGTTCGCGCGGGTGGGAACAGTCTGGTGGATCTCGGTCGGGAGCTGATGCGAAGCCTATTCTCCCTGCAATGTCAATTGCAATGGCAGCTGGCTCATAGGAAGGACAAGAACTCAGGTGAAGAATGCGTATTGAAAGCTGTAAAGTAGCAAACGAGCAACCACAGAAAGAGATAATTCTCGCAGTCCAGGTTGATCGGCGAGCCACATTGGCTTGACCTTGTATTGCGCTTGTTGCGTGAGTTCCGAGCTTGCTGACACTACACAATCAGATCTTAGGCTTCGTGAGGCCTTCTGCGGTCCAGGTGCGTCGTGTTCTTGGTCGGTATGTGAAATTACAGAAGCAGTTTCGTGCGGGGTGGAGCACCAGTTCGGACTGGAAATAGGTGGCCCGAGCAAAGCGTTTCAGGATGATGGAGTACTTCCACTTTATCGCTATCTGAAGGACTTGGATAACTGCGTCTATTCTCTTGAGACGATTTGGGAAGGAAGAAGAGTCGAAGGCTCGACATTTTCATATCACCCTCGAAAGCCCAATGGATTTAATTTCATTTTGAAGCGACAGATTTAAACGGGATCGCCGATCACCGGTATGATTTCGTTCTGTCGTCCCATAGCCTGGAGCATACTTCTAATTCAGTAAGAGCTATTAAGGAATGGATAAGAGTTGTTAGGCCGGGCGGGGCGGTAGTCCTTCTTCTTCCGGACTATCGCCAAACATTTGATCACCGGCGGAAACCGACTCCAGTCGAGCATATGCTCGAAGATTACGAACGTGGAAGAGACAAAGGAGATTTAACTCAGCTGGCGGAGATTTTGGAGTTCCATGAACTATCTCGCAGTCCAGCGGCTGGTTCTAGGGATCAGTTCCAACAACGGTCTCTGTTGAACATCGAAAACCGTTGTTTGCATCACCATGTCTTTGATGAGTGTCAATAGCCGACAACTTTTGAGAATCGGTTGGTCTAATGGTAGAGATTCTTGAATTTGCCGAGCCGCATCATATCGTGATTCTTTGCTCGCTGCCTTTCGATTCGCGCATGAAACTTTGGCTGCATGACCCTGCCGTAAGCTGGCGCATGGAACAGCACCGTGGGGATTGCCTCGGTTCGGTGGTGCAACCAGCCGGGTTGCTTGTGGATTCGAACAAGTGGTTAACCCCATGAGCACAATCTTACGCGCGAACTTGTTCTTGCTTTTTCTCGTCGCCGTATTCGATCCGGCCGATCAGGTTACACATCTAAAAGTGCCCTTGTTTGTCAGCCTGTGGGTCATATTCTTCGTTAGCTTACTTGGTTCCAAAGAAACAGCCTCACCGATTGGCTCTTCTTTGGCGTTTTATATATTTGTGTTCGCACTTTTTCTTCCGCTCACATCAATTTTGTGGTACTTCTTGCTCGGCGGACGCGCCGGCCCGTACGATGGATTTCAGTATTTGAAGAGTTTTCTATTTCTTACTCTAGCTGCGCTGCTAGTCGTCAAGAAAATTGACGCCGTCCGACCTCTAAGCATCGTTCTTACGCTCCTCTCTGCCATCATAGTTATGATCGCTATCTTCGTATATAGCGACCCCAGTTTAAAGGAGTTTCTTTGGCCGATTGGAGACACCTCTGGCATATTCACGGTCGGTGAAAAAATCTATGGGGACCTTTCGTACGCGTATGTGTACTTCCATACGGCCCCGTTGTTGGTTCTTTCGATAGCATACTTTGCCTATAAATCGGCTACTTCGAGTTCGAGGGCCCGTTACTTAAACGTCATGCTCCTCCTGGTGAATCTTGCTGCCATGCTCTGCTCCGGCACGCGGAACGATATTATCTTTGGCCTGCTTACGCCACTTTTGGTACTGCTTTGGTACTCGGTCAAAAGCCAGAGGGTCACGCTCTTTGCCATTGTGTTGGTGGGAGCGGCTATCGTCGGCATTTATGGCGGCGACGTTATTCGCGCAATGTTTGATCCTGAGAATGAATCGAATGCCATAAAGCTGGCGCATCTAAAGGACTATTCCGTGCTGTTTAGCGATCCAAAGAGGCTGCTCTTCGGACAAGGCCTGGGTTCCTACTTCTATTCGTCCGCCTTCGGAACGGAAACTTCAGTTACGGAATTAACCTATCTCGAATTCATACGAAACTTCGGTTTGATCATCGCTATGATTTACTTCGGTATGTTGCTCTATCCGATTAGAAGACTTCGTAATACATTGTTTAGGGAAATACATTATTTGATTTTGGCTTATATGACGTACCTAGGTATCTGTATTTCGAACCCTCTGCTTGTCTCGTCGAGCGGAATGTTGGTTTTGGCCATTGTCATCTCAAAGGTATTCCCAGCTGCAGAAAGCAGCTTCGATGTAGTCAGACACGCAGCGAGCAGCCCGCCACAGCCAGCTTCTTAGTGAATGCAGGGGGATTTATGCAGGCGGGCATCGCAAGCGTGACGGTGAGTAGAAACGGAAGAGCGGTTTTGACCGAGCATTTGGAATTGCTCATGGGCCAGAGCCGGCCGCTGAGCGAAATCATTGTCGTTGATAATGCGAGCACAGATGGAACGATGCAAGTCCTCAATGAGCGTTTTCCAGCCGTCAAGGTCATCCGGCTCGCAGAAAACGAGGGTGTCTCGGGAGGTTATTCGGCGGGTTTGGACTACGCTCTTGGTCGTAACTATGATTGGATCTGGATGTTCGATCAAGATAGCAAACCTCTAAACAACACGGTTGCAAATCTGCTAGCCGCGTATAATTCATTTCCCGATCGCGAAAAATTGGGCCTCATAGCGCCCTTGCCGATCAATGCGGCGACCGGGGAGCCGTACCCATTATTCCTGTGGAGGGAGGGCCAAGTAGCACTGCTCCCTGTGCCGGGAGGGAATACCCTTACGCTCGTGGATATGGTCATTTCGTCCGGCAGCCTGATTCGCAGTGAGGCAGTTAGGAAGGCAGGGCTGCCTCGCAATGATTTTTTCATAGATTTTGTGGACTACGAGCACTGCTTGAGGCTGCGGCGAAGCGGATTCCTTATCGCGGTCGTAAACCAGTGCGTCATGCAACACACGATCGGCCAACCGCGTACCGTCAAGTTTCTAGGGAAGCCGATGAGTTGGATCACACATAGGCCGTGGCGCGATTACTACAAGGTACGCAACCGCGCGTTCGTGGTGTGGCATCAGTTGCCAAGCCTCAGGGCCAAAGTATTTGTGATTCGTCAACTCCTGAGGCAGATGTTCGGCAGCCTGCTCTACGATTCGGAAAAGGCAAATCGCATTCATTTTATGTGGCGGGGCCTATACGATGGGATACGGGGCAGGCTGGGAACTACGGTTCAACCAACTGATTGAGTGTCGTATTTTTCTCACTTCTCAGGTCACCAGGCTAGGAGGGACCGGATGCCTATCGGTAAGGATTGCGATGAAAGCATCGAGGTTGGTGAAGAGCTTTGAGTTCTTTTCCCCTGGTAAGCATAGCCGTGCTCAATTGGAACGGAGGGGAGCATGTAAAGCGGTGCTTGGAGCATGTCATTGCCCAAAACTACGGTCCAATTGAGGTAATCGTCGTAGATAACGGGTCGATAGATGATTCCCTCAAACGGATGAAGGCCGTTCATCCCGAATTCGTTTACATCGAGAATCAGAAGAACAGAGGGTATGCGGTAGGAATGAATCAGGGGATCGAAGCCTCTCATGGAGATTTCATCGTTCCGCTAAATCAAGATGTTTGCCTTGACAGGACATTTGTGAGTCATTGTGTTGCCAGAATGAAGGGGGATTCCACCCTCGGGGTAATTGGCGGTCGAGTCTATTCCTGGATAGGGAACGAGCTGACGAATCTACCCCGAAAGGGAGAAGGAGAACAATGCTTCATGAGAAAGCGCTTCCAATCAGACGGAGGTCACTTCACCAATGAGCCGACACTGACTTTTGCGCCTTGTGGGAGTTTCCCTTTCCTCAGAAGAAGCATGTTGGATGATTTGAGAGGAACGTCAGGCTACATTTACGATGAATCTTACGAGACAGGGTGGGAGGATTGTGACTTGTGGTTCCGAATGCAACTTCTAGGTTGGAAATGTTTGTTTTTTCCGTCTGCGGTGGGCTGGCATTTCGGCTCGGGCTCGGTGGGTGGAAAAGCGACCTTTTTCTCGAAAGCCCTGGACTACCAGTTTCGGATCCTGCGGAATCGACACTATACGATCATTAAAGACCTTCCATGGAGAACGCTGCTGTGGTTACTCCCATACCTGGCTGCGACTGAACTCGCCATTATCCCGTATTTTTTACTTAGGTCCCCCAAGAGTCTATTGGCGCTCTCCGGTGCCTGGTGGCGGGTTATGCGAGACTTACCCGCCTTGCTACGAAAGCGAGCGCAGATTCAAGAAAGCAAGAGGATAGACCACGCCTATCTTAGGCAGTATTTTGTCAGACTTTGATTTGGCACTCGATCATCTGTCGTGCAGAGTTTTCTAGGCTGAATGAGAGTCATACATCCGACCGACAATTGCAGATGACCGCCGAAAACACAAAGTTCAACCGGTTGATCCATTAAGAAAAGTTCGACTCATACTCAAGGAGGAGTTGTATGCGAATTCTCGTGACGGGTGGGCGTGGCATAGTCGGCAGCGGTCTAATTCAGGAGCTGCGCGGACGGGGGCATCATGTCGTCTCCTGTGATCTGGCGCATCAACCAGACGAGATCGGGTTCTCACTGCGTACGGATGTAGCCGTGCCGCTGTACGCCCGCTGTGACGTGGGCGAGTTTCGGCAGATCGAGCGAGTGTTTGAGCGGATGGGTCCGTTCGATTACGTCTATCACTGCGCAGCAGAGTTCGGCCGGTGGAATGGAGAAGACTTTTACGAGTTGCTATGGCGTACGAACGCCGTGGGCACGAAGAACGTCATCCGCATGCAAGAGCGTCTCAAGTTCAAGCTGATCCACTTCTCGTCTTCCGAGGTTTATGGCGATTGGCCTGATCTGATGGTCGAAAGCGTGATGGATGACCACGAGATTAAGCAGATGAACGATTACGCTATGACTAAATGGGTGAATGAGATGCAGGTGCGCAACTCGGCTCAGCAATATGGCACAGAGTCTGTGGTCGTGAGGCTTTTCAACACATACGGTCCAGGCGAGTATTATAGTCCCTACCGTAGCGTCAACTGCCGATTTCTCTTTTGTGCGCTCACTAACACGCCGTGGACTGTGTTTCGCGGTCATTCGCGCACTTCGACTTTTTTGGCCGACACGGTTAGGACCCTGGCAAACATTGTAGATAACTTCAAACCGGGCCAAACGTACAACATCGGAGGGAATGCCCTGCATACGATCGAAGAGCTTTCCGACATCATAATCAAGGTCACTGGCGCCTCCCCCAGTTTGGCCCGATATCGCGATCACGAGATTTTGACAACGAGGGACAAGAGAGTAGATATCTCCAAGTCTGTCCGCGATTTGGGACATCGGAACAATTATGGCCTTGAAGAAGGCATGCGCTTAACAACGGAATGGATGCGAGGTGTGTACAACCTGCAGGCTGCGACTGTGGCTGCTGATTAGCATAGGGCGTAGCGAATAGTGCCCCACCTCCGAATTGATTGCTCTCTCGGCGTGGTGGGGTAAACCGCCAACTCGGAAGCTGATCCATGTGTTTGGCGATATTTGATACTTCGATTTCAGTCCCAGGACGTCCCGCATGCAAATCTTGATTATCGCTGACTGCTACCTGCCCAGCCTAAAATCTGGAGCAAAGCTTATTCATGATCTGGGAGTAGAATTTCGCCGCCAGGGCCATGAAGTGACTATACTCACGCCCAGTGACGCAATTTCTGAGGGCCTGCAGGTGAGGACAGAAGATGGGCTCTGCATCGCCCGAGTTAAGTCCGGAACTATAAAGGGTACAACGAAATTGTGTCGGGCCATTCGGGAAATGCGTCTCTCCGACACGCTGTGGCGTCGCGCGAAGAGCTTCCTGCTTGCGCGGTCCGTCGACTTAATTGTCTTCTATTCTCCGACAATCTTCTTTGGCCCGCTCGTGCGGCGTCTGAAGTCACATTGGGGTTGCCCTGCCTATCTAATACTGCGGGACATTTTCCCGCAGTGGGCCGTCGATGCAGGAATCCTACGCAAGGGGCTTGTGTGGTGGTACTTCCGGAGGAAGGAAGTTGAGCAATATGATGTTGCGGATTTGATCGGCGTTGAGTCACCAGCCAATCTTCAATATTTCAGTCGGGAGTTTCCAAAAAAGGCCTACTGCCTACAAGTGCTCTACAACTGGACGAATCCGGATGGAGGAGATCCGCCTTCGGCCGGATATCGCGGGCGGCTCGGCCTGCAGGGGAAGGTTGTCTTCATGTACGGGGGAAATTTAGGCGTGGTCCAGGACTTGAATAACATCGTCCGCCTCGCAAAACGTCTTACACCCTATAGGCATATTCATTTTTTGCTCGTCGGTGAGGGAAGCGAGGTCTCGAGGTTGGAGAAGATGGTTGCAGAGGAGAACCTCTCCAATATCCAGATCTTGTCGGCTCTGCCTCAGGAACAATATATGTCCATGCTCTCTGAAGCCGACGTCGGACTGATTTCCCTAGATCGTCGGCTCAGGACTCATAATGTGCCCGGGAAAATGCTGGGATATATGAAGTGTGGGAAGCCTGTCCTGGCGAGCATAAGTTCTGGGAATGATCTCTTCGAGATCCTCGAGAAAAATCAAGCAGGGTTCTGTCTCTTGAATGGCGACGATGACGGTCTATGCGCGGCAGCATTAAGGCTTGCGAACGATCGTGAGCTTCGCATAAGTATGGGCAGGAATTCCTACAAGATGCTGGAACGTTTGTTTACTGCAGACGCAGCCGTGCGGCAGATCATGAAACATTTTCAGCAGCAAGCAACCAAGGTCAAAGAGTTAGCGATGATTCAATCCGCAAATTCTTCGTCGTCCGCAGGTAGCTTCTAAGCATGTCAGCTGTGAGTCGTAGCGAGAGGAACCACTTCCGTATTTCCGCCGCAGATCTCGATCGATCGGGGCGCTGGAGCTTATGACTTATCTATTGTCATTTGTAGCTTGTCTGCTCTTATCCATTGCATCCACCTGGTACGTGCGAAAGCTTGCGAACACAAGAGGGTGGATTCACGAGCCGAAGTCGGATAGGCATATGCACACGATGCCTGTTCCTAGGATTGGCGGAATCGCGATTTATTTTTCATTCTTAAGTGTGGTGATTGCGGCGATGGTGATTCCACGGTTGACGGGAAGCGCCTCGCCGCTACACGCCAAAGCGATACTTGGCCTTCTGGGACCGGCGCTCATTGTTTTCCTTTTGGGTTTATGCGATGACGTGTATTCGTTGCACGCCTACTGGAAGTTTGGAGTACAGGCAGTCGCGGCGATTTGGCTTTATGCGGCAGGCTATGGAGTTCACAATCTGGGGTTTCTCCACGGCGGGGATGCACTTGACCGGGTGTATTGCCTCCCATTAACCATTCTGTGGGTCCTGCTGATTACGAACGCATTCAATCTCATTGACGGTTTGGACGGGCTAGCAGCTGGTTCGGCACTCTTCACCACTCTGGTTCTTTTTGTAATGTCACTCATTGTGCCGAACCCGCTCGTAGCGTTACTCACGATCGCACTGGCGGGCGCCACGCTCGGATTCTTGCGATTTAATTTTCATCCAGCGACCATCTTTCTTGGTGATTCCGGGAGCTTGTTCCTGGGGTTCATGTTAGCGGCGCTTGCCCTTGTCGGCTCGCAGAAAGCGTCAACAATCGTCGCGGTAGCTATTCCTCTCGTATCGCTTGGCCTTCCGATCCTTGATGTTACCCTTGCGGTGGTGCGCCGTTTTCTGGCGGGCAAACCATTGTTTGACGGCGATAAGAATCATATTCACCACAAATTGCTCAAGCGCGGATTTTCTCAGCGAAATGCAGTACTCGTTCTTTACGCAGTAACGGCTGGATTTGGATTCTTAAGTCTAGTCTTGCTTCAGCAGCGAAGAGGTATCGCGATCGTTCTTGCCGTCGCGGGAATTGGGGTTTTTCTTGGAATACAGCAATTGCGCTATCAGGAATTTGCGGAGCTGCTCTCGATGCTGCAACGCGTAACCCGGCGCCGCCAAATCTTGGCCAATCATGTGGCCATCCGGCATGGTGCGGAAAAGCTGAGAGAGTGTCAAGATCTCGGCACGATTTGCCAAATTCTGCGGGATACCCTTGAACCGATCGGATTTGACGCAGTCCGTTTTCTAAAGTCCGGCAAGAACGGCTTTTCATCGGACATGCTTCAGCCCTTGCGCTATTTGCCCGATGGAACTTGGCTTTTTTCCTGGTTCGAGCGCGAAATAGCCGATCCTCCGTGGGAACTGCGAATGGAACTGATTAACGGCTCAAGGAATCGTTGGGGGTACCTCTCTTTGATCCGCATGTCCAATGAGAACTCTTTACCACTAGACCTAAATATGTTGAACGCAGAGTTCCGCCGCTCTCTTTCTGGGGCGATTGAGCGAGCCACCACTCGTCTGGAAGAGACGGACAACGGCGAGGATAGCGGAAATGAGAACGCTCGTACAATCGCGGCTGGAACTATGGCAGACTGAGGGTTACAAACCGGCGCAAACTAAGAGTTCGACAAGAGATCGGTCTGTGTAGTATTTCCTGCGGTTGGCTTCTCTATTAATCGAACAACCAAGTACATTCTGACGATTAGGAGTTCATATGAAGGGTGTCGTAGTTGCCGGGGGGCAGGGGGACCGCAGTCACAAACAAGCATCTGCTTCCTATTTAGGACAAGCTTATGGTTTATTAACCCATTCAAACACTTGTGACTGTAGCGATTCAGGAAATCCTCCACGCGACCGGCGGGAAGAACGCTGGAGACTTCCTCTGGATTTAGCGGAGCATTTTGTCGTCAATGAAGTTGTCACCGCGGATAACGCTTTGGTGTGGCGGAAATACGGGGAATCCATGTCATTGGCATCGAAGAAAAACCAAAGGCTCTGGTGTTCTGCTGCTCAATGACTTTCGAGAACCGATCATAGCAAGCAAGCCGGCTAGCTGCCGACAACAAGCTTAATTTGTTTGCACTCAGACCGGCATGGCCTGCGGCTGGGGCAATCGTATTAAATTTAGATCTGAGTATCCTGAACTCCTGTATAATAGCGTTTGCAATTCCGGGCCCGTGTCAGAAAGTAGATCAAAGGAGCTCTATGCGCAAGCTGAGCCTGCTCTTTGTTGTTCTTCTTTTCGGGACTCCATTCCTTCACGCACAAGCAACTCGAACCTGGGTCTCCGGCGTCGGGGATGATGCCAATCCGTGCAGCCGAACCGCTCCCTGCAAAACATTTGCGGGCGCGATTAGTAAGACAGCGCCCGGAGGCGAAATTGATGCACTGGATCCTGGCGGATTCGGCGCTCTGACCATCACAAAGGGAATCACCATCGACGGCGGTGGGGGGCAAGTTGCTTCGGTCCTAGTAAGCGGAACCAATGGGATTGTGGTGGCGGCCGGCGCAGGCGACGTTATTACACTCCGAAATCTTAGAATCAACGGAATCGGCGCTGGAATAAACGGTGTACTTTTTCTGAGCGGCAAAGCGCTCGCAATCGAAAACTGCGATATTTTTGGCTTTACCCAGGACGGAATCGCTGTCACGACGGCGGGGGGCCAGGTGTTTATCGATAACACCACCAGCCAGAACAACGGGGGGAACGGTCTTTCTGTCCAGTCTACTGCCAATACCTTTGTTAGCATCGATCATGCCCGCTTTGAGTTAAACAACTTTGGTGTCTTTGCAGGTAATTTCAGTCGAGTGACGGCAAGAAACAGCGTGGCATCGGGGAATAAGATAGTCGGCTTCATTGCAGCCCCGACCGCTGGCACGGCCGAGTTGAATCTGACAGACTCTACAGCAGCGAACAACGTAGCTGCAGGAGTTCAGGCAGGCAACGGGACAACCAGCGCTACTGTGCGGGTGTCGGGGGTCTCCATCCACGGTAATCCCACAGGATTTGCAGTCGGAGCGGTTGGGAGTATTATTTCATTTGGCAACAATTACAATTCTGACGGAGGGGCACCGACCTCAACTACAACCCCTCAATGAAGGCCTATTCTCGCTAACGAGAGACATGGGCGAGATGAGGTGAAGGCTGGCCTATTCGCGTCTGCGCGGCAATCAAGGACACCCGTGCCGGCCCCCTGGTGGGGTTGTTGATCAATGCCCCTATCCGTGTGGCTGAGTTGACGCGCAGGGGTTCAAAAGTCAAGCTCCGAGCTCCCGCGGCGGGGGTTGAGTCCCCCACGTTAATGATAACTGTATAGTTTATATCAGCATCGGCCCAACTTTGCAGAATCTCCGTCCGCGTTTTCGCGACGATCGAGTCGACAGAGATTCTCTTGTGCTGTTGCAAAGTGTGACCCGGCACCCGTTGCGCCCTGAACGAGTGAAGCGGTTGGGAGTTTGGGATTGTCCCGCCGACATTCATATCTGCAATCTTTTCCTTTCAATACTAGACGGTAGGCTATATTGTTTGCGCAAAGGTTAGTGAAGCCTAGGATGAAATTGTTTGACCAACGCACCGATCTCTGGATGTGGACGCATACTCTCTTTCGTTTTGGTACTAAGATGCGGAAGTCTAACCAAATTACAATCCGAATTTAACCGGGCAGGAAAGCACAAATGAGAAGATTCCAGCTGTGGCTCTATCGGGCGATGCTCGTATTGATTTTTCTGTTTCCTAGTATTGTGCCTTCCCAAAGCGGAGCCCAGCAAATCGCAGCTCGGAGCATCAACGGGATTATCTTCGTGGACGGTGTGAAATATCGCTTCACGTTTGCCGGGTTTTTACAGGCGATTTCAGACTGCACTACTGCTCGTACGTGCCCTGGTGTAGATGCCCGAGCCCTTACCGGACTTTTGAACACTGCCAGCACCACCATCGTTCTATCGAAGAGAATGTTTGTGCTCTTAGGGGATGTGAATATAGCGTCCACTGCAAATCCCATCATCGATATAAGAGCTAACGGAATTCAAATCATCGGAACGGGTGGATTCTTTTCCGGTAATATTGTTGGCACAACGTTGCAAGATAATTCGAATAACGCAACCACCATCACCTTAAGAATTAATCAGCCGGGAGTTATCTCAGGCGTAGCGGTCAAGAATGTGAATCTGATGGTCACTCAAGGACAGAAGAGCGGTGATGGAATCTCACTGTCCAATGCGCAAAGAAATACCTTCGAGGATATTTTTATTGGTGGCCATACGACTTTAGGAACTGATGCTATCAAGCTGGCGGGAGCGGACTACTTCAACGAATTCCGAAGAATATCAATCGGGCAGGCAAATCAAAGCTTCGAGATTAGCGGAACAGCGTCATCGCCCTCGAATTTTAATTGGTTAGAGAACAGCACAGTGGGGAATGCGGGTCCAGGAGTAGCAATAAGACTAGACACCTTCGCTAGCCATAACATACTCCGGAACATAGATGTGGAGGGCTTCACCGGTGAACTAGGCGGCACGCAAGTCCTAGGTGACTTCAACATTTTGGATTCCCTTCATATCGAAGGTGGCTGGAAGAGCCGACCCATTTATATCAACGGCACGAGTACCGTCGTAAGGGACACTGTAATTGACAGTTCGCTTAACTATGGAATCGTAGTGGACTCCATGGCAGTCGATACCGTAATC
>Ga0206988_1255_pt1 | contig 11802 bp, 14 predicted proteins | sample Alteio_BWMinCont_12_FD_153263 | JGI IMG/M metagenome (GOLD analysis project Ga0206988, IMG submission 153263) | Enriched cells from forest soil in Barre Woods Harvard Forest LTER site, Petersham, Massachusetts, United States -... | ecosystem: Environmental > Terrestrial > Soil > Temperate forest >... | reverse complement strand
TAAACCACCAAAATTAAGGTTACTCTTTGAAACTTAAGTTTGTAATTTTATTCCTTATCAAACTAGTTTAGATGATGTTATTAAAAAAAGGATCGCTTTTATTTATCAGCTTATTTATCCTGTTTAATAATGGGTATTCTTCTTATCAAAACAATCAAAATCCTGATAGCTTACTTAAAAAAGCTTATCGATCTACTGAATCTTCAAAAGGCCTTAAATTAGCAAGACAAGCCTTATTCGAAGCTACCCGCACAAATAATAAAACAGTTATTATTAAAAGCTTAAATCTTATAGCCGAGTTTTATTGGGATTTAAGAAATTATGACAGTACAAAAATTTATGCTCAAAAGGCACTCCTGGAGGCCAATAAATATCAAATAGATTCCTTAAAAGGCGATTCCTGGCTTTATATGGGTATGGTTAGTTATGGGGCAGGAGATTTTGAAATACTTTACGGAGGCTCAATAAATAATAGGTAATGATGCGACTCGTACGTATGTTCAGACTTCATACGTGATAAGGTTTAGGCTTATTTCTTTAATATCTTTAGTATAAACCGGATTATTTTATTGACCAGCAACTATAATATTCTATTGTTTTTTGTTTGATTTTCCCTTGTTAAAACCAGGCATCTTTTTTACATTCTGAATTAAACTTGGTTAAAGGGTTTGGGCTAGGTTTATATTCTAGTTATCAAACGATTGAAATTAAATCATTTGATTAACAACTCAGCTAATAAGTTTGTGAACCTGCCATTTTACCTTGTGAACAGGCTATTTTAGTACAGGAACAAAAATTACAATAGCTACAAAAATTGATGTCTGATAATATGTATTACCATCATTTGTTATTATAACTTTGAAAATATGTTAGGTAAAGTTAAGATCCTGGTTGTTGAGGATGAAATATTGATTGCCGAGTCGTTAAGAATGATGCTTGAAGGACTTGGTTATGAAGTGCCGGCAATTTTTTAATTCGGGGGGAGGCAATTAAAAACTTCAGGCCAGGCTTTGCCGATATTGTAATTATGGACATTGAGCTGGCCGATAATACAAATGGCATTGATACTGCAATTGAGCTAAAAAAAATCAGCGATCCGCCTATAATTTTCATCACCAACAATACGGATGAACGCATTCGTAAAAGGGCTATTTATGAAACAAATGCATTACATTATGTTTCTAAACCCTTCACCAGGCTTGATATTAGCATAGCGATAGACCTCACGCTTAAATTAGCCGGAGATAAAGAAATTGCCTCAAAAAAAAAGCAAACGAGTTTTCTTATTTAATGAACGATTCCATATTTGTTAAGGATGAAGGCAGCTTCAAAAAAATAATGGTAAATGATATTCGTTTTTTGAAGGCTGACGGAAGTTACTGCAACTTTCATCTTAAAAATGATAGTATACTTTTTTGTGAGAACCTGAGCTTTTTAGAAGAGAAACTTTCCTTTGCCAAAAACCTGGTGCGCGTTCATCGCTCCTACCTGGTAAACATTAACTACATAACCAAAATACAGGATAACAGGCTTTGGATAGAAGACGAAGAGATCCCTATCGGGGCAACCTATAAAAAAGAATTAGGTGATTTAATCAGGTTTATTTAGTAGTTCATAGTTGATGGTTCATAGCCGAAGCTTTTTCTTAACTAATCACTGGTCTTTAATCACTGATTTTTAGTTCATGGCCGAAGCTTTTTCTCAACTATTCTCTGGTCTCTAACCGCTAATCACTGATTTTTAGTTCATGGCAGCTGCAAATTTATGGTGGTTAAAGTTTAATACCTATTAAACTATCTTTCAAAAAAAAACCGTCAAACCGACCGGAAAACCTTATTTATGAATATCCACTTCAACCTGTTTAGCATTATAGTTCTGCTGGGATCATTGCAGGGTTTAATTTTAAGCTTTATGCTCTTGTTTCCTGGTAATGATAAACGACAAAACAAGTATTTCCTGGCAGCCTTTATGCTGATGCTGGTTTATGATAGTTTCGGCACTTTTTGCTGGAGCTCGGGGTTTAGCACCGGCTGGCTTGGCGCTTTCGACCAGATTTTCCCATATACTATTATTTTAACGGCAGGACCAAGTCTATATCTGTATATTCAAACCACTATTAAGCCTGACAAAATCCCATCAAACATAATTTTAAAAACCTATTTACCCGCTATAGTTGATTTTGCTTTCCGTTTTTGTTTACTCATCTACGCGCTGCTGGCCAAAAGCGGGGTAGTATTCCCGGTAAAGGCGGGCGACATTGACGCTTTATACCAGCCGGTTGCGGAGGTGTTGATGGTGGTTATTTTCTGGTTCTATTTAGTTTTCGCTATCCGTCAATTTAAAAAATGGCAGCCTGAAACATCGGGAGCTGATGTTTCAATGCTTATAGAGCAAAATTTGATCAGTAAATGGACAAAAGCTTTGCTTACTGTTATGACATTAATAGCCACAGTATGGGCAGCCACAATTTTTGGATCTTTACTTTTTAATATTGAAGCGTTAGCCTATTTCTCTCCTATCGAAATCATCCTGGTTGTATTCACTTACTGGATCGGACTTAAAGGATATCAGCATACCCGTGTAGTTTATATCAGCGATCAAAAAGCTGCCAAAACCTATGCCGACACATTGCCTGCCGGGGAGGCTGAGGCATGTATAGCCATCCTGAAAAAAGCCATGGAGACCCAAAAACTTTACCTCGACCCTACCCTTACCGTAAACAAGCTTGCCGAAAAGCTTAACCTTAACCCCAGAACGATATCTGCCGTTTTAAACCGCGAGTTAAAAAAAGGGTTCAGCGAATTTGTAAATGAATATCGCATTAACGAGGTGAAGCTAAAAATGCTGCAACCAGAAAATAAACACATCACCATAGCCGGTATCGCCTTCGATTCCGGGTTCAATTCTGTTGCTACCTTTCAGCGTACATTCAAAAGCGCAGAAAGCATCACTCCTAAACAATTCCTGTTAAACTATAAAACCAGCATAAAATAATGCTCAAAACATGATTTGAGCATTTCCGAATAATATTGTTCGGTAGTATTGCTCAAAAATTATAACATTTAAAATCATGAAAAAGATCATTACGCTGGTGCTTATATTATTTACAACAATAAATACCCATGCACAGCTGGCTAATACCAAATGGAAGGGCACGCTTAAAATTGAAGAAGATGTTCCTGCCTTTTTTGATTTTGGAAGCGACACCTTAAAAATTACCCGCTTTGCTAATAACGCTCCCATAGAAAATATGATCTACTCCATAACGGACTCAACCCTTACCTTAAAAAAAACAGACGGTCAGAGCGATTGCGATAATGACGTTATAGGGAAATATAAATTTTGGATAAATGACGATAAGCTATCGCTAAAGCTGATAGCCGATGCCTGCGAAGACAGGTCATCCGTACTTGATAATACCACTTATGCTAAATTTGCCTGGCCCGCTGAAGTAAAAGAGGATGAAACTATATTGAAGCAATACCCCGGTGATTATGCGATGGATGAGCAGCATAAAATAACCATCAGTCTCGAAAAAAATGGTAAGCTAATGGCCGATTCAAAAACAAATTTAGCCGCAAAAACCACCTTATATGCCTTAAGTGAAACCAAATTTTCTTTTCACATAGGGGGGATCACGCTTGAATTTATAAAAGAAGCCGATGAGAAAGTGAGCAAATTTGTGGTACACCAGGATGGCAAGGATTATGATTGGGAAAAAATAAAATAATTCACCGGAAGATTTGACAACCCTTAAGGGTTGTCAAATCTAAATAGAAAAAAAATGTACTATCTATCAAGGGCAATAACCGTAGATACATGTATTCCCAACGCATGTATATCCTTTGATAAGATTTGGATCGGCCTGGCAGGCACTCGGGCAATTTAAGTTGTTCCCATAGCAAGGTCCTGGCATGCCGCCCACAATTGATCTCATTTCACTTCTGTTTAGGCTTTTCCCTAAATTTTTAGGTTGCTTCATTTTTTGAAATTTAAATTGGTTAATCTGCTTACTCTCTTCTAAAGGTTTTCGGCACTCCCCTTTTTCTTTGGCCAAAAGAAATTCTTAATAAAATATATTTCAATTTTCTCTGTTCAGGAATATGATGCATTAATCGTTTTTATTTATGTTCAATCAAGCTTTATCGTATCTCTAATCCCTTAGCAATAAATAGTATAGGCCTTACACTTGCCTTAATGGCAACACCTTAATTATATTTCTGCATGCTTCGATTAAAAAAAATAGTGTGATTAAGTTTTAGGTTGTTTATTTAAATGTACAAATACATTTAATTGTTTGTCAATTTTAAAAAAAAATATTTCTTCCCAGCTATTAATGCAATGAGGTACTGCCAGATGTACATGTTGGCATGGTTGACAAAATAGGCATTGAATTGAAGCAGGCGTAAGCTCAAGGTTTTATTTTACGCTGAAAAGGATGTAGAGAAAGCGAAAGGTTGAGGGTAAAAGGCCTATTATTTGTAAATAGGCCTCCCTTTTAATGCCTTTAAACAGTTTTTAATTGATATTCCTTTATCAAAGCATCGGCCGGCAGCCTCAAGAGTTGGCTGAATTTTCTGATCATAGTTAAAGATAGAGGCTGCTTGTAGCTTAATACTTTACTAATGGTTCCTTTATCACCGTACACATTTGCTAAATCTGCTGCTTTGTAGCCAAAATCGTCCATACGGATTTTGATCATTTCAATTGGGTCAACCTCGGGTAAATCCCATATAGAATTTTCATATTCGGCTATAATGTGTACCAAAAGCATTTTTTCTTTATGCTCATTAGTGCCCTTTGCCGCATACTTCACTTCTTCGTAACGGGCAATAGCTATATTATATTCTTGTTCGTTTTTCTATTAAAAACCATTGTGGTGTTGTATTCATGATTTTTGGAATTTATAACTTAAATGATTTCAGCGTCAATCTTATCATATTCAGAATGGGTTCCTATAAACCTTATCTCAACAATTTCATCATCATAATCAACCTCAACTATGAGGCGATATTTGTTACCAACAATTTTAAACCGGGCCCTATCGCCTTTTATAATTTTGGCTGTTGGGAAGTCTTTAAGAACATCTGTACTTTGTTTCCATACAGCATTAACTGTCACATTTTGCCAAACATTTAAGCTTTTGCTTGAATCGGCATGTTTGCGTGTAAACTCTTTAAGCTTTTTTAAATAAACAATTACCATTCTGAAAATAGTTAATTAGCTTTATTTTAAATAATCTATTAACAGGATTGTGTTTTTACAACACAAAGATAGTGGAATGTTGGCATTTTACCAACTTTATCTAAAATAAAAAATCCAATATATAGTATCTATCTTAATCTCTCATTTAAATCTATATTAAAGTGTCCTCAACCCAAACCCTATTTCCACCCGCCTGCTCTCTCTTGATTTTCTTCGTGGCTTTATTATGGTATTGCTTGCTATTGAGTCAACCGGGATCTATGATTATTTGTATGAGCATACTCACGGGCGTTTCATTGAACAATTTACGCATCACCCATGGCATGGTCTTCATTTCTGGGATTTAGTGCAGCCAGCCTTTATGTTTATGGCAGGTGTGGCTATGGCTTTTTCATTAAATAAGCAATGGAGCAACGGCGTTACCTGGAACCAAACCTTTAAAAAAACATTAAAGCGCTGCGGTTGGCTGTTCTTTTGGGGTGTACTTGATTATGCCGTTCGTCCAAAAGGTTTATCGTTTGAATTGTGGGACGTTTTAACCCAGCTCTCGTTTACAACTTTGGTAGCTTTCCTGATCTTTAGATGGAGTTCAATTGCACAAATAGCAGTATGTATAGGATTGTTACTTATTACCGAAGTTCTATACCGGTTTACAAATGTTCCCGGTTTTGATCAGCCGTTTACCGATCAGCATAATTTTGGCAATTATATTGATCTGCTGATGATGAACAAGATAAATCAAGGTGGATGGGTGGCTATAAACTGTATCCCCACAGCTGCGCATACCATTGCCGGAGCGCTGGCAGGCAAACTGTTGTTAAATGGGAATAATAAATTAAGACAATTAATACTTTGGGGATTTGCCTGCCTGCTTATTGGCTATAGCCTTGATGCACTAAATATAACCCCGATAATTAAACGCATTGCCACAACCTCGTTCACCATAGCATCGTTAGGCTGGTGCCTGTGGTTTTTGGCGCTTAGCTATTGGTGGGTTGATGTAATGGGGCATCGTAAATATTTAACCTTTTTTACCATTGTGGGCATGAACTCCATTTTCATTTACCTGTTTTTTGAAATTGTTGGCAGCAGGTGGTTTAATGATTATATAAGCAGTATAAGCAACGGCGTTTTAGGCTGGTTTAATACTGGCGAGCTGCTGAAAGTTATTGTTGCGGCTATCTGTATTTTTGGGCTTGAGTGGCTGATTTGCTATTTTCTGTACAAGAAAAAGGTATTTTTTAAGCTATAGCTGAACAATCTTTGTTTTATTTAGTTGATTAAGTTGAACCCGGATACTCACTGTAATCTATGAAGAACATTCTACTTTTACTTATAATCCCATTACTGTTTAATAAAGCAAATGCCCAATCCACTGCGGACAGCGCCATCATCAAAAAAATCAATCCTAAAAACCTTAACTGACGAAGAATATACAGCCTTGTTAAATGGCGATGATTTATACCACATGTCATTAGCTGCCGAATTAAATCATTTTCCTTCGCCAGAAAAAAAAGCGCTGAAATATAAAAAGGAGTTAGACCTTAGTCCGCAGCAAACAACTAAACTAAATGCCATTGTAAAGGAATTACACCGTAAAAAACTGGAGATGGGGCTGATAATTATCCGCAATGAGCGCACGCTCGACAGCATTTTTAAATATAACCGGCTGGATAATGGCTCGCTGATATTTTACGCAAACCGTTATGGTTTATACCAGGGCGAGCTCAGGAATGTTATTTTACAATCGTACCTGGTTACCAAAAATTTATTAACGCCGCAACAGGCACTAAAAATTGAGTTATTAGAAAAACGTAATTAACTGAAATACCATTAGATTTATTTAATTTAGCGCCCTCTAATTAAGTGTAAAACATTTATTATGTTTTGTAACACAAAATAGGTGTGAATTTGATTTATATAGAAAGTTCATCTCACTAATAATAAAAATTGTTGAATGAAAATAACTTTTGACTTTGAAAAACCGCTTGCCGAACTGCAGCAGCAGATTGAAAAAGTAAGGCAGGTTGAAGATAAAAATAAGCTGGATATGTCGGCTACGATAGCCGAGCTTGAAGGCAAATTAGAAACCGCCAAAAAAGAGATCTATGCCAACCTTACCGGCTGGCAAAAAGTACAGATCTCACGGCATCCCGAAAGGCCTTACTCATTGCAATATCTTGAATTGATGTGTGATGATTTTATTGAGCTGCACGGCGACCGTACCGTTGGCGATGATAAAGCGATCATAGGTGGTTTTGGAACCATCGGCGGGCAAACAGCTATGTTCATCGGTCACCAAAAGGGCCGTAATACCAAGGAGCGGCAAATGCGCAACTTCGGTATGGCTAATCCCGAAGGTTACCGCAAAGCATTAAGGCTAATGAAGCTGGCCGAAAAATTCAATAAACCGGTTATAACACTGATTGATACTCCGGGAGCATTCCCTGGCCTTGAGGCAGAAGAACGCGGACAAGGCGAAGCCATAGCACGCAACCTGCTGGAAATGTCGATATTAAAAGTTCCTATTATTTGTGTTGTGATAGGCGAAGGCGCATCAGGCGGGGCATTGGGAATAGGTATTGGCGATAGGGTATTAATGCTTGATAATTCATGGTATTCGGTTATCTCTCCTGAAAACTGCTCAACTATTCTGTTTAAAACCTGGGAACACAAGGAAAGAGCAGCAGAAATGCTGAAGCTTACCAGCACCGAAATGCTAAAAAAACAAGCTGATTGATGGTGTAATTAAAGAGCCCCTTGGCGGCGCCCACCAGGATCCGGTTGCCATGGCTGCCATTTTAAAGAAACAGCTTTTAAAAGACCTTAAAGTATTAAAAGAACGCAATATTGATGAGCTTGTTACCGAAAGGATAGATAAGTTCTGCAATATGGGTGTGGTGATAGAAGATTAACACATATTGCGTATAACAAAAAGCGCGGCCGACGGCCGCGCTTTTTGTTATACGCAATGTCATGCAGAATTTATTTCAGCACCCCACTTGCTAAGTGTACACCATGCAAGTGGGAATGACATGTGGGGCACCGAAATAAATTCTGCATGACGCAGGAGAAGGAAGCTATTCTACCACCAACGTAGCAATTGAGTGTGCTAAAGCAGTGGTTTTTGCAGCCTTGCCTTTTATCCATAATGAATAATCTATATTTTCATCGGTTTTATTCATCACTACAACAGCCAGCTTGCCATTGGGATTAATATAAGCGGTGGTTAAAAGTTTATCTCTGCTTGCAGAACTTACAATACGTTTAGCACCCGGATGAATAAATTTAGAGAAATGGCCCATATAGTAATATGAGTTGGTATAGATCAGGCTCCCATTGCGGGTATCGGCATGGATAGGTGCAAAGCAAAAATTGCCAACGTGGTTTGGTCCGCCTTTTTCATCAAGCAGGATGTTCCAGTCTGTCCAGCCTACAGTTCCGGCGTTAAAATCATTCATCATTGAAAGGCCATAACGCTCACCAAGCGCCCAATCATTAAGCCTGTTAAAATCAAATTTTTCAACACAGCCCTCTGTAAATATCAGTTTTTTATCAGGGAAGGCTTTAGCAACCAGACGGGTATTCTCAAAATTCATACCTGCGCCTGTCCAGGTTTCATACCAGTGAAAGCCTATGCCCCAAACATATTTTGCTGCTTCAGGGTCTTCCAGTATGGTACTTGCGCGCTGATACATTAAATCGCGGTTATGATCCCAGGCAATCAGTTTTTTACCCGCCATGCCTGCTTTATATAAAGTTGGGCCTAAAAAGTTCTTGATAAAATCGCGCTCATCCTCTGCTGTGTACAGGCATGATTCCCATGTTTGGGTTGCCATAGGCTCGTTCTGTACGGACAGACCCCAGATAGGGATGCCCAGCTTTTCATAAGTTTGGATAAATTTCACATAAAAGTTTGCCCATGACTGGTCGTATTTAGGCAACAGTTTACCGCCATGTAAAACATCGCCATTCGTTTTCATCCATCCTGGTGGGCTCCACGGACTGGCAAATAAGGTGAGCTTACCACCTGCAGCAGCAGTAACCTCTTTTATAAATGGAATGCGGTATTTTTTTATCATGACTTACATCAAATGATTTCAAGCTTATATCATTGTTCTTTACATAGCTATAGCTTTCGCTCGAAAAATCACTGCTTTGAATGCTGGTGCGGCCCAACGTGTATCCAATCCCCTTATCCTTATCAAAATAAGCGGTCAGAAATTCCTTTTGCTTGTCCTTGGGTAATTTATAAAATGTTTCGGCGGCAGCATCCGTTAACGCACCACCAATACCCAGCATGGTTTGGAATGTTTTTGAGGGATCAACAAATATAGCCACCTCCGTTTCAACCGGCTGTGGATTGCTGGTAAATGTAAGGGTTGCCGTTTGTTTAAGCCTGTCGTCAGTGCCTTTAGCGGTTACATATACTTTTACCGTTTTATTGGCTGCAGAATATGGCTGGGCCTTTTGTGCATTGGCAAGGTTAACGGTAACTAAAGCCGTCAAAACAAAGCCAATGGAAAGTTTAAGAGATCTTCTTTTCATAATGAGTTAAAATGGATAATGAGAATGCTTACAGCAGGGTTATAATAATCAAATCTATTAAAGATAATTTAATTGCGGGCACAAATATTTTATAAATAATTGATTTATAGTAGCTTGATTAATTAGTAATACGCTTTAGTACCAGTCAATTTTCCCGCAAATAATTCTCATAATCAACCAATTCCACACACCAACCTAAAAAGTAAGCGCAATTTTTAATACGGCAGCATTTTTACCTAAATAATGTAACATTTACATGGTGCAGCATTGTTTAATAATAGTGGTATATTAAAGTGTTTATAACCAAGCCCTTGTATTGTAACAAAACCGGACACTTACCGTACGGATATGTAACAGGCGCACACCGCTATAACTTATATTAATTATTTGATTATCAATTATTTAAATTATCGGCATGATGTTGATGATGGAGATTAGAGATCGGAGGTTAGAGATTAGTTTGAAAAACTAAAGAAAATCAATAACCATCATTCCACCAATGAACTAATGAACTAGCCATGATAAAGAACTATTTAAAAATCGCCTGGAGAAACCTGAACAAGCACCGGTTCTTTTCATTAGTGAACATTTGCGGTCTGGCCATTGGTGTAGCAGCTTTCTGGATCATTGCATTATACGTAACCGATGAATGGAGCTATGATCGTTATAATGAAAAATCGGACCGTATTTTCCGGGTGGCTCAGCACGGCAAATGGGGCAATGGCGGTTTTAACCTGGCTATTACCTCAATCCCCTATGCACCGGCTTTAAAAGCAGATTATCCTGAAGTTGAAGATGCCATCCGCATTGACCTGGAAGGCGGGGGTAAAATTGTTTATGGCGATAAGCAGATTATGGCTAATGATATTGCATTTACCGACAATGCCATATTCAATATATTCTCGTATCATTTTTTATCCGGTGATCCGGAAACTGCCTTGTCAAAACCTCATGCTATCGTTTTAACAAAAAAAACACTTGCAGAAAAGATTTTTGGCAACGCTTCAGCAGCTATAGATAAAACCATATCATTTGATAAGAACGATCAAAATGTTGTAACCGGTGTTATTGATGATGTACCGCAAAATTCAACCTTTAAATTTAGCGCATTGCGGTCGCTTAATGCTGATTATAACGGCAGGTGGGGCAACGCCGGGGTCTTTACATTTGTTTTACTAAAAAACCACGATGATTATAAGAAGATTGAGGCGCACTCTGATGATTTCTTTAATAAACATCTAAAAGCCGATTTCGCAGGGGTAAAATACAAAATGGAACTACAGCCATTAACATCCATCCACCTGCACTAAAACCTTGATTATGAAATGGGCAATAACGGCAACATTGCCTACGTATATGTGTTCAGTATTGTTGGTTTGTTAATACTTGCAATTGCAGTAATAAATTATGTTAACCTTACCACAGCCCGCTCTTCGGTAAGGGTTAAAGAGATCGGCATCCGTAAGGTGATCGGCTCAGGCCGAAGCCAATTACTTTACATGTTCTTTTCCGAATCTGTTTTGTTAGCAGTACTGGCCACCATTGCAGGGATGGTTTTAATCCAGGCAGCCATACCATACTTCAATCACCTTGCAGGCAAATCATTAGATATCTGGTATTTTGGTGCATTAAAGTCGCTGGTGATATTTGCGCTCTTTGCTTTGCTAATAGGTATTATCAGCGGTATTTACCCTGCATTGTTCCTGTCGGGCTTTAATACCATCCCGGCAATGAAAGGACAATTGGGTAATCAATCATCAACCATTCTTTTCCGGAAAGGGCTGGTTATTTTCCAGTTTGTTATAACCATTGTTATGATTGTTGGCTCATGCGTAATTTATCAGCAGCTGCATTATGTTTTAAATAAAGATCTCGGCTTTAATAAATCGCAAATGCTAACCTTCCATATCCATAATAAGGGAGCCCGTGCAAAAACTGAAGCAATTAAGGCCCAATTACTCCAAAGTCCATTGATCCAAAGCGTTGCCGTTGCAGGTAACCCTATAGGTAATAATGATATAGGCTCAAGCGATTTTAACATTGGCGCTG
>Ga0206988_1254_pt1 | contig 11854 bp, 12 predicted proteins | sample Alteio_BWMinCont_12_FD_153263 | JGI IMG/M metagenome (GOLD analysis project Ga0206988, IMG submission 153263) | Enriched cells from forest soil in Barre Woods Harvard Forest LTER site, Petersham, Massachusetts, United States -... | ecosystem: Environmental > Terrestrial > Soil > Temperate forest >... | reverse complement strand
AAAATGAACCACTCACAACCTGCTTTGGTTCATATTTCCCCCGCCTCCCGGTTAGTTTCTTTTTTCTACGCGCTTTCTGCTTACTCTTTTTCATACAACAGGGCTGTTTTGGATCCTAATTTTCATCTATTTTCAACTGTCAAATAATCCAAAACACCCAGTAAACGTGATTACGAATGAACTACCCCGCAGCAAGCTGCGGGGTATCTTAGAACAATCGCAGCTGTGTCTGCTTATGCAATTGCTTATATTCCTTTTCATTGCCCTGCTCGCGAACATAGGCAGATATTGTGCTCTCGTCCCCGAATTTGCTTACCGTATTCACAAAATACCCATCCGTCCAAAATTCTCCTCCCCATAATTGCTTTTTGACTTCCGGGTGTCTTTGAAACATTTCTCTTGCCGTAATACTCTTCACAATTTGTACGATCCTCGTTGGGCTCAACAAAGGAACCGATTGAACCAAAAAATGCACATGATCCTTGTCCGTCCCAATCTCCAGAAACTCAATGTCATACCTCTTCGAAAGTTCCAAGCAGACCTCTTTCAAACTCAAGTCCACCGACTCACTGAATACCACGCGTCGATATTTTGCAGGACAGACAAAATGATACAACAAAACAGATACATTATGCGACTTGTGAATATATTTACTCGTTGGCATTCCGCAAGTTAATCCTTCGCCGCAAGCGGCGGGGAACTAACCCCGGAGTGATTAGAATTGTCGGAATGTACTTTATGAATCTTAGCAAATGATTAATAGTATTGCGCGTACCGCGCTCGTAAACATGATTTCCTGTGTGTCCTAATAGGCCTGAATGAGCACCTCGGCAGGGATATGCAACCTTTCACTTAACTTCCTGATCATAGACAGATTTAATTTACGCTTACCGGATAAGATTTCAGACTTCCGGGACCGATGGCCCAGGATTTCAGATAGTTGAGCTTCTGACATGCCCATTTGCTCCAACCGGAATTTAATGGCTTCTAAAGGATTCGGTTTAGGAATAGGAAAATGTTCTTGTTCATATTGATTTACAAGAATTGATAAGACTTCCAATTCATCGGATTCCGCTGAATTGGCCTTAATATTCTTTTGCATCAGTATATATATTCGAGCAAGAGAATCTTCGTGCTGCTTATTATTATTTATTGGCTTTAACATAACTTATTTTTTTGGCGTCGATATTATCATATTGTTTAGGCATCCCAAACCATACCACAAATACAATTTTAAGACGGTATTCGATGTCCACGATTAGTCGATACGCATTACCGTGAATATTGAATACTACCCTTTTATCATTCAATATAGAGGCATTTCTGTGCTGCTGCTTTAACTCATTGGGGTTATTCCATTGTGCTGCCTCAGCTTCTTCATACCAAGCTAATAAAGCCTGTTTGGCCTGCGGAAATAGCTCCCAGTCTTTTTTTTTAAAGTCCTTACTGCAATGACCCTCATAGGCGAAAATATAAAAATGTTACCAATTTGGTAACATTTTGTATTAAAATTTCAACTCATTAAAAATCAAGAGGAGAGGACGCTTAACCTTTTTAAATCGACAAACAAAAGGTTCGAAAATTGGGTAGTGGTACAGTTTGAAAATATCTGATTTTCAATGCTTGACCGGAAAAGGAGGATTTTACTTTATATTTGTCTCCATGACAAATAGAGCAAAACGTCCGGCAGACGTAAACCAAAGAGCTGTACTTATCGCAAAGATAGCTACCGGAGAAATAGAGGATAAAGCAGACTTGAAAGGTAAAAACCCTGCTGCTGTAGCGTTGGGTAAATTAGGGGGCTTAAAAGGCGGAAAAGCAAGAGCTAAAAAGCTTTCAGCCAAAAGAAGGACAGAAATAGCCAAGAAGGCTGCTAAAGCTAGGTGGCATAAATGACAAAAAATAAGGCTGTCATCGACAGCCTCTATATGTTAAAAACCATTTCTGGTTGGATATTCAAATGGGGATCGAACCCACGACCTCTTCCTTACCAAGGAAGTGCTCTACCACTGAGCTATTGCTAGATATGCCGAAAAGATAGTGCATTTTCTGTATAGATCCAACTTGGTTTGGCTTTTATAATTATACCTCTCTCATCATAGCTCGGATTTATTTTTATTCATACTTTGGCTGCAAATTGTCCAAATTGCTTCAGCGGATAAGAATCAAGCAAAAGGCCATTTCATGCAGCCAGTATTTGTACGTGTAAACCAATCTTTAAATTTCACTCTTGAATACTATAATATTGGGCGTATCAAAGACCACATGTTCCGGTTTGCTGGCAAGTTAAATCTTGACTATTTGGATACATACTATGATTTGACGTTTACATTTCATAGCCAAATGGAAGATGAAATTCATCAGGTAATGCAAACGAACGATGGAGTCACGCAAGTAATTTTCTTCGAAAACCTCAAAGAATGGCTAAGTGATTGGAGAATAGAAAAGGTAAATAAGGATATTATTTTAGACCTTATTGAAAAATATAATGAAAATTGTTATTCCGATTTTCTACAAGAGGGGACGTTTGGACTTGGACGGCTATTGACGCTGATACAAAACTTATTGTTTCATGGTATGTAGGCAATAGGGATGCAGAATCAGCAAATGAATTTATGAATGATGTTTCAAATAGATTGACGAATAGAGTACAGTTAACTACAGATGGTCTTCATGCCTATTTAGAAGCCGTTACAGACAGTTTCGGCAGCCAAGTAGATTTCGCTCAATTGCAAAAGATATATGGCAAAGAGGGCAGTACAGCTAATTCAGAAAAGAAATATAGTCCTGCGGAATGTATTGGCTGTAAGAAACATTCTGTTTCTGGAAACCCCGATCCAAAGCATATTTCAACAAGCTATGTGGAACGTAAGAATTTGATCATGAGAATGCACATGAGGCGGTTTACTCGTTTAACAAATGCCTTCAGCAAAAAAATTGAAAATCATATTTACGCAATTGCTTTATATTTTGTGTACTATAACTTTGTGAAGATTCATACAACTCTTCGTGTCCCTCCTGCGATGGAAGCAGGATTGATTAAAAGATTGATGAGTATTGAAGATATTGTCAGGTTAGCAGATAAATAAATAAACATGAAAGGAGTCTATACGGTAGGATTGCTGATACTGTCGAATATTTTTATGACGATTGCATGGTATGGGCATTTAAAATTCAAACAGTTTTCATGGTTCAACAGCCTGAGTTTGATTCTTGTTATTTTACTTAGTTGGGGAGTTGCACTTTTTGAATATTCTGCTCAGGTTCCTGCAAACAGAATCGGTTTTGTGGAAAATGGAGGGCCGTTTACTCTTTGGCAGTTGAAGGTCATTCAAGAGGTAATTACATTAGTTGTATTTACTGCCTTTACACTTATTTTCTTCAAGAATGAAACTTTTAGAGTGAATCATCTACTTGGATTTTGTTTCTTGATTCTGGCTGTTTATTTCATTTTTAAAAAATAAAAGGTGGGTTATTATTCAAACTGTACCACTACCGAAAATTGTACAGGGAGGTCGACTATTAAAATTGATTTTCAACCAATTAGAAGCTGTTCGGGCACATTTCGAACAGCTTTTTTATTGTATTCGGTACCAAGTAATGTTGGTATTTTTCTCTCATTGTTTCAAGTACCGAAGCGCAACACACCCAGACTTAAAAACCTTCGACTCAACAAGTTTTAATTGTAATTTCTCTTGCAGGTTGATACCTTCAAACAACCGTCTCCCTTCTCCTAAAACTATCGGGTGAACCACAAAATGATATTCATCAATCAGACCAAGCTCCACAAGTTGTGAAGGAATGGTCACACCACCGGTAAGAATATTTTTCCCTTGTTCTTGTTTCAATTTAAGTATTTCGTCGTGAAGGCCCGTACGAACAATTCTCGTTTTTTTTCCTTCAGGGCTGTCTAATGTTTGTGAGAAAACAATAATTTTGTCGATGGCATCAAATGCCTGGGCAAATTCGTAATCTGCTTTTGTCTGCCCGGAATGGTTTTTCGCCACATCGGGCCAATAAGGAACCATCAATTGATATGTTTTACGCCCGTAGAGGAATGTGTCAGCGTCTCGCGTGAGGCGCGTAAAATACTCAAGCGTTTCTTCATCGGGATTGAATTTGGTATGGTCACAGCAGCCATCTAAGGTCGTGTTGATTACGAAGATTAGTTTTCTCATAATTTTGTTTTTAATTCAGGTTGTTTTGTTTCAGTTCGTTTCTTGCACAAAGCCTCAAATTAGCCTGCTGCCCACCATGACGTAAACCTCTCCACGATCATTCAATAAGGCATTATTCTTTTTTTTGGCGAAATTCACGAAGTAAATCACTCGTTGCCGGCAAAATTCCCAGCTGCTGGAAGAACCCGAGTGATTCAACAATTACCCAATCTTCTATTATTTTGCCGCTTCTTAATCGGTGTATGGTCATCATGCGAATATTTATACGCTTTCCGTTCGGTGGAATTCCGAGCCATTGACCTATATGCGTTCCGTCCATCACCAGCAAAGTCGACACCCGATCTCCTTCAGCAATCATTTGCTCAATAGTGAATGTAAGATCAGGAAATCCAGATAGCCATTCAGCAATATGATTTTTGATACTTTCTGGGCCACGCGGGGTTGATGTGACCGGCGCTCCGGATCGGAGCTGAAAAGTATGGCAATCATTATCGAAGATATCATCAGCGATTTTAAGTTTTCTTTGATTCCATACTTCATCAAAAAACCTAATAATAACTCGCTTATTATTCTCCATATTGTAGATTGATATAATTGGGTCCAATGTTATATAATGGACCCCCTAAATAGGACGGGGTGTTAAGCTTTAAAAAATCACCTTAAATTAGTCACTATTATGGGAACAACACGCGGGAAATTCACCTCAGAATTCAAGAAAAAAGTGGTTCTTGAGGCGCTCAAAAAGCGCAATACGCTACAGGAGCTGGCCGCTAATATGAGGCATTATGATAAAACGAACGAGAATTTTGCAAATGCTTGGGCCTTTCGATCTGCAAGATTTAGGTGATTGCTGAGATATGCCAAAGGGCATCAGCACTGAGGACAATATCATAATCCTTCCATTATCAGGGAGGTCCAAGGACAAGGTAATGAATGCTCCGAATCGCGGAGCATCGTAATTTCAGAGCTTATCCGCCAAATTATTTGAATATTAGAAACTGTTAAAAATGTATCTGTCTTTATAGACCCCTCCTTCAATTCTCCAAATTACCTCGTAGCCTCCTGCTCCATCACTATTCACAGATTGAATATATAAAATATCATTTTCCCTGTCGTAATTAACTTGCGTGTTATGAATGGTGGGCTCAAAAAGGTTTTCAATTGCAGCCCAGGGTAATGTGATTTTTCTATTGGCTATTGTAATCAAAATTGATTGGTATTCAATTTTTGGTTGTTCGCCATCTGTTCCCCAATACTGTTTACCATTAACAAATAGAATTTCATTATGATCTTTAGAATATGAAACCCGGTATCTGGATTTGTCAAACTTTTCTACAGTGAGGATGATCTTAATTGAGTCCTTGCCATATGTTGAAGAATTAATTTGTTTAGTTAAGGCAGGAATGCGTTCATAGTTTGAAATAAATTTAAGTCTATCATGATATACATAACCTCTAAGTTCTTGATTGTTCTTTGAATAATATATTATCCTCCAATTGCCCTTGGTCTCATCAGAAACAAAAACAAAGTGCCCGTTATGTAAGGTGTCTGATATCTTGCCTCCACTTTCAGCATTTGTTCGAACGTTGGAATATCCGTCCTTGTCTAATATGATCGCTAATTGCCCAAATGAAAAACTTGACAGAAGGGTTAGAAAAACTTGAATGACAATTTTCATGAAACTCAATATATTTTTTTGCAATAGAGTGTCCCTCCCAGCAGACGCCTCAGCTTGATTCAATTGCGGAAATAACCTGGATCTTTTTTGCCTTACCCGCCGTCGGTCGTCAGCTTTTTCCGGCCTCAGAACACATTATACGCAATGCTCACATAATACAAACCGCCGATGGACGGATTGCCGGGCGCGTTGACATAATAATGATTGGTCAGGTTGGTCGCGCCCAGTTTGATGATCGAACGTAGGGGCGGCAGCTTGTAGCTCAGCTGACCATCTAGGGTGCTGAAGGCGCTCACGGTTCCCTGTATGAAATCGCTCTCCTCAAAAAAACTATCCTGCCAGCGCCAGACCAGGTTGAATCCGAATCGCTTCTGGAACCCGAATCCATTATTGCCAATGCCGAGGTTGGCGCGATAATGCGGCGTATTGTAATAGGATTTCAGCCCGGGCGGAACCCGGCTGATCTCATCCGAAAAAAGGTTGGCCCGCACATAAAAGTTGTGGATCAGCAGGTATTCGAGGGTTATGCCGTACCCGTCCGTGTTCACCTTGCTGGGGCTGTTGACCGATACCGAATAGATGTTGGGGTTGGCCAAGCCGGCCGGCGTGCCGTCCGAGGACTGGAAGACGATCTCTCGGGTAAGCAGGTTTTGGTATTGCGCATAGTAGCCATAGACATCGATGAGCAGGCGGTCATCCGCCATCAGGCCCTTATAGCCCAGCTCATAGGAGTTGGCGATTTCCGCCTTATACCTTCCGAAGTTCTGAACCTGCAAGGCCGCCGGATTGCCCGTGGCCGCGAATTGCTCAAAGCTGGCTTGCGTATATACCGGGTTGCCGCTGAAATCATAAAATGCCCGGAGCTGGGGCAGGCCGCCGATCAGGACCGTGTTGCCGCCAACGCGCAAGTTGATCCATTGATTTTGCGTCGTCGGAAACCGGTAGGCCGACTGATAGGAAAGCCGGATATGCTGGTTCCTGGATAAGGCGATTACGGCGGAAGCCCGGGGCGTGAACCGCCCGTCGAAATTGTCGTTCTTGTCGTAGCGACCCGAGAGGGTCAGCTTTAAAAAATCATTGAACAGCCATTTGGATACCTGTAGATAAGCTCCAATTTCATTGATGTGGATCTTGCCTGCCGTATCTGCAAACAGAGTTCCCTGCGAGTTCAGCACGTATTGCTTCCAGCTGGCACCCACCAATACGTCCACTCCTTTGTCGGAAAGCCCCAGGGCCTGGGTCAGGTTATACTGGCCTTCGGCCATGTACAGATTGCTACGGTCCAGGAACCGGCCGCCCAAGGGGATCGGCAGGCGGGCAATGGAATCGAAGAGCTGGTTGAACAGCGGCGAACCCGGCTGAGGCCGGCCCAAATCCGCGAAGCCCCGGGCCAGGTAATTGGCCGTCATTTCACTGGCCCCTGCGAGCTTGGCCTGTACATAGGCGCCGATGTATTGCGGATACCAGCTGCCTCCCAGATTATTCGGATTTACACTCGGTTTCCAGGCCTCATTCAGCAATTCCGTATTCACGGTGGCATTGAACGCATTGCCCGCATTCTCCTGGGTGGTAAAAGCGCGGAAGAACCAGTTGTTGCTTTTGAGCTCCGCTTTATATTGCCCCATCATCAGGTTTTTCAACGAATAGCGGTCGCTGCCCGTATACACAGTGTTGCCCGTGCCCCAATAGCCCATGACGGAGGCGGTCAGCCGGTCGGTCAGCTTGTAATAGAGGCCTCCAGAAACTTTGAGGTTGAAGGTGACGGGATCGATAATGTCCGCCTCCCGGTATCCCGTGCGCGTCACGTATTGGTTTTTGATGATGCCGTTGGTTACGCCCACATAAAATGGTTGGGTCGATGGGTTGCCGGAAAGATACCCATTGATCTGAGCCTGTGAAGGCGCCGCTCCCCCGTGAGCGGCTTCATAGCCCGCGACATATTGGGCGGTGGCCCCGGCAAGAATCTCGTTGGACAGGGTCAGCATGTCTGGTATGGCGCTGATGTATTCGTCGCCATAGAGGTTCACGCCATTGTAGGCCGGATCGGTCAGGCGGGTCGACCCGTCATTTTTGTATTGCATCGCCGGCAGATTGTAATTGCTGCTGTCATAGGCTACCCAGTCCTTGGCTTCGATGTATTCCGCGGAGATCTTGAAAGCTAAGCGGTCACCGATCTTCTGGCCCCAGCGCAAAGCCAGGTCATTGAATGGCGAAGCGCTTCGGACCGGACTATTGACGTTCATAACGCCTTCCCGCACGGCAAAGCTCACGCCCTGGTATTTGAAAGGATCCCTGCTGGTTACTACGAGGGTGCCGTTCATTCCCCCTGGACCATAGAGTGCGGAGGAGGCCCCTTCAAGCAATTCCATATTATCCACATCCAGCTCCGTCAGTCCGATGACATTGCCCAGGGAAAAATTTAGGCCGGGAGCCTGGTTGTCCATGCCATCCACGATCTGGTTGAAGCGGACATTGCCGCTGCCGTTGAAGCCCCGGGTACTGGGCGTATTGAAGAGCAGGGCGGATGTCGTCATGTCCACGCCGGTCAGGTTGCCGATCACATTATAATAGGAAGCTGCCGGCGAATTGCGGATATCGGCCGCGCTGACGTGTTCGATCGAAACTGGGGATTCCAGGATACGTTCCGGCACACGGCTGGCGGAGATGACTACTTCGGTGCCGAGGCGCGAACTGGTGCCCATTTCAATCTGGAGCACTTCCCCCAGTCCGGAAACCTCGATCTCCCGGGTGCCGAAGCCGACCGAGGAAAGAATCAGGGTCATCGGAAAAGAATGCGTGGTGATGATCCGGAAATGCCCCTTGTCATCGGTGAAGGTTCCGACTCCCGAACCCTTGATGACCACGGAAGCAGCCGGAATCGGCCCATGGCTTGCGCTATCGCGAAGCGTGCCAGTGATCGTATTGTTTTGGGAGAAGGCGCTGAGGCAGAGCAACAGGCAGCAGAGGGCAATAGTGGTTTGCCGAAGGATATTTCTCATAAAACAAGTTTTCGTGCAGATATCCTAGGCAAAATACATACTTGCGGGGTCTGGCCAAAATTTTTGCCCCTTCCGGTGATGGGTTGTCGCGTTTGGGGATAAGCGGGCCCTGCCGTGCGTCCACATCCTAATTGAGTGACCCGTTTTTCATTGAGTCGCGGATTGCACACATACGAATCACTTCACTCTCCTTCCCCTGGCATGGCAATCGGAATTATAACCACTGATGGAACTTTCTGATGAACCAGTTCTTAACGGACTGGGTCAATAAACAGTAGCTTAACAGGATGGCGATTAACCAAGGGAAATAACTGGAGGGCAAAGGCTCCATTTTTAATGCGCCCGCAAAACTGGAAAATGGAAGATAAATGCCTACGGCCATGATCGCTGTAGTCAAAGCCAGGACAGGAGCAGTAGCCCAACTTTGTATAAACGGAATTTTCTTTGTCCTGATCATGTGCACAATCAAGGTCTGAGACAATAGGCCCTCAATGAACCATCCGCTTTGAAACAGGCTTTGGTGTGCAGGTGCACTGGCCTTGAATACAAACCACATCAGTGCGTAGGTAGCATAATCAAAGATCGAACTGATTGGCCCAATAAAAATCATAAACCGGCTGATGCCTCTAGCGTCCCATTTGCGGGGAGTTTCTATATATTCCGCGTCCATTCGGTCCCAGGGAATGGAAATCTGAGAAATATCGTAAAGCAGGTTTTGAACCAGTATCTGAATCGGCAGCATGGGAAGGAAGGGCAAAATGGCGCTGGCCCCCAGCATGCTGAACATATTGCCGAAATTGCTGCTGGCGGTCATCTTAATGTACTTGGTTATATTACCAAAGGTTCTTCTGCCGTAGATCACGCCTTTGCGTAAAACCATCAGATCCTTCTGAAGCAAAATGATGTCTGCGCTTTCTTTGGCGATGTCCACGGCCGTATCCACGGATATGCCGACATCGGCATCCCGCAATGCGGCGGCATCGTTGATGCCGTCTCCCATAAATCCGACCGTATGCCCCTTGGCCTGCAATACTTTTACGACCCGGCTTTTTTGGGCCGGGCTCAATTTGGCAAAAATGGTGACCGCATCAATCTGGCTCGCTAAATCTTCGTCAGACATATCCTCCAATTCCCTGCCGAGTAAGATGGTATTGATCGGAATGCCCACGTCCCGGCAAATCTTTCGGGTAACCGTTTCATTGTCCCCGGTCAACACCTTTAAGGATACCCCCAATTTTTGCAAAGCGCCAATGGATGGCTTGGCCGAAGGCTTTGCCGGATCGAGAAACCCGATAAAGCCCGTCGCGATCATATTGCTTTCATCCGAAATGGAATAGGTCAGGGGGCGTTCAGCAAATTCCTTTACGGCAACCAACAATACCCGTAATCCTTCCTTATTTAATTTGTGCGAGGTGTTCAATATGGTTTGCCGAAACTCATCGTCCATAGGGATAATGTCATCGGTATCGATTTGCAATTGCTCATCTTCACCCGGGTCATAAACCCTGGGGCACAAGTCCAGCATTTCTTCCACCGCTCCTTTGCATATCAATAGATGTTTGTGGTTGTGCTCAAGGATCACCGACATGCGCCGGCGTTGAAAATCAAAGGGTATTTCATCCACTTTGTGGTAGTCTTCCACCCTTAAGGTGTCGTGCAATTCACCATGCTCCAAAACGGCCGAATCCAGCAGGTTTTTCAATCCGGTTTGATGGTAACTATTGAGGTAGGCCCATTTCAACACCTCTTCATCCTCGATGCCCAATACGTTCAAATGCCTTTCCAGGACAATTTTATCCAGGGTCAGGGTCCCCGTCTTATCGGTGCAGAGAATATCCATCGCCCCAATATTTTGAATGGCATTGAGGCGTTTGACGATTACCTTACGCTTACTCATATTCACCGCACCCTTGGCCAAATTAGCGGTCACGATCATGGGCAACATTTCGGGTGTAAGTCCCACGGCCACCGCGATCCCAAATAACAAGGCATCCAGCCAATTGCCTTTGGTAAAGCCATTGATAAAAAAAACCAGGGGAACCATGACCAGCATAAACCGGATCAGTAACCAGCTGACGCTGTTTACTCCCTTGTCAAAACTCGTTTCCGCCCGCTTTCCCGTCAGCGATTTGCTGATTGAACCGAAATAGGTTTGGTTTCCGGTCGATACAATGAGCGCCAGGGCCGTGCCGCTCACCACATTGGTGCCCATAAAACAAATATTCTCTAATTCCAAGGGTGATTTTGAGGCGGCGTCGACTATGACCTGGTCCCTTTTCTCCACCGGGAGCGCTTCGCCGGTCAGCATGGACTGGACAATGAATAAGTCTTTTGATTGAATGATTCTGCTGTCCGCCGGTATCATATCCCCCGCAGACAGGAATATCAAATCACCCGGGACGAGTTGCTTTATGTCCAGTTCGACTTTACCCATTGTCTTTCGCAAAACAGTCGCGGTGGTCTTAACCATGCTCTTCAGCTGCTCGGCCGCCCGATTGCTTTGGAACTCCTGCCAGAAACGCAGAAGCGAGCTGAGCAGTACCATGATGGAAACCACAATTACCGTCTTATAGTCGCGATCACCAGGCTGGGCCAGCAAAACATCCGTGATCAGGGAAACAATGGCAAGAATGATCAGGATTCCAATAAACGGATTGAGGAAAGCCTGGAATAGCTGCCGGTACCAGGCTGGCGCCTTTTCATGAGCTATTTCATTTAAACCGTGTTTTTCCTGCCTTTCCAATGCGTCGTCCGGTGCCAGGCCCCCTTCGCTCGCGCTCAAAAGCGCAAATAAGGTCTCTTTGTCCACACCCGCTGCCTGTCTAAGATTGGACGCTCCCGTTGCGTCAAAGCCATTTTGCAAATGTCCGACGCCGGTGATGGATAAAATCTTCTTTTTTGTTGCCTCGAGGGTGCTGTTCATATACGATCTGGTTTCTTCATGCCCTGATTCAATGGAGGGTTAACCATGCGATATTTCTTTTCCATCGAAAAAATAA
>Ga0206988_1253_pt1 | contig 11865 bp, 14 predicted proteins | sample Alteio_BWMinCont_12_FD_153263 | JGI IMG/M metagenome (GOLD analysis project Ga0206988, IMG submission 153263) | Enriched cells from forest soil in Barre Woods Harvard Forest LTER site, Petersham, Massachusetts, United States -... | ecosystem: Environmental > Terrestrial > Soil > Temperate forest >... | reverse complement strand
CCGGTGGAGTGATCTCTAATGCTTTCAGGATAGCTTCTTCTATTTTCGAGATAGACTTATCAAGGCAATGCGCAATTTCCGAATAGGAAACCATGATCTGTTTTGGCACACCTGTCATCAGGTCACGGCCCTGCACTGCAAAGTCTGTTGGTGGATCGGCAAGCTCAGGCAATGCAGCGCCAACTTCAATTTTTATCTTTTCAGCCGTACGATCACCAATCATGATGTTATGCTGACGGCGAATGTATTGTACAATATCTGAGTCGAAGTTATCACCTGCAACGCGGATAGACTGATCGCAAACGATACCTGACAAGGCAATAACCGCAATCTCGGTTGTACCACCACCAATATCAATGATCATGTTGCCCATCGGCTCTTCCACATCAATACCGATACCTACCGCAGCAGCCATTGGCTCGTGGATCAGGTAAACTTCTTTGGCGCCTGCAATCTCCGCAGAGTCACGTACAGCGCGCTTTTCAACCTCGGTAATACCCGATGGGATACAGATCACCATCCGCAATGATGGGAAGAACCAGCCTTTACCCTGGTTTATCATCTTTATCATCCCGCGAATCATGTGCTCAGCAGCATTAAAATCGGCAATTACACCATCTTTAAGCGGCCTTACGGTACGGATATTATCGTGCGTTTTGCCTTCCATCTGCATAGCCTGCCGACCAATGGCAATTACTTTGTTGGTTGTGCGGTCAAAAGCTACAATTGATGGTTCATCAACTACAACTTTATCATTATGTATTATGAGGGTATTTGCGGTACCTAAATCAATAGCAATCTCTTGTGTAAAAAAATTAAATAGACCCATTTGGTATTATTTAAAAAATAAGCGTCAAAATTAAATATTTAGTAGCACGAATTTCACGAATGTAAGCTAATTAAAACGAATAAATCTATGCCTGCTGAGTTAACTAGCTAATATTATTTAATTCGTGCAATTCGCATTTAATTAGTGCAATTCGTGTCAATTCGTTTTATTATTAATGTTTAAAATGGCGTACGCCGGTAGTAACCATCGAAATGTTTTTCTGGTCGCACATTTCAACAGAAAGCTTGTCGTTTATTGAGCCTCCCGGCTGTAAAACAGCCACAATTCCGGCCTCAGCAGCCAGCTCAACACAGTCCGGAAAAGGGAAAAAAGCATCAGATGCCATAACCGCCCCTTTCAAATCGAAACCAAAACTCTCAGCTTTAATAACTGCTTGCCTTAAAGAATCAACCCTTGAGGTTTGCCCCACGCCGCTAGCCATTAGCTGGCCGTTTTTTGCAAACACAATGGTATTTGATTTGGTATGTTTTACTACCTTATTGGCAAAAAATAGGTCGTGTTTTTCATGTTCGGTTGGTTGTCTTTTTGTAACTGTCGTCATTTGTTCCGGGCCCTCAATTACCGCATCTTTATCTTGCTCAATTACACCGTTAAGCAATGTTTTAAAAAGCTTGGTGGGTAATGCAACTACCTGGCGGATGAGTATTATACGGTTCTTTTTGCCTTTTAGTATTTCAACAGCTTCATCAGTATAAGCCGGGGCTATCAATACCTCGTAAAATATCTTGTCTATTTCTGTGGCAGTTGCCGCATCAATTTCGTCATTGGCAATTATAACACCGCCAAATGCCGATACCGGATCGCATGCCAGAGCATCAACCCAGGCCTCTTTAATGTTATTGCGCGATGCGATGCCGCAGGCGTTAGTATGCTTTAAAATAGCAATGGTAGGTTCGGTAAACTCATCTATCAAAGCAACAGCAGCATCCACATCAACCAGGTTGTTGTATGATAGCTCTTTGCCATTCAGCTTGGTGAACATTGCGTCCAGGTCGCCATAAAAAACACCTTTCTGATGCGGGTTCTCGCCATAGCGCAATACCTGACTGGATTGAATACTTTCTTTAAATACCGGCAGGGGTTCTTCCTGGTTAAAATATTTAAAAATGGCAGTATCGTAATTTGATGAAATATTAAATGCTTTATGGGCAAATGACCGGCGTTGATCAATACTGGTTGCACCATCCTGGGTTTTCAGCAGATCTTCAAGCACAGGATAGTCTGCTTTTGATGCAACTATTACTACATCTTTAAAGTTTTTTGCTGCCGCACGGATCAAAGAAATTCCGCCGATATCTATCTTTTCAATGATCTCATCTTCTTCCGCATTTGATTTTACAGTTTCTTCAAACGGGTACAGGTCGACTATTACTAAATCTATCTCGGGTATTTCAAATTGTGCCAGTTGCTGCTCATCGCCTTCAAAATTTCTGCGGGCCAATATACCACCGAATACTTTAGGATGCAGTGTTTTAACGCGGCCACCCAGTATGGATGGGTATGAGGTAAGGTCCTCAACAGGGATTACATTAACGCCTAAATTGCGGATAAAAGTTTCCGTTCCACCGGTTGAATATATGTTAACGCCAAGGCGGTTTAACTCATGAATTATTGGCTCTAAATTATCTTTGTAGTAAACAGAAATTAAAGCATTCTTTATTTGTACTGACTCGCTCATTTACAGGATGTTTTTTGAGCCGCAAAGGTAGGAATTAGAGATTAGAGATTAGGCGTTGAGGGTTAGTTTTTTTTAACTTTTTTTCGGTTGTTAATGATTGAAATAAATACCTTGTGGTTTTTACACCGTAAACAATTTTTACGTCTGTAATCCTATATAAAAAATTAAATAAAATGGCCCACCCATTTGTTCCGTCGCCCGAAATAAAGTCTGCCTGGAAAAAATATGGACACCTTTGGAAACAGGAGGAGGCCGGTGCACGGCAGATACTTTTAAACGAGGGTGATATTTGCCGTAAAATTTACCTGGTTGAAAAAGGATGTGTCCGCAACTGGTTTTCTCATGATGGCAAAGAGATCAGCTTTCAATTTTTTTTTGAAGGTGACGTTGTTTATTCATCCGATAGCTTTCGGCACAATACTCCCAGCCCGTTTAGTATTGAAACCATTGAGCCATCAGCTTTAAGATGGTTGAGTCAAAACGACATGGCGATGATAAAAGAAGATTTTACACTGTACAATTACATGGTTGAAAAAGCCGGCGATAAACAGTCGGAATTTATGCGGCATTTCTTTTCATACTTGAGAGATACGCCAAAACAGCGTTATGATAACCTGTTGCGTGATAACCCTGAAATTATCCGGCGGGTACCGCTCCAGCATATTGCTTCTTATTTGGGCATTACGCCCGTTTCCCTAAGCAGGATCAGGAACCGGGCCTGATTTCATTTCTTAACAATTGTAAAGTGGAATTTCATTTTTTGGATTGAACTTTGAGCAATCATTAAAAACAACAAAAATGAAACTGAACAAAGTAATCCCAAAGATCTTTTATTCTGACATTAAAGTTGGACTCGATTTATTTATTGATTGCCTGGGCTTTACGATTAAATACAGTGAGCCCAGCGGCGAACACCCTTTTTATATTGTGGACAGGGATGGCGTAACCCTGTTTTTGCACGAAGATGATGAATATGCAAAAAAGGACAGACCTGAAATAAGGATTGAGACTGATGATATTGAAACACTACATACTGAATTAACGAAAAAAAAAGTAAAACTGCTTCATCCTAACTTACCAGCGGTAAAATTACAGCCATGGGGTTTAAAGGAGTTCGGACTGCTTGATAAAAGCAACGTTTGTGTAATAATTCAACAATCTATTTAAAATGAAAGAAACAGGAAGTGCAACGGCAATAGGTGCGGCAATGCTTAAAGCCGCTCATCAATTGGTTGATGGTGATGATAAACTTTTAAAAGACCCCGTTATTTTAAAGCTGCTTGGCCCCGAGACAGAAGAGTATATAAGGGATTTTAATTACCATTTTTTCTCAGGTGCTTCAATGGCGCTGCGTACGCATATTTTATTGAGGAGCCGTTATACAGAAGACTGCTTAGCCGGGGCGTACCAAAATGGTGTAAAACAACTCCTGTTCCTCGGTGCCGGATTAGAGACTTTTGCTTATCGCCAACCAGATTGGGCTTATAATATAAACATTATCGAAGCTGATCACCCGGCAAGCCAGGCTGATAAGCTTGAACGCTTAAATGCTGCAGGGATCTCGCTGCCTGAAAATCTTTCGTTTGTTACCGCAGATTTTGAAGCAGATAACCTGTTAAATGTATTCAGGGAAAGTAAACTAAATTTGGATGAGCCGGTTTTTACAGCCTGCCTGGGGGTTTTAATTTATCTTACCAGGGAGACAGCTGATAAGATATTCCGTTTTTTAGGCGGATTACCGGCAGGAAGCGAATTTGTTTTTACCGCCTCGCAAAACCGTGACAATGCCTGGGCAACCACCGCCGCAGAAAGATCAGCAGCAACCGGTGAGCCCTGGATAACATATTTTGAACCCGAAGAGTTAATAAAACAGTTGAAAGATCTCGGATTTAGTAAAGCTTCGTTTTTAACTACTGAAGAAACAGAAAAATTATATTTTGAGGGAACTAAAATACACTTGCCATTACCTGCAAGGATGAGTATTATAAGGGCAGTGATATGATAAAAACAAAGTTTCCTTGTATTAAATTACGGGATCCCGCTTTCAACTAACCTCTGGTCTCTAATCTCTCAAAAATCAGCTCTTCATCTTTTTCAGCAAACTCTCAATCACTCTTGGAAGATGCTGATGTTCTAATTGCTGGCCTTTAAACTTTACAACCTCCAGGTTATCATCCGGCTCAATTTTAAATTTAGACTGGTGAATGATCTCACCTTCGTCAAACTGGTCGCTTACAAAATGGATGGTTATGCCTGATTCTTCGTCTTTGGCGGCAAGCACCGCTTTGTGTACGTTATCGCCGTACATACCTTTACCGCCATGCTTAGGCAGCAATGCGGGATGCAGGTTTATTATTTTATTGGGGAACGCATTTAATAATGACACCGGTACCAACCATAAAAACCCGGCAAGCACGATCAGATCAACCTGCAGGTTTTTTAATAGTTTAATAACATCATCAGAATCGTAAAATTCATGACGGGTGAAAATGTGCGAGGGGATCTCAAAATTGTCAGATCGCTGTAATACGTAAGCCTGGGGGTTGTTGGTTAGCACTAATACAACTTCGGCCTCGGCATTGCGTTTAAAATGCTCCATGATTTTTTGAGCATTTGATCCCGATCCTGAAGCAAAAATGGCAATTCTTTTTTTCATTAAAATTGGGCGCTTTTTAATGGTAATGAAGTTATTGGTACAATAATACTTCCTCACCACATTGGCTAAGGTAATATTTTCATTACAAACACAACAGTTACAACACCCCAAATATAACGTTTTAACCCAATAATTGTTCGTTCAAATAGGAATTAAGCCCTTTTTAAATTTTTAATTATTTGAATTGCTTACCAGGAAAATTAACAGGATCAGATTAATTACTCCCTGAGAGTTTTTGCCGTATAAATCCATACTTAACAATTTTCCTTGGCTTTGTTAAGGAGTAATTTGGTGCGATATCACCGGTGCTAAGTACCATGGAATACAGCCCCAGGTTTATTATCTGGGCGTTTATAAATGGTTTAACATGCAGGGTGGTCGTGCTGTCGCAAACCATATCCGCAATTAAAAAAAGTTTATTTGGTGTAAGCGACCAATTTCCGGTAGCCAGTGGTTGCGTTTGACAGTTAAAATTTGCGTAGGTACAAGTATTGTCCGTTTTAAAAGTAAAAAATTGCGAACAGGTATCATTTATGGTGGTATCAGAGATCTGCGTGTTGCCGGTGTATTGGGTTATCTCTATAGATGCGAGCTGCCATGTACCACCTGTAAAAAGTGTTTCTATAGGGTTTTGGCCTGTTTTTTTGCAAGAGTTCACTATAAACCCTATAATTAAAACCAATAAGAGCAACAAGTATCTTTTTTTCATCAGGAATATATCCGCAAAAATAAAAATTCCGGCTGTATTAATAGCACGGGAGTTAGTATAACTGCATTGGTCACAGATTATTGTTTGAAAGTCCGAAAGTCGGGAAAGACCGAAAGTCCGGAAGATGCTTTTAAGATTAAAAAGTTGACATGCTGAAATTCTATTTTCCTTTTAACTTTACAGCGTGCGCATTCCATTTAACAAACTGCAATCCGAATTTAAACGGGTATTACTTTCTTTAAACTTTACTGAAGAAAAGGCAAACCTATGTGCAACTATTTTTGCGGAGAATAGCCGTGATGGTGTTTATACACACGGATTAAACCGGTTCCCGGTGTTTGTTGAATTTGTAAAGGATGGCCTTGTAAAACCAGAAGCAGCGCCTACAAAGGAAAATGCATGTGGCGCGTTGGAGCAATGGAACGGTAACTTAGGACCGGGGATCTTAAATGCCCGTTTTTGCATGGATCGTGCCATGGAGCTTGCAAAGGGAAATGGCATTGGCTGTGTGGCTCTTAAAAACACCAACCACTGGATGCGTGCCGGCGCTTATGGCTGGCAGGCTGCCGAAGCCGGGCTTATTGGCATTTGCTTTACTAACACCATAGCCAATCTGCCGCCCTGGGGCGGGATTGATCCGCGTTTGGGTAACAACCCTTTAGTCATTGCAGTTCCCCGAAAAGGCGGACACGTAGTACTGGATATGGCCATCTCCCAATATTCTGTTGGTAAGCTAAATCAATATAAAAACAATAACGAAAAGCTGCCTTTACCCGGCGGCTATGATGATGAAGGGAACTTAAGTACCGATGCTGCAGAAATACTGGAATCAAAACGTTTATTGCCGGTAGGGTTCTGGAAAGGTTCGGGCTTGTCATTAGTGCTCGATCTTTTAGCAACTGTGCTGAGCCAGGGCAACTCAACAGCAAAGATCACCCAAAGTGAAAAAGAATCGGGTGTGGCGCAAGTGTTTATCTGCATAAAGCCTGAAAGCAATACTTATACAGAACAGGTTATTGAAGAGATCATCAGCTATACCAAAACCAGCAGACCTGAATGTGAGGGGGGCGCCATCTCCTACCCGGGTGAAAACACTTTAAGAACAAGAGAGAAAAGTTTGAAAGAAGGTATTTTGGTGGATGAAAGGATTTGGGAAAGAGTGCTGGGGCTGTAAAGAATTGATTTAATAAGTTTTGTATATTTGTATATAATGACAAAGTAATGAAAGAAAAGATTTCAACGCCTGATAGATTTTTTAAAACGCACCGGTCATACTCCCCTGAGGAAATATTAGCCGCAGGTGGAACTACTGCTTTTGGCCGCAAGAGAGAAAAAGAGAATCAGGAATCATTAAAAGCGCTTGAAAACGGTATTCCTGTTGAGCCATTTACAGATGAAGAATGGGATGATTTAATGAATCAGCTTAAAAAAGATAAGTAATGAATCTTTTGTTGGATACAAACATTATCCTAAATATACTAAGGGCTAAAGATTACATTTCAGCTAAAAAATTCATCAACCCAGATAACGCTCTCTTATATATTTCGATTGTTTCCGAAGCTGAAATTAAATCTTTGGCAATTAGAAACAGATGGGGAGTAAATAGGTTAGATTTTTTGGATAATTTTCTAAATACAATTACAATAGTAGATGTCAATAGATTATCCATTAACATATATGCTGGTATTGACGCTTACTCTCAAAAATTAAACCCCGATTTTGAAAGCTATTCCTTCGCTACTCCACGTAACATGGGTAAAAATGATTTATGGATAGCTTCATTAGCCGCAATGCTGGGCTTAACACTAGTAACTACTGATGCAGATTTCGACCATTTGAATGGAGTGTTCTTTGATGTTAAAAGAATAGACCCATTCGATTTTCTTCCATTTTTTAAATAAGGATATTTCTATTTCTCCAATTGAACAATTTCCCCCATCCATTAAAAATAAACCCCTCCTTATTTAAATAAGTTTTTCTGGTCAGGAATTCTCCGGTAGTTAGTTTGAGAAAACTTTCAAATTAACTATTACCCGATGAAAAAGATCAGAACATTTCTTTGTGCAACGCTTATTGTTTCCATTAATATAATAAGCGCGCATGCTACAGGATTATCAACCTATAACATAACTGACACAGGCAAAACCGACGCAACACTATTTGCACCGGGGGTAATTCCGGGTGCAACCAATCGTACTGCTGCCCCGGCCTTTTCGCCAGATAGTAAATCGGTTTATTTTGGGCAGTCGGCAGATAAAAAGGATATTACTATAATGGCATCTTATTTCAAGTATGGCAAATGGTCGGAGCCTGTGGTGGCGCCATTCTCCGGAGATTTTCATAACCTGGAACCAGCATTTTCTCCAAACGGTAAATACCTGGTTTTTGCATCAAGCCGTCCCAAAATTGCCGGCGATCCTGCGTTGGAAGGCAATTGGGGTGGGCAAAGATATCCAGGCAGGGGTGGTAACCTATGGAAAGTTGAGCTGACTAAAAAAGGCTGGGGCGTCCCGGAATTATTACCCGAAATCATCAACCAAAATAGTTCCATATTTAGCCCGGCTATCACGGCTGATGGCAGCATTTACTTTATGCTGCCTGATACATCCGGACACTTCCATATCCGCCGTTCACAATTTAAGAACGGAAAATTTGAAACCCCTGTTCGCCCATCTTTCAGTGTTGATAAATATGGTGATGTTGATCCGGCGGTTGCCCCTGATGAATCCTTCTTAATCTTTTCTTCAGGACGCCCGCCTGCTTTGCCACATACGGCTGATCTTTTTATTGTTTTCCGAACCCCAACCGGCTGGAGCGAGCCGATTGACCTAAGGCAGGCAATTTCTGATAAAGTATTTGGGGTTGAAGCCAGGTTATCGCCTGATTTAAAAACGCTTTACTTCAGTAATCAGCGTAATGCCGCGGGTATAACTGTTGATACCGATCAATATACATGGCAAGTGGATATAAGTAAGGTGCTTAAAGAGCATGGGCTATAACTTAAAGCAAGTTTATTAATATCACAGAAAGCCTTAAAGGTTATATTAACAAACTAAAAGAGTTTTCAATACCATGTATAAAAATTTGTCAGCTCATAGGGGTTGACAAATTTTAATTGTCTGCCAGGCAATACGATTTTTTAGTACTTAACTGTTCATTTTTAAAATAGAAAGCATCCAGCTTTGATTCCATCGTAAATAACCAAGAAGAATAAGGAGAACAAGACAGGTAGAGGTAACTATCAAAGTTCGCCATACTTCATGGCTAAGTAAAGTGTATGACGCCCCTACCATGATAAGTGAAAGCAACAATGCACCACTTGTTGCCGTTAGCGGAAATAAGAGAAGAATAGCCCCGGTTAATTCCAGGCAGCCAATGAAGGTAAGCAGCCAATTTGCATATCCCCACTCCTGAAAATGTCCTGCTGTTATTTCATTCCCTGTCAATTTTTTATAACTCACAAATAGAAAAAAAAGTGCTAATAATATAGTGAGTATCCACACCCCTGTTGTTTTTAGTATTGTCATAAATTTTTTATTTATTTTAGTTTAACAGGCTAAAATTCAGGAATAACAAAGCAAAATCTCTTATCAAATGATAAGAAATCAATTCTTTTTTTGTGCTCTGATGCGGCTTAAAGAAATTGGGGTTATGCCTAAATAAGAGGCAATATGATAAGCAGGGACTAATTGCTCCAGATCAGGATGCTGTTTTTTAAGCAAATTGTAACGTTCAGCGGCAGAGAGTGTAAGCAATTGAAATTCTTTCTCAAATTTTTTCAATAGCAGATTATGTGCTAATGTATAAGCTACCTTGAGCCAAAAAGAATCTGTAGCGAGAAGCTTTTGGTATTCAGAATAACGGATTACTAAAACCGAACTTTCAGTGAGTGCCTGGATGCTGGCGGTTGAAGGATTACCCAGTGCCAGGTCGTAATACGAACCGGTAAAGTCGCCTTTAAAACCAAAAGCTTTGTTGAACTCCCGGCCATTATTATCTGTATAATATTCCCTGAATGCCCCTTTTACAATAAATCCGGAATATAGCGGGGTTGTACCTGAACGCAGGAAAAAATCGTTTTTATTATAATGTTTGAGCGTACATAATTTATCCAATACTGACAAATCCTTGTCGGCTATCCCAGTAAGTTTCAGTAATACATTTTTTATTTCGTCAAGTTCTTCCGTCATTCAAATCACTATGGACACAATCAGGACAATTAAAAGTTTACTCAGGCTTATCCGATCATCATCCCCTCAAACCTTTCCCAAAAACCATCCTGGGGTACGGGGGCTATAATACGGATAGGTTCTTTTTTTATAGGATGGACAAATTCCAACTTACGGGCATGTAGGCAAATGCTTTTGCGAAGGCTCCCCCTCGGGTATCCATACTTATTATCACCAACAATAGGGCAATCAAGAGTTGAAAGCTGTACCCTGATCTGGTGCGGCCGGCCGGTTATCGGGTCTACTTCAATTAAATAATAGCCGTTAAGCTCGCCAACTAATTTATAGTTCAGTTCAGCCCGCTGACTGCCAATTACTTCCCGGTCATGCGCTTTGGTAACATTTTTCTGTGGATTTTTTACCAGCCAGTGTACAAGGTTTCCTGCTTCAGGCTGCGGCCTGTTTCGTACCACTGCATAATAGGTTTTATGCATTTCACGACCTTTAAACATGGCGTTTATCCGCTCCAAAGCCTTGCTGGTTTTGGCAAACAGGATAACGCCGCTCACAGGTCTGTCAAGCCGGTGAACCACGCCCAAAAAAGCGCCGTTGGGTTTATTATATTTTGTGGCTATGTATTTCTTTACCTTATCATCCAGCGATTCGTCACCCGTATCATCCACCTGCACAATATCACCCGCGCGTTTATTAACCGCAATTAGGTGATTATCCTCGTATAGGATATCACTGTCGGTAATTTCATGGTTGATGTATTTGATGTTGACTTTAGACATGGAATTAGTTCATGGTTGATAGTTCATAGTTCATAGTAAAAAGGTCTTTGCAGCTGCCATGAACCATCAACTATGAACCATGAACTGCATCAACCATTTGCTATGAACTAACTAATACTCCTCCTTCTCGTTCGGGAAGCTTTTAGTTTTTATATCGCTAACATAATTTTGGATCGCGTTGTTCATCACCTCGTGCAAATCGGCATACTTGCGTAAAAAACGGGGCGAAAAGCCTTTGTTTATCCCCAGCATATCGTGGATTACCAATACCTGCCCATCGCAACTCTGACCGGCGCCTATTCCAATTGTTGGAATGATTAGGCTTTCACTCACCTGTTTGGCTAATAGAGCAGGGATTTTTTCAAGCACTATCCCAAAACAGCCCAGTTCCTGCAGCTTTAAGGCATCTTCCCTTAGCTTTTGTGCCTCAGTCTCCTGTTTCGCTCTTACCGTATAAGTACCGAATTTATAAATAGACTGAGGCGTTAAACCCAAATGCCCCATAACCGGGATCCCGGCAGTAAGGATGCGGCTTACCGATTCGGCTATTTCAACTCCGCCTTCAATTTTTACGCCATGCGCACCTGCTTCCTTCATAATGCGGATAGCTGAGTTTAGCGCTTCTTTTGAGTTACCCTGATATGAGCCAAAAGGCAGGTCGACAATAACCAGCGCCCTTTTTGCAGCCCTAACAACTGAAGATGCATGATAGATCATCTGATCTAATGTTATAGGCAGCGTAGTTTCATGGCCAGCCATTACGTTTGATGCTGAATCGCCAACCAGTATAATATCCATGCCGGCTTCATCAACAATGGCAGCCATTGAATAATCGTAGGCCGTAAGCATGGCAATTTTCTCGCCACGGTTTTTCATTTCCTGCAAAATATGCGTGGTAATTCTTTTAACCTCTTTATGTATAGACATGGTTATGGTTTAATGTGCAAAGGTATAAGAGATATTTCGGATTTCGGATGTTCGATTTCGGATTTTTTTGAACACAAGAGCT
>Ga0206988_1252_pt1 | contig 11897 bp, 10 predicted proteins | sample Alteio_BWMinCont_12_FD_153263 | JGI IMG/M metagenome (GOLD analysis project Ga0206988, IMG submission 153263) | Enriched cells from forest soil in Barre Woods Harvard Forest LTER site, Petersham, Massachusetts, United States -... | ecosystem: Environmental > Terrestrial > Soil > Temperate forest >... | reverse complement strand
AGGCCTCACCGGCAAGAAGACTCTGACGGAAGATAATATATCCGATGCAGTTCGCCAAGTGCGGCTAGCTTTGCTTGACGCAGATGTGAATTACACGGTGACAAGCGACTTTGTCAAGCGCGTGAAGGAGAAAACCCTTGGCGAGGCGGTTGTCAAGTCGGTAAATCCGGGCGACCAGTTCATCAAGCTCGTCCATGATGAGTTGATTGCGCTGATGGGAACGGAAGAAGCTCCGCTCGATTTGAACGGCAAGATTTCCGTAGTCATGCTTTGCGGACTACAGGGCTCCGGGAAAACGACGAGCTGCGGCAAGTTGGCTGCATTTATTGGGCGGACGGAAAAACATAAGCGTGTGCTCATGGCCGCTTGCGATTTGCAGAGACCCGCAGCAGTCGAGCAGCTAAAAAAGATTGGCGCTGATAACAAAATCGACGTCTTTTTTAGCGACGGAGAAAAGAATCCGGTGAAAGTCGCTAGAGCGGCGAAAGAAAAAGCTGCCCGAGAGGGATACGATGTATTGATCGTCGACACGGCAGGAAGGCTCCATCTCGATGAAGAATTGATGGAAGAGCTCGCAGAGATGAAAAAACATCTCGAACCGAGAGAGATCCTCTTCGTGGCCAATGCGGCGACAGGGCAGGACGCTGTGAAGACAGCGGCAGAGTTTGATAAGCGGGTGGAGATCACCGGTACGATTTTGACGATGCTCGATTCGAACGCGAGAGCAGGTGCGGCAATCTCGATTCGCGAAGTGACGAAAAAACCGCTAAAATTTGAAGGGATCGGCGAAAAGACCGGCGACTTCCAGGTATTTAATCCTCGCTCGATGGCTGATCGAATTCTCGGCATGGGCGATGTGATCAATCTCGTTAAAAAAGCGCAAGATGCGTTTGACGAAAAAGAGAGCGAAGAGCTCGAGAAAAAATTAAAGAAGGCCACCTTCTCTTACGAAGACTATCTCAAGCAGATGGGGCGAGTGAAGAAGATGGGTTCGATGAAGAGCCTTTTGAAGATGATGCCTGGGTTTGGAAATATGGGAGACCTCGATTTTTCCGACCAGGAATTTAAAAAGATGGAAGCGATCATCCTCTCGATGACGCCTGCTGAACGGCAGGAAAAAGTCGAACTGGAGCATAGCCGGCGGCGGCGCATTGCGAAAGGGAGCGGTGTTCATGTCGATGATGTGAACCGGATGATCAAAGGCTTTAAGAAGGTAAAGCAGCTATTTAAAGGAATGCCCGACTTGAGTTCGAAGGGAAAGAAATTCGGCTTGTCGGATCTAAAAGATATAAAGAAACAATTTGAGAAAAGGTAAGAGAACATGGCGTTAGTCATTCGCATGAGACAACAAGGGGCCAACAGCAGACAGAGATTCCGCGTTGTCATCACTGATATCCGGTCCCCTCGCGATGGTAAATACATCGAGAAATTGGGCTGGTACAATCCGTTTGGAGCTGAAGGGAAAAACTACCAACTCGATCTTCCCCGCATCCAATTTTGGATCGACCAGGGCGCGCAAGTTTCCGATCGAGTAAAATCACTCGTAAAGCGTCTTGCACCTGAAGTCGTTCAACAAATGACGGCGAAGAAAGTCGCGAAAACGGAGAAAGCCCGAGTGAAGAAAGCGACAAAGAAAAAAGAGACCAAAAAGGCAGTGAAGGCCTAGTGATTATCGACATCCTGTCGCTATTTCCTGACTATTTCAAAGGGCCATTCGACGTAAGTATGGTCAAAAGGGCAAGAGAGGCGGGACTGATCGATATCCGTCAGGTCGATATACGGGATTTCTCGCGCGATAAGCATCGGCGAGTCGATGACCGTCCCTACGGAGGGGGACCAGGAATGGTCCTTTGTCCGGAGCCAGTGACCCGAGCGATTCGCAGTGTGAAGACCGAGAAGTCCCATGTGGTCTACCTCTCTCCGCAAGGCGCTCTTTTGAACGCCAAGAAATGTGAAGAGCTCGCTAAAAAAGAGCATCTCATCTTCCTTTGTGGACATTACGAAGGGGTTGACGAGAGGGTGATCCAGCGAGAAGTGGATGAAGAGATCAGCATAGGCGATTACGTGCTGACATCGGGGTGTGCCCCGGCGATTGTCCTGCTCGATGCAGTGATCCGGTTCATTCCCGGAGTGATCGGGCATCCCGATGCGGTGCAAGAGGATTCCTTCCATAATCAAGGACTCTTCGACGGCCCCCATTACACGGGAGAGGTCGACTTCGAAGGAGCTCTTGTGCCGGAAGTCCTGCGTGAGGGAAATCACGCAAAGATACGCCAATATAGGCAAGAAGAAGCAATTAAAAAAACACGCAGGGTAAGACCTGAGCTAGTAGAACGATTCGAAAAGGAGAAGCAACGTGAGCCGCTCACCAATCATCGAGGAAGTTGAATCCTCATATTTAAAAAAAGAAGTCCCGGTCTTTAAAGTCGGCGACACAGTTAAAGTCCAAACTCGCATTATCGAAGGCGATAAAGAGCGTTTCCAAGCATTCGCAGGTACTGTCGTCGCGAAAAAAGGTTCTGGCCTATCGGAAACATTTACGATCTACCGACACGCTTATGGTTCAAACATGGACAGAGTGTTCCTCCTCCACAGTCCCCGCATTGCAGGCATTGAAGTCGTTCGCCCAGGAAAAGTTCGCCGCGCGAAACTCTACTACCTCCGTGGAAAATCGGGAAAAGGCGCTAAGATTAAAGAGCAATTCTACGCTGGAAAAGAAGCCGTTCAGAAGGTAGCTCCAGTCGAAGGATCGACAGAAGCGCCTCAAGGGTAAGTATTGGTTACGAGCCCGGCCGGAGTGTTATCAACTGCTGGCCGGGGGGCATTAAGGCGTTGTTGGGTACGCGTTCTGCTTCAGCTCGTCCCTATACCGTACAAATGCAACTATAAATGGTTTTGTGGCCTCTTTTATTTTTGTAGTAACTGAACCCCCCGTAATTTTATCCAAAATATAGAGACTCGCTCCTGTTGTTGCGGGGAGTCTATCCCATACATACTGCGTATATATCTCTATTAATTTTTCATATGGTTCTTCAGAAATACCGAAGCTACTCGCATTATTGAAGAGGTCATCATGAGCCTCGCTGGCTTCTTTTGAAAAATACATCTTATCCACATTATTCATATTAATCATATTAATCTCATCTCATTTTAATGTCTTATTTCATTATTATTATATCATTATATAAATTATTTTTAATCAGTAATTAAAAAATAATTTAGAATTTAATCCCCTTAATCCCCCTTGTCAACAATCCCCCCTCCCTTTACCCTTTCACCTTTAACAACATAGGTCCACTCCCATGGAAAAAGCTCGGCTTGAGGCACTGCTCGTGTATGAGCGGCGATTAATGGGACAAGGCTCAAAACGGGTCGCCGGGATTGACGAGGCGGGGAGAGGCCCCCTGGCTGGGCCCGTCGTGGCGGGCGCCTGTGTCCTGCCTGAGACATTCTTTATCCAAGGACTCAACGATAGCAAGCTCCTCTCCGAAGAAGAGCGGGAACGGATTTATGCAGAGATCCTCTCTTCCGGCTGCGATATTGGGATCGGGATCGCCGAAGTGGGCGAAATCGACCGTCTCAATATCTTGAAGGCGTCCTTTTTGGCCATGTATCGGGCCCTTTCTCAATTGAAGCAAAAGCCTTGCTCGATCTTGGTCGACGGCCATCTAGCGCCTTCGTTTGGGATTCCGACGATCCCGATCATTAAGGGAGATTCGAAGAGCGCATCGATCGCGGCAGCATCCATATTGGCCAAAGTCACCCGAGACAGGATGATGAAGGTCCTCGCGCTTCAGTACCCTCAATATGGATTTCAAACCCACAAAGGCTATGCGACGCCGGAGCATTTAGCGGCGCCGCAGCAATTCGGGCCGTGCGCGATTCACCGAAAGAGCTTTGAGCCAATAAAATCTTTCTTCGCGCCCCTCGATGAAAATCAAATGAGCCTTGACCTTTCTTAACACGATCGTTTAGCATTACCCCTAATCTCGACTTTGCAACTTTTTAGGCCACCCCGCCTTGTCCATTTGTCCCCGGGCGTTCTCCCTACGGTCGAACTGGGAGATTATTTAAAGCGGGAACAAATGTCCCGAGGCCGGCTGGCCTAAAAAGTTGCAAACTCGAGCTAACCCCGAGAGAAAATGAAAAGCATGACAGGGTTTGGGCGCTCAGAAGGCGAAGCCCCCTTTGGAAAAGTGATCGCTGAAATCCAGTCGGTCAACCGCAAATATTTAGAGATGTACGTTTCGCTGCCGAAGGAATTCGGCCGGTTCGAAAATGATATTCGTAAATTGGTCGGCGAGAAAGTGCAGCGGGGTCTTGTTTCGGTCCGGATCCACGTCTTACCAAACGCATCGGCCATGCAGGACCTCTTGCCCGACATCACCCTTTTGGAGGGGATGAAGAAAGGGTGGATGGAGATTGCAACTAAGCTCGGATATCCCAAAGAAACAGTCGATTTTCCGTTTATTGCGCAGCATGTGGCTGAAATGCCCCATACGAGGCTTGCCAAGGAAGAGGATTTTGATCCGATCCGCCACTGTTTGCAAGGGGCTCTCAAAGCCCTCGACGAGATGAAGCGCAAAGAAGGGGAGGCTCTCGGAAAAGATATCGGCAATCGACTGAAAACCATGGCTGCGGCGGTTTCTCTGATTGAAAAGACCTCGCCCGACGCTGTGGCGAAAATGAGGCAGAAATTGAAGGACCGGATGGAAGAGCTGTTTCAACCCGGCGCGGAGCTGGACGATCGGCTCCTTCGGGAAGTAGCGATGTTTGCCGAGAAGCTCGATATTTCCGAGGAATTGACCCGATTTCGTTCCCATGTGGCGCAGTATGAAGACCTCTTGAAGGCAAAAGAGGCCGCCTCTGGCCGAAAAATGGATTTTCTCGTGCAGGAGATGGGCCGCGAGATCAACACAATGGGGTCCAAATCAATGGATGCAGCCATTGCCCACCAGGTCGTGGAAGTAAAAAGCGAACTTGAAAAAGTGCGCGAGCAGATACAGAATATAGAATGAAGATCTTAGGCAGCTTTAAACGGGGTTTAGCATTTGTCGTCAGCGGTCCATCGGGCGCTGGGAAAACGACCTTGGTGGAAATGCTCTGCGATGAGTTCGATTGCGTGGAAAGGAGCCTCTCCTTTACGACTCGAGCTCCGAGGTCAACCGAAAAGCCTGGCATCGATTACAATTTTATCTCGGTGGCCGAGTTTGAAGAGAAGATCGGAAAAGGGGATTTTCTCGAGTATGCAAAAGTATTCGATCAATACTACGGAACCTCGAAAAGCTTCGTGGAGGCCCAAAAGAATTCAGGCAAGCACGTGATTCTCGTAATCGACACTCAGGGGGCTATCCAGTTGATGGGCTCCTATGATGCCTCGTTCATCTTTATCAGTCCGCCGAGCGTCAAAGAACTCCGAAAAAGGATGCACTCCCGTAAATCGGAAACGGAAGCGACCATCGAACAGCGCCTTTCCTGGGCCGAGAAAGAAATGGATCTCGTTTCTCGTTACAATTATCATATCATCAACGAAGATCTCCAGGCCGCCTACCAGGTCTTAAGATCGATCCTGATTGCCGAAGAACATAAAATTCATTGAGATGGCTCTTGAATTAAAACCTCCTATGACCGATTCTTTTGGTCAAAAGCGGAGTAACACATGAAGCTAGAATTTTTGACAACAGAACTTTTAAGAAAAAAGTTCAAAAACAATTTTGACCTCTGCAATTTCGGGATCAATGTCGCGCGAAGCGTCATTATGAGTGGCCAACAGGCGACTCTTGAGGAGCTACTGGCGATCATTGATGCGCGGGCATCCGAGTACAATAAAGAACGTAATCTTTAAGCAATGAAGAAGAAAATTCTCATCACGTCCGCACTCCCTTACGCGAACGGGCCGCTCCATTTTGGACATATTGCCGGAGCCTATTTGCCTGGTGATTGCTATGCTCGCTTCGAGCGGCTTATGGGCAATGACGTTCTCTACCTCTGCGGATCGGATGAGTATGGGGTCGCGATCACTTTGAGCGCCGACCTGGCGGGCCGGACTCCGAAACAGCACGTCGATCTCTTCCACGAGATCAACAAAACTTTTTTTGAAAAACTCGGTTTTTCCTTTGATCATTATAGCCGGACGACCTGGCCAGGCCATGTTCCGACCGTGCAGGCGTTTTACCGCGATTTGTTGGAAAAAGGACTTATCGAGGAGAAAACCGAAAACCATCTCTACTCGGAAAAAGAAAACCGATTTTTAGCTGATCGCTATGTTGTCGGCACGTGCCCTAAATGCGGTTACGAGGAAGCCAGAGGCGATGAGTGCCAGAAATGCGCTGCATCGTATGAGGCGACCGACTTAAAAAATCCCCGCTCAAAGCTGACAGGATCGCCCCTCGTTCTTCGGCCTAGCAATCATCTCTACTTGCGCTTCGACCACTTTAAAGAGGAGCTGGCTCTCTGGATCAAATCCAAACAGTGGAAAGAGAATGTCGTCAATTTTGCGATGCGCTATGTTGAAGAATTAAAGCCTCGTGCGATTACGCGCGATTCGGAATGGGGCGTTCCAGTTCCCGATATGCCGAATAAAGTGTTTTACGTTTGGTTCGATGCGCCGATTGGCTATGTTTCCGCTGCCAAAGAATGGGCTGAAAAGTCTGGCCATCCCGATCGATGGAAAGACTACTGGCTCGATGAAAACACAAAACTCGTCCATTTCATTGGCAAAGACAATATTCCGTTCCACGCGGTCTTTTTTCCTGCGATGTTGATGGGGCAAAACCTTCCTTACAAATTGCCTGATGAAATCCCCGCGAACGAGTTTTATCTGCTCGAAGGGCGGCAATTTTCCAAATCGGAAGGTTGGACGATCGACCTCGAAGATTTTTTTACAAGGTACACTCCCGATCAGATCCGTTATGCGATAGCGGCCAATGCGCCTGAAACTTCCGACTCAGAATTTAGCTGGAAAGATTTCCAAATGCGCTGCAATTCAGAGCTTCTCGGCAAGTTCGGGAACTTCGTCCACCGCGTTCTCGTATTCGCCAAGCAACAATGCCAGGGCAAAGTTCCTGAAGTAGGGACTCTTCACGAAGTTGACAAACAGTTTGTTCAGCAGATGAATGTGCTTGTTGAATCAGCGGCGTTTCATTTCGAGGGTTTTCGGCTTAGGAAAGCGAGTCAAACTCTCATGGAACTCTCTCACCTCGGCAACGCATACTTCGATGCGAGAAAGCCCTGGGCCCTTGCGAAAGACCCTAAAACTCGTGGGGACATGGATACGTGCATTGCCCTTTGCATCGAGTGCATCAAGAACCTCGCCCTTCTCGCTTCTCCGATCATCCCCAATAGCGCGCAGAAGATTTGGGAACTGATGGGTTATAAAACGGAACTTGCAAAAGGTTCTTGGAAAAAGATCCACGAAACAAGTGTGCCGGTCGGTCAACATCTTGCTGAGCCCACCCCCCTTTTCCGCAAAGTCGAAGACGCGGAAGTGGAAGAGCAAATCGGCAAACTAAAGACGATGTCCGCAAAACAGGAAAAAGCGATGGAAACGGTTTCTTACGAGGCATTGAAAGAAACGATTGGATTCGAGCAGTTCGACAAAATAGATCTTCGCATCGTGCAAGTTCTCGAAGCGGTCAAAGTGCCCAAATCGAAAAAGCTTCTCAAGCTCACCGTTGACCTCGGCTTCGAAAAAAGGACCATTGTCTCTGGTATTGCGCTCAAATACGAACCAGAGCAACTCGTCGGTAAAAAAGTCCTTCTCCTTGCGAACCTGGCCCCTGCCACCCTCATGGGCATTGAAAGCCAGGGGATGATCCTCGCTGCCGGCATCGGCTCCGATCTAGAGCTTCCGCTGATCCAGCAACTCCCTCCCGGAAGTACAGTCGCTTAAACTGGACTTTGTCCATTTATCGGCGCTGCGCGTCTCTGGATATTTGACGTGCAGTAGAGGGGATTTTATGCAGGTTGGTTTTAATATCCCACCTAAATAAAATTCACTCGCTGCGGGGCAAATAGCCCAGGCGCCCAGTGGCGAGAAATGGACAAAGTCCAGTTAGAGAGTATTGAATTCCAATTGGGCTGACACGTAAGGGATTGCCTTGGGTGCATTCTGCAATGCTTTGATGAGTCCTGTATAGCGATTTTGCACCTGGTTATTGTGGATCGCGATCGCGATCGCCTTTTTTGAGCCGACGATGTAGACCTGTCTTTTACCGCGTGTGACCGCCGTATAGAGAAGATTGCGGTGAAGTAGCTTGAAATGGGAGCTGTGGATCGGAATGACCACGCAGGGGCATTCGCTTCCTTGGAACTTGTGAATGGAGCAGGCATAAGCAGTCACAAGCTCCTCGAGCGACGAAAAATCGTACTCCACGATCCGGTCGTCGAAGGCAACGGTGAGGAGCTGTTCGGCAGCGTCGATCGTCTCGATCCGGCCGATGTCGCCGTTGTACACCTTTTTATCGTAGTTATTCTTGATCTGCATCACCTTGTCTTTCGGGCAGAATTTTCGGCCTGCACGGAGAAGAGGCCTTTCGCAAGGATTCAAGAGCGCCTGCAATACATCGTTCATCATTTCGACGCCGATCCCCCCTTTTTTCATGGGAGATAAGATCTGGATATCGTCCACGGGATCGAACTTCCATTTTTTGGGGATCTCATCCGATACGAGCTGCAGAATAATCTGTTGAATCGCCTCAGGCGTTTCCGCTTCGATGAAGTGAAAATCGCTTTTTTCATACGTATTGAGGTCGGGGAATTCCCCCTGATTGATCCGGTGCGCATTTGTGATGATTCGAGAGCCCTTTGCCTGGCGGAAAATCTCTGTGAGCCGCGTAACGCCAATCAGTTCCGAGGCGATCAAGTCACGCAATATGGTCCCTGGCCCGACGCTGGGAAGCTGATCGATATCGCCCACAATGAGAACTCTTGCCCGGTTCGGGATGGCCCGCAGCAAATGGAATAAGAGGGGAGTGTCGATCATGCTCGCCTCATCCACGATCAATAGGTCGCAGTCGAGCGGATTGTCTTTTCCTCGTTTAAATCCCCCCGACTCGAAATTCATCTCCAAGAGGGCATGGATCGTAAAAGCCATTCTTCGGGTAATTTGCGACAACCTCTTAGCCGCACGGCCTGTCGGCGCCGCCAGCAATATCTTATTGGTCAATTTCGAAGTGACGGCGATGATTGCATTTGTGATTGTACTTTTTCCCGTACCTGGGCCGCCAGTGATAATGTGGAACTTGTCGGTCAGGGCGGCGATGACGGCCATCTTCTGCTGATCGGCGAACTGGATCTTAAGTTGTTCTTCAACCCAATCGGCCGCTCTTTTAGCGTCGATCGACCGAATCGCCTGGGGGTTACCTACCAGCCTTTGAACGTCTTTGCCAATTCCCTGCTCATAACCCCAGAAGGCGCCGAGCCACACGCTCTTCTCCGCGGCCATGAGCGTCCTAGTCTCGACAAGCCGCTGCAGCTCCTGTTCGATCAGGGGCGATTCCACTTGCAGCAGAGCCTGAGCCATCGGCACCAGTTCAGCGACTGGAAAGCAGGTATGCCCTTCCGTGGTTAATTCCCAAAGCACGTGCTCGATCCCGGCAGAGATCCTGGGCGAGGAGTGGAGCGGGTAACCCAGTTTTAGGGCGATGCTATCGGACATTTTGAACCCAATGCCGTGGACCTGCTTTGCGATCTGGTAGGGATTTTCCTTCACCTTCTCGATGCTCTTTTCCCCGAATGCCTTATAAATCCGTTGAGCAAATGCGGGACTTACCCCGTGCGTCCGCAAAAAGAGCATGACGTCGCGGATCGACTGCTGTTCTTTCCAGGATTTCTTGATCGATTCGATCTTTTTTTCTCCGAGACCGCTGACCTCTCGGAGACGGTTGGGGGCCTTATCCAAAACATCGAGGGTCATATCGCCGAATTGATCGACGATTCTTTTGGCATATGCTGGGCCGATCCCCTTGATTAACCCCGACTCAAGATATTTTTGAATCCCCATCAGATCGGAGGGGCGTTCGACCGTGTATTCGGTCACATCGAATTGGCGGCCATAGGAGGGGTGGGTCTTCCACGTGCCTTGGCAGAGTACAGTCTCACCCGGCTGAATGGCTGGGAAGGTGCCTACGATGATCGTAAAATCTTTCTTTTTTGGTTCTTTCAGGCGGGCGACGGTAAAGCCATTTTCCGGCTGGACGTAGACGATCGAGTCGATAAAGCCGGCGATTTGTTCACTCATAACGATTGAGGGTAAGCCAGAGAGGGGCTTTTCGTCTATTCCTAATACCCCGCGCCGTTAGGTTTTGTGAATTTTGGCCGCAGATTTTGGGTTCCAGCAGCCGGGGTCCCCAAAGAACGCTTCGTTCTTTGGGGTGGAGGAGCGTTGCGGAGCCTCGAAGCCAACTTGGAAAGTTGGGAAAAGCGAGCAATGCGCTGGGGCCCAAAAGATGCGCACCAAAATTCACAAAAAGTGACGGCACGGGATATAAAATGCTTGCGCGGAATGGGTTCAATTGGCTATGATAGTCTTTCTTTTTGCAAGCTATCATGTTCCGGGTTAGCTCAGCGGTAGAGCAGTGGACTGTTAATCCATTTGTCGCAAGTTCGATCCTTGCACCCGGAGTTTTAGACCTCTCGTTAGGCTCTGTTCAAAAAGCCTGGTCTATACTGCGCGCGGCTAGGTTCTTAAATTTTTGGCGGAGAGATTTTGCGTCTCAGTAGCGTTGCGGAGACACGAAGCAAACTTAGAAAGTTTGTGAGTGCGAGCAACGCGCTGAGGCGCAAAAGATCCCGATGAAAAATTTTAAAGACCTAGCCGCGCGCAGTATAGTATTGAGAGAGGGGCAAAGTCGTTAACATCAACATATTCTGCGTAGCCCAGTAGTTTTTCTCGGACAATCTTGCAGAAAATTTCTAGCTGTTGTAAGGATTGGTAAACAATCCTTTGGATGAATTCTGTATAGTTATGGCTGATATTTTACAACAAACATACACTCCTAAGTTATCTCCCATTGCTGCTGAAATAGAAACCGTTCGTTTACAAGATTATGTCTTAAAAAATAAAATTTTAGAACGAGACTATAAATTCTATTTTCTTTTTATTGCTGGAATTTATAGTGCATACCTAACAACCATATATTTTGTTTCTAATAGCTCAAATTGCTTTGTTATTATTTTGCTCTCTATTTTTTTTGGTATAATCGCTACACAGATCGGTGGTCTAATGCATGATGCAGCTCATCTAGCGATGTTTAAGTCGCAAAAAATGAATCATTTGTTCGCATGTCTTTTTGGTATAACAATAGGGTATAACTATCGACATTGGATTGAGAAACATACGCAGCACCACGATCACCCTAACCGCATAGGTTCAGATTCAGATTTAGAAGTGCCATTTTCTTTCACAATCGAACATTACCTATCCCAAGCAGGCTACATGAAATGGCTCCGTCAATATCAAGCTTGGGCTTACTTGCCTATGTGCGGTTTCCTCATGTTTGTTATGCAATTCGATCAGCATATTGTTCCGTTATATAAACGAAAATTTCACTCCATTGATTTGTTGATCTTTTGCTCAAGTATGTTCTTTTGGTATATAATGCCTTTTATTCTATTTGGAATTGCAAAATCGATGGTTTTTATTCCTGTTGCTTCATTTATAGCAGGTATTTACGCAGCCAATATCTTTGCCACAAACCACAAAGGAATGCCTCAACTTTCTAAAGACACTGAAATGTCCAATCTAGAGCAACAAATCACTACGAGTCGCAATGTACGTCCCGGACTATTAACAGACTTTATTTATTTATGTTTAAATTACCAAATCGAACACCACTTATATCGCCAATGCCCGCGAAATAAATTAAAATTATTAGTTCCTTACATTAGAGATTTTT
>Ga0206988_1193_pt2 | contig 11916 bp, 12 predicted proteins | sample Alteio_BWMinCont_12_FD_153263 | JGI IMG/M metagenome (GOLD analysis project Ga0206988, IMG submission 153263) | Enriched cells from forest soil in Barre Woods Harvard Forest LTER site, Petersham, Massachusetts, United States -... | ecosystem: Environmental > Terrestrial > Soil > Temperate forest >... | reverse complement strand
GCAGGTATTTATGCGCATTGGATAGCTGAAAAAGAAGCGGGAAGAAAATTATTGGTGCCGATGGTTGATGAAGCAACCAAGGCATTAGAAGTTGCGTTAAAAGAAATTATTTACCGTCGGGATGAGGAATAATCTTTATGCCCTTACGCGGACTGGAAGAACAACATGAGTTAGCGCCACAGCTATTGCTGCGTGATACGCGCACGTTTGGCATGAAGGTCGTTGATTTTTTCAAAGACCCTGTTAACAGCGCTATACTAATGGCTGCGTTTGCCACTTCTGTATTTGTCTTTCCAGGGATAAGCGATTTTATCCTGCTAATCGGTCTTTGCACCTTTCTTTATGCGTTTACAAGACGCGCTACGCTTCCTTTCCGCATGCCACAGCGTTCGCATAAATTAGATTTCAACGATCCATTGCCAGGTTCCACCAAACCACGCAAAGCGCGCGGTATTAGCTTCTTTGGAAACCGCAAATCCAATAATGATGAATTGTGGTTTAACAATGAGGACATGCGTACGCACGTTTTAATTTTCGGCTCAACCGGTAGTGGTAAAACAGAAGCCTTAGTATCACTCGCCTTTAACGCGTTAACACAAGCCAGTGGTTTTCTTTACGTGGATGGAAAAGGCGATACTTCTTTATTCGCAAAAGTATTTGCCATGTGTAGATTAATGGGGCGTGAAGATGATTTGCTGTTAATAAACTTCATGACAGGTGCGCGCGATATTGTGGGCGCACAAGAAAAACGCTTATCAAATACGATGAATCCGTTTTCTAATGGCTCATCCAGCATGTTAACCGAATTAGTGGTGAGCTTGATGGATTCTGGCACACAATCTGCAGACGGCGACATGTGGAAAGGCCGCGCCATCGTATTCGTGGGCGCGTTAATGAAAGTATTGGTGTACATGCGGGATCAAGGCAAAGTTTTACTGGATGCAAACTCGGTTCGTAATTATTTCGAGTTGCCACGTCTTGAAGCCATTGCAATGGATAAAATGTTTCCGCGCGATAATCAAGAGCCCGTCTCGTTGGTGGATGCGCCCGATGTCGTGTTGGAACCCATTTCAAACTACCTGATCAACTTGCCAGGTTACGACCGTTCTAAAAAAGGCAAACAAAGTTCTCAAGTGTTAGAACAGCATGGATTTATCACCATGCAATTAACTCGCGTGTTTGGATCGCTTGCGGATACCTATGGCCATATTATTCGTACGAACTTGGCAGAAGTGGATTTAAAAGATGTGGTTTTAAACCGCCGCATATTAGTGGTATTGCTTCCTGCTTTAGAAAAATCACCCGATGAATTATCTGGATTAGGCAAAGTCATTATCGCATCGCTCAAGGCGATGATGGCCTCAGGATTAGGTGACAGCGTAGAAGGGACGTATCGTGAAGTGATCACACGAAAGCCAACCAACTCACCCACACCGTATATGTGCGTGTTAGACGAATATGGCTATTACGCGGTGAAAGGCTTTGCTGTCGTGCCAGCACAAGCGCGTTCACTAGGGTTTTCTGTTATTTTTGCCGGCCAAGATTTACCCGCTTTCCAAAAAGCATCAAAAGAAGAAGCAGCGTCTATCGGCGCTAACACAAACATTAAAATTTGTATGAAACTCGAAGACCCGCTAGAAACCTGGGAATTTTTCCATAAAACAGCAGGTGAATCTTATGTAACCAAAGTGGACTCTTTCCAAACCACGGCGGGTAGCTTATTAAATAACTACCTAGACAGCCGCAGCGCGTCTTCTGAAAAACGTCAGCGTATTGATTTACTAGATTTAAAAGAGCAGCGCGAAGGGGAAGCGCACATTTTTTTCAAATCCAAAATTATTCGCGCAAACATGTTTTTCGTTAATCCGCCGCCTGTTGCTAAGTTGCGTCTCAATCAATTTTTAAAAGTAGAGCCGCCTATCACCCGCACACTTATCGATTTAGAAAATCGCTTAGCACACTTTCACGAAGCCATTACTAAAGACGAGCCCTTAACGGTACAGCAAGAAGAAGGTGAAGAAATTCAAATCGTAGCCGATTCCATTGCCTCAATGCAGGATGCCAACCCAATTGAGCGCTCATTATCCGCTTTAATGGCTTTCCATAACCGGCATGAAGCGAGTGAAGGGGTGGGTGAAGGGATAGAAAAGGGCGCAGAGGAAACAGCCATTGAACAGGACGGCGAGCAACCGATAGAGCAGCAACCTGTAGCAGAGGAAAATGATCGATTAAATATTTTCACAAAAGTGTCATTGGGCGAGCCTGTCAAAGCGATGGTGGGCGGCGCTTCCTTTAATGCATTTAGTGCGCCGCTGATTAGTAGCGGCATGGCAAAAGATAAAATCGAATTATTAGAACGTTTACTAGGCCGTTCCGCCTCACAAGCAAACATGATGACCAAAGAAATTATTAAAGACATGGCGATCGCAACAGACTATCCGCCACCCGTAGAGGGGCTGCTTTTGCCTAGCGAGGAAGTAGTAGCTATTGCAAATGAGTTATGTGATTATGTGAAATCACTCAAAACAAAAGCTCAGGATGTGTAAGACGTGTCAGTGAAAAAACACGCTCTCATTATTTCAACGCTCATTCTGTTTGGGCCTCTTTTTTTAGGATGTGCCTCCTCCGATGTTTCGCGACAAGCCGCTTCTAATATGGATATGGGCGTGCAAAACGTTAACAATATGGCGAATAATGCTTCTGATAGTAGCATTACCGAAACCTATCAAAACTCTAGCCAAGCAACAAAAGGTGCAGTGATTGGAGGTGCGGCGGGTGCTCTTCTCGGCGCTGCGTCGACCAGTGTGGGTGTGTTGCCAGGATTGGCGGGAGGAATTATTTTAGGCGCGAGCTATGGCGCTTATTTTGATTCGACGACCACTCTGCAAGATAGACTCATAAACCGAGGCGTCAATATTATTGTGCTCGGGGATCAAGTGCTCATTGTTATTCCTTCTTCACGGCTTTTCCAAGCTATGTCATCGGAAGTCAAAACCCAGGCTTATTCCACATTGAATTTAGTTTCGGAATATATCAATGGCGTCACCAAAGTGACGGTAAAAGTAGCGGCTTATACCAATGATACCGGTTCTAAACGTGTAGATCTTGCCTTATCTCAAGAACAGGCTGAGCGCGTAGCCAAAGCCTTGATGATGAACGGCGTGAATGCACGCGTTCTTTATGCAGTGGGTTACGGCGGTACGCATTTAGTAGAAAAAAACTCCCTTGATTGGGATGATAGCGATAATTACCGAATCGAAATTACAATGGAAAAAATAGATGCTTAAAAGGAGGGTGGATGCTAGGACGAAAACATGAAATTGCCCAACTGCAAAGCGATTTTTATAGGAACCAATTCCGCAAAACCCTACGGTGGTTGATGGTGGCGTTACTTATCATGTTTGCACTTATTGGCATTATTTTTTATTTTATTTTGGCCTCACCTCCTCAATCTTATTATGGTAATACAACGGATGGAAAAATTTTACCGATGCCGGGAGTGAAGAGTGGTTGATAGCGTACAAAAACAATTTGAAAAATATGCGCCGCGCGAAAACAGCTTTTATCGCGATCACTACCACCATGTACTCTTGGGACTATTAGTCGTCATCTTTTTGCTCCTTATCACGCTTGGCGTTGTGCTTTATCAAACCATGCACCGTCCATTGCCTGAGTATCGCGCAGAGCAAGCCGATGGTCAGAAAATGCTGCTTACACCCTATCAAGAGCCGAACTTGCTGCCTGATACTATTCTAAGATGGGCCAGTAAGGCAGCAGTAGTGGCTTATACCTTTGATTTCGCTAATTACCAAAACCAAATTAATGCCGCGCGTCCTTACTTTACAGAAGCGGGATGGAAAGATTATTTGCAGTCCGTAAGCGGTCTTATCGATACCATTGTGCAAAACAAGGTGATTATAAACGGCGTGGTTACCGGCACACCAGTGATCTCAAATCAAGGGCCGCTTCCTGGTAGAGGCTATGTATGGCGCATCCAGATTCCTTTTTTGGTAACGTATCAAGTAGGTGGGCCACCCGTTAAGCGGAATTATTATGTAGTGATTACCATTGTGCGCGTGCCTACAAACGTGAATCCTCAAGGGATTGGTATCGATCAATTTGTAATGGTATAAGCCATGAATTCTAACGATGCATTAGTATTAATTTTTTCCAGGAATGCTTTTTATAAGCGTCTCCATTATTTGGCGTTAGCAGCGTTAGGGATGATGGTCCTCACCATCGGCATTTTAATTTGGGTGCTTATTTATGTGGCGAAAATGCAGCCTTTACCCCTTTATTTTGCGACAGACAATGTAGGTCGTTTGGTACATATCTCACCGGTAGGACGACCAAACATGACAAACGAAGAGATAACGCAATGGGTCGCTGATGCAGTGCAAGCAGCTTATTCCTACGATTATTTGAATTACCGCGCGCAATTACAAAATGCGCAAAAATACTTTACCGGTTACGGATGGTCTAAATATCTAAAAGCCTTAGAAGCATCGAATAACTTGGATGGTGTGAAGGAAAGAAGGTGGATTGGTCTCGCCAAAGTGGTTGAGTCGCCAAAGATACTTGAACAGGGTGTCTTGAGTACAGGCGAGTATGCCTGGAAATTTCAAGTGTACATCTTAGCCACTTATCTACGTCCACCAGCTTATGATCAAGCCACTATGCGTGTGGACCCATTAATATTAACGGTGCTGGTTGAAAGACAACCTGTTTTGCAAAGTTTTAAAGGCTTAGGGATAGCGCAAATCGTAGCAGAGTTTGCGTCTAAACCAATAGAACAGCCAGAACAAGCGCCTGTGTCACAATAAACTGATCAATAGAGTGAGGAAGCATGGAAGAAACAGAATTACACCAGATCAGACTGCAAGATGATTTTTATAGAGATAGCTTTAATAAAGTCGTGTTGATTATTATAAGCGTTGTTGTCGGCATAATTTTTTTGGTAACCATGGCGTTATATATCTACCTCCATAAACCCGCCCCAAAATATTTCCAGGTGGGCGAGGAATGGCGAATACTGACCCCTGTACCAGTGGACAAACCATACCTAGAGAACTCTGAATTATTACAATGGGTTAGTAATGCAGCCGCTAAAATATTTACCTATGATTTTAATCGATACAATGCACAGCTAAACCTTGCCAAGCCTTACTTTACTGACGATGGCTGGCAAAATTTTTTGAATCAATTGAATATCTATGCGAACTATAATAAGGTTCAATCAGATAAGATGTTTGTTTATGGCGTTCCTTCTGGAGCGCCCATTATATTAAATGACTCGTCATCAGGTAGTTTGTCATCTGGTAGATATGCGTGGTTGGTGCAAATACCAGTCGATATCAATTATGCTTATGCTGGTAACACACAAACATCACCACAAACGTTGACACTGCAGTTGTTGGTAGTAAGGGTTCCAACGTTAAACAATTTGGATGGAGTGGCCATCGACAATGTGGAGGTAGAGAAGAATACCGAAAGCAAATAGGATAGAAAGCAGCGGATACCGCTAACCTTAAACGGATAATGCAAATGGCCAATAAAGTAACATCTTCATTCCTGAACATGGCGGCAGCGATGTTGGCTGCCGTTTTTGTTGCGCCTTGTGCTTTTGCCGATGCAGCATTACCTCCTGAATTAATAAATTTACCTCAAACAAGTTCCACAGAGACAGCACCAACGGCTACCCCTAATGCAGCTAGCCAAACGGTTACGACGACAACAAAGACAACGACCGAGCAGCCATCTTCCACCGATCCTTTTCAACAATGGTTGCAAAGTAATGGGGGAGCACAACCTTCTTCCTCAGTCATGCCAGTACCTCCCGCGCCTCTTTTAAAATCGCCTCTTAGCTATGAGCAAAGCAAACAAACCATGTTGGACACCGTGCCAGAATCGCCACCACCGTCTGACGATGCAGTCACTGCTTTTGATGCCATGATGCAACAGAACATGCCTTTATCACCGCAACAAGTGGTGAAACTGCGACAACAAATTGATACTGCCCAACGTGCGGCTTCTATTACGCCAGTTATTCCGCCAAAGCCAGTATCAACTACCATTATGGTTAATTTGGCGCCTGGTACCACACCCCCAGCTATTCGGTTGGCGCAAGGGTATGTGACCTCATTGGTTTTTGTGGATTCAACAGGATCACCCTGGCCTATTTCACAATTTGATATTGGTAATCCCAAAACAGTAACCCTGCAATGGGATGGAAAGAGCAATATTATCTTGATTCAGGCTATCTCCCCTTACAGCAGCGGCGATATGGTGGTGCGTTTGGTTGGATTACCAACACCCATCACATTAGAAATAGTATCGGGTCAGCGCGTTGTAGATTATCGCGTCGATCTTCATGTGTCTGGGATCGGCCCAAATACCAAAGAATTACCAATCGGATCGTCATTGCCAAACAATACAAACCAATTATTGTTGGGCGTGCTGGATGGTGTGGCGCCTGCAGGTAGCAAGTTATTGACGGTGCATGGTGCGGATGCACAAGCTTGGATAGTCGGACAGACCATTTATCTGCGCACACGATTGACGTTATTGTCGCCTGGCTGGATAGGTAAAATGGTGAGCCCGGATGGCATGCAAGCGTATGAGTTACCACGGACCTCATCAGTGTTGGTGTCACGCTATGGGGAACCAGTTGAACTAAAGGTCGAGGGATTCTGATGGCCCAAGGTGATCAGAAATTTTCTTTTGCTAAAATGAACTTTTTTAACCGCTTGGATGCGCGTGCACGTGTATTCTTTTTATTGGGCGGCATTATCGGTATTATTTTTCTTGTTTATATGGGAACAAAATTATTGTCAGGCCCAAGTAGTGCCACGGGTAGTTCCCATGTTGCAAATGCACCCGCAGGCTTAAAATTAGTACCAGGTGGTGAACAATCAGCTGCTTACAATAAAGTGGTAGAAGAGGCAAATCTACAACGAGCTAAAACAGCACAACTAACAGGCGCCACAGCGGTTCCAACCTTGCAGGGTTCTGGGCAGCCGTTTATCCAGGGTAATCAATGTATCATTTGTAGCGAACAATCAACGCAAGTGAGTGATCAGCTTGATGCATGGGTGAAGCAGGGAAAGGTCACACCCGATGTTGTTAAATATTTAGAAGATCTCGCCAATCAAAATGTTCCTGAAATAGCTTATGCTGCAGAGTTAAATAATTTAGTCAAGCAAGTTAAATTAACGCCTGAGCAAGCCCGCTTATTGCTTGAGCAATATCAAAAACAACATGCGAATGCATTATTAAAAGAAAGCGCAAAATCAATGGATGATCTAATAAAATCGGGCGCGTTACCCATTGAAACAGCGAACCAACTATTACAAGCGCAAAAAAATAAAGTATCGCCTAGCGAATATTCAGGTATGCTGCAACAACTTGCACGTGACGGAAAATTTTCTCCACAAGTAGCGCAACAATTACTGACTCAGTATACCCAACAACATGCAAAAGAAGTGACGGCAGACAGTATCGCATTTCTGCATCAAATGGCGCGCGGGGGTGAAATTACAACAGATATAGAAAAAGAGCTCGTCGATTTAGAAAACCGTATGGTGCCGCTTGATGTGTTTTCATCTACCTTACAAAATTATTTAGCTAAAGGGAAAATAGCGCCTATTGTGGCTAAAAAAATTGAAGATGAATTTAAAGCGCAAAAAGCAGCGATCGGGCCCATGACCACGATTCACGATATGGTGACAGCATCAGAAGCGGCCGCCTATAAAGAAATTAGCGAGTTATTACAAGCTGGGAAAATATCACAAGAAGTGGCGACCATATTAAAAAGCATGATCCAAAAAAGAGTATCAATGGATGAGTTCGCCAAAACGGTGAATACACTCGTTGAGCAAAACAAACTAACGCATGAAATTGCCGTACTCAAAGTGGCTGATTACCGAGATCTGCTTGGGAAATTAGAAGTAGAACAAAGTTTGGGTGGTTTACAAGCAAACAATGCCACGGCAGCACAATATGCGGAACAATTAAAACGCTTGGTCCAAGAAGGCGTAATCATGCCGGAGCAAGCAGCTTCATTGATGCAAGAATATCAAGCGGCTGTTTCAAAAGCACCTGTCGCGACCGCTGCAAATGTGCAAGCAGAAACTGCGCAATTTGCCGCATTACAACAGCGTATTCAACAAGGTGGAGGGGCTGCGGCACAACCTGTTGCAACAGCCTCCCAATTTACAGCGGCACAAACGCAAGTGACACAGCAGAGTTTGCAAGCGCAGCAAGAACATATACAAGCGTTGATGGGCGGCATGAATGATCAAGCGCAATCGCTCATTTCTTCTTGGCAACCCATTCCGATGGAACATAAAGCAGGCACACCCGAAAAACCAGCGTCCTCTGGCGCTGCTGCTGGTGGCGCGCAAAGCACTACCTCCGCATCGTCAACTTCCACTACAACGATTGCAAACGCACGGCCAGTATTAAAGGCTGGCACCATTGTATTTGCTGTGCTTGATACAGAAGCAAACAGTGATTATCCAGACAGTCCGATTATGGCCACCGTCGTTGATGGAAAATATAAAGGGGCCAAACTGATGGGTAAATTAGTCACAACCAAGGGTGTGTCTGGTCAGATGGATAGAATTACACTCAACTTTACGATCATGAACACAGATGAATGGGAGCGCTCAAAAACAGTATCCGCCTATGGTGTAGACCCCGATACTGCACGCACAGTCTTGGCTTCCAGTGTAAATTATCATTATATACAACGATTTGGAGCAATTATGGCGACCTCCTTCTTGCAGGGGTATGCAACCTCCATTACGAATGCGGGTTCCGCCACTACGGGTATTTTTGGAACCAGTACGACACATCCTTCCTTAAGCCCAAGCAACAAAATTGCAGTGGGTCTTGGTCAGGTGGGTACGGCACTAGGAAGCGTCACTCAGAACTACGTCAACATACCGCCTACAGTAAAAGTGGATTCCGGTGTCGGACTAGGTATATTATTTATGTCTGATGTAACATAATGATTTTATACAGCGGTTTTCGCTGTATGGGCTTTACATGTGCGCTGCATATAATCAAGCGCTGCACTATACTTAATAAAGTATAGTAATGAATGACACAGGGATTGTTGAAAGAGGCTAATAAAGATGCTGAACGATCACGATGATAAGCATGATGATCATGAGGGAAGTGAGTATCACTTTTCTGATGAAGATATTAGCTATGAAACAGAATCGGAGCAGCCGAAAGCTTCCCATACCGGCAGCTCGCAAGAAAATTTAGGTAATCGCTTAGCTAAGTCAAAACGCATGATAATCAGTGTAGGCGTGTTTTTTGTCTTAGTGTTTGTTGTTTATAAAATGGTAGCACCTAGCTCATCTGTTGCACCTGCTGATATTAATGCACCAATGGCAGCAGCGGCACCAGCAAAACCAAACACACCCGCAATGCCACAAATGCCTCAACCAACACCGCAAACAGAAACGGCTGTTGTGCAAGCACCTGCGCCACAAATGGCACCCGCGCCAGTACAAACAGCGCAAGCCGTGTCACCGCCACCATCCGCGCAAGCACAAATGCCACAAAATCAGTTTCCATCCCAACCCGTGGCAATGGCAGCGCCGCAACAAGCACCTCAACCGATGATGGCGCCCATGCAGCCCAATCGGCAGTCGAATGGCCAACCCAATCAAGTTTCGAATCAAGCAATGGCACCGGCACCCACTCAAGCAATGATGATGGCACCGACACAACCGCCTCAGCAACAGCTTCAACAGCCAAATACTCAAGCGATGGTGAGCATGCCCCCCGTGATGGCTGTACAACCGCCAGGAAGCAACGCAGCACCACCAACGATCATGCCTGGCAATATCAATCAACCCATGTCCTCAACGCCTACGGTGACCATCGTGCAAGCGCCTGAGGTAGAATCGAAAATTGCTAGCATGGAAGCGACGAACGAAAAACTGATGAACCAATTGCAAACAGACTATGCGCAAAAACTAAATGACTATTCGGTCCAAAACAAAGCACTGCAAGACCAAGTACAAACTTTAAATTCACGCATTGCTGGCATGGAAACGCAGCTTAATCATTTGTTACAGGCACTGACGCGTCAAGGTCAGCCCTCTTCAAACAATAACCCAATGCCAGGCAGACACTTCCCACCCACAGGCCCTGAAACTAAAATCGCATTTAGCGTTCAAGCGATTATCCCTGGCCGTGCTTGGTTGCGATCAGAAAATGGCGAAGCAGTGACGGTTGCAGAAGGTGACATCATCAAAGATTTAGGCCGGGTCACTAAAATTGATCCTTATGATGGTGTGGTAGAAGTTAATACCGGCACAAAAGTCGTTTCTTTATCGTACGGCAATGGCGGAGAATCGTAATCGAGGTGACCACCATGTTACTAATACATTTACAGCGTGGTGCCTTAAAAATAGGGCAATTTTTTTATTATTTGTTGCTTAGTTTTGTCGTGGCGGGTGTTCTTTCATTTTCTTTCCCTGCTTATGCAGATTATTCTGTAGCCGGTGGTCCTGGAGTTTCTAATACTCAGAATCAGACTTCGGTGCCACCAGCAGAGACATCACTCATTGTATCGCCTACTGGAACCGCTCTATCTGCTGCGGACATGATTACCCATATTGCTTCGCAAATTCCTAATTTAATGCGTTTGGTTACCGCTCTTGCTTATGTGCTGGGAATGGGTTTTATTTTTCATGGGGTGTTAGCTCTGAAACATTACGGCGAACAGCGCACCATGATGTCTGGCCAGCCGCATTTAAAAGGCCCGCTGATTTATATTACGGTCGGCACATTGCTTCTTTATTTGCCCACTTCCGTGCAAGTGGGCGTCAGCACTTTTTGGACTGAACCTAACCCTTACGGTTATTTGCAGCAACAAGACCAATGGTCACAATTTTTAAATAATTGCTATATGGTCGTGCAATTATTTGGCATTATCGCTTTTATTCGCGGCTTGGTTATCTTGACGCATTTAGGAGGTCATGGCGGTCAGCCGGGAACATTGGCCAAAGGGATGACGCATATAATTGGTGGTATTCTCTGCATCAACATTTATCAATTTGTACAAGTGATTATGATAACATTGGGAATACAATCGGTGTTTAGCGGTTCATGAGCGAGTAGTTTTAACTTTTAAGGAGGCAACAATGAAAAAAACGATTTTATGGGCGCTAGCATTCGCGAGCTTTGCAGTGGGAACAGCAGCATTGGCCGCGGCTTCAACTTCAGGCATAGGCGGAACAGCAGCAACGGTCACCGCAAACTTAGCGAATATTGCAAAATTAATTACAGCCGCATCGTATGTGGCAGGTATGGCTTTTGCGGTTGGCGCGATCGTGAAATTTAAAGCTCATAAAGATAACCCAGCCCAAGTTCCTCTTGGCGGCCCTATCGTGATGTTGTTTGTTGGTGCGGCACTGATCTTTATTCCTTCCGTATACAAAGTGTCTGGTTCAACATTGTTTGGTTCAGGTGGTACGGTAGGTGGTGTTTCCGGCGTCACATCGTTTGGCATGAAATCGCAGTAAGCGGTACGCTGTTTAAAGGAATGCTATGCATGCACTTCAACTGGCAGTGAATTTAACAGGCTGGCGGATTTTTACTAGACGTAAAGAAGACAAAGCCTTCCTGCCAGTAGAAAAGCGTGTTCTTGAACGCGATGTCTACACTTGCCAATTCTGTGCTTTTCAAGCCCAAGAATACCAAGAAGTTATCAACCTAGATGGTAATTATTTAAATAATAAATCAAGCAACATGATGACCGCATGTTGTTTTTGCTCCCAGTGTTTATTTATACAAGCAGTTGGCTTAGATGAGATGAGTGGTGGTCAACTGATTTACTTGCCAGTGGTGGATACATCAAACCTGAAATCTCACTGGAGCTAGGACGCACTTCGC
>Ga0206988_1249_pt1 | contig 12086 bp, 11 predicted proteins | sample Alteio_BWMinCont_12_FD_153263 | JGI IMG/M metagenome (GOLD analysis project Ga0206988, IMG submission 153263) | Enriched cells from forest soil in Barre Woods Harvard Forest LTER site, Petersham, Massachusetts, United States -... | ecosystem: Environmental > Terrestrial > Soil > Temperate forest >... | reverse complement strand
CGTATAGGTCGGCCGGTTTTGGCGCTTTTCGGCGCGCTGCAGCACTCGTTCGAACGCCTTCAGTAGTTTATACAGGCTGACGGTTTGGATTTCCGTGCCCTCTCCGGCTTCCTCGCCGATCTGTGATAGCTCCTTTTGCTGGTTTCCCCGCCTGAACAGGACGATGCGCTCGGCTTCCAATTCGGCCAGGCGCACGCAAGCTTCTTTATAGCGCTTGTATTCAAGCAATTTGTCGATCAATTCCTGCCGGGGATCCAACTCGTTGCCCTGAGCGTCCAGTTCCTTGCGGGGCAGCAGCATCCGGGCCTTGATGCGCATGAGGGTGGAAACGAAAAGTATGAATTCGCTCGATAGCTCGATATTAAGCTTGCCTTCCTGATGGATATAATTCAAGAAATCCCGAATGATCTGATTGATCGGGATGTTATAAATATCCAATTCGTCTCTTTCGATGAAGAATAGCAGCAGATCGAACGGACCTTCAAACTGTGGTAATCGGATCTGGTATGATTCTACGTTCATAGACTACAAAAATGCGACGTTGCGTTCGGCTAGAATTTCAGGGAGAACCCGATGCCCATCACTTCCTGGACCTGGAGCGCCGGACCGCCAGCCGTGCCGTCGCTTCGTACGGTCTTGATATCATTATCATAGATCAGGTTCACGCTTAGGGTTATGGCAATTATCTTAGTAACTTTTACCGCCAGCAGGTTCATGCAGTTCAAACTGATGTTCTGCGGATTGTGCAAATAATTTTCAAAAAGATCGAGTCGGCCCGTATACACGGCGCTGGCGCTGATTTTTTGAATCAGGCTGATTGAGGCGAATGCGCCGAATTCCAGGCGGGACTTTTGTCCGGAATCCACCCCGAAGGCCCCGACCGAAGCCAGCGAATCGTTGTTTACGATCACCCAGCGCACCGTGGCCGGCGAAACGAATATAGAGAAATTCTGCTGGGGCTGGTACATCACCCCTGGAGCGAGCAGTACATAGGCGGGTGCCATAAAATCGGAAGTCAGCAAAGGGCTTTTGCCGGTGGGATAGGCGTACCCCGGAGCAAATTGCGTCCGAAAATTAAGCAGGGCTCCCACATACCAGGATTTGGCAAACGCGTACCCGTATTTGGATAAAAAGTCGATCCGGTCGTCGGATTTGCGGTTGCCCAGGCTCGTCGTGTTCACGAACCCGTAAGCGAGATCCAGGGTATTGTCCCAGGAGTTTTTTCCCTTCTTGTAAAAGGCATAGGCGTTCAGGAAAGAAGCCAGAGATATCGAGCTATTGTCTCCCCCCGCGGACCAGTTGCTCAGGGCAGCTTGATTGAAATTAATATTGAAAACCCCGCCGAGTTTCCAAACCTTGGGGATCGTGTCATTGGGATTCTTGGTGACTTGCCGGCTCGCTTCGGCTTTCAGCTCCTCCACGGTCTTGTCCTGCGCCGACGCCAATGCGGAAGTCAGCATAGCCGCAAATAGGAAATACCCTTTCATAAAAGTCTTTCTTTTTGGGTTTATAATGAATTAGCCCAGCCTGGCCGCGGTCCCGTATTATTTCTTGAGGGAGTCGCGGATTTCCGTGAGGAGCTTTTCTGTTGTCGTGGGCGCAGTCGGGGGAGGAGGTGTATTGTGCTTTGCGCGGTTCACCAGCCGCACCATCCAAAATATGATGAAGGCAAGAACCACGAAATTCAGCACAATCGTAACAAAGTTCCCCCAGGCGAACACGGGGCCAATCTTCTTGGCGTCTAGCATGGCCAGGGCGGGGTTTGCGTCCACTGCCTGCCGGACTTTCTCCGAAAGGGGAATATATAGGTTGGTAAAATCGGCTTTGAAGAATATACCCACCAAAGGCATGATCAGGTCATTGACCACGGAGTCTACAATCTTGCCAAAGGCCCCTCCAATGATCACCGCAACGGCCAGGTCAATAACGTTGCCGCGAATGGCAAAGTCCCTGAAATCTTTCAAAATACTCATAACGTTGAGTTTTAGCGGTTATGGAAACGAACCGTGAGAAATGCCGGTAAAAATGATGAAATATTCAGTTTACTCAAAAATTTGTTTAACGACCGCAGGGGGGCAAGGAAAATCTACTACAGCAAAACAGGATAACTCGTAGGATGAAGTTCTTACACCGCCATGATTTCCTTTTCCTTCGTCGACAGATGCTTGTCGATCAGCACGATGAACTTGTCCGTCATGTCCTGAATCTTTTTTTCTGCATCTTTGATCAGGTCTTCGCTCAGGCCTTCCTTTTGCAGCCTCTTGCTGTGTTCAATGGCGTCCCGCCGGATGTTTCGGACAGCCACCTTGGCGTGCTCCCCCTCGCTGAACGCTTTTTTGACGAATTCTTTCCGCCTCTCTTCGGTAAGGGCTGGCATGAACAGGCGAATGCTGTTTCCGTCATTTTGCGGATTAATTCCCAGGTTGGCGGCGATGATCGCCCGTTCGATGGGCTGCAGCATGTTTTTTTCCCAAGGCTGAATGGTCAGCGTTCGGGCATCCATCACCGATACATTGGCGACTTGCTGAATTACCGTGGGCGAGCCATAATAATCCACATGAATTCCGTCCAACATTTGAGGATTGACTTTACCTGCCCTGACCTTGACCAGTTCAGCCTCCAAATGCGTGATCGACTTTTGCATGGATTCCCTGGAGACCTCCAGGATCAGCTCTAGCTCGTCTGACATGTGTATGAAATTATGGAGGATGCAAACGTACGCCAAATCAAAAATCAGGCAAAAAGATGAAAGGATTATTTTGCTCCGGCTAGTTCTTCTGTTCCAATACCGAATCCTGAAGCAGAGACACAAGTTTGGACGGTTCCAGCTTTCCCGCTTCGCGCTTTCCTGGTGTGGCCACGGTCAGCCTGCGCTTCGAACCGAGGAAATAAATGCCAGCGATGACGAGAAAAAAGGTAGCTATCACCGAAACTATCAGCAAGGTATTGCCCAGCGATCGGCCCAAATACACCAGGCCAACCATAAGCAGGTTCAGGCTTACCAGAGTCAAGGTGATGGCCCGGTGTGAAAGTCCGAGCCGGTCCAGCAACAAGTGATGGATATGGTTCCTATCGGGGCTGAATGGAGAGCGACGCTTAAAAATCCGCACGGAGAAAACGCGCAAAGTGTCCAGCAGCGGAATCATCAGGATGGTGAATCCGATGGCGGGAGCAGAGATAATCGGATAAGTAGTTTCGGTTGAATTGGCGACGTTGATGAACTTGATGACCAGGATCGCGTTGATCACGCCGATCAGCAGCGAACCCGTGTCGCCCATGAATATCTTTGCCGGCTGAAAATTGAAAATCAGGAAAGCGAGAAGGCTGCCGGACAACGAAAAAGCCAGCACGTAATAAGCAGGCATATTGACATCCAGGAAATAGATGCCGAAGATAAAAGAAGAAATCAGGCCCAGGCTCCCCGCCAAGCCATCCACTCCATCAATCAGGTTGAAGGAATTGATGATCACGATAACGGCAAAATAAGTTATGAGCAGGCTGAACATCTCCGGGAGCTCGTAAATACCGAGAAAACCATGCATGCTCCGGATCTGGATCCGACCTTCATATATTATAAGGAAGGCGGCCAATACCTGCCCGATGAACTTCTTTATCGGAGAAATGACCAGGATGTCGTCTTTCAGGCCCAAAAAGAAGGTCACAAAGGCCGCAGCCATAAAATATTGAAAATCAAAACTATCTTTAAAATGTACCGTCAAAAGGCAGCCAAAAGTGAAGCCGGCAAATATGGCAATGCCCCCGAGAGGGGTAATGGGAACCTGGTGGATTTTGCGTGCGTCCGGAAGATCAAACAGCTTCTTCATCTCTGCCACGTTGATGATAACCGGAATTGCTAAGAAGGTGATTGTGAATGAGATAGCAACAGAAAGGATAACATCAAACATAGCCTGGGTTAAAGTACAAAAATACAATTTCCATCTCGCATTTGCTACTAATCCTGCTTAACCGCTGGTAACCAATTCGTGGCACCGATTCTGGGGATTTCATCCCTTTGCTCAAAAAAAATTAGGGTGGGGAGACAGATTTGATGAATACAGATTTGACTAATACGGAGCGAATTGGATGGCAAATTACGACAAAAGTTTAATCGTCTCGGCTGAAAGGGCAAAATTCCTTTAGCTTTATCGCAAAACCCCAACCCCAGTATGCCAGCGCTTAAGGACATTGCCTCCCAAATCCGGCGGGATATCGTCCGAATGGTCCATGCGGCACAAAGCGGCCACCCCGGCGGATCGCTCGGCTGCACTGACTTTTTTACGGCGCTCTATTTCGAAGTACTCCACCATGACCCCCATTTTCATATGGGGGGGGACAAGGAAGACATTTTCTTTCTCTCCAATGGGCATATTTCACCGGTATTCTATGCCAGTCTGGCCCGCTCGGGCTATTTTGACATCAAAGAGCTTTCCAGTTTCCGCAAGATCAATTCGCGGCTTCAGGGGCATCCCGCTACCCACGAACATCTTCCGGGGATCCGGGTTGCCAGCGGATCATTGGGTCAGGGGATGAGCGTGGCAATCGGCGCCGCCCTGAGTAAAAAACTCAATAAGGACCAAAATATTGTTTACTCCCTGCTTGGCGACGGGGAGCTGGACGAAGGGCAGGTTTGGGAAGCGATGATGTTTGCGTCACACCACCGGGTCGATAACCTGATTTCCACTGTTGACTGGAATCACCAGCAAATCGATGGGCCTACGGACAAAGTGATGAACCTGGGCAATATCCGCGAAAAGTTCGAGGCCTTCGGATGGACCACCCTGGAGATGAACGGGAACGATATGGATGAAGTACTTGCCACACTCAAAAATGCCCGTTCCCTGACCGGCCAGGGAAAACCCGTGGGCATCATGATGCATACCATCATGGGTAAGGGAGTAGACTTCATGGAGAATGACTACCACTGGCATGGGATGGCCCCCAACGATGAGCAGTTGGCCAATGCATTGGCGCAACTGCCGGAAACCCTCGGAGATTTCTGATGACTCGGCGCGTTCAGCTGCGCAATTCGATGGGATGTCGGGCAGCCTGCCGGGAGGGAAACCAGGACGCCAGGAGGGCCACGACCAGCACGGTTCCAAATACAAGGACAAAATCACTGCCCACCAATTTGACGGGATAATAATCGATCAGGAACGAATTGCCTTCGAGGGGAACCAGCTTGTACCGGACCTGCAGCCAGCAGGCCAGGAGAGCGATGAGCATCCCCGCCCCACCACCCAGGAAGGCTAGTAGGATTCCCTCACTCAGAAATATTTTTTGGACGGATCTGTCATCGGCTCCCAGGGCCTTCAATACTTCGATGTCCTTTTGCTTTTCGAGAACCAACATGGTGAGGGCACCCACCATGTTAAAGGCCGCAACAGCCAGTATCAGGGTGAGTATTGCGTAGATTACCCACTTTTCCATGGTCATGACCCCATACAGGCTGCGATTCTGTTCATATCGGGAGATCACCCGGTACCCGGATCCGAATACCCGCTGCAGTTGCGCTTTGACTGATTCGGCCTGTAGGTTGTCCCGAATTGCGATCTCCACCCCGGTATATTCATTGGGACCGAGCCCCAGCATGCGCTTCATAAATTCCAGGTTGGTAATCACGTAGGCATTGTCAAATTCTTCCTGGATCGCAAACTTTCCGGAAGGGGCCAGGTTGGCCGTGGATACGGATGACATGGGGTCGGCGGCGTTCAGGCCTGTCCCTTTCTTGAAAAGGTATGCCGTGATCGGCAGGATGCTTCGGTCGGCTTCAATTCCCAGCGCGTTTTCTATGCCTGCGCCCAGTACCGCACCGGGCTGGTCGGCCGACCCCAATTCGAATTTTCCGGAGAGCAGCTTGGAAGGCAGGCCGGAGACTTGGCTGTAATTGTTACCTACGCCCTTCAAGTAAACCATCGGGGACTGCCGGTCCCCGCATTGAAGCAGGGCCTGGTCTTCCACCACCAGGCTGTAGGCGTGGACCTCGGGGAAGTGTTGCAGTTGCTGCAGCTGCGCCGGCGTAAGTACCAGGGTTTTGCCGCTGGCCGGACCGATTTTCAGATCGGTATAAAAGGATGAATACAGGGATTTGACCAGGCCTTCCAGCCCGTTGAACACGCTAAGCACCATGATCAGGCAAGCTGTGCCTACCAGGATGGCCAGAATCGAAACCCAGGATATGATGTTGATCGCCTGCGTTGATTTTTTCGCTTTAAAATAACGCCAGGCAAAGCGGAAATACATGGGGAAGCCGGGATTGGAGCGTGATTGGCGAGCGGTTTATTGATCGAGGGATGCGGGCGGTTGATCCTCATTCATTTTCTTCAAGAGGGATTCCATTTTGTCCACATAGTCCAGGCTATCGTCCAGGAAGAACCGGAGCTGAGGCATGACCCGGAGCTGATGCTTGACGGCTTGAACCAATTCGCGTTTGATCTCCCAGGATCGTTCCTGGATCTTCGCCATTGCCGCGGAACGGTCGGGGACTTTGAAAAAGCTCAGGTATACCCGCGCCTCCATCAGGTCCGGCGTCAGATTCACTGAAGCAATGGACAACATGCCTCCTTCCACCATGGTTAAACCCAGTCTCTGAAAGATCATATTCAAATTCTCCGTTAGCAGGCTGGATACCTGCTTTTGCCGTTTTCCTTCTTGCATATTTGCCTAATATTAAACCTGTATTTTTACAGGGATGGACTGCCCACTGCTTTATAAACTGCATTGACGCTTTCGGGCGGAGCCCCCTGGCAACGGGTCAGTTCCTGACTGCAAAATTACGCAGGAAGTATTTAGCAGGGGATAATGAGAAATGCCATAGCCAAAGCCACTGCGAAAATCCGGATAAAAGCCCTCATTCTCCAGAGATCTGCCCCGAGGATCTTTTCCCTGTGGGTAAGGCAGTTGGGATTTGGGGAATTTTTAACTATCTATTAAGGACATTGCTGAATGACCAGCGCCTTGGCGTCGTCATTCCAAGTAAAACAAATCATGAAGCGGTTTTCCACAATTCTTAAATACTTACGGGATCAGAAGAAGAGTATTGCGCTCTATTTTTTGTTCAATTTTTTATCCATTGCTTTTTCCCTGGTATCCCTGGCCATGTTGGCGCCCTTCCTACAACTGCTGTTTGGAAAAGAGAAATTGCGCGATCAAGCGCCCGTCTTTCATTTTTCGGCAAACGGGGTGACCGACTACCTCAAGTATATGCTTGGCACGTTGATTCGAGACCACGACAAAATCTACGCCCTGGCAGCGATCTGCTTCATTGTGCTTTTGTCCGTTTTGCTGAAGAATTTCTTCCTGTATTTCTCCTACCGGGTGCTAGCTCCCATACGCAACCGAGTACTGACTCGCATAAGGGCTAGCCTATATACGAAAATCCTGGATTTACCGATTAGCTATTTCACCGAGCAGCGAAAAGGCGATATCATCAGCCGCATGAGCAACGACGTCAATGAGATTGAATGGAGCATCATCAGCACCCTGGAAGGGCTGATCCGCGATCCCATGACCATCTTGATTATCCTGGTTACCTTGGTTTTCATTAGCCCCGGGCTTTCTCTTTTTCTTTTCATCCTGTTGCCAGTTACGGGATTTATCATTGGTCGGGTTAGCCGTGCCCTGAAGCGGCAGTCTAAAACGGCCCAGGAGGAGCTAGGACACCTGATGACCATCCTCGACGAAACCCTGGGGGGCCTTCGGGTGATCAAAGCGTTCAATGCCGAGCCCATAATCCGGCGGAAATTTTTCGAAACCAATGATCATCTGAATCACCTGCGCAACCAAATCATATTCCGGCGGGACATGGCTTCTCCCCTTTCCGAATTCCTGGGAGTCGGTGTTCTCTGCTGCGTGCTCTGGTTCGGCGGCCGCATGGCTTTGACCGGCACCGGTCTTCAGCCGGAAGCCTTCATCACCTACATCGTTTTCTTTACGCAGATCATTCCGCCGGCCAAATCCTTGTCCACGGCTTTCTATAATATCCAACGTGGTCGGGCTGCTGTTGTGCGGATCGAAGAGATCCTGCTGGCTCCCGCTACGGTCCTCGAGGCGAAAAACCCCGAGACCTTGTCCACGTTCAGCGAAAGCATCGAGTTTCAGCATGTCAGCTTTACTTATGAGGGTAGCCCCGTATTGGATGACATTAACTTAATCATACCCCGGGGAAAGACCATTGCCCTGGTGGGCTCCTCCGGCGCCGGGAAATCGACCCTGGCTGATCTCGTTCCTCGATTTCATGACGCCAGCTCCGGCTCCCTCTTGATTGACCGGAAGGATATCCGGGAATATTCCCTTCAATCCCTGCGGAGCCAAATGAGCATCGTCACGCAGGAGCCGATCCTATTCAATGACAGCATCGCGGCCAACATCAGTCTCGGCAGTCCAGGGGCAACCGCAGAAGCGATCGAGCAGGCGGCCCGGGTGGCCAATGCCCACGAATTCATCATTCAAAAAGAGAACGGATACCAAACCAATATCGGCGATCGGGGAAGCAAATTGAGCGGGGGGGAGCGCCAACGGCTTACCATTGCCCGCGCATTGCTAAAAAATCCTCCGATCCTGATCCTTGATGAAGCGACCTCCTCCCTGGACACCGAAAGCGAACGCCTGGTTCAGGACGCAATTAATCACATGATGCAAAACCGGACCAGCCTGGTCATAGCCCATCGCCTCAGCACGGTCCGTCATGCGGATGAGATCGTCGTCCTTCAGCAGGGCAAAATAGTCGAAAGAGGCACTCATGACGAGCTGATGGCGCAATGCGGTTTCTATAAGAAACTGGTGGACATGCAAAATGTGCGATGAATCGGCAAGGAGCAGGCCTCCGGAAGAAACAGTCCAATTCAGATCAAAACCATGCACATGAAACCTGGTTTCTGGCGAAACGCCGCGCTTCTGGCCGGTCTTTGTATCGCCCTTGCCCAGCCGGCAGCGGCGCAAAAAAAAGAACTCAGCTACGATCAAATATTTCGCAAAGCGACTTCGGGCCTCCTGGAGCCACTGCCTGCGTTGGAAGGCTGGGCAGACGACGACCATTACCTGATCAGGCAAAGTGAGGGAAGAGATTCGAGCAGCGCCAACTGGATGTCCGTCGACGTGGTTACCGGGAAGACCGAGCCCTATACCCACACGCAGGCGGTGGTGCAGTCAAATTACGGTCTCAGCGAACAAGACAAAAATGCCACGGCTTCGCCCAATGGAAAATGGGTTGCTTTCACCCGTTCCAATGACCTTTTTGCCCGGGAGCTGGTCACCGGCCGGGAAATCCAATTTACCCGGGACGGCTCAGCCGATATCTACAGCGGCTACGCCGCGTGGCTTTATTATGAAGAAATCCTGGGACGCGCCTCTCATTACCAGGCCTTTTGGTGGAGCCCGGACAGCCGGCATATTGCCTTTTTGCATTTTGATGAATCCCAAGTGCCGCTATTCCCCATTTTTCATGCGGAAGGCCAGCATGGTTCACTGGAACAGCGCCACTATCCCGAAGCCGGAGACCAGAATCCCCGGGTTCGGGTAGGCATTGTGGGTCTCGAGGGCAAGGCCCCCGTATGGGCGGATTTCAACGATACCGATGACCAGTATTTTGGGAAGCCTTTGTGGATCCCGGACGGGTCCTCTCTCTGGGTTTCCTGGATGCCCAGGCGGCAGAATGACCTGAAGATTTTTGCCGTCGACCCGGAAAAAGGAATAAAAAGGGAGATCTATGACGAAAAACAGCTTACCTGGGTCGAGTTGGGCAGCAGCCGAAGCATTGAGTTTCTTGCTTCCGGGCAGGGATTCATAATAAAGAGTGACCAATCGGGCTGGTCCCAGCTATACCTGCACCGGATGGACGGCCAGTTGATTAACCCGATTACCCAAGGGCGATTTACGGTTACTTCTCTTACCGACGTGGATGAAACGGGGGGCTGGGTTTATTTCCAGGCCAGAAAGGAGAACTCCGCGAGGTTGGATTTTTATCGGGTACGGCTCAATGGAAAGGACCTGACGCGCCTGAGTTTTGGCGATTTTTCGCATGATGCCATTAGCCTCTCACCCCACGCACGGTATTTTATCAGCACCTATTCCAACCTCCACGAACCTCCCCGGATGGCGCTCCTGGATTCACGGGGAAAAAAGATCCGCGATCTGGCCGACAGCAAGGCCATGGCTTTTGCCGATTATGCCCTGCCCAGGACCGAACTGGTTCGCGTCAAATCCCGAGACAGCCTATTTGATCTTCCCCTGATCATCACCTATCCTGTGCCCTTCGATCCGGGAAGAAAATACCCGGTGCTCTTCAGCGTTTACGGCGGCCCGGATGCCGGAACGGTATATGATCGCTGGAACCGCGGCTGGCTAGTCGCCCAGTGGTGGGCCCAGGAAGGGCTGATCCAAGTGTCGATGGATAATCGCAGCAGCGGTCATTTCGGAAAGGAAGGAATGAACTATATTTTCCGTAGGCTGGGAAAATACGAAATCGAAGACTATATGGACGGGGCAAAATGGTTGCGTTCCCAGCCTTTTGTCGACAGTACCAAAATCTGCATTACGGGCGGAAGTTTCGGTGGCTATATCACCTGTATGGCCCTGACCTATGGCGCGGGCGTCTTCACCCAAGGCATCGCCAATTATCCGGTAACCGACTGGGCCTTGTACGATACCCATTATACAGAACGATATATGGATCTTCCCAGCGAAAATCCGGAAGGATACCGGATCACTTCTCCTCAAAATTATGTCAACCAATACCGCGGACTGATCCGAATCAATCACGGGAGCATTGATGACAACGTGCATGCCCAAAACAGCATCCAGCTAATCAACAAGCTGGAAGATTTGGACAAGGATTTCGAATTTATGATTTACCCGGGCGAGCGCCACGGCTGGAGGGGATTGAAGGCGGTCCATTCACGCAATGAAAACGCGCAATTTATTTACCAACACTTGCTCCAAAAGCCCATGCCCCAGGCGTTTTGGGAATGAGTGAAGCAGCGGTTGAGGCAGGTCAGAATTTCCGGATGAGAAAAACGCCGGCTACTAGCAGGACAGCCCCCGCCAGTCTTCCCCAGGAAATCTCTCGGACGGTCAGTCCCAGCCAGCCAAAATGATCGAAGATTAAGGCCGCGGCCATCTGACCCGCGACAATCAGGCTGAAGGCCAGGGCCACGCCCAGCCGCGGAACCAGCACGACGATTCCAACTACATAAAAAGTGCCGAGCAAACCGCCGATCCAGATCCACCACGGCACGGGTCCTGTTCCCCAACCCGACATACGAAATTGACGAGTGCCCAGCAAATAAGCCAACAGGGCGACCGTGCCTACGGCAAAGGAAATAAAAGCTGCCATGACCGGACTGGATACGAACTTGGCCAGCCGGGTGTTGATCGCCGCCTGGATGGGAAGAAAGGCCCCCAAAACAAGCGCCATCAGGACAAAGAGTATTCGTGACTGCATATGGGAGGAGAGTTTGAGATCTGTGGGCGCGAAAAAACGGGACTGTGGCAGGGAAAGAAATCACCTGGTCAAACCCCGGGGACGGGTAAGGAAAGTCGGATGAATCCGGCGGGCCGATTACTTGTTCATGGTCTGTTTGGCCTCAATGCTCAGTGTGGCATGAGGGACAGCACGGAGCCGGGCCTTATCGATCAACTTGCCGGTAACCCGGCAAATGCCGTATGTCTTGTTTTCAATACGCATGAGGGCTTTCTCTAGATGGTCGATGAAAGTGATTTGGCGGCTGGCCATTTGACTCAGTTGTTCACGCTCCATGCTCATGCTTCCATCTTCCATCGTCATATAGCGGTTATCGGTATCGTCTCCGCCCATTTCATCCTTTCGGGTAATGAGGCCCTGCAAGTAGGCCAACTCTTTTTTGGCCGTATCCAATTTCTTCATGACGAGCTCCTTGAACTCCGCCAGTTCGGTGTCACTGTATCGCATAGTGGGTCCGGTTGATTCCTGAGGAAAACTGTCGAGCACTGATTTCGTGAATTCGGGTTCGTATTTCCGAACGGTTTTTGTTTTGATCTCGGGGATGACAATTTTGGATGGTTTCGCAGGGGATAGGGGCTTCTTGGGTTCCTGTTTCATTCCGGGCGGGGCC
>Ga0206988_1244_pt1 | contig 12165 bp, 5 predicted proteins | sample Alteio_BWMinCont_12_FD_153263 | JGI IMG/M metagenome (GOLD analysis project Ga0206988, IMG submission 153263) | Enriched cells from forest soil in Barre Woods Harvard Forest LTER site, Petersham, Massachusetts, United States -... | ecosystem: Environmental > Terrestrial > Soil > Temperate forest >... | reverse complement strand
ATGGACTGGCCGTTATCAGCAGCAATAAAATTGAGGCGGATGATCTGGATATTTCAGGTTTTCAAAAATCGGGACTGCTTATATACGGCTCGCAAAATATAATAGCAAATAAAGTATTTATGCATAACAATGGTTCGGCAGGCATTACCGTGGAAGGTCCTTATCAAGCAAGAGAAAGTAAAAACATCAAAATATTAAATTGCCTGGCTGAAAATAACCCCGGTGACCCCACAAACCTTACCAATCATAGCGGAAACGGAATAGTAGTTGGCAACTGCAGAAATGTATTGATAGATCATTGTACGTCAACTAATAATGGTTGGGATATGCCGCGGATAGGTAATGGCCCGGTAGGGATCTGGGCTTATGAGGCTGATAGCGTAATTATTCAGCATTGCCTGTCATATCGTAACAAAACTTCTAAAGGTGGTGCTGATGGCGGCGGGTTCGATCTGGATGGCGGCGTTACCAATTCAATTGTTCAGTACTGTCTTTCTTATGAGAACCAGGGTAGCGGATATTGTATTTTTCAATACTGGGGAGCAAGCCCCTGGTATCATAACATCTTCAGATACAATATAAGTGAAAATGACGGTACAGTATCCGATTCACAAGCCGGACTTTATATCTGGAACAGCTCAGACGATGAAAAGCAATTTTACGATTGTGAGGTGTACGGCAATATTATTTACAACTTAAAAGTGGCTGCGATAAGTTTTTCGGAAGTAAGCAAAAGCAAGGGGCTGCGCTTTTACAACAATATATTTGCAGGGAGAGATTCGCTCATCAGGGGAAAGGATAAAATTGGTGACGCAATGTACCATAATAATAACTGGTGGAGTTTTGAAAAAGGATTTAACATAGATGGTGTAACAGATCTTAATACGTGGGCGCTTAAAACAGGTAAAGAGCTAAAAGATGGAAAAGTTATTGGCCTGAATATAAAACCTGATTTTAAAGCTCCCGGTAAAACAGCAATTATTTCGGCTTCACAGCTAAAGTCATTTACTAACTATCAATTGCAGGCAAATTCGTCATTAAGGAATCTAACCGTTTATACCAGCCGGTACGGGATTAAAAATTTGAAATTATAATGATATGCAGTACAGAAAGTTTACACTTATCACTTTATTATTTTGGGGCGGGCAGGTTTGCATGGCTCAAAACATGGCGCTTAATGTGCAATGGAGCAACCATATAATGGAATCAAAATCAACGGCTGCTTTACAGGTTGTTGGTAACCCAATGCTGCGAAGGGGCGCTGCTATGCATGATGGCTCTTTCGGCGCTTTAAAAGATCTGAATGCGGATTTTGTAAGATATGTGCCCTGGTTCCCGTATCCCAAACTGGCGGTTGCCGAGCTTGAACCACCTACCGATAAGAAAACATCGTGGGATTTCAGTTTGATAGACCCCATGACTATTGATTTTTTAGAGGCCACAAAAGGACATTCCATTATCATGAATTTTAGCACTATCCCGCAATGGATGTTTAAAACTGAGCACCCTGTACCATATCCTGCAGATCCTAACGAAGTTGGCTGGGGTTATGGCGGCGGCACGCAGCTTAGAGACACCACTATGAAAGAGCTAACGGATTATTATGTAAGACTCATCAGTTGGTACACAAAAGGCGGCTTTACCGATGAATTGGGGCAATATCATAAATCAGGCTATCATTATGAATTCCCATACTGGGAGGTATTAAACGAGCCGGACCTGGAGCATAATTTTACACCCGAGTTGTATACCAAGGTATATGACGCAATGGTTACCGCCATCCATAAAGTATCGCCAAAAACAAAGTTTGTGGGTTTGGCTCTTGCTTATGAAAAGCCGCGTTGGTTTGAGTATTTCTTAAACCCTAAAAATCATAAGCCGGGAATTTCGCTTGAATGGATCTCATACCATTGTTATGCAAATGCCAATAACAAGCAAAAGTTTGATGCTTATGAGTATACGCTGTTTGATAAGGCGGATAATTTTTTAAATACAGTTAGCTATATCGAAAACATCCGTAAAAGATTATCGCCAAATACAAAAACAGATATTGATGAGCTGGGGACATTTGTTAACGAAACCATGCGCGGGCAACCAATAAGCCAGGAATACTGGAACCTTTCGGCGGCGGTTTATGCTTACTTTTTTATTGAGCTTACAAAGCAGGGGATAGATGTGATAGGTGAATCGCAACTGGTTGGCTTCCCAAGCCAATTTCCTGACGTAAGCATGATCAATTATACAAACAACAAGCCTAACGCCCGCTTTTGGATCCTTAAACTGATCAAGGATAATATTAAAGTAGGCGATACATTGGTACAAACAGGTATTGATGATAATGGGGATGGCGACCTGCATGCACAGGGCTTTTTAAGCGACGGAAGTAAAAAGATGCTGGTTATTAATAAAAGGAACAGATCAATAATATTAAAACTGCCTGGTGACTTTGCAGGTGCAAAAATAAGTACCGTTGATGCTGCATCGGGCGATAACGCTGCAATTGTAAGTACGGTTAAGGTTGATTCTATTGAAATGAAACCTTTTGCGGTAAGTTTAATAGTTATAGATAAATAGGATCTAGGAGGATAGCTATTTAGATAAGGCAATTATATTACCTAATGCTGTAGCAGCACGAATTAAATTCTCCTTTGTGTTAGCCAAAGCTGTTGCCATATCAGCAGGTTCATTGTTGGTAGAAATCAGAACATCAAAATATTGCTGTAGCTCATCATCCTGCTCAAGGGGAACTTTACCTGCAATCCCTATTACCGGGATCTTAGCATTTTTTGCACGCAGGGCAACGCCGTAAGGGCCTTTGCCCTGCAGGGTTTGCCTGTCAATGCTGCCTTCACCAGTAATTAACAGGTCGCTTCGTACTAAAGCATCATTAAAATTAGTGAGCGATAAAAAATATTCAATACCATTTACCAGCTTTGCGTTTAACCAGGTATGTAGTCCGGCAGTGGCGCCCCCGGCGGCTCCGCCATGTTTAATGTGAGCCATGTTTTCCCCGGTTTGCGCGACCGATATTTTTGCGAAGTTTTCCAGGAAAGCCTCCAATAGTTGCACATCCGCAGGTGATGCGCCTTTTTGAGGTCCAAAAACACTTGCCGCTCCTTCTGTTCCTAAAAGCTTATTATCAACATCACAAAGTATAACTATCTCGCAATCAAAAGTCCGTTTATCAAGCGCAGAAGCATCAACCTTATCCATATTGATCAGATCTGTAGGGATAGCCTGTAAATTATTGCCTGCTTTATCTAAAAAACCAACCCCCAATGCGCTTAAGATGCCGCAGCCGCCATCAACAGTGGCAGAGCCGCCCATTGCTATAATAATACGGCTTACTCCTTCATCTAAAGCAAATTTGATCAGTTCTCCGGTTCCGTATGATGATGTCTTGAGCGGGTTTAACTCTTCTTTTTTTAGCAACCGTAAACCAGATGAATCTGCCATTTCAATTACAGCTGTTTTACCATTGTCTATCAGCCCGAATGATGATTGGATTTTTCGCCCCAAAGGATCGCTTACCTCTTTCCAAATTACTGTGCCGTTGCGGTTTTGAATAATAAGGCTGCCTGTACCGTCGCCACCATCCGCAATAGGGAAACATGCTGTTGTGCACTCAAGCTTGCTGAGCGTTAAACCCTGCTGAATTGCCAATGCAACCTGTGCAGCATCAATACTATTCTTGAAAGCGTTTGGCGCAATAAGTATATGCATAAACTTATAAAAGCATTGATAAAATATAAACCATTGTTAATGTTGTAAGTCCCATTAATATGGTTGCTGTTGAATAAACTTTTAGCATCGTTTTCATTTCGAGGCCTGAGAATTTTGCGATCACCCAAAAATACGCATCATTTGCATGCGATATCATCATGGAGCCGCCGCCCATTGCGAGCACACAAAGCAGGCGGCCTGTTTCGGTATTTAAACCTAATGCAGGCAATAGCGGCAGCACAATGGAGGCCGCGGTAATAATAGCCACGGTTGATGAACCCTGTGCCGTTTTTAAAACAGACGTTAATAAAAAAGGAAAGAAGATCCCCATACTTCCCAGCGCCAGCGACTGGCTAAAGTATTCGCCTATTTTTGCGGCTGTTAAAATAGCGCCAAAAGCACCACCCATGCCAATTATTACCAGTATCCCGCCGGCTTTTTCCGTAGCTTCCTGCAAAATTCTACTCAGCTCACTTTTTTGCCACGCTGGCTTGCAGTTAAATGCCAGTAATACGCCAATCAGCAATGCCATAACAGGATCGCCCAAAGAAAATAGGAACAATGCCCATTCCGGGTAGACAATTGCACCGGCTGTTAAAAAAGATCGCGCACCAATTAAAATTATCGGCACAAAAACGGGGAGGCACGCTTTGATCAATGAAGGTCCTTTACCAGGTTCATTTATAGCGATAGGATCTTCAGTTAATAGGGCAATATTTTTGCCGTCCGCATACCTGGCCCATAAATTACCAACTATCATTGCAGGTATGGCTACCACTATCCCAGTTAATAACAGTTTCCCAAAATCAACCCCTATTGTTACTGCTGCAGCTGAACTGCCGGGATGCGGAGGAACTAAGCAATGTATGGCGTATAAGCCGGTAGCCAATGAAACAGACATGGTTGTTATTGAAATACCGGTACGTTTTGCCATAGAAAGGTTTAATCCGCTAAGCACAATATACCCCGAATCGCAAAATATAGGCAGACCTACAATAAAACCCGTAATACTCATGGCTAGTGGCGCGTACCTGGCCCCCAGTTTTTTTAACAGGAATGAGGCCATCACCGTAGTGCTCCCTGTATATTCAAGTAACAAACCTAAGGTTGTTCCCAACACAATTATTAAACCTAATGACTTTAATATGCTGCCAAATCCATCCTTTATTACTGTTATAACCCCGCCCAATGGAAGGCCAATACCTAAACCAACTAGTAAGCATGCCAGGAACAATGCGAAAAACGCCGGGATCTTATATTTTGTGGTCAGTAATACAATGAGTGCAATACCGGCAATTAAAAGGATAAGAATGTAGGAAAGAGAATTGGCCATTACCTGCAATATATTTATAAAGCAGGATATAGTCAAAATATTGCCTTTTAATATTTACATCCGCTCATATTTAAATATTGATAAATATAGAACCCAACATCATGAATGAGTTGGCTGCTAAGTTTTTCACTTTAATAAATTGTCTTTGCAACACTTATATTACAATTTATTATTAGTTTTGAGATAGTAGCAGTATCATACTGTTATTTTAACCAATTATATATTGCCTATGAGAAGGGTATTTTTACTTGTACTGAGTATAATATGTGGATCTGTTGTGTTTGCTCAGCAGTCATATAGCAGGAAAGTTTTAAAATATTCATTTAAGAACGGGCTTTCATATGGATTTCTTACCGATATAATCCAGGATGATAACGGGTTTATGTGGTTTGCCACCGAAGACGGCCTTAACAGGTTTGATGGAATAAATTTTAAGGTTTTTAAGCATAATATTGCTAACCCTTATAGCCTTCCCAGTAATTATATTGAGCTGATATTTAAAGATACCGGGGGCGATATATGGATTTCGACCCGCCGGGGAGTTTATCAATTTGATCCCAACACCGAAAAGTTTTTAAAATTTAAACCAGGCGCTGACCTGTTGATGAGCAATGTAAGCAGCATGGCATCCGGCGAAAAAAATATAGTATGGTTTTCAACCTATTCAGCAGGTATTTTTTCTTATAATAAACAAACCCGGCAGTTTAAAAATTATAAGCCCAAAGGTTCGCCGGGACTTCCATCAAATTTATTGACAAATGTCCACCAGGATTCTAAAGGTTTGTTATGGGTAGGTTCGGAAGGGAGGGTGTCAGTTTATAAAGTACAAAATGGCGTTGTACAACATGATATGAGTGAGAAAATACCTTTAAGCCTTATTCCGGGTGCCCGCGTAAACTCAATTATTGAAGATCATTATTCAAATATATGGATAGCCACAACTAACGGACTTGCAGTTTATGAAAGATCGCAAAATAAAATTTATGCTTTTAACGGGCCTCAGTATAAATTAAGGAGTAATATTTTTTCTGCCCTTTTAGAAGACAATAATAATTTACTTATTGGTTTGCAGGATGGTGGCTTGTATAAACTGGACCTGGAAAAGGCTACAGCATCGCATTTTAAGAATGTATGTGTTGATGCCGTAAAAAACGATGATAATTTTAATATAACAGAACGTAGTGTAAACAGGCTTTATTTAGATAAGGATAAAAATGTGTGGGCGGGTACTTACGGCGACGGAATATATTTATTAGGCAATGTGCCTGAGAAATTTAAAAAGTTCAATAATAAGCTGCCCGGACTTTATAGCTCGGGATATTTAAGATACTATGGGATGTGTATGGATGATGAAGGCTATTTATGGATGGGAAGCGACGGCGACGGTATTTATAAAAAGAAGTTAAATGGCGAGGTGGTTCAGCATTATTATGCAGATGGCGCAAACGCACCGTTAAAAAATGTAGCCATACTGAGCGCATGCAGGGTGCAAAACAACGATCTGTGGTTCGGGTCATATGCACATGGTTTATTTAAATATGATAAAAAGAGTAACCGCTTTAACAACTATGTGCATAATGCCAAAGATACCTCAAGCTTAGTTGACAACGATGTAAGAGCAATTTATGAAGATTCGGAAAATAATTTATGGATAGGGACAGATGAGGGCGGATTAAGTATTTTACCAAAGGGGAAAAATACATTCATAAACTATTCCCTAAATAAGCACACCCTGGCAACTAACAAGGTCAGGGCAATTGCGGGTGATAAAAACGGGATGATTTTTATAGGAACTTACGGCGCTGGATTGTTATGTTATAATAAAGACAGGCATAAATTCATGAACTGTTTTAATGATGCCCAAATAGACAAGTTTTTACCAAGCAAGGTAATTTATTCGCTTAAGTGTTATGGAAACAAATTGCTTATTGGTACCGAAAGTAATGGCCTGATTATTTATAATATTGATAACCATGAAATAAAGAGGTATACTGAAAACGATGGACTGGCAAACAATACCATAAACTCCATAGAGCAGGACATAAAGGGGGATATATGGGTAAGCACTAATAAAGGCTTATCAAAAATTGAAAACGGATCCCAGAGCATTTTAAATTATGATGTCTCTAATGGATTGCAAAGCGGGCATTTTAGCCCCAGCTCATCTATGTATAACCTTAAGTATAACTTCATGTGCTTTGGAGGTACTGAAGGTTACAATATTTTTTTTCCGGATGATATAAAAAGAAGTGAGTTTAAGCCTAAAGTGATTATTACTGGTTTGCAACTATTTAATAAGGATGTGGAGGTTGGAGAAAAAGATCATATCTTAAGTAAGATCATTAATAAATCAGACCAGATAGTACTGCAGCCTTCTCAGTCGGTGTTTTCTGTTCAATATGTGGCGCTAAATTACGCCTATTCCGAAAAAAGTGAGTTTGCGTATCAGCTTAAAGGTCTTGATAAATCATGGAACTATGTAAAAACACAAAAATCGGCTACGTACCGTTACCTGGAGCCTGGCGATTATGTATTTAAGGTTAAAGCATCCAACCAGGATGGTGTTTGGTTTACCGATTACGCATCAATCAATATCCGTATTTTACCCCCATGGTATAAAACATGGTACGCTTGGTTATTTTATTGCTTGTTTATTATAACGCTGGTTTATTACTATATACAATACAAAAGCAAGCAGTCAAAACTTAGATATGACATTAAGCTGGCCGTGGTTATGGCAGAGCAGGAGAAAGAGCTGAATGAAAAAAAACTTTCATTTTTTACAAATATCTCGCATGAATATCGTACTCCGCTTACTTTAATTATAAACCCGGTAAAAGAACTTTTATCAGACAAAAATCAAACTGCCGAAGACCTGAGCAGTTTGCAGGTAGTTTATCGCAATGCAAAGCGTTTGTTAAGCCTCACAGATCAGTTATTGCTGTTCAGAAAAGCTGATAGCGGTGAAGATAAATTGAAAATTGTTAAGCTTAATATAGCAGACCTGTGCAAGGAGGTGTTTTTATACTTTAATTACCAGGCAAAGGTTAAAAATATTCATTTTCACTTTTACAGCGAAAGCGAAGAAATTGATGTATACGCCGATCGTGAAAAAATGGAAATTGTGTTTTTTAATCTTATTTCAAACGCCTTAAAATTTACTCCTGATAATGGTAATGTAAGCTGCAGTATTAGTGAAGATGCAGGTAGTGTAACAATTCAAATTAAAGATTCGGGTTATGGGATCAGCAAAGAGGTAGGTGAAAAACTTTTTGACAGGTTCTTCCAGGTCCAAAATATAAACCAATCGCAGAGTGGTGGGTTTGGGATTGGTCTTTATTTAGTTAAAACGTTTATTGAGAATCATAATGGCAGCATTAAATATGATAGCCAGGAAAGTAAGGGGAGTACCTTTAGTGTTACCTTATTAAAAGGTAAAAAGCATTTGGGTAATAGTTTAATTTTTGAAGATACTGCAGGCGCATCTGTTTTTTTAGACGAGCTTATTGATAATGAGGCGTTGATAACAGAGACAAGTGGCTTAAATCAAATACCGGCAGATGCTTATAATGCTTTGATCAGCCTAAAAAAGGTGTTGCTTGTAATTGAGGATAACTATCAGGTAAGGCAGTATATATTACAAATGTTTAGGGATGAATACGAAGTCTTCGAGGCTGATAATGCTAGTGACGGTTATGATATGATTTGCAAGCTTATGCCAAACCTGGTTATAAGCGATATAATGATGAATGGTTTAAGCGGAATTGACCTGTGTAGCCGCGTAAAGGAGGATGCATCATTAAACCACATACCATTCATTTTGCTGACGGCCAATACCCTGCCCGAAATCAGGCTAAAGGGATTGGAATGCGGAGCAGATGATTATATAACAAAACCTTTTGAAAAAGAAGTGCTTGTAGCCAGGGTTAACGGATTAATAAAAAGCCATGAAAACCTGCACAAGTATTTTTATAATGCAATAACGCTAAAATCAAACAATTTTAAGATCTCGGGCGAGTATAAAGAATTTTTAGACAAGTGTATTGCTATAATTGAAGGCCATTTGGATGATGAGCAGTTCAGCATTAAAAACTTATCTGACGAAATAGGGATGAGTCATTCCAATCTTTATAAAAAGATCAAAGCTATTTCGGGGGGATCGGCAAATGAGTTTATAAGATATATCAGGCTCCGTAAAGCAGCCGAAATTATGTTGAATACTGATTGTACGGTTGCAGAAGCGGCCTATAAAGTAGGTATAAATAATGCAAAATATTTCAGGGAGCAGTTCAGTAAGCTATTTGGCATAAACCCTTCGGAATATATAAAGAAATACAGGGAGCAATTTAACCAGGTAAGTAAACATGTTGTTACAAAAACCAAACGTTAAAATTTATTTTTATTGCTTATTCTATTCAAAAAGTCTTTGAAATTGCTTTTATTATGAAATAGCCCCCCTATAATTACGATTTTACCCCCCTTTTAAATACGCTATTATAACCAGATTAGCATCACCAATAATACCTGTACCATTTACATTAATTAATTTACAAGTTGCAACCCCGGTTCATTATTAACAACCGGGTTAGCATAATTAGCAAATACAGCTATAAATGTAAATTGTACGGTTATAAATATAACTGACGGCACACATAATACTATAAACCGATAATTAACCAATTTATTACTAACCTAAAAAAGAAAAATCATGAGAAAAAAGCACAGCCCTTAGCTATAATAAGCGATTGTACGGCAATTAAATAATTGCTGTGAAATTAGAACCTAATTAATTGTTTGTTATCTAATAAAATCAACTATGCAACATAATTTACTTAAACAAGTACTCACGTTATCAAAAATCTCAAAGATAATGTTGGGTCACATCTTAATATTTTTATTGCTCACTAGTTTTGCAAGCGCAAAAAATAGCAGTAATAATAATTTGCTAACGCCCGGGAAAAATACGCTTGGTTTTAGTAAAAGAAATACCGCTCCAATAACTGTAAAAGGAAAGGTAATTGACAAGGTAACCGGTGAAACCCTGATCGGGGTATCAATAAAAGTTAAAAGTTCAAGTGTTGGTACGGTAACCGATGTGAATGGAAACTTTACACTTTCATCTATCCCTGATAACTCAACGTTGGTAGTTTCGTACATAGGCTATGAAACATCAGAAGTTGCGTTAGATGGAAGATCAACTATAACCATAAGCTTACAGCCATCATCTAAAAATCTAAATGAGGTTGTAGTTGTTGGCTATGGTGTACAAAAGAAAGCTACTGTTACAGGCTCTGTAGTAGCGGTTAAGGGCGATGAGTTAGTAAAATCGCCGGCAACTAACCTTTCCAATTCAATAGCCGGGCGCATGGCGGGTGTTGTGGCTACTAACCCGGGTGGTGAACCAGGTTATGATGGCTCAACCATCCGGATCCGTGGTACTAATACCTTGGGTAATAGTGATCCGCTTGTTGTAATTGACGGGGTTCCGTCACCGTCTGGTCAAAACAATATCGACCGTGTAAACCCTGCCGATGTTGAAAGTATCTCAATTTTGAAAGATGCGTCGGCAGCTATTTATGGTGCCAGGGCAGCCAACGGCGTTATCCTGATTACCACAAAACGCGGTAAAACAGGCCAAACGACACTTTCTTATACTTATAACCATGGTGAGGCGCAGCCAACTGTTCTTCCTAAAATGGCTAATTCAACAGAATATGCCACATTGGCAAATGAAATTGCCGAATATAACTTGCCGACGCAAGATTGGGCCGGTGCTTCTGCTGCCTTCAAGGCAACTGGAAGCTATACAGAGCCCGGCAGTGGAACTGTCACCACAGCCCCCTTCCAGCCCTCCGACTTTACCAAGTTTGCTAACGGATCGGATCCATGGGGACATCCTAATACCGATTGGTTTAAGGCTACTTTAAAAACCTGGTCGCCCCAATCCCGTCAGAATTTGCAAGTATCAGGAGGTACCGAAAACGTAAAATATTTGACCTCAATAGGCTATGAAAACCAGGACGGCGACTACAAAAATTCGGCTACCGGCTACAAGCAATATGATCTTCGCATGAACCTTGATGCCAAGATTAATAAATACGTAACTACTTCTTTCACCTTATCAGGCCGCCAGGAAAATCGATTCTTCCCTAATGGCGGCGGTGCCGGCGATATTTTCAGGATGTTGCTGCGTGGTTACCCGAACAGGCCGGCTTACTGGCCAAATGGATTGCCAGGGCCAGATATTGAAAATGGCCAGCAACCTGTGTTAATTACCACTAATGCAACCGGGTATAATAAGGATACCCGTTACTATGTTCAATCTAATGGTAGAGTTGAGATCACTGTACCGGGCGTAGCAGGATTGAAATTTACCGGCAACGTAGCCCTTGATAAATATATGCAGCAAACAAAAGCCTGGCAACAGCCATGGTATGTGTACAGCTGGGATAATATAACCAAGGATGCTAATGGTACTCCAGTGCTTACAAAAGTAGCCCGCGGCCCGGCCCAGGCAAATCTTAACCAGAGCTCTGATGACGAGCAAAGCAGTATGCTGGAAGGTATAGCCAGCTATGTCCATAGTTTTGGCAGTCACAACATTTCGGTGCTTGCAGGTGTAACCAAGGAGCAATCAAATGCCAGTTATTTTAACGCAAGCCGCCAGTATTATCCTTCAACAGCTATTGACCAACTATCGGCTGGTGGTAATGCAGGGATACTTGATGGTGGCGGCGCCTGGGAAAAGGCCCGCTTAAATTACTTCGGCAGAGTTAATTATAACTATAAAGAGAAATACCTGGCCGAGTTTTTATGGCGGGTTGATGGTTCTTATATATTCCCCCAAACGCATCGTTTTGGCTTCTTCCCCGGGATCTCTGCGGGATGGGTAATTTCCGAAGAAAATTTCTTTAAAAACAACGTAACGTTTATTCAGCATTTAAAGCTTCGCGGTTCATGGGGACAATTGGGTAACGACAACTCGTATTTACCAGGCACCACTACGCAGGCCGAATACCAGTTTCTTTCCTTATATAACATTGGTTCGTATATAATTGGCGGTGTGCCCGTTCAAACAGTAGCCGAAGGCACTGCACCAAAACCCAAAT
>Ga0206988_1248_pt1 | contig 12189 bp, 12 predicted proteins | sample Alteio_BWMinCont_12_FD_153263 | JGI IMG/M metagenome (GOLD analysis project Ga0206988, IMG submission 153263) | Enriched cells from forest soil in Barre Woods Harvard Forest LTER site, Petersham, Massachusetts, United States -... | ecosystem: Environmental > Terrestrial > Soil > Temperate forest >... | reverse complement strand
TTGACGATCATTACGATATACTTGAATTGTTAAAATATAACCTTGTGAATGAGGGTTATGAGGTAAAAATGTTTTTTAATGCGGTTGACGCGCTCAAGTATATAAATACTGACAATACCGATCTGCTGATCACGGATTGGATGCTCCCTGAGATGGATGGCCTTGAACTTTGCCGGAATTTAAAGATGAGCGTATCAACACGCGATATCCCTTTGGTAATGTTAACCGGCAAAAATGACGAGATCGACGCGGTTACCGCCCTTGAAGTAGGCGCCGAAGATTATATAACAAAACCGATCCGCTTTAAAGAACTGCTGAGCCGGGTAAAAAAAATATTGCGCCGCAGCATTACCAGCGAAGAAATGGTTAGGCCCGGTAAGGAAGTTAAAGAACATATAGAATGCGGCGTGTTAAAAATGAACCTTGTAAGTTATAAGGTGTTTTTAAGTGATGAACCCCTTGAACTAACCATTGGCGAGTTTAAATTACTTGAATTGCTGGCAAAACAGCCCGGCAAAGTTTTCTCACGTAACCAGCTTATCGAAAAGATAAATGGCTCCCAGTATTTTGCAACCGAGCGTTCAATAGATGTGCAGGTAGCCGGTTTACGGAAAAAATTGGGTATATATAAGGACGCTGTTGAAACAGTACGCTCGGTAGGGTATCGGTTCAGGGTCCCTGACCCTTTAAATGAGGAATGATCCTCATTTTGCTATTTCATTTTTAAAGATCAGTATTTCGATTTTTTCACTTCATCGTTCAGCATTCGTGATTTGGTGTCCGATATTAAAACCTAATAGCGTTTAGAAGTTTAGAAGCATGTCATAAAGTAAAGAAATTTTGTTGCTTTTACCCTTTTTTTTGCTTGGTGGCTGTGGGACAACGTACATTTTTTTCAGCAAATAAGTATGGCAAAAAGCCCAGTCTACCTCAATAATTTATTGGCTGCCAATTATTTGTTTTTATTTTGGTATCAAAGCTCATATAAAGCGTTAATGCGTACGCTATAGCTGCTATGGCCTGGCAGATACCTTCGGTTATTCCCTTTTTCAATTCATTTATGTTTTCATGGATACGCCTGGGCTTAAAGTTTAAAAGCTTTTTAATATTATAGGCAATGGCGGCCATAGTTAGACATTTATTTGCCTGATCAATTCCCCTTGAATTGACCTTTTTTATTGCATGATAACCGACAAGTGTACCTATCACTGGTTCAACAGTGCTTTGTCGTTTCTTCATCAGGCGGCTGGCTTTTCGGGTTTGCATCCGCGTATGCATCCGTTCGAAATAGGGCCTGTATATGGTCTCATTTATCGCCATCTCTTGTTTATTACCTATACAGGTATCTTTAAACGGGCACCCCTGACAGTGCTTTTTGGTTAGCCGGTAACGCTTTTTTTCAGCATAAGTGGCCAGATAAGTTAGTTTGTTGCCGTTTTTACATTCATAGTAGTCACCTTCAGCATGATAGATAAACCCTTCGTGCTCATAATGGAAGCTGCCCGTGTTGGGGATATATCCTGTGATCCCCATTGCTTCAAGTGTTTTCAATGCCTTGCCACTGCTAAATCCCGTATCAGCAACCACTTCTTGTAACTCAATATCATTTTCCTTTAAATTACTTTCCACTTGTGCAACCATGCCCGGTAAACATTGGTTATCTTTTTTGTCAGCAGAATAGGCTTGTACATGGGTAATCATGTGGCTGGCAGTATCCACGCTAATCTGTCCAAGATAATTTAAATCAGGCATTTTGCCCTTCTTGGTGGATAAACGTGCATCAGGGTCCACTGGGCTAAAATGCGTTTTAGCCGTGGGATGGGACTTTTTTTCAGCATCTGTGTCTTTTTTCTCATCATCCTTCTTTTTGCTATCTGATTCAACTGTCATAGCTACAGGTTCTTCTTCGTTTTCGTCAAGCTCCCTGCCATAACTATCAGCATCGGCTAATATTGCCTTTTCCTGCATACTGTCCATTGCTGCATTTGCTTTTATATAAACACTATCAATTGCTTGTCTTCTGCCCGAAACCATGCCATTTAAAATACATAGTTTTAACACTTTTTTGAACAATTCTTTAAATACATGTTCACCATATAGCTTGCGGGTCCTGCTTAATGTGCTATGGCAGGGTAAGGCTTCCTCCAGGCTATAGCCGATAAAATAACGAATATCCAGGCGCAAGCGCAGTGTATCAACGATTTGCCGGTCGCTTCTCATGTTCTCCAGGTATCCCGCCAGTATCAATTTCATAAAAACCACCGGATCGATGCTCTTTTGCCCCTCTTTACCATAATATCGCGCTGTTTCATCATAAAGAAATCTAAAATCAATTATCTCGTTTAAGCGCCTGTAAAAGTTATCTGCCGGTACATGGTCAGATAACCGAAAATTAATGAATAGCTTTTCCTGATAGTTTTTCTTGCCTTGCATGCTCTAATATACTAATAATCAATATATTAACATAATTTACTTATCAACAATCTCCCTCGCTTTAGTTGTCCCACAGCCACCTTGCAAAAGAGAGGGTGGTCGAGCGAAGCAAAGATCGGGTGAGTAGACTATACGAGCGGCGATGGCATGCATTAGGGTAAATCACTGGCGCACAGTTGACTAACCCCGACTGCGCTGGGCTGGCCGACCCTCCGCCAAGCCGGAAAGAGGGTGAAAAGTTGTTTCCCTTAATCTGATCATATTGGCCTTAGGCGCTAACAATAGCCTAACAAAACAATATTTTTTCCCTAATTAATTCCAAATAATTGCCGGCTACTTTTGGATCAATCAAAACGATACATGGAAAAACAGGATTATATACTTTGCGAATGTGAACTGGAACCGCTGGAGAAATTTGTTGCATCGCTTGAAGAGAAATTTGAAGTAAAAATTGCCAAAGCGCCGTCTATCTGCATGACCATGATACAGGCCGAAGACTCGGTAGAATTCCAGGAGTTTTATTTGGGCGAGGCATTGACTACAGAATGTGAAGTGATGATTCATGGCCATAGAGGTTATGGAATTTGCCTGGGCGATGAACCTGTACGCAGCTATTGTATTGCTTTTATTGATGCCTTAACGCAACTGCCGGGCGCCGATTTGCAAAGCGTTGAAGCTTTTTTAAACCAGCAGGGTGAATTGATTGAGACGGCGGCACAACTGGAATATAACCAGGTACTACGCACAAAAGTAGATTTTAAATTAATGGAGCAGGAATAATATGCATACCGAACTGAATTACGATACCGTATTTGATGCCCAGCAGCATTTTCGTTTATTGCTGGATAGTATGTCGCGCCCGGGTAAGATCAACGATTTTCCGGTAATTGATATGTTACCACCGGAAGGGTTGAACCAGGCTTCGGCGCTGGCAGGTTTTGCGTTGCTGAACGCTGATGTTACCTATTTTATAGCCGGGGAAGACAAACAGGATATTGCCCATTACCTTTTGGTAAACACCGGGGCGCAACAGGCAGCGATTTCAGAAGCTGATTATATTTTTTTACCGGAAGGCTATGAAGATTTCGGGCTGGAAGCAGCGCGCATCGGAATTCCCACCTATCCGGAGGACAGCGCAACATTTATTGCCGGGGCAGCGCTCATAAGCGAACAACCGCACGAGGGTGCATTGGCTTTAACCCTGAGAGGGCCGGGAGTGAATGGCGAAGCGGAAGTATTTGTAAGCGGCTTAAGTTCGGCGTTTCTTGACTTTGTGAAGTTGCAAAACGCCGAATACCCATTAGGGACGGACCTGGTTATAGCGGATAGGGATAACCATATCTTATGCATTCCGCGAACTAATAAGTTCACTTATACTAAACAAGGTCAAACTGTAAATAATTGATAAATTATGGGATACGTAGCAGTAAAGGGCGGCACCGAAGCCATACACAATGCCAGCGAACTGGCGGAGTTTTATCGGATAAAAGGCGATACCACCCCAATTGATATTAAGCAGATACGCGCACAAATGCGGCTGGCAATTGATAAAGTAATGGGCGAGGGAGGCATTTATGCTCCCGAATATGCGGCAATAGCCTTAAAGCAGGCCGAGGGTGATGTTTTTGAAGCAGCTTTTATTTTAAGGGCATTCCGCACAACGTTACAGCGTAATTTCTATTCGGAAATGATCAACACGCGGGAAATGTTTGTAAAACGGAAAATATCATCTTCTTTTCGTGAAATACCCGGTGGCCAAATATTAGGCCCAACCCGCGACTATACCCAACGCACGCTGGATACTGCCAAAGCAACCGAAACAGTTAACCATATAAAAGAGTTTTTAGCTGAATTTGATGCGAAAATAGATCCCGAAAAGCTCGAGAGCATCAGCAGTTTTGGTAAAGTAATTGATATTTTAAAAAATGAAGGCTTGCTTAAGCCTGTCGATAATAACGAAGACCGCAGGATAACAGATATTACCCGCGAAGCTATTAAATTCCCGGCGCCGCGTTCGGCAAGGTTGCAGATGATGGCCCGTGCCGAAACCGGCGGCCTTATGGCTTTGGGCTATAGCAGTCAGCGTGGTTTTGGCAGTGTACACCCCACAGTAGGTGAATTGAGGTACGGCTCAATCCCGGTACGGGTAAAAGATGCGTCTGGCAGAACAAGGTACATCGGCAAAATTGAAGTTACCGAGTGCGAGATGATTACCGGTAGTAAGCCCGGCAAGAAAAATACACCACCTTATTTTTCAATTGGATATGGTTTGTGCTTTGGGCATAACGAAACCAAGGTAATATGTATGAGCACGCTTGACAGCGCCATGCGCCGGCCCGAACTGGGCGCACCGGCAAACGACCAGGAATTTGTGCTGTACCATACTGAAGGGGTAGAGGCTATGGGCTTTACCAACCACCTTAAGCTGCCGCACTACGTTACCTTCCAGTCGTTACTAAGTAACACCCGCGCGGCTGTTGAACGGAATAAAAAAGCAAATCTTGAGGCAGAATCATGGGCGCAACTGCGGTTGGTTTAACAAAAGAAATATGATCGAAAACAAAAAATATATCAATAAGTACAATTTTGCTTTCATTGATGAATCGACAAAAAAGGAGATAAGGCGTAAGCTTTTGAAAGCGGTGGCCCTTCCCGGCCACCAGGTGCCGTATTCTTCGCCCGAAATGCCTATCTCGCGCGGCTGGGGAACAGGGGGATTGCACATTACCCTGGCCATTATAGGTAAAGAGGATATATTCAAGATCATTGACCAGGGCAGCGATGCAAGCGTGAATGCCTGTAATTTACGCGAGTTTATACAGCTGATGACAGGTGTTGAAACTACTTTTGATACCGCCGAAGCCACACTGGTTCAAACACGCCACCGAATTACTGAAGAAGAACTGACCGAAAAACAGATTATCGTTTTCCAGGTGCCGCTGCCGGAGCCATTGCGGATGGTGGAGCGTTATGAAAATAAGACCCTGCAAATGCATGCCGAGGCCGATTATTCAAAAATGTGGGTATCCTTATATGAGTCGTATGTGCGTTATGGCGCAATTATGCAAGGGTCGGGTTACCCGGTTATGGTGAATGGCCGTTACATTATGTCGCCATCGCCTATACCGCGCTGGGATACGCCAAACCTGCACCAGGCCAAAACGCTGTTTTTGTTTGGCGCAGGCCGCGAAAAACGTTTATATGCTGTACCACCCTACACCGATGTTGAGCCGCTTGAATTTGAAGACGTTAATTTTGAAATAGAAGATTTTGCCGATGCGGCCTGTTATAAAACCGGCTTCAAAAAGGCTTTCCTTGACGAATTATATGCCGATGACGGATCGCGCAAATACGTGATCAGCGACAGCAATTTCCTGGATAAGATAAGTGAAAACCAGGAAACCAATCAATACAACAATCAATACATCGACCAACTGGAAGCATATGACCTGGAACGAGGATAACTGGTTGCTGCGCGTGCGCAACCTCACAAAAATATACGGCGACCCGAATGATAATACGCTTGCCCTTACCGGCCCCGCGTTTAACAGTAATATTTGCCCCGAAACAGATAGTATCGTGGCATGTGCCGACATCAGTTTTGACCTATACCCCGGTGAAGTGCTGGGTATAGTTGGCGAAAGCGGATCGGGCAAAAGCACAGTAGTTAAAATGCTGTACTTCGACCTTGAGAAAACAGGCGGAGCGGCATGGTTAACACCCTATCAAGATGGTGGGGTAAATATATTGGAAGAGTCCAACCAGCGAAAACGCTATATCCGCAACAACCTGATGGGCATGGTGTATCAAAACCCCCGCGACGGGCTAAACTTCGGCTTTTCATCGGGTGGTAATATTGCAGAGAAGCTCATCATGTCTGGCAATATGCATGTGGGCAAAATCCGCGAAAGATCGTCAGACCTGCTTAATAAAACCGAAGTCCCTATCCAGCGCATGGATGACCGCCCCGGAACATTCAGCGGTGGCATGCAGCAACGCGTGCAAATATCAAAAGCTATTGCCAATAACCCGCCTCTTTTGTTTTTGGATGAAGTGACCACCGGCCTGGATGTATCCGTACAGGCTAAAGTACTCGACCTGATCCGTGAACTTCAAAACGATCTTGGTATCGCGATGATCGTGGTTTCGCATGATCTCTCCGTAATCAGGATGCTTACCAACCGCACGTTGGTGATGAAGAACGGAAGGGTAGTGGAAAGCGGGCTTACCGACCAGATATTGCAGGACCCACAGCATGAATATTCACAGTTATTGGTTAGCTCATTATTATAGTTTAAGTTTTTAATATCGAAAATAACACCCGGAAGCAAGTCATGAATATATTAGAAGTAAATGATCTGAGTAAGATATTTCATCTGTACATCCTTCATAATAAAAAGATAGAAGCGCTTAAGCAGATCAATTTTACCATGAAGGAAGGTGAAATAATCGGGCTGACGGGTAAATCGGGTTCGGGCAAGTCAAGCCTGATGAAGTGCATTTACCGCACCTACCTGGCCTCGTCAGGCGAGATTATTTATGCATCACGTTCAGGGAATATCGACATGGTTAAGGCCGACGATCATCACATAATTGAACTCCGAAAAAATGAGATCACTTATTGTTCGCAGTTTTTAAGCGTGATCCCGCGCGTATCTGCGGTTGATGTTGTTTGCGAAAACTTATTCAGGACAGAAAAAGATAAACAGGCTGCCCGCGCTAAAGCAAAAGAAATGCTGGAAGATCTGGGATTACCAACCGAATTATGGGACGCTTTCCCGGTTACATTTAGCGGCGGCGAGCAGCAGCGCATAAATGTTGCCCGTGCAATAATAGCAGAACCGCGCTTTTTACTGATAGATGAACCAACGGCTTCACTGGATACAAAAACAAAGGATGTGGTGATAGACCTGATATTGAACCTGAAGAAAAACGGTACATCTGTGCTATGCATATCACATGATGAATATACATTAGACCGGCTTGTCGACAGGAGGCTGGATTTGCACTTGGGGCAGATAGCCGCCGTTGAAATGGAGTCGAATTAAAAATAATACCAATACGATAATTAAATGAATTCTTTCATTATCAATAATGCAACGGTTGTTACACCGTATGAAGTATTAAACAATACTTCGGTTTTGGTTGAACATGGCATTATTACGCATATAGCGGGACAAATTGACGATAAATATGCGGCTACCATTATTGATGCCGGCGGCGATATTGTTATGCCCGGCATAGTCGATATCCACACCGATGCTATGGATGCCGAGATTGTTCCGCGGACAGGCGCAGATATACCCATTGCAGTAGCTTTCAGGGAACTGGAAAGAAAAATGAGCGGTTGTGGGTTTACTACGGTTTATCATTCTATGCACCTTGGCTACAATATGGCCGAATTGCATTCACGCAGCAAATATGGTCGTGATGAAATATTTGAAACCGTTTATAAAGCCTCGAAAGGAAGGACACTGCTCAATAATAAAATACACCTCAGGTTTGAACTAAGCGGTATAAATGCTTATGAAAAGTGCTTCGAACTGATGGATAAGGGCTATATCTCCATGTTATCGGTTATGGACCATACACCCGGGCAGGGGCAGATCTCCAAGGAATATTTCATAAAGTTTTATATGAAAATGGAAAAGAAAACCGAGGAAGAAGCGAACGAAGCTTATGAGCAGAAGATAGCCATGCCGGTAATTGCCGGTGAAAAACTGGAGGCGCTGATCCGCCATGCCCAAAAATTGCACATCCCGGTTGCTTCGCATGATGATGATACAGTTGAAAAGGTAAATTATGCGCATAGTTTAGGCGTTAATATCTGCGAATTCCCGATAACAATGGAAACCGCACTTGAAGCAGAAAAATTAGGGATGCATGTAGTAGGAGGGGCCTCAAATATCTTAAGGGGAGGGTCGCTTTCCGGCAACCTGAACATGAAGGACGCGGTTTTGGCCGGTGCGGTTGATACTTTGTGTTCCGATTATTATCCGCCTGCTATACTCCATTCGGTTTTTAAATTACATAACGAAGCGGGCCTGCCCTTGCATGAAGCTGTAAACCTGGCTACGCTTAACCCGGCAAAGGCAGCAGGCATAAGCAACTATACAGGCAGCATTGAAGCTGGAAAAGATGCCGATCTTATAATAGTTAAACTTATTGACGAGATCCCGATGGTTACGCATACCATTGTTAAAGGGCACCTTGTGGCACAGGCCAGCAATAAAATAAATTATAACAAGGATCATACACTTAATGATAATTTGTCGCTAACAAATGAGCTATAAATTGACGATACCCGGGCCGGTTGGCATTGCTGATATGTGTTTTAAGGACCATAACAAACGGCAATTGTTTGAAATTTCCCCGGCAAGGAACCGGGAACGGGCGCTGGCCGCCAAACCTGCCGGTAATTTTATTTACAATGGCAGTAACTGGGAGCCGCAGGCTTACGAAGGTTTTGCGGTGGTATCAATGCTGAGCGAAAATGAAGAGAATATACCTTTAGCCGAGCGTTTAATTGAAATACAAAACGAACTCAAATATAATCTTTCCCCGACTCACGGTTTTTACCTGCTGCCGCCCGAAAGCTTTCACCAAACGGTGGCCAATACTTTATCTGCCGAACGGTTCAAAGAACACATATTGGATGCGGGGCTCGAAGATGAGTATCCTGACATCGTTGCTAATGCATTTGAGCAGATAGCGATTTGGGAAAGCGAAGAGCCTATTATGATGAAAATGGCAGGCTTAAGTATTTTTGGTACGGCCATTGGCATTTTGGGGGTATTTGAAAATGAGGAGGACTATAACCGCATCGTGAGTTTCAGGTCTGGCTTCTATAGCGATGAACAGTTAGCGCAATTGGATATAAAGATGACACGCCCTTTTATCGGTCATATTACGTTGGCTTATATCGAACAAAACCTCACGAAAAATCAGAAGGACCATCTCATCGATGTGGTCAGCGAAATAAATGAATCCCTGGCCCGGCAGGATAATTATTTTTTTATTTCAGGTACAGGTTTAAGACGGTATCATCACCTGGCCGAATTTATTAAGCAGGATAACTATCCGGTTTATCAATTTTAAATCTTAAAGTTTTAACGATGCAATATTTTGAAAACTTTCCGCCGGTTACCGAAGAAACTAAAGGGCACCAGTTGGGAGTGGAACCGTACATACACCCAAGCTGCCGCATAAAAGACAGTAGCATAGGCCCCTGGACGGCATTAGGCGCAAATACCTGGCTGGTGGAATCGTCCTTTGGCGATTATAGTTATACCGCAGGTAACGTGCAGATCATCTATTCGGAAGTTGGCAAATATTGCTCTATCGCGAATAGCGTGCGTATCAATCCGGGCAATCATCCGCAGTGGCGGGTAACTCAGCACCACATGACATACCGCAGGGTACACTACGGGCTTGGCGCGGAAGATGACAAAGAATTTTTTCAGTGGCGCAGGGATCATAAATGCACCATCGGCCACGATGTTTGGATTGGCCATGGCGCGGTTATTATGCCTGGCGTAAGCATTGGTACCGGTGCAATAATAGGCTCGGGCGCCGTGGTGACAAAGGATATTGCCCCTTATGAGGTTGCCGTTGGCGTTGCAGCTAAAGTGATCAAAAAACGTTTCGATGAACCAACTATCGAAAAATTATTGACCAGTGAATGGTGGAACTGGGACAGGGAAGCGCTCGAAAATAATTTTGACGACCTGTTGAATTTGGACACTTTTTTAAACAAACACTGCTAACAGATCATCATGAGAGCATTTATCACCGCCGTTAGCTTGTTTTTGGCAGTTACATTTTCAGGATGTAAAAATAAAACGGAACTGAATGATAGAGGCATTCCGCAAACATTGACGATAGCGGTTTTGGGAGGTGAAAGTATAGGATTAGTAAAAAAACTATATGAGCCCATCCGTATATATCTCCAGCAAAAACTTGGTATGCCGGTAGAAATGATCTATCTCACTGATTATGCGGCTGCAATAGAAGGGCTGAGGGCTAAAAAGGTACACATGGCTTATATGAGCCCGTTTTCGTATGTAATAGCTGCAAAAAATACGGACATAACCCCAATCATTGTATTGGGCGGTAACGGGAAGCCCTCCATGTACACAAGTAATATAATTACCCGAAACGAAAGCAGTTTAAATAGTATGGCCGATGTGAAGGCCCATGCAAAAAGCTTAACCCTTTGTTTTGTTGACCCCGAATCTGCTTCGGGGCATCTTGTTCCGAGGGCTTACCTTACTTCTATAGGCTTAAACCCTGATACTGCTTTTAAGGAAACAATATTCGCCGGCGGGCACCTGGCATCGGTTTATACTGTAAAATCGGGCAAGGTTGATATCGGCTGCACCGCAAAGCTGGCGCTGGATATAATGGTAAGCAAGGACCTGATCAAAGCAGATGACATAAAAATACTCTGGACATCTGATCCGATAGTGTCTGACCCGATAGTGGTACGCAACGATCTGAATAAGGCGCTTGTTAAAAAAATACAAAATGCTTACCTGGACATGGGCCGCGACGCCCCGCAGGTTTTACATAACTACCTTAAGTTTTTAACCATGGATAAACAAAATTTATCTTTTATGGTAGCGCAGGATTCATTTTATAATGGCGTCCGAAAAATTGCAGGTGGGATAAAGGATTTGAAACTCAGTAACTAACAATATAAGGATTTAAAATGAGGGCTTTTGTTGCTGTAATAACACTGCTGGTTGCCTTGTTAACCCTAAACGGGTGCAAGGATAAAACGGCTTTGGATGCCAATGGTGTCCCGGGCACGCTGCTTATAGGGTCTTACGGGGGCGATAACCCGGCACAAACAAAAGCAGCATTAGAGCCATTCAGGCAATATCTTGCGCAAAAACTGGGTATGGATGTTCAATTTGTGTACACCACTGATTATACGGCGGTAATTGAAGCCTTGCGTGCAAAAAAAATCCATATGGCGCATTTAACGCCATTTGCTTACATACTTGCCACGCAGCAACCCGGCCTTACGCCAATAGCCACGCTGGGTGTAAATGGAAATCCAACCCTTTATCACAGCATTATTTTTACCAACACGCATACAGGGCTTAAAACGATGGCCGACGTAAAGGCAAGGGCCAAAAGCCTGACACTTTGCTTTGCCGACCCTGCTTCTACTTCGGGGCATCTTATTCCGCATGCATATCTTAATTCAATCGGCCTTAACCCCGACAGCGCTTTTAAGGAAACCATATTTGCAGGCAGTCATGCAGCATCCATTTTGAGTGTACAATCGGGCAAAGTGGATGTAGGCTGCTCAACCAGCGAACTTGCATTAAATAAGCTTATGCGCGAGGGTATAGTAAAAAAAGAAGACATCGTAATTTTATGGACCTCGCCGCCAATTGTAAACGATGCGATAACCATCCGGTCCGATTTGAACAAGGATTTTATAAAAAAGGTTCAAAACGCCTATTTAAGTGCAGCAAAGGACAATTTTCCGGCGTTCAGCAAATATGTAAAACTTTATTGGCCAAACACTGCGCAAATGTCATACGTGCCTGTACAAGATTCCGCTTACAACCAGTTGCGTAAAATAGCCGGAAACATAAAAGATCTTAAACTAAATAAATAATCAGTTAAAAAAAGCAAGATGAAAACACTGATCATAACCGCGCTTTTATTTTCAATGTGTTTGCTATTTCCATCATGCCATAATAAGGCAGCGCTTGATGCGAACGGGATGCCCGGCAAGCT
>Ga0206988_1247_pt1 | contig 12205 bp, 11 predicted proteins | sample Alteio_BWMinCont_12_FD_153263 | JGI IMG/M metagenome (GOLD analysis project Ga0206988, IMG submission 153263) | Enriched cells from forest soil in Barre Woods Harvard Forest LTER site, Petersham, Massachusetts, United States -... | ecosystem: Environmental > Terrestrial > Soil > Temperate forest >... | reverse complement strand
CAATGCCCTTGGCCGGGAACTATGTGGTAGATTTCTCCCTTGCCGAGAAAGGGCAAGGATGAATCTAGGTCGGGGATGATTGCGTCGTCGGGGGATGCGTAAAACTCGTAAGCTCTTTCGGCTACGCCGTCGGCAAGGGGTTCTCTTACGCGCTTCAGCAATTCTTTGGCTTTTTCACTTCCGTAGGAAAATTCTTCTCGGGGTTCGGGTTTCAAGAAGCATTTGGCTGGCCCGTTTAAGTGGTTCATTGTGGAGGAGCCGAAATGGATTCCCGCGATCGTTGATACTCTTATGGGAGTTGTCGGAGCTTTGGTCCTCATCTGAGTTTCTAGGTACGTGGCAATTCGACTTCCATTGGAAGCGCCCATGAGGCAAATCGGTTTGCCTGGGTTCTTTTTGGCGTAGTCGAGGATCGTCGGAAGGATTGGGTCTGCGGCTTCTTCTAACGAGCAGTTGCCTTCGGCTGTGACGGAAGGGACAAAGGTGTCGATTTTTTCCTGATTGTTTAATTGTTCTAATTGAGGATTCCATGTGCAGGGCCAGTCGTAGAGTCCGTGAATAAGGACGCAAAGAGCTTTAGTTTCGGAATTCCACTCTTCCGGTCTATCGTAAGTGTAGGATGCAGGAAGGCATCTTCGATAGATCGTTATGAAGAGGAAGCCAATTTCTCGAAGGATGCTCATAATTTTATGGCATACTTTTTCCAGGCAACCTCGGTTGTCTTGGATGACGCAGGTATCGGGCGCCATTGGATCTGGCCGGTAGATTGAAACGGATGCTATCATAAATTTCTCGTTTATTTTTCGTTAGGGATAATAAAAGAAATGGCATTAAGAGTCAATGGATTGTTGTTAATAAAAAAAGTTATTTACAAGTCAGGGTAAGATATAGGAGACTAGCTCTGTATGAAAAGATACCACCCACTTAACTCTGAAGAAGAAAAAGTCATTCGGCAGAAAGGTACCGAGAGTCCCGGATCCGGGAAATTCAATCGACATGCGCTGCCGGGCATTTTTGTTTGCAGGCAGTGCGATGCGCCTCTTTATCTTTCGAAAGACAAGTTCGCTTCCGAGTGCGGATGGCCGAGCTTCGACGACGAGCTGCCCGGGGTTGTGGAGCGGAGAGAAGACGTAGATGGGGAGCGGACCGAGATCGTCTGCCGCCGCTGCAATGGCCATCTCGGCCATGTGTTTGAGGGGGAAGCGTTAACGAAGAAAAACGTGCGCCATTGCGTCAATTCGATTTCTTTGGATTTTGTACCGGCGTTGACCGAGGATGGGTATGAGCGGGCGATTTTTTCGGGGGGCTGTTTTTGGGGTGTCGAGGCGCTTTTAAAGGGGATTCCTGGCGTTGTTCGAACTAGAGTCGGGTACATCGGCGGCCATGTGGTGAAACCCTCTTACCAGGAAGTTTGCACGGGTTCGACGGGTCACGCCGAAGCGCTTGAAATTGTGTTTGACCCCGAAAAAGTGAGCTACGAAGAGCTTGCTAAGGTATTTTTCGAGATCCACGATCCCACGCAGCGCGGGGGGCAGGGGCCCGATGTTGGGTCTCAATACCGTTCGGCCGTATTTTATTTGACTGAAGCGCAAAAGGAAATGGCGCAGAAATTGATCGGGATTTTGCGGAAAAGGGACTTCAATGTCGTCACTGAGGTCGTTCCCGCAACTGTTTTTTATCCAGCGGAAGAATCGCATCAAGACTACTATGCAAAAAAGGGAAAGCAACCCTATTGTCATAAAAGAATCGCAAGGTTTTAATGCAGAAAATTTTCCTCCTATTGTGTATACTCGCTGTATACCCAAACAACTTGAAAAGTTGGTTTTTGACTGCGTCGGCTTTGCCCCATAATTTTTGTCCTCACTCGCGCCTTGCCTATCGGCAAGGCCAGCTCGCTCCGGACAAAAATTCTGGGGAGCCTCCTTGTCAAATTCCCAACTTTTCAAGTTGTTTGGGTATAAATGGAGTATCACAAAAAATGCCTCGACAAAATCCTCAAATAGCTCTTGAATACTTGATGGAAGGGAATCGGAGATTCACAGCAGACCTTTCGACACACCCAAACCGGGCTGTTGAACGGCGGCAGGAGACTGCGGGCCTTCAGGAACCATTTGCGGTTATTTTAGGGTGCGCTGATTCGAGAGTTTCTCCCGAAATCATCTTCGATCAGGGGATCGGCGATCTCTTTGTCGTGCGGGTCGCGGGAAACGTCATGGGGCCCATCACGCTCGATAGCATCGAGTATGCGGCCCTCTACCTCCATTCGACGCTGATCATGGTCCTGGGCCATGAAAATTGCGGCGCGGTATCAGCCGTTTTGCAAGGAAATACCAAGGATATTGAAAACGTCGCGAATTTGATCCAGCCCGCAATCGAAGAGTCGAAACATCAAAAAGGGGATCGCCTCGAAAACGCCATTAGGGACAACGTGAAAAACGTCGTGAAGGATCTCAGCAAGACACCCGTCCTTTCAAAGCTCATCGCCGAAAAGAAGATTAAGATCGTCGGCGGTTACTACAATTTCCACAGCGGCGAAGTCGAGTTGCTGTAAGTAGGATGGGGTGTGACAAACTCATCTGCGATGAGTCTGTCACAGCAAGTTTTACCGCTCTTCCACTGTCCGTTAATGGATCCAAAACTTCTCACGTAATTCCTAGGGCCGGATTTGATTAGAACAATTTTTAAACACCTACTGGCACCATAAAGCTGAAGTTGGTATAATTTCTGTTTTCAAGCTGTATCCTGAGTAGTTTTCTTCATGTCCCACTCCTATCAACTGACACCTTACCCCGTAGGCTCAAGGCGGGAATTTTGGACCATGAGCTGGCCTCTGATGCTGGCGATGGTTTCATCGACGCTGATGATGTTCGTCGATCGGTTGTTTTTGTCCCGGTTTGAACCGAGCGCGCTGAATGCCGCGGTCAGCGGCGGAATGGCCTATTTTATTTTTCTGGTTTTCCCGATGGCGATCGCCGCGATCTCGGAAGTGCTTGTCGGGCGGTTGCATGGCGCTGACAGACACGGTGAGGTGGGATCTGCTGTCTGGCAGATGGTTTGGTTCGGGGTTTTTCTTACACCGATTTTCTTAGGGCTAGCCTTTGTGATGCCGCTCTTCCTATTTCGGGGAACGGGGATCGAAGTGGAAGAAACGGCCTATTTCAGGACGATGATGTTTTTTGCCCTTTTCCAATGCACGACGATTGCACTCTCAGGTTTTTTCATCGGGATTGGCAAGGTGAAGGTCGTGACCATATCAGCCGTTTTAGGCAATTTGGTGAACATTGCGCTCGACTACGTGCTGATTTTTGGATGGGGGCCAATTCCTTCGTTCGGTGTTGCGGGGGCTGCTTTTGCAACTGGACTTTCTCTTCTGGTCCAAACCCTATTTCTTCTAGCAATGATTTTTCGAAAGAGAGAACGGGAAAAATATAGGACTCAGACGTTCGGATTTTCCCCCCATTTTTTCAAAGAGGGATTGCGGATTGGGACTCCTTCGGGACTCGGACACATGCTCGAGGTAATCGCCCATTTTGTTTTCTTGCGGATCGTCATGTCGGTGGGGCAGTCGCAGATGACCATCGTGGCGATGGTGCAAAGTTTTTATATTCTCTTTTCGTTCATCAACGATTCGGCGAGTAAAGCGGCAAGCGCGATCGTTGCGAACTTACTCGGCGCTTCAGTGCGTAACGTGTTTCACCGTGTGCTGGGGTCTGCCTTCTCGTTGCAAGTGTTCTATTTCTTGATTCTGATGGTTTCTCTCTTCGTGTTTCCCGACTTTTTGCCAAGTCTCTTCCTCTCTCATCCGGAAAACAGCTTATTGGCTGAACCATCAATGCGCGAGACATTTGTGATGGCGATTTTTTACATGGCGATTTTTTTTCTCTTCGACGGTGTTAGCTGGATTCTGATCGGTTTTTTGACCGCCGCAGGAGACACTCGATTTATTTTTTGGGTAAGCCTGATTATCCATTGGGGCGCTTATGTTGTTCCAACGCTCTTTCTCATCGGAATGGAGCATCACGGAGCGGATGTCGCCTGGGCGATCATCGCTGGGATGAGCCTTCTGACTTCCCTGGTCTACTTGGTCCGGTATAGAACTGGCGCCTGGTTGAGACGGTATCAGAGGATTTGATTCTGAGGATGGATCTGTAGGAGAAATTCATCGACGGGACAGCAAAGAATGTCTCTTTCTTTGTACCGCCGTTTTCCTCGATATAGGAGGATTGGTTTTACTTCCGGATAGTCTTCCCGAAAGGTTTCGAGGCTTCGCAAGTCAGTCGGATGAACTGTAGATCCGTTTTTCACCTCAATGGCTAAAAAACAGTCGGGTCCCGTTACGATAAAATCGACTTCGACTTTAGAAGCTGTGCGCCAAAAATGAAGTTGGGTTTTTTCAAGTTGCGCTTCAACCCAAGCTTTAAGATGTTGCGCGACGAGTCCTTCAAGAGAACTGCCTTCTTGTTCCGTTTCTTTATCAAAAAGATTTTGGGGGCGAAGAGACATATAAACGCCAGAATCAAAATAATAAAACTTAGAATGTTCTGAAAGTGCTCTTTTGGCTTTGCGGCGGAATATCTCTAGACGAAATGAGAGGAGGAGGTCTTCCAATATTAATAGATAACTATCGACAGTTTTTCGGGCAATTTGGCATTCTCTGGCAATATTTGACGCGTTGATCAGGGAAGCGTGAGAAAAACTCATTGTTTCTAAAAATCGAGCAAAATCGCCGACGTTGCGAACAATTCCTTCTGCTTGCACCTCTTCTTTGAGATATATTCCTGCGTAAGCGCGTAAAACTTCTCTAGGAGCTGGAGAGTCTAGGACAATGGGCAACATTCCTAGTTTTAGATTTTGTTCGAGATTGAACGAACCGTCGATTTCTCCCGCATAAAAGGGTGGCATATGCCTGAGGAGAGCTCTTCCTCCGAGAAGATTGACCCCTTCCTTTTTGAGTTTCCGTGCACTAGATCCCGTAAGAACAAACTGATAGCCTTTTTTCTCTTCGATGAGGCTGTGCACGACATTCAGCAGATCGGGTGCCTTTTGCACTTCGTCTATAACTACGATTTTTTGTTCCGGGTGTTCTGCTAAAACCTGGCGCAGCCGTTCTGGGCCGGCGGAATAAAAGCGAAATACCTCGGGGTCTATTAGGTCAATCCAATAGGCATCGGGATAATTATTTTTTAGCCAAGTTGACTTTCCTGTTCCGCGAGGGCCGAACAGGAAGTAGCTAATGCCGTCAGGAGGGGTAAAAAAACGTTTGAACATCTTGCTACCTATAGTGCCAAAAATGGTCCATAATTTGCAACGATGGTTGCAAAAATCTTAAGTCTTTAACGCTAAGAGTCTTTGAAAAGGGCGTCGACGTATTCTTTTGGGTCGAAGGGGACGAGGTCTTCGGCGCTTTCGCCTAGACCTGCCCAAAGGATGGGGATCCCGAGCTGTTTGTGGACGGCCACGGCGATGCCGCCCCGGGCGGTGCCGTCGAGCTTTGTGAGGACGATGCCGGTGATGGGAGTGAATTGATGGAATGTTTTAGCCTGGTCCAGGGCATTTTGGCCGATCGTCCCGTCTAGGACGAGGAGTGTTTCATGCGGGGCGTCGGGGACGAGCTTCTGGATGACCCGGCGGATTTTGGCCAGTTCCTGCATGAGGTCGGTTTTGTTCTGGAGGCGGCCTGCGGTGTCGATGAAGACGACGTCGGCTTTCCGAGCGATGGCTGCCTGGAGGGCGTCGTAGGCGACGGCGGAAGGGTCGCTATTCGGTTGCGCTTTCACGATGTCGGCTCCAATGCGGGTTGCCCAGGTTTCCAATTGTTCAACTGCAGCGGCGCGGAAAGTGTCGCCGGCCGCGATCAGAACTTTTTTTCCCTCTTCGATCTGTTTTTTGGCGAGCTTGGCGAGAGTTGTGGTCTTGCCGCTTCCATTGATCCCAACGATTAGGACGATGTGGAGTGCGCCGACTTTTTGGGGCGGAGGCTCTTTAAAAAGGGAGAGGATGCGCTCTTTGACGAAATGAAGAATTTCTTCCGAGGAGGCGTTTGGGTTTTTGCGGGAAAATCCTCTCACTTCATCGACGATGGAGGAGGAAAGTTCGGCGCCGAGATCAGCTTCATAGAGGAGCCGTTCTAAATGTTCGCAGGCTTCTTCGTTATAGCCCTTTGAAAAAAGGCTTTTGATTTTCTGGCCGAGGAGCGATTTGATCCTCGTGAATGGGGAGACAATTTTCTTTAAAAACTTGAACATAAACACAAGTCTATCTCATATATAGCTATATACCCAAGATGATTCAAAAGTTGGGTTCCGGCTTCGTCGGCTTTGCCCCAGAATTTTCGTTCTCGCTCGCGCCTTGCCTCTCGGCAAGGCCAGCTCTCTCCGAACGAAAATTCTGGGGAGCCTTCTTGCCGAATCCCCAACTTTTGAATCATCTTGGGTATAAAAGGACAGTGCTATGAATCTACATGAGTACCAAGCGAAAAAAATCTTGAAGAAGTATGGCATCCCGATGCCCGATTTCGGTGTGGCTGAAAATGTGGAGGAGGCGAAAAAGATCGCCCACAATCTTCATTTGACCCAAGCGGTGCTGAAGATCCAAGTTCACGCCGGCGGGCGGGGCAAAGCTGGAGGGGTCAAGTTTGCGAAGACTCCTGAGGAAATTCCCCTCTTAGCGGACGCGTTGATCGGGATGAGAATGGTGAACCAGCAGACGGGGCCGGAAGGGGTGATTGCCCATAAGATTTTGATCTCAAAGCCGGTCGATATCGCAAAGGAATATTATCTCGGCGCCTTGATCGATCGGGAGCGGGCGGTTCCAGTAATGATCGCCTCGCCTGAAGGGGGCATGGAGATCGAAGAGGTGGCCCACACCTCGCCGGAGAAAATCTTAAAAATCCCCTTTGGCTTCGACGGCAAGCTCCGCTCGTACCAGATTCTGCGGATCGTGAAGTTTATGGGATGGACCGGCGAGCAGGCAAAAGCGGGCGCCGAAATCGTGAAGGGACTTGCAAAGGCGTTCATTGAGACCGACGCGTCGCTGCTGGAGATTAACCCGCTAGTGAAAACCCCGGACGGGGAAATTCTGGCGCTCGATGCGAAACTTGCCGTGGATGATAATGCGCTGTTTCGCCAATCAGAGATTATGTCGATGTATGACCTAACGCAGATCTCCCATCAAGAGGCGGCTGCGAAGGAGTTTGATCTTGCCTATATTGCAATGAATGGGAACATCGGCTGCATGGTAAACGGAGCTGGCCTTGCAATGGCGACGATGGATATCATTCAACTCTTCGGCGGGTCGCCTGCGAATTTTCTCGATGTAGGCGGCGGCGCGACTAAAGAAAAAGTGGCGGAAGGATTTCGGATCATTCTTTCCGATCCGAAAGTGAATGCGATCTTGGTCAATATTTTCGGAGGGATCATGAACTGCGCGACGATCGCGGAGGGCGTTATCCATGCCGCTAAAGAGCAGCACGTCAAAGTTCCGATCGTGGTTCGGCTCGAAGGGACGAATGTCGAGGAAGGGCGCCGGATTTTCCGGGAAAGTCACTTGAAAATCTCCTCGGCTGAGGATTTGAAAACAGCCGCGGAATTAGCAGTAAAAGCTTCAAAAGGACACTAGATGGCCATACTCGTAAATAAGAAAACAAAAGTGATCGTCCAGGGGATTTCCGGCAAGGCGGGGAGTTTTCACGCGGAGCAATGCCTCGATTATGGAACGAAAATCGTGGGCGGCGTTACTCCTGGAAAAGGGGGACACCAGATTTTGGGGCTTCCTGTTTACGATACGGTTTGGGAAGCGAAACAGGCAATCCATCCCGATGCTTCGCTCATTTTCGTGCCACCGCCTTTTGCCGCGGACGCAATCTTGGAGGCAGAAGATGCCGGCATCCCGCTCATTATTTGCATTACAGAGGGGATTCCCGTGCGCGACATGCTCGAAGTGAAGCGAGTGATGAACAATTCGAAGACGTCGCGATTGATCGGGCCAAATTGCCCAGGCATCATCACGCCCGGCGAATGCAAAATTGGGATCATGCCCGGCTATATCCACAAGCGAGGCAAGGTGGGAATCGTCTCAAGGAGTGGAACGTTGACATATGAAGCCGTTTGGCAGACGAGCCATCTAGGTCTGGGACAATCGACCTGCGTCGGGATTGGCGGAGATCCACTCAATGGAACAAATTTCATTGACGTGCTAAAATTATTCCAGGAAGATCCTGAGACAGAGGCGATTTTGCTGATCGGCGAGATCGGCGGCGACGCCGAAGAGCAGGCAGCGGAATGGATCAAAAAACACTGCACGAAACCAGTGGCCGTCTTTATCGCAGGCGTCACGGCGCCGCCGGGAAAACGGATGGGACATGCGGGAGCAATCATCTCCGGCGGACAAGGGACTGCCGAGGGCAAATACGAAGCATTTAGGAAAGTTGGGGCAACCATCACGGCAAGTCCCGCCGAGTTGGGCCAAGCAGTAAAAGCGGCTATGGAAAAATGATTGAAATACCAGGAAGAATCCCCGTTGCGATTCACCCCTTTTTTTGGCTGTGCGCCGGGTTGATCGGATGGCTAAATAGCCCGTCGCTTTTGGGCATGCTCGTCTGGGTTGGGATCATCTTCGTCTCTGTTCTTTTTCACGAATTCGGCCATGCGTTAACGGCGGTGCTCTTCCGCCAGTCGGCGAAGGTCCAGTTGGTAGCTCTCGGCGGATTGACCTCGTACGAGGGGCCCAAGCTGAAATTTTGGCAGCAATTCCTCATCGTCTTCAATGGCCCCCTTTTTGGCTTTTTTCTCTTTTTGGGAGCTACGATGCTACTCCAAATGCAATGGCCGCCTCTCGTGTTGACCATCTTAAAGATGACCCAAATCGCCAATTTATTTTGGAGCATCGTCAATTTGTTTCCAGTGCTGCCGCTCGACGGAGGGCAGCTTCTTCGGATCGTTTTAGAGGCGGTATTTGGGCTTAAAGGATATAAAGCATCGCTTCTCGTAGGCGCTACTTTAGCGACGGTTGCCGCGCTCGGTTTTTTCCTCGTCCAGGCTTTTCTGGCGGGAGCATTCTTCTTCTTGTTTGCGTTCCAAAGTTTCGATCTTTGGCGTAAAAGCAGCGCGGCGACGATGCAGGATCGGGACGACGCAATGCGCCATTTGATGGAAGAGGCTGAAAAAGCTCTGCAAGAAGGGAGAAAGAGCGACGCTGATAAGCTATTTACCGAAATATGCGAAAAGACTAAATCAGGCCTTCTTTACCAAGCTGCGACGCAATACCAGGCGTTTCTGCAGTTTCAGGCGGGACATAAAGAAGATGCCTATCAGCTTTTACTGTCCATCGAAGATTCTCTTGCCGACGAATCGAAAATCCTTCTGCACTCCCTTGCTGCTGAGCATCAAAATTGGCCGCTTGTCGTAAAATTTTCCACTGAATGCTACCAACTTGCGCCGAGCCAAGAAATTGCGCTCAATAATGCAAGGGGGTTTGCTCATCTACATAACGCAAAACCCGCAGGGGGATGGCTCCAGACAGCGTACAGCTCTTCCCCAATAGATCTAGAAAAAGTGTTGAACGAAGAACCGTTTCAGGGTATAAAACTGGATCCTGATTTTCAACACTTTGTCCAGATGATAAAATGAAACGCCTCACTTTTTTTCTTCTCATTGCCGGATGTACACTTCCTCCTGCAGGAAGTGAAATGTTAGTCAAACTTTCCCCGACGAAGCAAAAACAAAAAATCGCATTTTTGCAAAAAAAACTCGAGCGAGCGGAAAGAGATCAGAAAAAAGCGGAAGAAGAAGTGGAATTTTTGAACGAGGAGATGAAGCAAGCAGAGCTCGCTTTGGTCCGGCGGATTGTCTACGAAACGGAAGAAAAACTCCGGAAGTTTGAGGAGAATCCATCGAATCGATATAAATTTACCGAAAATGAGGTTTCGAATCTCTTTTTAGACGAGCGGGAGATTTTGTATCGGATGATCCAGGGAGACCCCACTCCCGCTTCCATAGAGGCGCAAGGGGTTTTGGATCAAATCCTACGCATGATCACAAACTTAAGCGATGAACCCGAGGTTGAATCAAGGGCGAGACGGACTTAAGTTCTTTATATTCAGTGAGTTAATAAATTGATTGATACAGACATAAATTTTATTGTTAAAATATTCAATATAGTTGTATAATTAATTATATATAAAGTGATAAACGATAAATAAAGGAGTTTTATGAAAACTGAATTCAGCGCTCTGAACGAAACCCAAGGTTTTGTTCAGGCCTATGAGGAGGCCCATAAGTCTTTCTTGAGAGAAAATGGGAGGCCGCAAGGGAATGGGGGGGAACTACAAAGATCTGTAGATTCTCTCCGTAAGCTAACACCGGGAATCTTACAAGGCCTCGGCAACGCTCTTAGGCACGTATACCGTGAAGACCGTGTTACTCGTGCAGACCGTGTTATTAGGCGTTTCGAGAATGGAAGACTGGTGGCTAGGTTTGGTAGCTTAGAGAAAGCGGCCGACGCAGCACATAGGATGGGCTTAACATTCAGTGAGTTCAGAAAAAAGTGCTTTCCCTAAAGCTAAGGGCGTGACAAGTCACGCCCTATTTTCCCCCGACCCTAATTAACTTTAATCGTGTAATAGCGCTGGAAGTTCTGATGGCGCACAATTAAGATAATATGTTTCTTATCCCCTAATTCTTTCATGGCATCGTCGAATTCTGGCAAATTGGCAATTTTTTTCTGGTTGTTCCAATTGACAGCGACGCCGGTGATGACGCAGCCGGGGCGTAGACCTGCAAGCGCGGCAGGAGACCCTGCCTTGACCTTAGTAATGACGACACCCTGAGTATCCCCAGAGACTCCAATCTTGGAGGCCATTTCGGGCGTAAGGTTTTCAATCTCAATTCCGATTTTTTGGACGATCTCTGCGGTGGCCACTTCGTCGTCAGATTGCGTTCCCAAAGAAACTGTCAGGCTCATCATTTTATTATTCCGCATGATTTTCAGCTTGATGTCGGTAGAAGGAGTCATGAGGGCGACATCGTTGCGGAATTTGGTGACGTTTTTCGCTGGTTTGTCATTGTAGGAGAGGATGATATCGCCTTGTTGCAGTCCCGCTTTTTGGGCAGGGGAGTCTTTGATCACTTCTGCAATGAGGATCCCTTCCTGTTTCTCGAGCCCTGCTGCATCGGCGAGCTCTTTATCCACTGGTTGGAGAACGATGCCGAGATAAGCTCTTTTCACCGTGCCGCCATCGATAATTTGGTCGACGACGTTTTGCGCCATCTTGCTTGGAATGGAGAGGCCGATTCCCATGTACCCGCCGGAGCGGCTCATGATCGCGGTGTTGACGCCGATCACGTCGCCCTGGAGATTGAGAAGCGGTCCACCCGAATTGCCGGGGTTGATGGCGGCATCGGTTTGGATGAAGTCTTCAAACGAGGCGATGCCGAGATCTTGACGGCCTTTGGCGCTGACGACACCGACTGTGAGCGATGCTTCTAGCCCAAACGGATTGCCGATGGCAATAACCCATTCGCCGACTTGCAGCTCATCTGAGCTGCCGAATTGAATATAGGGGAGATTTTTCTCTTCGATTTTTAAGACGGCAAGGTCGGTGCGGGGATCGGTCCCTTTTACGGAAGCGGTAAATTCGCGGCCATCATTGAGAAGGACGGTGATTTTCGTGGCGTCTTTTACGACATGGTTGTTCGTGACGATGTAGCCGTCGGGTCGGATGAGGAAGCCGGAACCACTCGACTGTTGCGTTTGCGGTTGTTGGGGCTGCCCAAAGGGACTTTGTCCACCAAAAAATTTTCGGAAGAAGTCATCTTGGAATGGATCTAATTGGGGTTGCTGACACTGTTCAGGCAACACTTCCGCCTTGATAAAGACGGTGGAGGGCATTGCTTTTTTTGCAACCTGTGTGAAGGCTTGTGACGTCTGCTCGAGCAGCGAGGCGCCCGCTTCGGCTCCTTTATTTCCATTCGCAGCAAAAGTGGATGTAGTCCCAAGAATCGTAAATAGTGTTAGCCAAAGACATTTATAATTCTTCATAATCGATCTCCGATAGGATTTTGCTTCAGTATAATTCGCTTCGTAAGTTCGGTCAACGGTTAAAAATTAGGTGACTCCGGGTGTGGCTGCGGGAAGAGTTTTAGGCGAGGTGATTGATGCGGGCTTTGGAGGCGCCGGATCGGGCTTCACACCATTGAGAACTATTCTT
>Ga0206988_1208_pt2 | contig 12220 bp, 12 predicted proteins | sample Alteio_BWMinCont_12_FD_153263 | JGI IMG/M metagenome (GOLD analysis project Ga0206988, IMG submission 153263) | Enriched cells from forest soil in Barre Woods Harvard Forest LTER site, Petersham, Massachusetts, United States -... | ecosystem: Environmental > Terrestrial > Soil > Temperate forest >... | reverse complement strand
CTCTAATTGTCATTGCGAGGAACGAAGCAATCGCACATAGAAAAGCAATCTTGCAAAGTTCGCGATTGCTTCGTTCCTCGCAATGACATGATATAAATCAGATAGTACCGTTTTGCATGAGGCCGGTGTTTTCACCCATCAAAATCTCCCATAAAATCCCCACCTTTGTATCAGCATGTCGAAAGGTAAACTACTGGTTATTGATGATGAGGAGCGTTTGCGCAAATTGCTCACCCGTATTTTACAGTTAGAAGGTTTTGAGGTGATCGAGGCAGCTACCGCCAAAGATGGCCTGCGCAAACTGGAGCATGAAGTAGTTGATGTAATCATCAGCGATGTAAAACTTCCTGACATTAATGGTATCGAACTTACCAAAACTATCAAAACCGCCTACCCTGCTATCGAAATTATTGTACTTACCGCCTATGGTACCATAGGTGACGGTGTAACCGCCATCAAAAACGGCGCGTTCGACTATATCACTAAAGGCGATGATAACGAAAAAATAATCCCGCTGGTGAACAAAGCAATGGATAAGGCCGTTCTGCAGCGCCGCGTGTCCGAGCTGGAAACCAAGTTAAGTTCACGTTTTGGATTTGATCGTATCGTAGGCACATCACCAGCTATTGCCACTGCCATTAACCTTGCCCGGCGTGTTGCTGGGACTGATACCACCGTACTTATTTTGGGAGAAACCGGCACAGGTAAAGAAGTTTTTGCCGAGGCTATCCACCAGGCTAGTCCGCGAAGCGCGAAACCATTTGTGGCTATTAATTGCAGCGCTTTTAGTAAAGAATTATTGGAAAGTGAACTATTCGGTCACAAGGCCGGTTCATTTACCGGTGCTATTAAAGATAAAAAGGGCTTATTTGAAGAAGCTAACGGCGGTACTATTTTCCTGGATGAGATCGGTGAAATGGATCATGATTTGCAAGCCAAATTATTACGCGTACTGGAATCTCAGCAATTCATAAAAATTGGTGATACCAAGCCAACAAAGGTAAGCGTACGCATATTGGCCGCTACCAACCGTAATCTTCAGGATGAAGTGGCAAAAGATCAGTTTCGCTCCGATCTTTTTTATCGTTTATCGGTATTCCAGATCACCCTACCATCCTTACGCGATCGCAGGAAAGATATACCTGTATTGGCCAAAATGTTTATCCAACAATATGCCTCAAAAGTAAATACACAGATAACAGGGGCCACAACAGACTTCTACAACAAACTGGAAGCCTACAACTGGCCCGGCAATGTGCGCGAGCTGAAAAACATTATTGAGCGGGCAGTGATCATGTGCGATGGAACAGAGCTGGATACTTCGGTGTTACCTTATGAATTTGATTCCTCACCCATCACATCAAACACCTCAACCTTCGATCTGGCAGCTATAGAACAGCAACATATTCAGCGTGTGCTAAAACATACCCAAGGCAATCGTGCCGAAACTGCGCGTTTGCTAAATATCGGCATAGCTACTTTATATAGGAAATTAAAAGAGTACGGGTTGGAGTAATTATGTGTAGTGGATGTCACCCCGAGCAATGCTATTAAGTTGAGGGAAGTATCTTCTTGCCCTCTTTCCGGCTTGCCGAAGAGAGGGTCGAACAGCGCAGCGCATTTGGGGTGAGTCAACTGTTCGCCAGGCATTTGCGCTAGTGTCGCTTGTATATTTTACTCACCCGGTCTTTACTTCGCTCGACCACCCTCTCTTTTGCAAGCAAAAAAGAGGGTAAAAAGAATTAAAAATATTCCTCTCTTAACTTAATGATATTACACCCTGAGGCACTCGAAGGGTGGGCGCAGAGGCCCGTCCGCATACTTCGACTAGCGCTCAGCATGGCACCCTTTTTGATCTTCCGAACAACCTCTTATCAAGGAACTAAACACTCTGCCAAATAAGGCGCCAGGTACATAATTCTCGATGCGTTCTCGAGGTGCCAAAAATGTATCCGCTCATTTTTATTGCCGCCAAGCAACGGCCCTATTACATATAAATTCGGCGCAGCCTCAAAATGCTCATTTACCCAAAAACCTTTTCCCGATAAGTTTACCTCAGCAATGCCATTATGCACCAAATTGTAAATTAGTCTGCTTGATGATTGGCTCAAATCATCAGATCCGGTGCAATTAACAACCACTTTAAACTTATCTGGATAAATCAGTTTTTGCTGAGAATCGGTAACGGTATAATGTAATTCGCCACCATTATCGGTGTAATCAATTTTATCAAAGGAACCTTTTAATAAAACTAACTTTTCCAGCTCATGCAGCAAGCCACTGCCCGTTTTATAATCAGTACCCGATCTGCGGAAAAGATTGCTTAGCTGCATACCGTAAATGCCAATAAAGGCTTTCTTAGCATCCTCATCCAATGGTTGTAACAATTCAAAAGTAAAACCTATTATTTTATCGATATGAGGAACAATAACACCGTCCTTTACAGCGATATTAATGTCTTTCTTTGCGGCATCAACCAAAGTTTCAATAGTATAATTACCTTCTTTCTTAAGCTGATCTAAATTATCGGTCAGATGCTCACTTGTTGATTCATTAATAATATGATAAGGCAGCAATCCACTTTTTGATATTACTACCAGCTTATTTATTAGTTCGGTTACTTCGGGCAATCCTGCAAGCAAATACAAAAATTCAATGCTACTGGCATTTGAGCCAATGACAAGCACATTTCTTTCATCATGATTTTTTGTGTATGAAAGCGCGGTTGTCATTTTTTGGATATTTTCCTCAGCACCGGGATCATAAAGATCATTGATTACAACAGTGTTGTTATCTACTGGCAGATCAATGTTTCTTACCGGTGCCGACCCTGTAGCTATTACTACTTTGGTCGCCGACAATGAGAGATTAGTTTTATCAGTCAATTCATAGCTAATCGTGTAGCCATTCTCTTTAGGATGAATGTCGGTAACCTCGGCATTAATCAATGTAAGCTCAGCAAGCCCCCTTTCTTCAACAATTTGCAGCATTGCATTTAGCTTCTCTTGCTGGTATTTACCGCAAATGTATCGCGGCAGATAAACGTTTTTCCAATCCTCTGCTTTAATAGCTTCGGCGTTCCTTTGCAGCCATTGTTCTGCAGTTGTGCCGCCATTTTGCTGGTACCCGTCTAGTAGCTCAGTTTTATTTTGGTTGAACCAGTCTAAAAAGAGATTCCGCTCATGCTTGTTGGTAAAAAAGTCGTAGATGGAAGTAATGGTAAGCGCGTTTATTGAAGATCGACTACCATAGGGCACACCCAGCCAAAACTCCCGATTCTTTTCAATAACAGTGATGGAAAATTTATAGTCGACAGGTTTTTCAATCAACCTGTTAAAAACCTCAATAAGCGTTGAAGTACAGGCTATGCCGCTCCCAATAATAACCAGATCAGCAGGCTTCATTAATTAAATTTATTTAAAGCTTCAATTACCTGCATAATCTCATCCTCAGTATGGGAAAATGAGCAAGGGATGCTTAGCGTGGTATCATGTATTTCATCGGCAATAGGGTAGGCATTTCTGATTCCTTTAACGCCATCTAATGCTTTTTGCTTATGCGGTGGTACGGGGTAATGTATTACTGTGCCAATCCCATTATCTGTAAGATATTCCTGTAACTCATCACGCTTTTTATGTCTGATATTAAAAATGTGGTACACATCATAAAAATCAGCATCCTGTACAGGCAAAATAAAATCAGGTTTTAAATTATCAAAATACAATTGCGCCAGTTTGTTGCGATGCGCGTTCATCTCTTTTAAATACTTCAATTTAATGCTCAAAAAAGCAGCCTGCATCTCATCAAGGCGATTATTGTAGCCAATTATATCGTTATAATATTTACGTTCCGACCCATAATTGCGCAGTTGGGCCAGCGTCTTTTTATGCAATTCATCATTGCAAATAATAGCCCCAGCATCGCCCAAAGCACCTAGGTTTTTTGTAGGATAAAAGCTAAAAGCACCAAACTCTCCAAACGTACCCGCAAGCTGATCCTTAAAAGTTGCCCCATGCGCCTGCGCGCAGTCCTCAACCAAAACAAGATGGTGCTTGTTTTTTATTGCCATTATTTCATCCATCTGGCAGCATTTACCATATAAATGCACCACCATAATGGCTTTAGTTTTTGGTGTTATAGCTTCTTCTATTTTGTTTGGGTCGATGTTGTAGGTGGCAATATCAGGCTCAACCAACACAGGTATAAGCTGGCAGGCCAGTATGGCCAATATGCTGGCTATATAAGTATTTGAGGGTACAATAACCTCGCTCCCCTCAGGGAAATTACAGGCTTTTAATGAGAGGATTAAAGCATCCAACCCATTGGATACACCGATGCAGTAATTTACGTTGTGCCATTTAGCGTAAGCCTTTTCAAATACCTCCAGCTCAGGGCCTAAAATGTAATGCCCATTGTTAATTACTGAATTAAACTTTTCCCTGAATTTATCTTCGAAAGAGGTGTTTAGCCGTTTCAGATTTTCGTAAGGGATCATCTTAGCTGATACTTAAAGGTTCGTAAGCATAGTCTTTAGGGTCGTAATTGGTTGATGCTATGCCCATTAATACAGCATCCGGACTAAGATCATACATCACATGCCAGTCGCCAATTTCCATTATCAGGATTTTTGACGGATCGGATAAATAATACTCTTTTTTGTCCTTGCCATTATCAATTAAAACAGTAAAAGTACCGTTCATGCAAATCAAGCCTTCAACGGTTTCAAAATGGCGATGCCCACCCCGGTTGAGCGATTCGTTGACGTTATATATGTAATAGATCCTTTTGATATCAAAAGGAAGAGCACGGTCAATAGAATTTAAAGAGCCACGCTCATCAGTATAAGTTTTTAACTCAATGAAATATGCCATCAGTCACTACGCTGTTGTGTTTATCCAGTAAATCCAATATGTTTTCGTCAACATCCATATTGAATTTACGGCCAATTATATTATCTGTTGCTATTATCTTTTCGTAATCCTCGGTGAGTAATAATTTAGGGTGGCTGCCGCCGCCGCTCCAATCAATATACCTGAAATTATTGTTCAATACACTGTCTTTATACGGCGAATTCATAATAACGGTTTGAAATACAAATTCATCACTCCCCCATGTATATCTCAAAAAGCGGACTAATTTATGATCGTTTTCAATCTTATCCATTACATAATAGGCGCAATCAGGGCTCAGCGTCCAAAACGTTGAGCTGGTACCATGAAACTGCATGGCAGTAGGCACTTTTCTTTTCCTAACTATCACGTTAATTAACCGTTGTACCAGATACCGCCCTTTAAACACCCTGTCAGTAAAATGGTATTTGTATATGCGGGCAAAGGCCTCATCCCACTCTGTTGCAAAATCCCAGTGCTTTATTAATTGGCGGCCGACCTGTGTCTTCAAAAAATCACTTATATAATCTGCTGATTTTAACGGATAATCCTGCCCGCTTAGCAGGTTAATAAAAGCATATTCTTTACCCGATGCCCTTATCTCTTTTAGCCCGTTAAAACTGGCCTCAACAACGGTAAAACCTGCCCATTTAATGTTGATACGGTCTTTTATAAAAAACACGTTAGGCATATCAAATAGCTCACGATGGGTTTCTATATTTACTTTTTTATCCAGGTGGATATAAAAATCAAAGTCGCCATTATCAAGCTTTTGTATCAGCCTTAGCGTCTGTTTTGCCGAAGTGTAAGTAATAATTAAACAAGCAAAACGCATTATTATTGAGTAGGATTTAAGATTTTACGGTTTACTAATATAACCCAATATAAGAGCAATTGAAACATTTAATGGCATTTTTTATCCATTTATATGTTTAAATTAAAAACGACAAACTAAAATTTCTTCCGATGAAAATTTTAACTAAAACTATCAAAAAATACTTACAGATCGAGTGTAAGTTCGCAGGTATAGGTTTCTTTTCCATCGATAATATCAAGCTTATATCTGCCGGGATACAATAAATCAAGCCGTCTTTTAACATTTATAAGGCCTATCCCACCTAAATTATCTTTATTGCTGGTGTGTTTCCTGTTCTGAATAAAAAAGTACAAGTGACTTTCATCAACTTCTATCAATAATCGTATAGCCGACCTCGCGTCATTCACCACCCCATGTTTAAAAGCGTTTTCAATAAAGGCAATCAATAATAAAGGTACTATCTTCTGCCCGTCAACCCTTCCGTTTATTTTGAAATCTATATAAGCATTTTTACCAAAACGTATTTTTTGCAGCTCGATGTAATTTTGTAAATACTGCAGCTCTTTCTCCAGCGACACTTCGTTATCATTACATTCATAAAGCATGTAGCGCATGATTTCCGATAGCTTTAAAATGGCATCGGGTGTAGTTTCTGATCGCTGATAAGCTAATGAGTAGATGCTGTTAAGAGAATTAAATAAGAAGTGCGGGTTTATTTGTGATTTTAAAAAGGATAGCTCCGCGCTCAGGCGCTGATTTTCCAAATCGCGTTGTATGCGTTCATTCAAAAACCAATCGGTAGTAAACTTAAGTACTGTACTTAAAAAAACGAATGTTAAGCTGGCGAATATGGTGCTAATAAAATATTGCCAAAAACCAATCGTTTCGTGCATCCTTACAAGCACATATGGTTTAAATAATAAGCCAATGCCATATTTTCCTAAGCCAAAAAGTATAAGGGTTATAACTATTATGATAGCATAAGCGGTATATTTTTTTTTATCGAGAAACCGGGGGATGTAAACTAAATAATTGAGGTAAAACAGGCCAATGTTAATAGCCGGGTATAAAAAAAACGTCACAAATATGCCCTCCGGCCCCAGGCGCATCTCGCCTTGTGCCAGCAGCAAAAACACTGAAATTATGCTTAGCCAAAAAAATACATGCCAAAATATTTGCCAGCTTTTCTTCATAACCAAATGTAATATTTTGGCAGTGTTTATAGCTACAAATTATATATAGATATGCGATTTACCGATGAACGGGCATTTTTAGCCTATCAACAGGTTTATCGGTTTAAATGAGCGTTCGTCTATAATAAGTGGTGCTTGGTATAAATCTTTATATATGATAAAATAAAAATTAAACCTTTGTTCAACAAATCACTCACAATGAAAAAATTAATTAACAATTCAAACCCATTCATCTTATTACTGGTGCCGGTGCTGTTTGCGCTTGTTATGGGGGTAAGTTATCAGTTTCAGCAAAAAAGAAGCGAAATAGCCGGTACCACTAAGCACGCCACATCACTTTTTTTTAAAGGAGTAAGCTTGGTAAAAATGGCTTGTTCTGTTAGTAAAGAAAACGTGTGGTAATCAACACCGATGGGTTAACCTTTGATTTTGGCAGCCAAACTGTTGTTAAATCATTATCGCTCCAGGTACCTGAGGGAAGCATCTATGGTTTTTTAGGCCCCAATGGTGCCGGTAAAACCACTACCATAAAATTACTGCTCAATTTATTGCAAACCCAGCAGGGCAGTATCCAAATTTTCGGCAAGGAGCTTAAAAGCAACCGATTAGAAATATTGGCGCAAATAGGTTCACTTATAGAGCAGCCCGCCATTTATCTACATCTAAGCGGGAAAGAAAATCTGCTCAATCGTGCATTACTTCTGCAAATAGGCGAAGCCAGGGTTAACGAAGTTTTAAAAATTGTTCATTTAACTGATGCCGCTCATAAAAAAGCCGGGCAATATTCGTTAGGGATGAAGCAACGTCTGGGTATCGCATTGGCTTTGTTATCCGATCCTAAATTGCTGATATTGGATGAGCCCACCAACGGTCTTGATCCTAACGGAATTATTGAGGTACGTGAGCTATTGATAAAACTGGTGAGTGAGCACAAAAAAACAGTTTTTATATCAAGCCATTTATTGGCCGAGATTGAGCGGATGGCTACGCATGTAGGCATCATAAACCATGGCGAATTATTATTTCAGGGTAGTATACATGATCTTGAAGCGATGAGTAAACCTGCGGTACAAATCGAAACCGATAACACTGTTGATGCAGCAAACTATTTAAGCCGTAATAATTATACCGTTGCCGAAGTCACCGACACGCACCTATTTGTACCCTACACTACCAAACAACAAATGGGCAACATCAATAAGCTGCTTAATGATATGGGCTATAACGTATACAGTATCACCAAGCAACACAAGGATCTGGAAAAATTATTTTTAGACATCACCCAAAACGCGTAAAACTATGAAAGGATTTATACTCTCATTCCGCTCGGAGTTTTATAAGAGCCGTAAAACAGCCGGTTTCTGGAGTGCTGTTATATTGCCGTTGCTGCTTTGTTTATTGATATTTGCCGGCTTTTACAGCCGGAGTGATAAAATGGCAATGGAGCCCGGCATGATCCTTTGGGTGCAGTTTTCGGGTGCTATTCTAGGGGTGATGGGGTCGCTGTTATTGCCAATGCTTATTGTTTTTATAGGTTATTCTGTAAATAGCATCGAGCATAAAGCAGATACCTGGAAAACATTATTCTCGCTGCCGATATCCAAATTTGCTGTTTACAGCGCTAAATATTTTTATGCCATGTTCCTGGTGTTTTTGTGCCTGGCATTATTTGTATTATTTACCGTTGGTTTTGGCAATTTATTAGGTACGGTAAAACCCGGGTTAAAATTTCACGACTATAATATGTCGGGAGTTCTATCGCAGCTATATTTTAAACTCTTTCTTTCATCATTAGGTATATTATCCATACAGTTCTTATTGAGCCTGTTATTCCGCGATTTTTTGAAGCCGATGGGGATTGGTTTTGTGGCTACCATAACTGGTGTAATCCTGGTTGCAAACCAGTGGACATACGATTACCTGTTCCCGTATTCGCACCCAATGCTGGCATTAAGTGCCTTGCCTCAACACCATAATCATACCCCAGGTAATAACCCAATCAGTGTTGATATATTCACCCGGGAAATTTATATAAGCCTGATTATAGCCGCGCTAGTATTTATTGCCGGATATTTTATCGTGCTGAAGAAAAGTGTAAAGTAATCACCAATTGCCGTTGTTGTGAACGTAACAACGTGCTATATCGTTAATAAATTATTCCAATGATGCGCCATAGGTGCAAAATGTCGGTAGAAGAATAAGGGATAAATGTTATTCAGCGTGCCGTTAGGTACGCAAGATAGGCGAGGTTCCGTACCTAACGGCACGGTATGGCTTATTTATTTTCTTTATGTTACCGACATTGAACCCTGCTGGGGTTAGTTAATTATTACACATTTAAGATTTACGAAGTTTTTAAAACTTCGTAAATCTACTTCGTCGAAGCGTGAATGATGTATTAATTATTTCACCTCGTAAGGCTTTGCAGCAGCCTGCCCTAAAGCAGCACGTATGTTGTTTTCAGCGGTTAATACCAATTCTTCGGCAGGAGTTTTACCTGGCTCAATAGGTGTTAAAACTTCAACCTGCATTTGGGTAAAAGCATTAACCGGGTAATAACCATATTTTATAACCGCCCACGAGTTTTTAATCACAATGGGCACTAACAAAGCATCGGGGCATTTTTTCAAAAGAGTAGCAATACCGGCAGCCCGAAACGGTTTAACCTTACCATTCTTTGATCTCGTACCCTCAGGAAATATCACCGCCGACCATTTATTCTCTTTCATCCGTTGGCCAAGCTTCACTATCTCCATAATGGATTGACGCTGATCTTTACGGTCGATATTTGCCGCGCCGCCATATTTTAAATTGAAGGATATGGATGGGATACCATGGGTTAATTCAATTTTCGAGATAAATTTTGCATGATATTTACGCAGGTACCAAATCAGCGGCGGAATATCAAACATACTCTGATGATTAGATATAAAGATAATCGGGCGCCCCTCCGGCAAATGCTGATTATTGGTGAACTTTGTAGTATTACCTGATAAGTACAGGCTGCGCATTAAACAGAGGTTTAAAACATCAACTACTTTTTTATGTGCCGAGTAGCCCCCCCCAATTTATAAGCTAGCCATTGTAAAGGATGAAAAATGCAGAGTGTCAGAAAGAAAACTACTGCAACAATGGGGGTTAAAATATAGCCGAAAACCTTTTTCATGAGTGTTTGATGGCGCTAAATTATAAATTTTCGACGAAGAAACCTTGTCATTTCGAACGAGGTACGAGGAGAAATCTTCTACAATATGCAAAGTTTATACGCCTAACTTAGAATCTGTGTAAAAACGATTGTATCCTGTTTTGCATAAAAACAAAGCGTCATTGCCACGCTTCGCTCGCAATGACGATAGTTTTATTTTCACAACTTCCCTTCCAGTATCATCAATTTCACCTTCAATATACTGGCGACAGCAACTGAATCGGTTATTTCACCATTACAAACCATTTGGTAAACAGTTTCAAAGGGCACTTTATTTACTATTAGCTGTTCGGTATCCTCTGGTTCGGCTTCAAATTGCTTTAAGTCGCGGGCTAAATAAATAATACATAGCTCATCACTAACCGAGTTCGACAAATGCATGCGTTGAATCTCCGTCCAGTTATCAGCCTTCAAACCTGTTTCTTCCAGCAGCTCCCGTTTAGCCGAATCAAGGGTATCGATGCCAATAATACCGCCGCCTTCAGGTATTTCCCAACTATATTGATCCAGCGCGAAACGATATTGCCCAACCAGGTAAGTGTTCAACTCATCATCCAAAGGAATAATTCCAATAGCGATATTTTTAAAATGAACCTTGCCATAAATACCCGGGTTACCCGATGGATTGATCACCTGGTATTCGGTTAAATTTATCCAGGGGTTATCATAAACAACCTTTTCCGCAGTTACTTTCCAGGGGTTATCTTCAGGATGATGCATGCGGTAAAGGTAAAAATGTTGTTTATCCTTTCAAACCTATTTTGCCTTTATAGTTAAAGCAGCACTTTGCAATCCTTGTGATGTAGCGGTAAAATTAATAACACCCGGCGTTTCTTTACTCTGCACAATTGCCAATGCCAAACCATGGAACGCCTTGCGATAGTTCACTTTAAAAGAATCATGATTAACCGGGTCGCCATTATCAACACTGGCTATAAAGGCATTGCCGTTTAGTTTAAAGTTTACCAAATTATCAGCCTCAGGTACTACATTGCCATCCTTGTCCAATATCTTAACCGTAATGAACGATAAATCCTTGCCATCAGCATTAATCACTTTTCTATCGGCAATCAGCTCAATTTTAGCAGGTGCACCAGCAGTGTGGATCTCTTGTGTTAATACAACTTTACCATTCTTGCGCGATACCGCTTTTAATGTGCCCGGTACATACTTTACGCGCCACATTACATGCAGGTCATCCCCGTTTTTCTTTCTGATGCCAAGGGATTTACCATTCAGGTACAATTCCACTTCGTCGGCATGGTTATAAAACGCCCAAACGTCAACCACTTTACCCGGCTGCCAGTTCCAATGCGGGAAAATGTGCAGCACAGTTTTATTGGTCCACTCACTTTGGTACATATAGTAAATATCTTTCGGGAAGCCCGCTAGGTCAACAATACCGAAATACGAGCTGCGCGATGGCCAGCTATACGGTGTAGGCTCGCCTAAATAATCAAAGCCTGTCCAGATGAAGAGTCCTGAAAGAAAATCATATTTCTTTATCACTTTCCAGGTTGCTTCATGCGTTGAACCCCATGGTGGTCGCACATTATCATAAGCTGATACAGTATGGTCGGGGTTGCCCACAAAGTTTAAGTTGGTCGGCCAAACTCTTATGCTATCCGATGGCATATCATAATATCCACGGGTTTCTAATCCCGAAGTTGTTTCTGTAGCGATGAATTTTTTGCTTGGATACCGTTCATGGAAAGCCGCGTAATCATTCTGATGGTAGTTATAACCGATCAAATCAAGAGCTCCGGATTTAATGATCTTGTTACCTGTATCCGGATTGTTATTAGCAGCAGTGATAGGCCGGGTAACATCTAAACTATGAACAATTGCAGCCAATTCAGGCGCTATGCGTAATGCACTCGTATCATGTTGCTGCGGAATCTCGTTGCCAATGCTCCAAATGAAAACGCTCGGGTGGTTACGGTCACGCAGGACTTGATCTTCCAGGTCTCGTTTATGCCACTCCTTAAAATACAGGTGATAATCATATTTAACCTTCTCCCATTCCCAGCAATCAAAGGCTTCGTCCATCACAATAAAGCCCATTTTGTCGCATAGATCTAATAATTCAGGAGCCGGTGGGTTATGCGATGTGCGG
>Ga0206988_1245_pt1 | contig 12255 bp, 15 predicted proteins | sample Alteio_BWMinCont_12_FD_153263 | JGI IMG/M metagenome (GOLD analysis project Ga0206988, IMG submission 153263) | Enriched cells from forest soil in Barre Woods Harvard Forest LTER site, Petersham, Massachusetts, United States -... | ecosystem: Environmental > Terrestrial > Soil > Temperate forest >... | reverse complement strand
TGATTGTGTTGATTAGGTGAACAGTTGTTGATTATATTATTCTGCAGCTATTCCAGGCATTCCACACTCCGCAAGAATCAGGTTGCAGGGCTTTGGCCTTCTTTTAAACTTTGCCTTGATTTAAAAGTTTAAAAAAATGTTTAAAAAAGCATTTGTCTGTATCCTTGTTTTTTTATATAGCAACAAGTGCACGGCGCAATCCAGCGATTTTTCATACCATTGGGAAAATATAAATGGGGTAAAGATCTTTTACAGAACAGCAGGTAATCCGGGCAACCCGGTTATTTTATTATTGCATGGCTTTCCCAGCTCATCTGTTATGTACCAGGGCCTTATGCAATTATTAAAAACAGATTTCTTTTTAATAGCGCCTGATTATCCGGGTCATGGGTATTCAGATGTTCCATCGTCGGGAAATTATCCCTTTACATTTGATAACATTAGCAATAGCATTGATTTGTTGTTAAACCAACTCAGAATACATAAGTACAGCTTATTTATGCAGGACTATGGGGCACCTGTAGGCTTTAGATTAGCGCTTAAACATCCTGAAAATATAACAGCATTAATTATTCAAAATGGTAACGCTTATATGGATGGCTTCCCCGAGGCACAGGACCCAAACGGCAAATTACAACAATATTGGCGTGACAAAAATAAAAAATATGAAACCGATTGGATAAATTATTATCGTAAGGCTAGTTCAGTTTTGCCCGGACAATGGAATTTTCCGACTGCGATAAACCCTGAAAGGCGTATTTTAGATGCTGATATAATGTTAAAGCCGGGGAGGCTTGAATTGTTTATGCAGTTATGGTTTGATTATGGTAATAATGTAAAAAGTTATCCGCTATGGCATCAATACCTGAAAAAGTATCAGCCTCCTGTTTTAATTACCTGGGGCAAAGAAGATACTTATTTTACAGTTCCTGGCGCCCTGGCTTACTTGAGAGATGTACCCAAAGCCGAAATTCATTTGTTAAATGGAGGCCACTGGGCAGTAACCGAAAATAATACAGCAGAAATTGCTGAATTGATCCTGAGTTTTTTTAAAAGAAATAGTATAAATTAACTTTGGTTCAATAAATTGAAAAACCAGTTTCATGAGTATTACCTTTAGTGCTATATGGTTAAAGACCTGACAGTAAATTATTACCGGATTGAGAAGGCAGTAAGCTATCTTACAGCAAATTTCAAGTCACAACCAGACCTTGATGTAATAGCTGAAAAAGTAAACCTTAGCCCGTTTCATTTCCAGCGAATGTTTTTGGATTGGGTTGGATTGACCCCTAAAAAATTTGTTCAATACCTTACGCTTGAGCATTTAAAAGGCCAAATACAACAAACACAAAATGTTATTGAAGCAGCCGGAATTGCCGGCCTTTCAAGCCAGTCAAGAGTGTATGATCTGTTTGTAAGCATTGAGGGGGTTAGTCCGCAGCAGTTCAAATCGGCTGGTATAGGACTGGAAATTGTATATGGTTATCACGCAACGCCCTTCGGCATGTGCTTTATAGCAGTTACTGAAAGAGGAGTGTGCGACTTTCATTTTATTGATGAAGATAGCAAACGTGATGAATACCGGCTTTTTTCGCAAAAATGGCACTTCGCAACTTTAAACCACCGGCCTGATATTACGCAAACATATGTGCAAAAGATATTTAAACCAGGTGTGGCGAATACAGAAAAGCTTAATTTATTGGTTCAGGGAACCGATTTCCAGATAAAAGTATGGCAAGCCCTGGTTAATATCCCATTCGGTAATGTGCAAACCTACAAACAGGTCTCTGATCAAATAGGCTATCCCAACAGTATCAGATCTGTAGCCACAGCAGCGGGTAAAAACCCAATATTATATCTTATACCCTGCCATCGTATTATATGCGGTAATGGAGATGTGGGAAACTTTAGTTACGGCAGAGTAAGGAAACAGGCCATGATTGCATGGGAAATGGGTAAAAATGAAATTAGCCTGCAATCAAAATAAAAAAACACCCAGCTTAAATTATAGCCATCTTCAGAAAAAGCAAATAAACAAAGATCGGGTTTACCAAACCGGATGAATTAAAATTGATATGATGCAAATATGTTTTGTAACCTGTAGTAAGGAACCTGCTTTAACCAAAGACGACTTGTTGTTAAGTCGGTATTTACTAAATAAGAATATTAGCGTAGTGCCCGCCATATGGGATGATATAACAGTAAACTGGCAAGCTTATGACGCAATTATACTGCGCTCTATGTGGGATTATCATACCCGGATAGATGAATTTAATGCGTGGCTTGATAAGCTTGAATTATTGGGGTGTATAGTTTTAAACCCTGTTTCTATAGTAAAATGGAATCAAAATAAAAAATACCTGGCTGATCTTTCTTCTCAAGGGGCATTGCTGCCACCTTATCATTTTTGCCTTCAAAATTCAATTACCCGGTTAAATGATATTATGGCGATTAATAATTGGGATAAAGCGGTAATTAAACCTGCAGTTTCGGGTGGTTCATTCAATACATGGACCACTACTGCTTTGAGTGTTGCAGCTGACGAGCTTCGTTTTGCGGAAATGCTTCAATATGGAGATGTAATAGTTCAAAAATTCATGGATGAAATTATTACAAATGGAGAACTATCACTTATGTTTTTTGATAAGAAATTCAGTCATGCCATCTTAAAAAAGGCAAAACCAGGTGATTTTAGGGTTCAGTCTCAATTTGGGGGGACAGATGAACCTGCGTATCCGGTGGAAAGCGTTATAAAGAAAGCACAGGCATTATTAAATACAATTAATGAACCTTTGCTTTACGCCAGGGTAGATGGGATATTATTAAATAACGATGAATTTTACCTGATGGAATTGGAATTAATAGAACCCGCTTTATTTATTGAAAGCGATGAAAATGCCTGTGAAAACTTTTACGTGGCATTCCATAACTTATTATTTGGAAAAAGTTAAAATTCACTCAGCAAGAATCAGGTTGCCAGCCTGAGGCGGTGAAGCTACATTGCAGAATAATATTTAAAACACATTTATTATGCAAGCACTAATCATTATTGACGCCCAGAATGAATTTTCAAAAAACGGCAAAAGACCAGTACCTAACCATTTGGATGCGATTGAAGTAATAAGGCAAAGAGTTGAACAGGCAAGAAGTAAAAATAGCCTGATTGCCTGGATAAGGCACTTTAACCGGCCTACAGAATCACAGGCATTTGTACCCGGCACATGGGGGGCTGAATTTGTGCCTGATTTTGGCCCAAAGCCAGGCTCTGTAACGGAAATGGAGTTTCAAAAAGATGTATATGGTGCCTTTACAGGAACAGATTTAGGCTCCTGGTTAAAAACTGAAGGTACCGATGAAGTATTGATTGTGGGCTTTTACACACATGGTTGTGTATCAACAACTGCCCGCGAAGCGATTATGGCCGATCTGAAAGTTTTTATTGATCCTGATGGGACAGGCACCTGTGAGATAAACCATGAAATACTTGGCTTACAAACGGCAGATGAGGTACGGAGATCTGCATTATTACAACTTGCAAACATGGGGGCTGTCATATCACCATTGCCTGTAATATGATTTAAGATAAGATTACACCGATTTGTTTTTTATCGGTGTAATCTTCTTTAAAAATCAGTGAAATCACTTAGTCGCTCTAGCCCTTTTCACTTCAGCAATTCTTACTGAGCTTGCCTTATTGCCGAAGCTTTTGCGCACATAGGTTAAAACATCCGCAATTTGCTGGTCTTTTAAATCGCTGTGCGGGGTCATGGTGTTTGAGTAGGTCTGGCCATTTATCTCCACATCTTCATTAAAACCATTCAGCACAATTTTTATCAGCTTTGCCTTATCTCCTAATACATAAGTTGTATTTATTAATGGCGGGTTTAAATGCGGTACACCAGCACCGCCAGCCATGTGGCAACTTAAACAAATACTGCTATAAACAATCTTACCTCTCGCCATAGACGAAGCAGAACTACTGTGTTTTTTGGGGTGCCTTACCTGGGCATTTAAATTAAGTATAAACAATGATGTCACTAGTGCCAAACAGGCTATTTTAAACTTCATAATTATTTTTTGTAGCTGATTTTATAAATAGTTCCTTTTTGATCGTCAGTAACATATAACGAACCGTCTGGACCCTGTGCTAAACCACATGGGCGGTGTAATGCCCCGTCGGGCGATTTGTTAGGGCCGGCAAAACCATCAGCAAAAATTTCATACTTGCCATCAGGTTTTCCATCTTTAAAAGGTTGGAATACTACACAGTAGCCTTCCTGTGGTTCAGGAGCACGGTTCCATGAGCCATGGAACGCTATGAATGCGCCATTTTTATATTTTTCAGGGAATTGACTGCCAGTATAAAATAGCAGGCCATCGGGTGCAAAGTGTCCCGGATAAGCGGCTGCAGGTTCAAGGTATTTGCTGTCCGCTTCTTTTTTGCCATCGCCGCCGTATTCAGGCCCCAGCATTTTTTTGTGCTGCATCCAGTCGTAATATAAATAGGGCCAGCCGGCATTATCGCCATTTTTTAATGCAAACATACATTCGGCAGGCAAATCGGCTGATTGTTTTGTGGTGTACAAGTTTGGATAAAGATCATGGAGCGCGTCGCGGCCATGCTGCATTACAAAAAGCAGGTTATCCTGTTGGTTCCAATCTAAGCCAACAACATTTCTTAATCCTGTTGCATAACGGACGCCGTCACTTTGTTTCTGATTTAGTTTGTCGGCTTTAAACTGCCAGATGCCGGCAGCATCTGCTAACACAGGGCATCCTTTTTTATCCTTGTCATAATCGCTGCAAATGTTTGAATAAGCGCCAATATTCACATAAATATTTCCATCATTATCAAGCACTATTGATTTTGAATTATGCATCCGCTTATTGGTTAAGCCGGTTACTATTGTTTCGGGCTTAGCCGGGTCAATCACTTCGTTTTTATCGTTCAATTTATAGCGGTAAATGTCACTGTTTGATGAGGCATACAGATAACCATTTTTAATAGTGATGCCGGTACCGCCATAATTAGCGAAGCCGGTTTTTAAAGTAGCTTTATCGCCGTCATCGTGCAATACTAAAATTCCCTTTCCATTGTTTGAGCCTGAAAGGTGAACATAAATATCGTTTTGAGGGGTAACAACCAGGTGCCGTGGGCTACTTAAGTTTTCAATGATAGCTGCGGCACTAAATCCGGTTGGCAAGGTTAACCCTGCGTTAGCTGTTACAGGAGCAGTCGCGGTGTTTCTACTATCAGTTTTAGTCCCTGTGTTTTTAGTGTCTCCATCTTTGCCGGCATTAAATAATATTAGTCCTGCTATTGCATAAACTGGCAACAGAAAGACAAACAATTTCTTCATTTTCATAAGCGTTAGTATTAGTTGATCAAAGTTATTGAAACTACCTTAAATAAGCGGGCAAGTTTTGTACTAAAATAGTTACAACATTTATTTACAGCTAAACTTGAATACTAATTAATAAGTGAGTTGCTTTTTATTGCCCAAATATTCAATAATATTTAAAAGAATAAAATATGCTTTTAATAAGATGATTGCTTTTTGTTTGGAATTTAATTCTGTAAATGTCTTATATATAGGAATATAATTTGTTAATAGTGCTTTATGATAAAATGATTGCGTGTTGTGGTTAAACTATGGCTGATTTCAGTAGTCATAGATATATAAAATTTGACACAATGAATTCATCGTTTGCAACAACAAACAGTATAAAGCAAATGAGAATATCATTCTAAAATTAAAACAAATTAACAACATGAAAAAGTTAGCAATATTATCAGCAATAGCATTAAGCGGTTTAATTTATAATACTGCAAATGCACAAATAAGAGTACATGTAGGCTTTAATTGGGGAAGCCCCGTAGTGGTTTACAGGCATGCACCTGTTGTGGTTGAACAGCCTGTATATCAGGAAACACAAAATGTTTATGATGACAGTAATGATGACGACTATTATTATTTACCAGATGTAGATGCTTATTACAACGTAAGTGCGGGATGTTATTATTACAATGATGGTAATAACTGGATTTCAGCTGCTTACTTGCCAGGGGCTTACCGTAATTACGATTGGAGAAGCGTCCGCAGGTTTGAGATCCATGAGCACCGTCCGTTTACAAGAGGTGATTTCTACCGTTCAAGGTATAATGGCCGTGAAGTAGCTGAATGGAGGCACTTTAATAACGACAACCGTTATGGTGGTGGCTATGCACGCGATGAACATTTTAACCGTGATGCTTACCGTGGCGATGACCATAGAGATAATAACTGGGGAAGAGACAACCGTCGTCCGGATACCTATAGAAGAAACGATGATAATAACTGGAATAGGGGACAAGGCGGCTACAGCCAACCATCAAACCAAAACAATGATCGTGGCAGGGATAATAGAGGTGGTAATGAGCACTTTGCCAGTAATTCAATGGAGGTGTCGCACAGGCCGGCCCGGTTCTAAACACGATTTAAAGATTTCAATGTAAATGAACCTGCGAAGCTTAGAACCTTCGCAGGTTTTCTTTTTTATCCTGTTAATCCATCAAATCCTTAAATCGTGTTATATGATTTGTTGAACAAGCTCATCAACCCAACTACCTAAATAGGGTTCAGTGCCGGCAAGCCGTACCCATTTGCCATCATCATCCTTAGCTATAACCAGGTGGAGGCTGTTATCAATCGATTTAAATTCATAGGCGTTTGAAAAACCGTCAAAATTAATTTGGTTTACTATTCCGTCAACGTCGGAATCAGACCCTGTAAGTATCGCATCAAATTGCTGTTTCATAATTAGTTTATAAATCTAGTTGGTATAACTTTATTTGGTACAAATTGTGTGTCATATTTTGGTTATTATCTGTTTTATGAGGCGGGTTGTACTTAAACAACAGATGTCATTAAGTATTATCTCTATCTTTACGATGTGGAAAATATTAGGCCCGATTCGCAAATACTTGTTGATATAGTGCAAACAAAAATGCCTTTTGGTAAATATAAAGGTACTTTGGTTAGTGACATACCAATATCATACCTTGAATGGATGCATAATAAAGGTTTCCCTCCGGGTAAACTTGGAATGATGCTAGCCACTGTTTATGAAATAAAGATAAATGGGCTTACGGATATAATTTTTAAAGTGAAGAGGGCGGTTGGTTTAAAAAAGTTGTAATTGTTATAAAAGTTGTAAGGGTTTTAAACTTTAAACGTCTAAACAAAAAACTTTCAACAACTACAACCATTACAACTTACAAAGCAATGACCATCCAACAAGTATTCACAAACGTATATTTATTCATAAAACTCAAAATAGTATGAAACGAATTATTTTATATGTAGCCGCAATATTTTTATTTGCCGGCTGCGTTAACGGACAATCAAATGGCGGCAGTAGTTTTGCAGCCTTACCAAAACCAAAGGCAGGAGAGGAAGTTGCCACTTTTGGCGGAGGCTGTTTCTGGAGCATGAGCGAGGCAATGTCTGAGCTTAAAGGCGTAAACAAAGTGATCTCCGGCTATGCGGGAGGCACAACTAAAAATCCAAGTTATGAAGAGGTAAGTTCGCGCACCACGGGTCATGCAGAATGTGTGCAGGTTTATTATGACCCCAAAGTGATTAGCTATGCCACTTTAGCAAATGCCTTCTTTTTTGCACACGACCCAACTGAGCTTAACCGCCAGGGACCAGATGAAGGAACAGATTACCGTTCGATAGCATTTTACCGTACGCCTGAAGAGAAAAGCGTATTAGATGCCACGATAAAAAAGATAAATGAAAGCAAGCATTATCCTGAAGCCATAGTTACACAGGTAGTACCCTTTAAAGCATTTTATCCGGCGGAAAAGTACCACCAGGGATATTACAGGCTTAACCAGGATAATCCGTACATCACAAGTGTATCGGTACCAAAAGTTTTGAAATTCAGGAAAGCTGAAAAGGAAGAATTAAGGCCGGAGTTTCAGAAGTAGTGATTAGAGACCGTTTTTTAACTAATCTCCGGTCTCTGATCTCTAATCTCTAATTAATTAGTCCTCAACAACACTTCTCAGCATCAAAGCCCCAACAGTTACATTGGTGCGGCTGTCAATAATTATAGCGCCGCCATTAGCTTTATTGTTTTGGTAAAGATCAAAAGCCAAAGGCTCTGCAGTTTTGATGACTATGCGGCCAATATCGTTCAGCTTAAAATCTTCATTAAATTCTTTTTCAAGCGTATTGATGTTCACTTTATAAAGGATCTCCCGGATCTTGCAGCGGGTTACCTTGCTGTTGTGCTGTATAAAATAAGTTAATGAAGGATCTAATGCACGGGTATCCATCCAGCACAGATCGGCTTCTATCAATTGTGATACTTCAGGCAGGTATTCTGTATTTACCAAAACATCTCCACGACTAATATCAATTTCATCTTTTAAGTGAATGGTAACAGACATGCCAGCGAAAGCTTCAACAGGTTCTGCATCAAGCACCTCAATTTTTTCTATAGTTGAGTGGAAGCCTGACGGAAGAACTGTTACCTTATCATTTACCTTGAACGATCCGCTGGAAACACGGCCGGCATAGCCCCGGTAATCATGCAATTCTTCGGTTTGTGGCCTCACAACCCATTGTACCGGAAAACGCGCATGTGCTCTGCTATCGTCAATATCAAGCTCAACAGATTCTAAAAATGGAAGCAGGCTCTTGCCTTCATACCATTTCATGTTTGATGAGGCATGAACTATATTATCACCTTTTAAAGCACTTACCGGGATGTATTTTATATTTTTTAGTCCCACTTTATAAGCCAGCGCTTTATAGTCATTTACAATGGTTTCGTAAATAGCTTCGCTGTATTCAACCATATCCATTTTGTTGATACAAACCACCACCTGCTGGATGCCTAATAAAGAAACAAGGTAGGAGTGACGGATAGTTTGCTCAATTACTCCTTTGCGGGCATCAACCAATATGATAGCCAGGTTTGCATTTGAGGCACCTGTAACCATGTTACGGGTGTATTGAATATGCCCTGGGGTATCGGCTATAATGAATTTGCGTTTGTCTGTTTGAAAGTATTTGTAGGCTACATCAATAGTAATACCCTGTTCACGTTCGGCCTTCAGTCCATCTGTTAAAATTGCAAGGTCAATACTGCCGTCATCATTTTTACGGTTTGAGCTATGTAACGCTTCCAACTGATCAGCAAGAATAGAATCACTGTCATAAAGTAACCTGCCTATCAGGGTACTTTTACCATCATCAACACTACCTGCTGTTATAAATTTTAATATATCCATTGTTTGTATTTCGGAATTCGGATTTTCTATTTCGGATTTGTTTTCTATTCAATTTGCCTTTGCTTCGGAATGCGATTTTTGATTTAATTTGATAAATTATCTTACCGTCTTTTAAATCCGAAATCGAACATCCGAAATCCGACATTAAAAATAACCGCCTTTTTTACGGTCTTCCATGGCGGCTTCACTTACTTTATCGTCCATTCTTGCGCCACGCTCGCTGATCTTTGATTCGCTTATTTCATCAATAATATCATCAATCCGGTAAGCGTATGATTCTACAGCTGCCGTACAGGTCATATCACCTACGGTACGGAAACGTACATTGCGTTTTTCAATAATATCTTCATCATCCATGTTTAAAAACGGGGATGCAGCCATTAATTGTCCGTTACGGGTAATTACCTCGCGTTCATGTGCAAAGTAAATAGACGGTAATTCTATCTTTTCCCGGCGGATATAGTTCCAAACATCAAGCTCTGTCCAGTTGCTGATAGGGAATACCCTAACATTTTCACCTTTATGGATCTTGCCGTTAAAAATGTTCCAAAGCTCAGGCCGCTGGCGTTTTGGATCCCATTGGCCAAACTCATCTCTTACAGAAAATATGCGCTCTTTAGCCCTCGCTTTTTCTTCATCCCTGCGGGCGCCGCCTATGCAGGCATCAAAGCCATGCTTGGCAATGGTATCAAGCAGGGTGACAGTCTGCAGTGCGTTCCTGCTGGCATTTTTACCTTTTTGCTCAACCACTTTACCTTCATCTATCGAATCCTGCACATGGCCAATGATCAGCTTTTCGCCAATGCGATTGATCATTTTATCGCGGTAATCAATCGTTTCTACAAAATTATGCCCGGTATCAATGTGTACCAGCGGGAAGGGAAACTTACCCGGCCTGAAAGCTTTTTCTGCCAGGCGTACCAATGTTATAGAATCTTTTCCCCCTGAAAATAACAGGGCAGGTTTTTCAAACTGACCGGCCACCTCGCGCAGAATATAAATTGCTTCTGCCTCCAACTCATCCAAATAATCTAACTGCATTAATTATTGATTTAGTGAATTAGTGAATTAGTGAATTTTGAGCAAATGTTCAAGACTCCGATAATTCATTAATTCAAATTATTTATTCATTTGTTATTTTTTTAAAGTGCTGATTTTGTAAAAAGAGTGCAATCACTAATTCACTAAATCAACAATTCACTAATTACTAACCCCATGTAATCCACACTCTTTTTTGCTCTGGTCTTCCCACCACCATCTGCCTGCCCTAAAATCTTCGCCTGGCTGTACAGCCCTTGTGCAGGGAGCGCAGCCAATACTTGGGAAGCCTTTATCGTGCAGCGTATTGTAAGGTATGTTGTATTTTTTAATATATTCTTTTACTTCGTCCAGGTTCCAGCTATAAATAGGGTGGAACTTTACCAGGTTGTTTCCTTCGTCCCACTCCACATTTTCCATAAACTGGCGGTTTGCCGATTGCTCGGCACGGATGCCGGTTATCCAGCACTTATTACCTGCCAGCGCTCGTTTTAAAGGCTCAATTTTACGAATGCCGCAGCATTCCTTACGGTTTTCAACCGACTCGTAAAAACTACTTGGGCCTTTTGTACTCACCATTTGCTCAACCAGTTGGGTTTGCGGATAATAAGCGTGTACAGGCTTTCCGTAAATTTCCATCGTACGGTTCCAAACATAATAAGTTTCTGGGAATAGCCTGCCGGTTTCAAGCGTAAAAACTTTTATTGGCAGGTTATTGGTGAATATCATATGCGTTATCACCTGGTCTTCCCAGCCAAAACTGGTTGAAAAAACTATCTCATCATGAAAAATATCAGACAAAAGTGTTAAAGCCTCGATCGGGTTAAGCCCTGTTGTTTCCTGTTTAATATGCTCTGCTAACTCACTCATCTTATAAAACTTTTGTTATAAAGGCCACAATACTTTTTATACTTATAGCTATTACTATAACTCCTACAGCTATCATAATTGCCTTTGCCGAAATTCGGTTTGAGATTTTTGCAGCAACAGGCGATGCAATTGCGCTGCCTATTACCAAACCTGCAACAGCGCCCCAATGGTTGCTCTTTAGCATGGTAATAAATGTTATAGAGCTCATGAGCGCTATAAAAAAACGCGATAGCTTAACTGTACCTAATGAAAAACGGGGATGACGGCCACCAGCAATTAAGGTTGATAACACAATTGATCCCCAGCCACCACCGCCAACGGCGTCAATAAAACCTCCGCCAAGGCCAAGTAACGGGATCTTTTTTATTTTTTCGTGTGATTTTTTAACGCCTGTTTTAAATGCTTTTGACAGAATAACAACACCCAGTATCAATGTATATAATGATACAAATGGTTTGGTGTACTGGCTATAATGCTCTAACGATGAGAGCAAGTAGGCACCTGTTACCGCACCTATAATCCCCGGGATCAGCAGCATTTTAAACAGTTTCCAGTTGATATTGCCCATGCGGTAGTGCATCCAGCCGGCAATACCATTGCTCATAATTTCTGATAAATGCACACCCATACTTGCTGAAGCCGGCGGCACACCCATTGTTAAGGAAAAAGAAGTTGATGTAACCCCGTACGACATGCCAATGGCACCATCTATTAGTGCAAATACAAACCCTGCCCCAAGGAAATAATAAAATTCAGGCTGGATATTTTGAGCATATGTCCTAAAAGCTGGCTCATTGTACCATAATGATGTAACAACAATAATAATTGATAAAATAATTGCACCCCATAGCAGCCATATAAAATTCTTTTTACCAGTTGGTTTAGGTTCAACCAATACCGAAGTTACTTCATTTAACTTACGTACTTTATAAGCAAAATCGCCGCTAAGAGAGTTACGCAAGTCGCTCATTTGCTGTAAGGTAATATCCAGCTCATCAGGCAATCGGCGCATGACAGGAAACTACTGATAAATGTTGCTGATAAGCCTGAGCTCTGTGATT
>Ga0206988_1243_pt1 | contig 12339 bp, 11 predicted proteins | sample Alteio_BWMinCont_12_FD_153263 | JGI IMG/M metagenome (GOLD analysis project Ga0206988, IMG submission 153263) | Enriched cells from forest soil in Barre Woods Harvard Forest LTER site, Petersham, Massachusetts, United States -... | ecosystem: Environmental > Terrestrial > Soil > Temperate forest >... | reverse complement strand
CGTGAACACCCACAAGCATTTGTATTTGCAAAAATTCGATACAGCAAAACAATACCATCAATTTCTTATGATCATTCCGCCAAGCTAACTAGCGAATACGATCAACTCGAGTATTTTGTTAAAAATTCGGTTGGCGTTAAATCGATTGAATGGGAGCATGAGGATGAATTTCGCTTGATCGTGAACGGGAATAGTGATGACAATGGCTTGCTTCCACTAAAAGTATTTGCACCGTTTTTGAAAGTTACAGGCGTTATTATTGGCGATCAAATGGCTGACGACAAGCGTAAACGTGTATGTGACTTGTCTTTAGATAAAGAAATAAGGCTTTATAGTGCAACCTGTTCGGATTCAGTTTATGAAATCATAATTGAGCCAATTCCTTCTACTTATTTAGATTGTTTACTTAACCAATCATGTAAAAATTCAGTCGCCCTGACATCATCCTCATTATAATTAATAATGTCCTGTAATATATCTTTATTACCTGTCTCCAACCATTGCTCATACCAGAATATACTCTGCGCACCGCCAGCTTTCTCATGCTGCCACTTGAAATTTAAGTATTTAGCAATATCTTTAATTGAATAAAAATAAACCGGGAATATGTACGAATCAGTTAATTTCCTCGAAAGGTCAACCAAGTTATCAACGAATACCGTGAGCTGATCACAACTTCCGTACTTATTCGAAAGCTTATTCAACTGTATTTTTTCATAATGATGAAAATGATATACCTTATAATCGATGAAATTTTCAGTTTTGATCCATGACAAAAAATCTTTCCACATTTTCTCTTCTTCATCAGGTGTTTCAGCTAAAAAATATTTAAATATTGGCTGTAAGCCTTCGCGTACAACCCAGAACCCGAAAAGATATTCCACACCCAATAATGGGTTACCTTCAATATCAAAGTAAATTTTTGTTTTAGCGTCAGGAATATCAAGCTTGTTAATAGAAATTATTTCGCCGTTAACCAGTGATCTAGCTTGTTGATGCAGCCGTTTTAATGTATCTATGCTGGCGCCTTTTATTTTCGGCAATATATCAACATTGCATTTAGCCATATCACTTAATGTCTCTATGTGCTCTTTTTTCAAATCACTGATGGTGGTTGCGGCAATATCATATAGTAATGAAATATCAGATCTTCTCTCTGCCTCATCCAGCAAAACTTTGCCCCAAGGCGTATCCAACGCCGCCTTAGTAATTTTTAGAGGCGGCTCCATACCACGAAGAATACTAAGGATATCGCTAATATTTTCATTTGTAGCCTTTAGAAGCTTATCCGTTAACTCGCAAGTAACATCGTCTTTATTTTTATTTATAAAACTGCCAGTAGCCGGTCTATATCCTTGGACTTTTTCCAAAATAAGCGCGTATAACATCAATTGCTTTTTGTATTCTAGCTTGTCGCATTTGGTTGAATTTTTTATTTCTACAGGGATGTAATAATAATTCCCAAAATTTGATGAGCCACTACATTTTTTGAGAAAATCTGGACGACCTTTAAATTTAACATCACCATCAACATAAGAAATGACACCCTGGTATATGAGATCTTCACCAGCTTTCATGTATTTTGTCGTTAAGCCTTCAGCCTCTTCTTCAGAAAGATTTTTATCGACAGTGACTTTTCGCATATCTTTGACGCAATTTTCTTCGTGTAAAATGCCGCCCTCAATTAGGCGCAGTGTTAACTCTGGTAATGCAATTTTTTTAGATTGATCGCCATGGATGTCATACCATATCCAATGTGGTGACTTTGCATAATAGAAAAACATGGATGGACTGATTTCTAAAAGCTGATTCATAGCACCCCCAGTTTTTTTATACATTTTCCCCTTACGGGGGCAGGGCACGCTGCTGTGTCTCGCACTTAGTGCTGGACTATTGCTATGACGTACATCGGTACAAAAATCAGACCTTCACGCACATATACAACTTGCAAGGTAGGATGTATTTGCATACATTAACCCTCCTGTTGTTTGGCGGGTTAAAGCCCACCGGCTCGGGGCATCGCCCCTGCTAATTAGCAATGCTCGAGCCTTGGAACAGTAAGTACCCTACTTAACAATTATAAACCTCCCAGATGGTCAATAATTGATCTTGGTTGTGTCGATGGGGGTATTATTGGGGGTATTTCCGAAAGTCATATTTGGTATATTATTTATTATCAATAGGTTACTTAGCAGATATGATTGACGCCGCCGCAATTGTTTTAATATCCATCTTCATTGATAAAAATGTGTTAATAAGGCATCGATCTGCCATGCTTAATTGCGTATAATTCCTCACGCGACGGTCTCCTATCTGTTTTTATTCACCTTCTGCCAAGATAATGAATATACAGAACTTTTAATGGACTGTCACACTTCTAATTAGAATTCGCCATGCAGCTTTTCAAATTAATTGGCTATACCATTGATTTTTCTTATTCCATATTCTAGAATTTAGAATATGGAATGGAGAGATAAGCGACCATGATCATTAAACCACAAGATATTGTAGTGCTAGCTAAGCTTATTGCCCGCGAAGGGGATGGAAATTGGTCACAATTCAGCATTGCTGCTGAGCTATGCCTCAGTCCGTCACAAATAAACAGTGCACTCAAGAGATTGGTTCTTGCAGGATTAATCACCCCTTATCATCCTCTCAAAAAACCACAGCCCATTATTCAGGCATGCGAAGAGTTTTTTATACATGGCCTTAAGTATGTCTTCCCTGCAAAACTAGGGGAAATGGCTCGCGGTGTCCGCACTAGTTATGCTGCGCCCAGTTTCAAAGGTGAGATTTCTTTAGGCAGTGACGCTGTACCAGTCTGGCCATATGGATTAGGAGAAGAAAGAGGCGCTGCCCTTAAGCCACTATATTCATCAGTTCCAGAGTCCATCAGCAAGCACCCTGATCCCTTATTTTATGATTTACTTACCTTGCTTGATGCAATTCGATCGGGGCGTGCGAGAGAAAAACAAATCGCCGTACAACGGTTATCAGAAATACTTAAATTAAAATTACACAAATCAACATAGCTGGTACCACATGAATAGAAGCTCTGCTCAGCATAATTTTGAATCCTTAGCCCTTGTAGCTCATCGCCTTGAGGAGCTGTGTAATGAAGTAACCTTTGTTGGTGGTTGTATTACAGGTTTATTAATAACAGACAAAGCTGCACCTGATGTACGGTTTACTGTTGATGTTGATTGCATTATCAATGTGATTACACAACCTGGTTATCATGCTTTAGCAAAGAAATTACGGCGAAAGGGATTCAAAGAAATGTCTTCTGGCAACCATCCAATTTGTCGATGGGATTGCGATGGAATTCTAATTGATATAATGCCAACTGACAAAAGCGTCCTGGGTTTTTCTAATATGTGGTACAAAGATGCGATTACAAATGCCGTTAACGCAAGAATAACTGATTCTGTTGATATCAAAATAATTTCAGCGCCTTATTTTCTAGCAACCAAACTAGAAGCTTTCAAGGATCGTGGCAAAGAGGATTTTTTGATGAGTCATGACTTAGAAGATATTATTTCAGTTCTGGACGGCAGACCTGAAATTATTGATGATGTATCCAATTCTCCTAATAATTTAAAAAAATATCTCTCAACTGAATTTTTGGACTTTATTCATAATGACAAATTTACTCAAGCACTACCTGGCCATTTGAACTATACAGATGAATTTGAAGTCCGTAAAAAAATAGTTCAGGAAAGGATGCAAGCAATTATCAATTTTGGAACATACCAATGAGCACCAATAAAATAGCATGGCTAACTGATATTCATCTGAATTTTATAAAAAATGATGCGAGAAATAAATTTTATCAAAGCATCTCAAAGACCGACGCCGATGCCATCTTAATCACAGGTGATATAGCTGAAGCAACCGATTTATGCGAGATACTGAGTGAGTTTAGTACGCAGACAAAAATGCCTATCTATTTCGTATTGGGTAACCACGATTATTACTCTGGTAGTGTCGCTAACGTTCGCGAGAGAATTCTTAAATTATGCGCTGAAAATATCAATTTAATTTGGCTAGGAAAACCAGAGATTATACCGCTCAATGATCACACTGTATTAGTTGGACATGACGGCTGGGCAGATGGACGCTATGGGGACTTTGATCATAGCACTGTTACTTTAAATGATAGTCGATTAATTGCTGAATTATTCCAAGCTTTCTTGCTCAACAAGAAAAGCTTAAAAAATGAAATGCAACGATTGGCTGATGTAGATGCCAAAACTCTAGAACAGACACTCACACAAGCTATAAATATAAATATTAAAAAAATAATTATCGCAACTCATGTGCCGCCCTTTCCAGAGTGTAGCTTACATAAAGGAAAACAAAGTGATCCGAATTGGTTGCCTTACTTTTCTTCTAAAGCAACAGGCGACGTAATTTCAGTTTTTGCACAGAAAAATCCTGCAATTAGTATTTTAGTTTTATGTGGGCATACCCATAGTAATGCCTTATTTAAACCATCTAAAAATCTTGAAATTAAAGCAGGACGCGCACAATATTACAGCCCTAAATTACAAGAAATTATCGATATTTAAACGGCGTTGTTGTATAAATCGCCCGTCATTGCGAAAAGTGCTCCTCGCAATGACGGGCGATTTATATAACAACGCCCTTTTTTTCCAATTGCGTCACCGCTTGCACCGCCTCAATAAAATGCTGCTCTACAGGCGATGGCTCATCGATGGTCAAAGCTCGATACTTATCGTATTCCGCATGAGCCTTCTCAACAGCTTGCTGATGACTAATTTTGCCCGCATGAGCAAACAACTCTCTTTCATTAATCCGACAAAACATCAATAACCCATTGAATATCGGCAGCCCAAGACCTACGCCACCAACCCCAAAAGCTCGCTTCCCCACTCCAAAATATAGGAATTGAATTGGTTCCAATTTTCCGACAACATGTCCACCAATTATAGATTCTAGATATAAAAACAACCTGATAGTGTGTACAAGGGCTATAGGGCAACCCTAACAAAGGATTTACGTGATCTAATAGAAACAACTCGCCTCAATTACATAATGCTTTAGCTAATTGACGCTGTGACCAATCCATTCCAGGATTAGCTAATAGCTTTATTAAAATGATACAATCTTGTGGCTTTAACATCTCAGTATTCCTGTATTGTATAGACTGAGTATAGTGCAGGCGTTCGCGATTCGCGAACAGCGAATGGGGACAAACTCAAGGACCTCGGTTCAATTCCCCCGTCAGTACGGAGTTTTTGGGGGCTTTTTAGAAAAACCACATTCACTTAATTATTTATTATCCATCATTTAATTAACCAATGTGAAAGACGCCGCCCGAAGGAATGGGCTTTTTTATTTCATAAGGAATCGGGATATGCCGCGGAAAGCTGATAGGAAAAAACGGGTTCCGCTTTGGAAATGGCTGTTGATTATTTTGTTGGTGTTAGCGATGCCGATGTTTTTTTCGTTTTATAGAGATGCGCAGATTCGGCGGGTGATAATAGAGAGTAATCATGGAAATTTTCAATGACGACTGTAATTAGGTTAGCTACTCAGCAAGACGCGTACCAAACTGCAAGAGATCTAGCAATTTAGAGCCCATCCATTGGACACATTTCTCGTCTCATCATCGCATCTTAGTTTCAACTTCTGATCTATGGAATAAAAGCGGCTTCGTTATGACCTGTCTACAGGTTTAAGCGCAGATACGTATGAGAATGCTTTCCCGCCTATTGTTATTGGGTTGGTTTTTGGCTTTCTACTCTAAAGCTAAAGCCGGTGTATTTATTAAAATAATTCTGCAAATGCTCTTTGAATTCTTTAGGATGTAAATGGGGGTCTTTAATCACCAAAACAGACATAGGTTCTTTATTTGTGTCGGAAGGATCGATTCTTCTATAGGATAAATAGGGTCTTAGTTCATTTGACGATCTATAAAAAATTTCATGCGCCTGCAATTGTTGGGTCAGATATACCAAACCAACCAAAATGGAAAGCGATTCTTTTGATGGGAATAATTGCAAATTTTTACCTTTATATTGGCCTTTTAAGCTATTAGGAATCACGCTGCAGATATCATTGAGAGCTTCAATAGCCAATTTTTTTTGTTCTTCGAACGCAGGGGTCATGGGCGAGGGCCAAGGAATGATGGATGCCCATGCGGTTTCTGTCTGCAGTTCAGGTTTGGCAGACTGTGCTGCTAGTTGATCTGATTTTCCTTTAAGCCCATTTTTGAAAAGAGATTCAAATGCTTTTCTCATCTTGTTCAGATGTGGCTTTGTTTCCTCAGGTATAACGACCATCTTTATAGGTTGTTCAACAATCTTTAACGAGCCAGGCTTTGCAGCAAATATTTTTTTGAATGCATTAAATTGTGCTTCAGTTTCTCTTTTTTTATCTTCATCAACATTAGATGGCAAATTAAAACTAATTATAGTGCAATCTGTTGATTGAAAGTCAGCACTTGAGAATAAACTGTATAATGATATGCATTCAGCTAAAGTAAATTCAATATCCACTAAATCGTAAGCAATAGTATGAGTTTGACTCTCATAGCTTTGTATGTTTTGATGATATCGTTTCGGCGGCTTTGACTGACTTTGACTAAACATAGTTACCTCTGGAATTTCGTCGTTTGAGATTTAGAATGGTTGATTGGTGATTTGATAATGCTGTCTCTGCGAGTCGAATATGTACACATTTTTAATTTTAAAGTCAATAGAAAACACAATCTATTCTATAAAAAAGAGAAATCTGGCGCATCAAAAGGAGAGTTAATGCAAATCTGGGTTGACGCTGACGCTTGTCCTAAAATAATTAAAGACATTTTATTCCGTGCCGCTATTCGAACAAAAATCCCTTTGATCTTAGTATCAAACCATGCAATTTCTACACCACCGTCCACTTTCATCACCAAAATGCAGGTAATAGCTGGGTATGATGTGGCAGATAATAAAATTATCGAAAATATTAAAGCCAATGATTTAGTAATTACAGGCGATATACCACTCGCTGCGGCCGTTATAGATAAAGGCGCCATTGCATTAAATCCAAGAGGGGAGCTATATACCCCTGCAAATATCAAAGAACGACTTTCTATCAGAAACTTCAGCACAGATTTGCGCGGTAGCGGCGTAAGAACGGGAGGACCGCCCACCTTGAGCAAAAAAGAAATTCAACGTTTTGCAAATGAGTTGGATAAGGCGTTGCGTTAAAGAGTGAGTTTTCTTTCAACGTTTCTAGTGTTGTCATCTAAATAGGAATTGCTGTATTTATTGTGGTGGTTTTTCTCTTACCTGATGCCTTACTCTTGACGGCTCCAAAACGTTCTATCAGTGTTTTTCTGTAGCATTGTGACTTTTCTTTTTCAGATAACGTTTGTAGATACTTAACAACAGCTGCCGAACACTCCTTGAAAACCTGATCATGCTGAAGGATTTTAGGATGTACTTTTAATGCCATTTCATTAAGGTTCATTAATTTTAAACCAGTTAAACTGCGCACTCTTGATAATGCAACATATCCCATGCCTGGCTCGAACGCATCGCCTAAATCTATTTCTGCAGCATCGAGTGTCATACCCTGACTTTTATGAATGGTAATCGCCCAGGCAAGACGAAGTGGAACTTGCGTGATGGTCGCACGCACTACTCCATTATCTTCATATTTCCATTCCTCTGGGCATGCGACAATAATTTCACTATCATAAGTTTTAACAATAGGCCAACCATCGCTTTTATCAAAACCGACAACGACACCACGGGTACCATTGACATACCTAGCTGAAGTATCGTTTTTAATAAACATAACTTCAGCACCAATTTTTAATTTTAATTGTTCCAGAGCAAGGCCGCTCTTTTTTAGCCCCTCTACTAACGCACTGAAACCCTTCGTCACCATAGTAAATATTTTTTCTTGTCCTTTAACACTTGAAAGCTCTTGCTCATTAATGCTATCTACATTGATATTCCGTGCATATAATCTTGTTGCTTTTGTAGCACCATGAGGCTCTTTTTTATAGCGGGTACGTAAAGGAACTTTTGTATGCTCACCTGACGTACCGTTACGAATATCATTTAAAACGGCAAGCAATGGATCGCTACCTTGACGATGTTGTTCATGCAGATAGCAAACGTGGAAGTCACCATCCTTCCAGGAGAAAGCTTCATAAGAAAACTGTTTTTCCACTGTCAGAGAACCGGAGAATACCGGCGGCAACTGAAAAAAATCTCCGCATAGTACAACTTGAATGCCGCCAAAAGATTTGTCGGGATCAAGAATATAACGAGCAATGGAATCCACCATATCCAGCTGGTACTTATGCAGCATGGATATTTCGTCAATTATCAGTACCTTCGTTTTTTTGTAATTGCGCTTTATATGCTTTGTAGTAAGTAATTTTTCCAAATCTTTCTCAGTGAGATTATCCTTCACACCAATTCCTGACCAGGAGTGTATAGTTACGCCCTGCAAATGGGTTGCAGCAATGCCTGTAGACGCAGTGACTGCTACACAGACATTATTCTCTTTAAGATAGTTAATATATTTGTTTAATAAATATGTCTTACCAGCACCCGCAGCGCCTGTGAGAAAAACATTCTTACCCATCTTCAATAAATTAAAAGCTTCGTCTTGCTGCATAAATAACTTATTTACCTCGTGTCAAACTTGTAAACATCCAGCACACGCCTGTGTAGGTAGCAGATGGCAGGTTAATGCGCGCCATTGTAGCTCTAATTTATCCACATGCAAGCAGTATACTGCTGCGCCAAATACTAACCTCATACCCTATTGAGCGTTTCCATAAGTCAAAACCGAACGATCATTAAATTTTTCATCTTGGCGGCTACCCTCAGCTGCACTCGGAACCGCTTTCCACGCATGCAAAGAGATCAACAAGTCAGGCCTGACCCCGTGTTGAAGAGATCAACAAGTCAGGCCTGACCCCGTGTTGGTTAGCAATGTCGATGATAAACGTAGTGTCGGTTGGATTTGTAATAATGATATGTAGGATGTTTTTTTACAACAATGACATCACATCCCGTATAATTATGACAATCAGGTTCAACTGTAGACGGTCTCACTACGATGGTAGGTGCTACTAAGGGATCCTGCGGTGATGAGGTGTCTACGATATTCTGCGCAGAGGAGATAATTGGTATGGCTGCGAGTATGAGAATAAGGCAGCTGTGTAATAAAGAGTATTTCCTAACCTTGATTATGAATTTCATAAGCTAGCTTTCCTCGTTTTGTTATACTTTCATTTTATCACTAAGTACATAAGACTTTATTATGCCTTCACAACATGATGATAAATAAAAGAACATGAGGGGTCAAACATGAGGGGTCAGGCCTGACTTGTTGACTTAATCAGCCTTTCCTTTATCTCTCGTAACACCGCAACAAAGTTAGCATCTGTTTCTAATCGCCGCAAAGTGCGTATTATGCCTGACACGTCACGGTTAAAATAACGGGCAGTGCTGGTAAGAGTATTAATCCGAAAATCCGCCAACAACGATGCGATTGCAGCTCTAGCTCTTGCATGACTCTGATTTTTAGTTGGCTCTTTCAATTGCACTTCATTAACATTGAAACACTTGCATATAAATTCAATAACACATCCAACATCAGGCAACGGGGCAACTCTATCTTCCTGCTTTGTAATATGGTTAGTGACAAATTGATCTTGCTCAAGATTAAGAGCATCACTGGGACGACTTTCGGCATCACTAATACTATCACTTACAACTTTATAGCGTGGCTCTATATGCAGAAACTGAATGTAATTTTCAGTCGAAACTTTTCGCATTGCTCCGAAATGACTTAGCAATAAATCAGTTGTTAGCCAAGAGATGTCTTCTATATTCAAATACGTCCGATGGCTACTCCATTGATAATCTTCTGCAACACTCACCATCTTTGCCTTCACTGGGTTCAAATGTATGTATTTAATTAACTGGAAGAAATAGGCATTCGTAGCGACAAGTTTCGATTTAAACCTCCCTTGAAATAAATGGCCTATGCGCTTTTGCCGATTATTTATCAATCTGGCATAACGAAAACATAGATTCTGCATAATCTTTGAAATAGATATATCACCAACCTTTATAGCAAAATGTACATGATTACTCATCAAACAAAATGCGTGCATTTGGTATCCATATCTTGCAATCCCCTCCTGAATAAGGTCATAAAACAAATATCTATCATCATTAGTAAAAAATATATTTTGTCCGTTATTACCGCGCAACATAACATGATAAAATGCACCACTATGATGAATCCTTGGTTTTCTGGCCATAAATATAAAATTCCTCTGGATGGGTGATAAAGAAATTTAATGAGAACTAATAAAAATTATGATGGGTAGTTGATTACAACTAATGATGTGAAGCTCAGTGAAAAAACGGCGGGGATGTGTGCAGGTTGCATTAATAAAATGAAATCTAGATTAATTTAAAAATATTTGCAAGTAGTCAACAAGTCAGGCCTGACCCCGTTGTTTGACCCCGTTGTTTGCAAGTAGTCAACAAGTCAGGCCTGACCCCGTTGTTGACCCCGTTGTTTGCATTGCTGTGACCCCGTTGCGGACGAACCTGCTTGCGCCCAGCGCGGCTTTACGTTTCTACCCGATGCGACTGCGCTTCTGCCAGACCCACCCACACCACTCCCCGACGAGGAATAGTGATTAGCCAGTAGCCCGGCAAAACGCGCGTTTTGCCGGGCTACGCTTGCTTGGTAGACCCATGGATAGTTATTAACTATTTAACATAAAACAATTCTCTATTACAAAAACAGGGCTCATATATAACCCCAGCTCCTTGCTGAAATTGTCCATATTTGGTGTTATCTATATTTGTGCTATACTAATTAAAATTGTCCATATTTGGCGACTTAGGAGCAATTGTTATGACTAAAAATTATTACAAAAATAGCTTAAAATTCAAAGTATTAGATAGAATCGAACAGCAAATTCCTGGTAACACTGTCGCACGCGAAGATATAGAAAATATGGGTAGCCCCCGTCAAATCAGCCGCTGTTTTAAAGACCTTGTAGAAATGGGTGAATTGGTTAAAATCGGCTACGGTATCTATGCCAAATCCTATATGTCAAAAACCCTCAACAAACCTGTTATCCAAGGCGGGTTTGGCCAAGCCTGCAAAGAAGCCCTCACCAAAAAAGGTGTCAAATGGGAACCTGGTAGTGCAGAGCAAGCTTATAATGCTGGCCTATCAACGCAAATTCCTGTTCGCACCATTGTCCAATTAAAAAGTCGCTATAGGGGTCATCTATCATACGGTAATAGAAAATTAATTATGGAGAAAGGAACGAATGCTAAATGAAATGCTGCTTCGCCAGATTAGTGACACAGGCGAACTTTTAGGGCTAGATGAGGCGGTTATTGAAAAAGACTATTTTGTTACCCAAGTTATTCATACGCTTTCTAACTTAGAAAATGAAGCTTTCTGCTTAGTATTTTGTGGCGGAACTTGTTTGGCTAAAGCACACAAACTTGTACAACGCATGTCAGAAGATGTTGATTTCAAGGTGCAGCGTAAAACTACGGAAAACTTCAGCCGATCACGCATAAAAAGTGAGTTAAATAAATTTCGCGCACACATCAGGTCGATCTTAATAGTACCTGATTTATTAGTAACAAATGATTTTGCACGAAATGAAGGACGATATCAGCAAGTTACCTTAAAATACCCTAATTCATTTCCAATAGGATCGGCATTGCGTCCTGACATTAAAATCGAATTAACATTCGCAGATATTCTGTTGCCAACAGATGAGCTGGAAGTGAAAACTCTTATTGAAGATAATTTCAATGATATAAAATTATTTACTCCACCAATTACTAAATGCATTTCTATTGATGAAACAGCTATTGAAAAATGGGTCGGCTTGACTCGCCGCATAATGGCAATTGAACGTGGCCGTGAAGATGATGATAAGACATTAATACGTCACGTGTATGAACTTAATGCCATTAATGAAGTTAACAAGATAAATTCTGGCTTTATTGAATTTGCAAAGATCGTCGTCATCAGCGATGGCAAGCAGTTCAAAAATCAGCATCCGGAATATGCTGCCGACCCTAGCGCTGAAATCAAGCAGTCTTTAGCATTATTAAAAGACAAACCTTTATGGAAAGAGCGATACGAAGAATTCATTGAAGCAATGGTGTACGATAGCACCAATGCTCTGCCATATGATCAGGCAATTACAGTGTTGGAAGGCATTAGCGCCAACGTCATTAACAACCTATAGTTCACCCGCAAAACCGAGATGTCTATTAGTGTTATTTTCATTCTTGTACAAACTTGAAT
>Ga0206988_1241_pt1 | contig 12419 bp, 7 predicted proteins | sample Alteio_BWMinCont_12_FD_153263 | JGI IMG/M metagenome (GOLD analysis project Ga0206988, IMG submission 153263) | Enriched cells from forest soil in Barre Woods Harvard Forest LTER site, Petersham, Massachusetts, United States -... | ecosystem: Environmental > Terrestrial > Soil > Temperate forest >... | reverse complement strand
TATTTATTCACCTCAGAATCCGTATCAGAAGGACATCCGGATAAAGTTGCCGACCAAATCTCGGACGCTTTGATAGATCATTTTTTAGCTTTTGACCCCGAATCAAAAGTTGCCTGCGAAACATTGGTTACAACAGGCCAGGTTTTTTTAGCCGGCGAAGTAAAATCAAAAGCTTATCTTGATGTTCAGAAAATAGCCCGCGAGGTAATTAACAAAATTGGTTATACCAAAGGCGAATATATGTTTGATGGCAGCTCGTGCGGTGTGCTATCAGCAATTCATGAGCAATCACCTGATATTAACCAGGGTGTTGACCGTACTGCAAAAGAAGAGCAGGGCGCCGGCGACCAGGGGATGATGTTTGGTTATGCCACTGTTGAAACCGATAACTATATGCCGCTGGCCCTTGATATTGCGCATGCTTTATTAATAGAGCTTGCTGCTATCCGCCGCGAAAATTCGGATATTAAATATTTACGCCCTGATGCAAAATCGCAGGTAACGCTTGAGTATGATGATAACAATCAGCCCGTACGGATCGATGCGATAGTAATTTCGACCCAGCATGATGATTTTGACGAAGAAAAAGCTATGCTTGCCAAGATCAGCAGCGATATTATCAGTATCCTTATTCCCCGTGTAAAAGCAAAATATCCTAAATATGCTCACTTTTTTGGTGATGGTATTAAATATCACATTAATCCTACAGGCAAGTTTGTTATCGGTGGCCCGCATGGCGATACCGGTTTAACAGGCCGTAAAATTATTGTGGATACCTACGGTGGTAAAGGCGCACACGGTGGTGGCGCGTTTTCAGGCAAAGACCCTTCAAAGGTGGATCGTTCTGCCGCTTATGCAACCCGCCACATTGCTAAAAACCTGGTAGCTGCAGGCGTTGCCGATGAGGTTTTAGTGCAGGTATCATATGCTATTGGCGTTGCCCAACCAATGGGGATTTACGTAAATACTTACGGAACAGGCAAGGTTGGCTTGCACGATGGCGAAATTGCTAAAAAGGTTGAAGCCATTTTTAACATGACCCCATACGCAATTGAAACCCGCTTTAAATTACGCAACCCAATATACAGCGAAACTGCTGCTTATGGCCACTTTGGCCGCCCCAATGAAGTGGTAACCAAATCATTCATCGGTCATGATGGTAAAGAGATCAAACGTGAAGTTGAACTGTTTACCTGGGAAAAACTTGATTATGTTGATAAGGTGAAACAAGCTTTTGGGCTGTAGTACTTTCGATTTAAAAATTTGATACTGTGCTGATTTGAAGGTTAATTTAATTTTCTGATCAGCACATTTTTTTTTCATACATTTTGCTGCCGATTGCGTATCGCAAGTACTTTTAAACCACTACAACTTTTACAACCATTTCAACCTCCACAGCCATTTTACACCATCCGTTTAAAACAACACCCTGTTTATTGAAAAAATTTCCGGTTAGTTTAAAGGCGTTTGATATTCAGTTTTTTATCAATAAACGTCAATAACATGAAAACCAAATTATTCTTCATTTCTATATTATTTACCGCTATTTTTAGCTTGCGGGCTAATTGCCAAACGTACTCACAAAAAAACAGCAGTACGCCTGCCTTCTTCACACTGAACATAAAAAAAGGAGATAAGTTAGCCAACATTTACTCCCGAACAATTGCTTTTACCGGTGATGACTTTGCCCCGTTAGTCTTCAGGGTAAGTGGATCAAGCACTTATGAAGTTGTTGACAACAACCCTTTAAAACCCAGGTTTAACGAAACCGATCTGTACGACGGCCGGGCCTTAAGTACAGGTCTGTCAGAAATTGGTTTCGACGGAAAGGGCAGCTACAATGGTAACTCATTTACCAATACCAGCGCAAGCGGTTTGCTTTACAGTTCGCTGGTATGGGGACCAATTCCAGCCCAGGTAAAAGAGGGCGACTCCTGGCAGGTTGCTATTACCCAAGCATGGGAACTTGGCGGACCCGGCAAACAAACAATAACGGCAATAACCGTGGATGCCAAGCATAACACGGTAACGCTAAAACGCGAAGGCAGCAGTGAGGGATTTTACGATAATGACCTTAAACAAATAGAAGTTACTCTTAAAGATGGCAAAAAAGTAAAAATGAATCTTACACCCGGCGTTTCGCACTGGCAAGGCTTTACCACTTTTAAAAACGGCATTGTTTTAAGCGATGAACTTTTGGTAACCCGCCCGGTAACCCTGGCAACGGATAGCCTGCATTTTACTGGTAACCAGCGCGAGTATATTTTATTAAATGCCATGCCGGCAGAAAAGTTATAGCTACTTTGTCCCCGCAAGGTTCTCAGAGAACCTTGCGGGGACAGTAAAACCTTTTCAACTTCTACAACACTTACAACCGTTACAACATTTATAACCATTACAACTAAATAACACAAAAAGTCTTAATTTCAGTTTTCAAACTGTAAAGACATTAAATGAATCCATCCATCAAAAGGGTCCGCTATAACCCGCGCCGAAAAGCAGGAAATATTGGTGACAGCCCCGGTGCAATCATTATACCGGAGGGTGCGGTAAAACCCCATATCTCTGTATTTTCATATAACGCAAAAGAACTGGTTACTAGTGAGGGTAAAGATATTAAGGTTGTACTTGATCAGTTCAAGAAATGCCAGGATCATACGCATTGGATCCAGGTTAAGGGACTTGGGGATGCGAAGCTGATTGAAGAGATCGGCTCAATTTTAACCATTAATCCCCTGGTACTGGAAGACATTACCAATATTCATCAGCGCCCAAAGTTTGATGAATATGACGACTATGTTTTTGCAGTAAGCCGCATGATAAGTTTTAGCAAGGATTATGAGCTTACCAATAACCAGTTTTCGGCGCTGGTAAAGGGTACCATTATCATCACCTTTGAAGAAACGCATGAAGAAAATTTCGAAGCCGTAAAAAACCGCCTTGCAGGTGGTAAAGGCTCCATCCGCACAGCCGGGGCAGGTTATATGTGTTATGCTTTGACGGATACTATTCTCGACCGTTATTTTGCATTACTGGCGCAACTGGGCGATTCATTGGACGAGGTTGAAGACCGCCTGTATGCCAACACAGATAAAACTGTAATGTACCAAACCCAACAGCTTAAACGCACCCTAATAGTCCTGAGGCGCTCCTGCTGGCCCGAGCGGGACAAGATCAATGACATGCTGCGTACCGAAAGCCCCCTGATAAGCCCGGAAGTAAAAATGTTTTAAAAGGATGCCTACGACCATTGCATCCAGATAATGGACCTGATTGAGAGCTACAAGGAGATCACCTCCAGCATAATGGATATTTATCTCTCGATGGTTAGCAACCGCATGAACGAGATCATGAAAGTGCTCACCATTATCTCCGTAATATTTATCCCCCTAACCTTTGTTGCAGGCGTTTACGGTATGAATTTTTCAAGAGTCGACCCGGTAACCAATAAAGTAATGCCCGATAATCTGCCCGAGCTTTACAACCCGCATGGCTATTTTTATGCACTGGGCGGCATGTTACTTATCGGCATTATCCAGGTTGTTATTTTTTGGAAAAAGGGCTGGTTTAGTAAGTTGTGAGAATTATGTGTGGATTTTTGATGTGCAAATGTGCGGATGAAAAAACGATGTATAGATATGCCGCTGTAAAATTCATCCGAACATCCAAAATCCACCTATCCGCACATCATTCCCCTCACTCCTATGTTAACGAAAAATCAATAATTCGTCAATTACTTGCATCTGTTTTAAAAATTCATTAAATAACCGTACCTTTGCGCAAAATTTAGAGGCGCATTTCAATGCAAAAAATAAGAAATATAGCGATCATCGCTCACGTTGACCACGGCAAGACTACCCTGGTTGATAAAATATTACACAGTTGTTCCATCTTTCGCGACAATGAACAGACAGGTGAACTGATCCTTGACAACAACGACCTGGAGCGCGAGCGAGGTATTACCATCGTTTCAAAAAACGTTTCGGTAATGTACAAAGATGTTAAGATCAACATTATTGATACCCCTGGTCACGCCGACTTTGGCGGCGAGGTTGAACGTGTATTAAAAATGGCCGATGGCGTTTTATTACTTTGCGATGCTTTTGAAGGCGCTATGCCTCAAACCCGTTTTGTAACGCAAAAGGCTTTGGCTTTAGGCTTAAAACCTATTGTGGTTGTAAACAAGGTAGATAAAGAAAACTGCCGTCCAGAAGAAGTTTACGAACAAATTTTCGAATTGTTCTTCAACCTTGAAGCTACTGAAGATCAGCTGGATTTCCCGGTTATCTACGGTTCGTCAAAACAAGGATGGATGAGCACCGACTGGAAACAACCTACTGATAATATTTTCCCTTTAATGGATGCTATTTTAGCAAACATCCCTCCTGCTCCTATTGCCGAAGGTACTTTACAAATGCAGATCACCTCTTTGGATTATTCTTCATTCGTAGGCCGTATCGCAATTGGTCGTGTGGCACGTGGTACCATTAAAGAAAACATGCCGGTATCGCTTGTAAAACGTGATGGTACTATCCAGAAATCAAGAATAAAAGAACTTTATACTTTTGAAGGCTTAGGTAAAGTTAAAGCTACTTCGGTAAGCTCCGGCGATATTTGTGCAGTAGTTGGTATTGATGGTTTTGACATTGGCGATACTATTGCCGATTTTGAAAAACCAGAACAACTGGAAGTTATCCATATTGACGAGCCTACCATGAACATGCTGTTTACCATTAACACTTCACCGTTTTTTGGTAAAGAAGGCAAGTTTGTAACATCACGCCATTTACGTGATCGTTTATACAAAGAAATGGAAAAAAATCTGGCGCTTAAGGTTGTTGAAACCGAATCGCCTGATTCATACCTGGTTTATGGCCGTGGTATCCTCCATTTATCTGTATTGATCGAGACCATGCGCCGCGAAGGTTATGAGTTGCAGGTTGGTCAGCCGCAGGTTATTGTTAAAGAAATTGACGGTGTTAAATGCGAGCCGGTTGAAACTTTGATAGTTGACGTACCGGGCGATGTTGCCGGTAAAGTTATTGAGCTGGTAACCCAGCGTAAAGGTGATTTATTAGTAATGGAGCCAAAAGGCGATTTACAACACCTTGAATTTGATATCCCTGCTCGCGGTATTATCGGTTTACGTAACAACGTATTAACTGCAACTGGTGGCGAGGCTATTATGGCACACCGCTTTAAATCATATGAGCCATGGAAGGGTACTATCCCTGGCCGTTTAAATGGTGTATTGGTGTCAATGGATACTGGTAAAACCACCGCATTTGCTATAGATAAATTACAGGATCGTGGTCGTTTCCACATCGATCCGGGAGTAGATATTTATGAAGGACAGGTTTTAGGCGAGCACATCCGCGATAACGATTTGGTTATTAACCTTACCAAAGGCAAGCAGTTAACCAACATGCGCGCATCAGGTAGCGATACCAACGTGCGGATTGCACCTGCCATTAAATTCTCGCTAGAAGAATCAATGGAGTACATCCAGGCTGACGAATACATTGAGGTTACCCCGCAAAGCATCCGCCTGCGTAAGATCTTCTTAAATGAAAATGAAAGAAGAATTAACGCTAAGAAGTTTGTAAATCAATAAATAGAAAAGAATCAAGATACAAGAATCAAGAGCCAGGAAAGAATCTTTCACTGGCTCTTTTTACGTCTTGTTTGTTTATTCTTAACTACTGGCTCTCAACTTCTGTCTTGATTCTTGTATCTTGGCTCCTGATTCTAATTTAAATATGCGTTTCCCCAAAATCCCCGGTTTCGATCAGCAGGCTTTAGAAAAGTATTTCAAAAATACGGGGATGACCTTTATTGGTAAAGTTGGCAGTTTGCTCATCAAACTCATTGTTAACATTGTTGTTGCGCGATATTTGAGCAAGGCTAAGCTGGGCATTATAACCGGTGGTATTACTTATATCTATTTATTTTCAGCACTTGCTACATTGGGCCTCGACCAGTTTATTGTTAAGGAACTGCATCAATTCCCCAAAAATCGCGATCAAATTTTAGGCACATCGTTTTGGATGAAGCTGGCAGCGGGTATAACCTGCATCCCATTGATATGGCTGGCCTACCAGGTTTATCCTGCTAACGGAACTCCGTACAATTATGTGCTGATAATTTCAGCAGTAGGCGTGTTCCAGGCATTTAACGTTATCGATTCTTTTTTCCAATCGGAGGTACAATCAAAATATATTATGCAGGTACAGGTTACAGGGAACCTTTTATCTGCAGCAATAAAACTGGGGCTTATTTACTTTAAGATGCCGCTTATTACCTTTGTATATGCCTATGCTTTAGATTTCCTACTGCTGGCCATAGGCTATTATTTTACCTATCAGCGCAAAGGACGCAATATATTTAACTGGGCGTATAATAACCAGCTGGCAAAAAAGCTATTGCAGTATTCCTGGCCTTTAATTATATCAGGAATAATGGTTTCCTTATATATGAAGATAGACCAATTGATGATCCAGAATATATCGGGTTTAAAAGAAGCCGGGGCCTATGCAACGGTAGCATCATTAAGCGAAGCCTGGAATTTTATACCTACGGTTATAGTAACTACCCTGTTCCCTGCCATATTAAATGCCCGGCGCGATGATTTGGAGCGCTACAAAAAGCGGATTCAAAACCTGTACGATTTAATGGTTTACCTCAGTTTGCCCGCTGCTATCATTATTACGTTTTCATCTCATTTAATATATAAAGTTTACACACCCGAATATGCTTATGCAGCCCCGGCACTGTCGGTACACATCTGGTCGGGCGTATTTGTGTTTCTTGGTGCGGCCAACAGCCAATATTTAATAGCCGAGGGATACGTAAAGCTTACTTTTTGGCGCACAGGATTTGGAGCTATAGTAAACATAGCGCTCAATCTTATCCTTATCCCGAAAATGGGAATGATGGGGGCTGCTATTGCTACCTTAATAGCCTACGCCAGTTCTGCATTTTTCGTATTATTAATCCCAAAAGTAAACAAGCAGGGCGTTATGATGTTAAAATCATTATTTCTAATTTCACTCGCTCAAAAAATCAGTAAAAGATGAGTAAACTCAAATTACTTTATAAAGTATTAACAAGTCCTGCAAGGCTTAAAACACTGCTTTCATTTAACGATAAAGGTTATCTGGACGAGATAGGATGGTTTAATGCCTATGATAGTAAATCACCGGTCGACAAGGATAATAATCCTATTCCCTGGGTTACTTATTCATTTATTGATTTTATAAAAACCCATTTAAAAAAACAACTTTCCGTTTTTGAATTCGGATCAGGCAATTCCACCTTTTTTTATGCCAAATATGCAGGCCTGGTAGTTTCGGTTGAGCATGATAAGGAATGGTATGATAAAATTGTAAGCACCAAGCCTGAAAACTCCGAAATGATCTTCTGCGAGCTGGTAAGAGACGGCGACTATTGCCGGATGCCCATAAAGCTGGAAGAAAAATTTGATATTATTATTGTGGATGGCCGCGACAGGGTAAATTGCTGTAAACAGGCTATTAATGCAGTGTCGGAAAACGGGGTTATAGTTCTGGATGATTCTGAGCGCGAGTTTTACAAGGAAGGCATAAATTTTCTGAAGAACAAAGGTTATAAGGAACTTTCGTTCAGCGGCATTTCACCCGGGCTGTTTTATTTGAAATCAACTTCTATTTTTTATAAGGCCGATAATTGCCTGGATATTTAAATCATAAATTGAAGATAAACCCGGGCGATTATATTGAGCATAACTAATAAGCAAATTCCCTTTTTGTGTTAATAGTTGCCTGTTTTTATTTATTTCCCTTTAAAAAAGTATCGGAACACGAAAAAATGTTTTTTTAATAGGCCGTGTTATGATAGCTTTATATACTTTTTAACAGGGATCCTAATTGATAACTATTGAGCACATATACCCAAAAGCGTTTTATTTAGCTATGATAAAAAAAAGCACCCGTTATTTAACACTGCTGGTGCTTTTTATGTCGCTATGCTTTTGTGCCGATGCAGGTTATTTAAAGCCGGTACTGAATAATAAAGTCAGTAAAAAAACGCCTGCAATAAAGCCGGCGCCAGGACAAATTACCGCTTTTAAAATCCCGCAGCAAATTGGTCCTGAGTCAATTGTGAATAGCCCGACTGGTAATTATATTGGGATTCCGGTGCATGCAGGTACAAATGTCACTGCACTGGTACCAACAATAACCGTAACCCCGGGCTCTACTGTAACACCGGCCTCCGGTGTTCCGCAGAATTTTACAAGCGCTGTAGGATATACTGTTGACGGGGTCAATTTTTATTCAGTAAATGTGCTACAGGCCAGAACAGCCATTGCCTGTGACGGAACATCAACAACTATAACAGGTGATCCTCCACCGGTGATTCCGGGCATATATGGCTGGGAAATACTTAATCCTGCAACAAGCATATGGTCGCCTGCCGCTGGTACAAATACAAACCCTGATTATACAACAGCTACGCTTTCCAGTAATCCAAATGCACCAAAACTTTACACTTTCAGGCGCAGTATAACAACGGCTTTTGGAACTGCATATGATTCATATACTGATCTTACCGTTTTACCGCCCCTGGCAAATAATACGCTCACCGCACCTGCAATTATTTCGTTTTGTGCAAGCGGCAATCCGGCAAAAATTATTGGCACACTCCCAACAGGTGGCGATAATGTGAATTATACTTACGTTTGGCAAAGCTCAACTGACGGTGGCAATACCTTTAATGATATTTCGGGTACCAACGTAAAAGATTTTATCCCCCCGGCTATAACTGTAACAACATCCTATCGCCGTACCGTAACCTCCGGCGCTTGTAATATTCCATCCATTAGCCTCCCGGTTACTATAACTATACAAAATGCACTGGCAAATAATACACTCACAGCTCCTGCAATTACTTCGTTTTGTGCAAGTGGCAATCCGGCAAAAATTATTGGCGCACTCCCTACAGGTGGCGATAATGTGAATTATACTTACGTTTGGCAAAGCTCAACTGACGGAGGCAATACATTTAATGATATTCCGGCTACCAATGTAAAAGATTATACCCCACCGGCTATAACTGTAACAACATCCTATCGCCGCACCGTAACCTCCGGCGCTTGTACTACTCCATCAATTAGCCTCCCGGTTACTATAACTATACAGAATGCCCTGGCAAATAATGCATTAACCGCACCTGCAATTACTTCGTTTTGTGCAAGCGGCAATCCTGCAAAAATTATTGGCACACTCCCAACAGGTGGCGATAATGTGAATTATACTTACGTTTGGCAAAGCTCAACTGACGGAGGCAATACCTTTAATGATATTCCGGGTACCAACGTAAAAGATTATATCCCACCGGCTATAACTGTAACAACATCCTATCGCCGTACCGTAACCTCCGGCGCTTGTAATATTCCATCAATTAGCCTCCCGGTTACTATAACGATACAAAATGCACTGGCAAATAATATATTAACCGCTCCCGCAATTACTTCGTTTTGTGCAAGTGGCAATCCGGCAAAAATTATTGGCACACTCCCTACAGGTGGCGATAATGTGAATTATACTTACGTTTGGCAAAGCTCGACTGACGGTGGCAATACATTTAATGACATTCCGGCTACCAATGTAAAAGATTATACCCCCCCGGCTATAACTGTAACAACATCCTATCGCCGTACTGTAACTTCCGGCGCTTGTACTACTCCGTCAATTAGCCTCCCGGTTACCATTACTATACAACTTGCATTAGCAAATAACACATTAACAGCACCCACACCGTCTGCCTTTTGCGGGCCAGGCGCTCCCGGCTCTATTGCTGGTAGTACGCCAACCGGGGGCGACGGTATTAACTATACTTACCAGTGGCAAAGCTCGGCAGATAACATAGCTTTTAATGATATTTCGCTCAACGGTTCAGGTAAAGATTATACCCCGCCTGCTTTAACTGTTACCACCTATTATCGCAGGTCTGTAACATCCGGTGTTTGTACTACCCCCTTAATAAGTAGTTCTGTCAAAATTAAAATAACCCCTCCGTTAACCGTTAATACAATTGGCTCTCCGTTAATAACAACATTTTGTACAAGCGTTGATCCGGCAATTATTCCGGGTGGTTTCCCTTCGGTCGGAGACGGGCCTAACACCTACATATATCAATGGCAAAGCTCATTAGATGGCATCACCTGGACCAATATTCCGGGCGCAAATTCAATTGATTATGATTCGCCGCCCATAAGTGTAACTACCTCTTTACGCCGTAACGTAACATCAGGCGCCTGTACCGTTCCGTTATCAAGCAACGTGGTGAAATTTACTATAATAAACAGCCCTCCCAATATATCCGCAAACCCGGTGGCGCCAATATGTTCAGGTAATAAAGCAACCATTTCGGTAGCCTCCCCTGACCCAACCTTAACTTATTTTTGGTACACTACGCCCACTAAAGATTTTATTTTATTTACCGGACCGGTTTATACAACTGATCCTTTAACTAGCAACCAAACTTTTTATTTAGAGGCTTCAAACGGTACCTGCTCAAGCCCTGTTCTGGCAAGCGTAACTGTAACAGTTAACCCTTTGCCTGCTGCACCTACCCTGGTTACAAACCCCGTTTCTACCTGCCAGGGTTCAACAGCCATGCTGGCTATTTCAAACCCGCAACCCGGATATACTTATAATTGGTACACTACTGCCACAGGCGGAACACCGGTATCTGCAAATACAAGTTTTACAACACCGCCAATAACCAACAGTATTACTTATTATGCCGAAGCAGTAAATAATTCAGGTTGTGTTTCAGCAACCCGCACCCCGGTAAATGTTTCACCTATTCCGCTAGCGCAGGTAAAACTCACCGGAACTAACGTTTGCCCCGGCGAACCGGGCACCCTTACATCAGACAATATCGATCCAACTATAGATATAAACTGGTTTGCTACCCCAACAAGCACCGACATTTTGTACACCGGAAATAGTTTTATTACCCCGCCAGTTACAGCAAATACAACTTATTATGCCGAAGTTGCAAATAGCTGCGTTCCTGCGGTGCGTGCATCGGCACAGGTGCAGGTAATACAACAGTTACCCACTCCTGTGGTAAGCGTCGAGTCTGCAGTTGCACCCAGCATAACATTCTGGTGGGTCTATGTGACAGGGGCCACTGGTTATGAGGTAAGTACAGATAATGGCCAAACTTTTACTACTCCAAGCTCGGGCAGCAATGGGACCACGCATACGGTTACAGGTTTACAGATAGGGCAAAGCGTTACCATTATAGTACGGGCAACCGGGGGATTTTCATGCCAGCTCAGCAGTAATTCAGCACCCGTAACCGGTATAGCCACCAATCCGCTTGTGGATCAGATCTTTGTTGCCAATGCATTCACGCCAAATGGCGATGGCAAAAATGATGTTGTATATGTACATAATGAAAATATAAAAAGCCTTAAGTTTTATGTATATGACCAATGGGGCGAATTATTATACGTTTCGCAAAGTCAGCAAAACGGCTGGAATGGTACTTTTAAAGGAAAAACTGAGCCTGCGGGTGTATATGTGTATTACCTGGAAGCTATTATGAACGATGGACAACAGGTGAAGAAAAAAGGAACGATTACATTATTACGGTGAAGAAAATAATTTTATTTATTTCTGTTATATTCCAATTTGGATTGATCAATGCTGTAAAAGCGCAGATAGATCCTCATTTTTCGCAGTATTATGCTAATCCGCTATGGTTAAACCCGGCGTTAACAGGGGTTATTGATGGCGATACCCGCATTAATGCCAATGTTAAAAACCAATGGACAGGCATCCCCAACGGCTATAAAACAAGTGCGCTTTCATTGGATTTCCGATCGGGTGAAAAGGCCGGCCTGGGTTTTAATATTTTAAACCAGTCGGCAGGTACTGCCGGGTATAATTACTTTGCAGCCTACGGTTCTTACGGATACGGCATAGCCATATCTGCCGATGGCACACAAAAGCTCCACTTTGGCATCCAGGCCGGTATAATTAACCGCAGCTTTGACCCCAGCAAGCTACAGTTTGATGATCAGTATAACCCGATTATCGGCTACGACCCAAATGCTCCCAGTTTTGAAGGTTTTTCAACAACCAGTGCAACCGTGTTTGATGCCAGCGCAGGTATCTTTTATTACGATGGCGACCCCATCCACACTGCAAATGTATTTGCCGGCCTAAGCGTTGCACACCTTACCTCGCCAAAAGACCCGTTTACAAATGGTTCTATACAAAGCAGGCTGCCTGTTCGCTTTACCGCCCATGCGGGGGTTAAGATCAAAGCTTCTGACGATTGGGATGTAATACCCCATGCTATCTACATCAGCCAGCAATCAAATACAGTAAAAGCATTGGGCGTTTATTCCGAACTAAAATTTG
>Ga0206988_1239_pt1 | contig 12457 bp, 7 predicted proteins | sample Alteio_BWMinCont_12_FD_153263 | JGI IMG/M metagenome (GOLD analysis project Ga0206988, IMG submission 153263) | Enriched cells from forest soil in Barre Woods Harvard Forest LTER site, Petersham, Massachusetts, United States -... | ecosystem: Environmental > Terrestrial > Soil > Temperate forest >... | reverse complement strand
GGTGTGGGTGGTCATTTATCTTCATTTGCTTCTATCGCTACGTTGTATGAAGTGGGTCTCAATCATTTTTTTCATGGTCCCACTAAAGAAGGTCCCGGTGATCTTATCTATTTTCAAGGACATTCTTCAGAAGGCAATTACGCGCGCGCTTATTTAGAAGGGCGTATCAGTGAAAAACAATTAATTAATTTTAGACAAGAAGTGGATGGTGAAGGGGTGTCTTCTTATCCGCATCCTTGGTTGATGCCTGATTTTTGGCAATTTGCCACCGTGTCTTTGGGTCTTGGTTTATTGCAAGGTATTTATCAAGCACAGTTTTTGAAATATTTGGAAAATCGCGGTCTGTTGAAAACAGCGGGTCGCAAGGTGTGGGTGTTTTGTGGTGATGGTGAAATGGATGAGCCAGAATCCGTTGGCAATTTAACGCTCGCTGCTCGAGAAAAATTAGATAATCTCATTTTTGTGGTGAATTGTAATTTGCAGCGCTTGGATGGATTGGTGCGTGGCAATCATCAAGTGGTGCAAGAATTTGAAGGTGTATTCCGCGGCGCCGGTTGGAATGTCATTAAAGTGTTATGGAGCAGTGAGTGGGATGCGCTATTTACAAAAGATAAATCAGGCGCGCTGCTAAGACGTTTGAGTGAATGCGTGGATGGTGATTTGCAAACAGCCCATGTGCGTGGGCCTGCTTATATGCGCGAATTTTTATTTAATACAGATGAATTAAAAGCGCTGGTGGCTGATTTATCAGACGAAGATATTGCTAAATTGCATCGCGGCGCACATGATCCTGTGAAAATTTACGCGGCTTACGCAGCCGCGTCAGAACATAAAGATCAACCAACAGTCATTTTAACACTGGGTGTTAAAGGTTATGGATTGGGAACAGCGACCACTGAAGGAAGAAACGTTGCGCATAATCAACTAGAATTATCAGAAGAAGAACTTCAAGCATTTCGCAAGCGTTTTAATTTACCGTTGAGCGATGAGGCGTTGTCCAATTTTAGTTTTCATCACTTCAAAAAAGATAGTAAAGAATTACACTATTTGTTAGCGCAGCGTAAAAACTTGGGCGGTTTTCTACCTTCACGAGAAGTAACGTCGCAATCATTGGCGGTGCCCGCTTTATCTGAATTTGAATCTATTTTGCATGGTTCCGCTGATCGTACGATGTCAACCACGATGGTCCTTGGACGTGTGTTTAATGTGTTATTAAAAGATAAAGTCATTGGCCCGCGTGTCGTGCCTATTTTTTCTGATGAAGTGCGTACCTTTGGTTTGGAAGCATTATTCAGGCAGGTTGGTATTTATTCACCGGTGGGACAACTCTATACACCAGAAGATAAAGAGCAATTTCTTTATTATCATGAAAGCAAAGATGGGCAGATATTAGAAGAAGGCATTACCGAGGCAGGTTGTATGTCTGCTTGGATTGCAGCAGCCACTTCTTATGCCACCAACCGTTTTCCCATGGTTCCTTTCTTTACTTATTATTCAATGTTTGGTTTCCAGCGCATTGGTGATTTGATCTGGGCGGCGGGTGATATGCGCGCGCGCGGATTTTTAATTGGTGCAACGGCAGGCAGAACAACACTGGAAGGGGAAGGTTTGCAGCACCAAGATGGTAGTAGTTTAGTCTCTGCTGCGATGCTGCCAAATTGCAGAGCCTACGATCCTACGTTTGGTTATGAGATGGCTGTTATTATTCAGCACGGCTTGCACGAGATGCTCACTAAAGAGAAGGATGTGTTTTATTACATCATGGCGATGAATGAACGCTATGTGCAGCCCGCAATGCCTAAGGGTGCAGAAGAAGGCATTATCAAAGGCATGTATTTGTTCCGTGATGGTGGCAAGGCTAAACATAAAGTGCAATTGCTTGGCAGCGGCGCCATTTTAAATGAAGTGATTGCTGCCGCTGATTTGTTGAAAAACGATTTTGATGTGACTGCCGATATATGGAGCGTGACCAGTTTTGGTGAGTTACGCCGTGACGGTGCAGCTGTTTTACGCGCGAATATGTTTGCGCCGGAAAAAACACCTGCTATTCCCTATGTTGAAACGTGTTTGCATGATTATCCAGGGCCTATCGTTGCAGCGACAGATTATGTGCGCGCTTATGCAGACTTGATTCGTCCTTATATTCAACGAAGCTTTGTCACATTGGGTACAGATGGATTTGGTCGTAGTGATACGCGTGAAAAATTACGCGGCTTTTTTGAGGTGAATCGCTATTATATTGTGGTCGCTGCACTCTACGCATTATCAAAAGATGGCACAGTGCCAGCAAGTCTCGTGACGCAAGCGATGAAGAAATATGGAATGGACCCTAAAAAACCTAACCCATTAACGGTTTGATAAAGGAGTAATGCGTTGACTGTGAAGAATATAACGACCCCGGATTTTGGGGCGACGACAGAAGTGTCTGTCATAGAAGTATTGGTCAAACCAGGTGATAAAATCACGGCTGATTCCTCGATTGTGACATTGGAATCGGATAAAGCTACCATGGATATTCCTGCGGGAACGGCAGGCGTCGTGAAAGAAGTAAAGGTGAAAGTGGGCGATAAGGTTGCAACGGGTTCAGTGCTGTTGGTGGTGGATGCGGATGGTAAGGAAGAAAAAACAGAAAAAGTAGCGCCAGCGAAATCAGAGCCCGCAGAAGCAGAAAAACCACCTACTCCTAAACAAGAACAAGTGGCGCCAGTTAGCAAACCTGCTGCTGCAAAAGCAGCCCCTGCGATGGTTGTCCCCACTGGTGATGTACATGCAGGACCGGGTGTAAGGCGTCTTGCACGTGAATTAGGAGTGAACTTGGGTTTGGTGCCAGGCACAGGACCAAAGCAGCGTATTATAAAAGAAGATGTGTTTTTGTTTGTAAAAACGCAATTAACTCAGTTAGCCAGTGGCAGCGTTGCTGCCTCTTTTCCGCCTGCACCAGCAGTGGATTTTTCTAAATTTGGGGCGATTGAAACAGAAGCATTGTCTCGTATTAAGAAAATTTCCGGCAAACATTTACAGCGCAATTGGGCGACCATTCCCCATGTGACGCAATTTGGCGTAGCGGATTTATCATTGGTGAATGATTTTCGTGAAGCGCAAAAAGAAGATTTAGCAAAACAAAAAGTGAAGTTGACACCATTGGTGTTTGTGATGAAAGCGGTGGTTGCTTCATTGAAAGCATTCCCGCAATTTAATGCCTCACTTGATGCGACAGGCGAAAATTTAATATTGAAAAAATATTATCATTTGGGTGTGGCGGTTGATACACCAGATGGCTTGGTGGTGCCAGTCATTCGTGATGTGGATCAGAAAGGGTTGATTGAGTTAGCCAAAGAGTTGGCTGACGTCAGTGAAAAAGCGCGCAAAAAACAATTGTTGCCGGTTGATATGCAGGGCGGTTGTTTCACCATCTCTAGTTTAGGCGGCATTGGTGGCACTGCGTTTACACCCATTATTAACGCGCCGGAAGTGGCGATTTTAGGTGTTTCTAAAGCATCGTATCAACCCGTTTATTTGGATGGGGCGTTAGTGCCACGTATGATGTTGCCCTTATCGCTATCCTACGATCATCGCGTGGTGGATGGTGCTGATGGAGCGAGGTTTATAGTGCATCTGGCGAATATGTTATCTGATATTAGAAATATGTTGTTGTAGTTATTACTGTTAAAAAAAGTTGAGGAATGAATATGACGATTCAAACAGAAGTAGTGGTTTTAGGCAGTGGCCCTGGCGGTTATACTGCTGCATTTCGCGCGGCTGATTTAGGCAAGAAAGTGGTATTGATTGAGCGTTATGATTCGCTCGGCGGCGTTTGTTTGAATGTGGGTTGTATTCCATCCAAAGCATTATTGCACACCGCTAAAGTGATCGATGAAGCAACAGAGGTGTCTGCCCACGGTGTGCAGTTTGCTAAACCAAAAATTGAAACGTCTAAAATCCGTGAATGGAAAAATAGCGTGGTAGCAAAGTTGACTGGCGGCCTCAAGATGCTTGCTAAGCAACGCAAAGTAGAAGTGGTGCTCGGTGTGGGAACCTTTATTTCTGATCACGAAATTCAAGTAGTGAAAAATGATGGTAGTAAGGAAACTATTAAATTCGAAAACGCTATTATTGCCGCAGGATCTCGTCCGGTTAAATTACCTTTTTTGCCCGATGATTCGCGCATCATGGATTCCACCGATGCCTTAGAGTTGGAAGAAGTGAATTGTAATATGCTCGTTATTGGTGGCGGCATTATTGGCCTTGAAATGGCAACGGTTTATCAAGGGTTGGGCGCAGAGATTACTGTCGTGGAATTAATGGACCAAATTATCCCGGGTGCGGACAATGATATCGTGATGCCGCTTTATAAGCGCATCAAATCCCGTTACAAACAAATTTATCTCAAGACTAAAGTGACAAAAGTAGAAGCGAAAAAAGATGGTTTATATGTCACCTTTGAGGGACCGGATGCGCCGACCACACCTGAAAAATTTGATCGCATTCTTTGCGCAGTTGGCAGGCGTCCGAATGGCGATTCTGTTGCCGCAGAAAAAGCAGGTGTGAAAGTAGATGAACGCGGTTTTATTCCTGTGGATAAACAATTGCGTACGAATGTTTCACACATTTTTGCAATAGGCGATGTGGTGGGTAATCCGATGTTGGCACATAAAGCGATGCCAGAAGGACGCGTGGCCGCGGAAGTGATTGCTGGCCTCAAGCATTATTTTGATCCTAAATGTATAGCAAGTGTCGCTTATACCGATCCTGAAGTGGCATGGGTGGGTATAACTGAAACCGAGGCAAAAGCCAAAGGTATAAAATACGGTAAAGGGGTTTTCCCTTGGGCTGCTAGTGGGCGAGCATTGAGTATTGGCCGTAGTGAAGGGATGACGAAGCTTCTTATTGATGAAACAACGCATCGCATCATTGGTGCTGCGATGGTGGGACCGAATGCGGGTGAATTGGTGGCTGAAATGGCTTTAGCGATTGAGATGGGCTGCGATGTTGAAGATATCGCGCTGACTATCCATCCACACCCGACCTTGTCTGAAACGATTGCCTTGGCTGCGGAAGTGTATGAGGGGACGATCACGGACTTGTATTTGCCGAAGAAGAAAACTGAAAAAACTGAATAAAGAGTATCCAATGGAGTTCCGATGACTCATACCACTGATAAAGCCCTGCGCTTACAGTATAGCTATGAAGAATTAAGAAAATTTAAGCTGAACGACGAAATCAGTGTGCGCATTCCTATTCCTTCTAAACCCTTTTTTGCTAGGGATAAGAAATTTGATCGTTACGAAAAAACCTCAAATGAAGCGCTTTTCCCGACTGTTAAGCAAATAAAAAAGAATGGTGATGCAGAAGGGTTTGTTTGGCATACCACACCAGAAAAGCTCTATGAGCTCAATCGCTGGGGGGTGAGGATACCCGAAATTCAATCCATGATTGGAAAAACTATTAATGCGCTGGGGCAATATCGTCTTATTGCTCATGAACGCATAATGCGGGGGATGATCAGTAATACGCATTTATTTAAAATAAAATTATTGGATCATTACCAATCGCGTTTTGAGCTACTACAACCGCTTGAAACCTTAGTAAACCAACCCGTGCCTTCCATTGAGCGGGAAGCAGATTTTAATGAATTCAAGAAAAAGCTTATACAGACAGTTGAAAATTATATAGAAGAATTAAAAATCAAGCGTGATACGTTAAAAACACAGTTTGAAAGTTCAAATATCCAAGTACTTAGCCCAAAAGCATTTTCGCGCATTGAGGATGATATACAAGAAGACATTGAAGGCGCGATGGCAATACGTATAAAAATAGCTGACGATAATTCATTGCGACAATTTATTCGTACCCCGGATACTGATTCTTTCTTGAGTCTTGTAAAAGAGCAAATGAAACGTAATTTGTACGCGATGCAGGGTATCAATCAAGATGTGACCATGACTCGGAACAGAGAGGTAGCCGCTTTTACGCGAGGCGAAATAAATAGCTGCATTGAAGAAGCAAAAGCCGTTCTGTATGAATACGGTATCGATTTACGTAATAACCCATCTGTTAAACATCACGGTATATTTGGACCGCCAGGTACTAAAATTGCTCACGATTTTTCTGTGCAGAATTTGTCATCGGAAGATGAGCGGCAGGCATTAACGGCTATTGCTTTCATTGATCAGTATGCGCAGCTTGATATGACAAATCAAAAAAAACCTAAATTGATTAGCAAAACTGAAACGGGTGAAAGGGTTAGTTCATTAAAAATAATTTACGCGACCAGTTGGCGTGTATTTTTGACCGTGGGCATTTTCTTTAGAAGTGCGCTTGATCTAATCAAGAAATTTTTTGTTAGTATGTGGTGGTGGACTCAACCCTGGGAAGATGGTTATCCCAACGCGGTAACTGAATTGCGTAAACTGGCTAAACCGAATGATCCTTTTTGGTATAAAGCTTGGAAGTTCATAAAAATTGGTTGGTATAACTTCCGAGATATTTTTAAGAGTATCTGGGATCTTTGTTACAATTTATTGGTTGATGAATTACCGAACCACATTAAAAATGATTATAGCTCTACTCACCCGATCGTGAATGAGAAGGGTAAAGCAATCGACGAAAATATTGTAGAGGATGTAGTACTGAATAATGCGGAAAAGGAAATTGAATTTATTCAGGCGGAAGAAAGAAAGCGATTAAGCGATATATTAGAAGCAGATTTTGGCATTAATCTAGAACAAAAAGAAGCGGAAGAAAAGAGACTTCAAGCATGTAGCTTGGTATTTACCTCAGAGCACCTTGATATAAATTTTATGCCACAATTTGAAGTGGTTACCAATGCTGCCTATGTTCGCAGTGGTGACAAACTTTTTTATATCAATAAAAAACATGGGGTTTATCAAGAGATAGAAATAAGCGAGCATGAGCGAAACAGTTTTGATGAAATATTTAAAGTCGAAAAGAGAGGGATTATTAGTGAAGAATTAAGTCCCAAAGAATTGTTTGACATTATGCGTGCAACCAAGCATGTGCGGCCTAGAGATCGTTATTTCGCACAGTTGGATTATGATTTAACGCGCGGCGATCAAAATGATCTTTCTTCAATACCGCGTGGTATTGGGGATTTTATTAATTTAATTAGTAAAAATCTTTATGCCAAACATCCCTTTGAAGGCGGGATATACACTGCGACTTATATTTTTTCTTTACTCACGGTTTTACTGCCTCCATTAGCTTCACAAACGGGGCCGGTGGGAGCGGTTATGCAGGTGATGGCTAAATCATTGGGTTCAGAGGGCGTATCGGGCGGTATAGCAGTTGCCTCAACCGTAGCGCCAGCGGCGGCCGGGTGTGTAAATGCGGTAGTGCATGGCCCTAAAAGCTGGCTGGGACAGGGGTTAGAAGCTATTTGCAGTGATCCTGCTTCGACGGCTGCATCGATAGCTGCGGCTTGGGGTATAGGCTATTTGGCAGCGAATGGTCTTTTTGGTTATGATTTAGGCGTATTGAGTAAGATGGCAAGAGAAGACTTGGGTCAAAATCCGGATATGGGTTATGTCGCCCTTGTAGCAAAATGTTATGTACTAGTTTCAGAAGCGTTACATAGAAATGAAAACGATCCATTTAAAGGCATGCCTTTAGAAATGGATGAGGAGTTGCTGCAAAATATATTCATTAAAGAAGAAAAAGATATTCGACAATTTCATTTAATTAATTGGTTGTCGAAACATCAATCTGATATTCCAAAGCTTCCACCCAATACCCTGTTCAATTTAGAGCGCCTTATTAGAAAATTATTTCCTGAACATCCTGAGCATGCCGATTCGTTATGCAGAATTCTTTATCCTGAAGAAGAGTATTCCATTGCCTACCAGTTTTTTGCGATTCCTTTGCGCTATATTCCAGTCATTTTTCGTGTCTTAGCTTCACCGCTTGTTAGCTGGCTAGCCTGGTCCAATGAGTGCACAGCTTGGCATTTACCGATGAAAAACGCTAGCGTTGCTTTATTTAAACTGATGATTAGAGATCTCACGCGATTGGTTGTGTTTGTTAAAGAAGTCATCGGCGCTGTTTATAGTTTTGTAGCGACGCCATTTAAAATGGTTGCCAATATCATTGGCATAAGCCTTGCTCGTGTAACAGGTTTGTTTGGCGTGGATATAGGTCATGCTACCCATGTGGCCGCCTCCTACGTTGATACATTCTTCGATACATTAGGTCAGATGATGAATCCAGGCCGGTTATTAAAAAGTGTGCAAGTTGCGCATCCTAATCATACTGTGCGATTCGTTGAAGCAACTTATGTTCCGGTACTTAAAAAACTAGTTGAAGCAGAATTGAAACGTACGAATGGGAATATGGTAAAAACCTTGAGTGATGCAGTAAGTGCAAGAGAAAGCAGCAAGAGATTATCTGGGTCGTTTACTGACAGTGGGTCTTCAAGCCACAGTCTTTATAAGCAAAGTAGTTCTTTTTCAAGTACGGGTTCAAGTAGTGTAACAACGCCTAGAAGCAGCGCCAACGTTGGTGGGCCTTCATCTCCATCTGGTCATAGGTAACTAATCAGGCAGCTCGTCATTGCGAGGCTGCGAAGCGTAAAGCCTGCGCAATCCAGAGTTATGTGGAACATAATTATTTCTCATGCTCCCACATCATTTCCTTCTCATCTGTTTCACGCGCAAGTATGCGTGATAACACAAACAATAAATCAGATAGCCGATTAAGAAAGCGTATCATCTCAGGATTCTGGAGCGGCACTTGTCTGTGCAATCGCACCAGGCAGCGTTCAGCTCGCCTGCAAACGGTGCGTGCAAGATGGCAGGCGGCTGAAGCTTGGTTACCGCGTGGTAATAAAAATTCTTTTAAAGGTGGCAGTGTTTGGTTCCAATGATCCAAACGCTGTTCTAATTCGGTAACTTTTTCTGGTGTGATGCATATGAATTTGGGCGAGTGCAATTCGCCGCCTAAATTAAACAAATCCTGTTGAATTTGTGTAAGCGATTGCGCTATTTCTTTGTCTTTAGAACCCGCGACGACTACTAAGCCTAACGCTGCGTTTAACTCATCCAGGGTGCCAATAGCCTCTATTAGTAAGTCATCTTTGGCAATTGGCTTGTCGCCGAAAGTGGTATATCCTTCATCCCCTTTGCGGGTGTAGATGCGCGTGAGTCGATGGGGCATATTTTATCCTTTTGTTATTTTATAGATGCTATCATCATAAACATGAAAGAAGAAGTTAAGCCACTATGCTAAGAATGCTCGCTAAATCCGATATAGGGCAAATGCTAGCGATAGAAAACGCAGCACATATTGCCCCGTGGACGGAGGAAGCCTTTAAAATTTGTTTCCGTACGGGTTATGTGAGTTTGGGATTTGAGGTTGATAAAAAAATTATAGGTTTTGTTATTGTTTCTGTGCAGGCCGATGAATGCCACATCTTGAATATTGCAGTGGCCACTCTGTTTCAGCGCCAAGGATGGGGGCGTAAATTACTTGAGTATGCGATGCTGCAAGCAAGACAAAAAGGGGCGGGCATTGTTTATTTGGAAGTACGGCGTTCTAATTCACGCGCTATTTCACTTTATAGAAAAATGCGATTTCAGCTGATTGGCGAGCGGAAAGATTATTATGTCACCGTTGCTGGGATGGAAGATGCACTTATTTTTGCTAAGAGTTTGAGCTCTTCCTAAAATCTTGATACCATCCTGTTATTCAAGAGAAGGCAGCCGTCATGATCGAAGTCACTTCCGTTCGAAACTATCTTAAAGACTTGCAAGTGCGTTTAGAAAGCATTTGGGGGTATCTTTGAAGTTGATCAAAAACTAGAACGGCTAAAAGTCATCAAAGAAGCCTTAGAAGACCCCACCATCTGGAATCAAACAGAAAAGACTCAAAGCTTGGGTAAAGAGCGTGCACAGCTTGAAAACACGGTTGAAATGATGCAAAACCTGAGCAACCATTTGCAGGATACCATCGATTTATACGAGCTTGCGCATACAGAGAACGATACCGATACGCTCGAAGTGATCATGCATGATGCGGAAAAGCTGGATAAGCAACTCGTAGACATGGAATTTAGACGCATGTTTTCGGGGGAGATGGATGCAAACTCCGCTTTTATGGATATACAATCCGGCTCCGGTGGGACAGAAGCACAAGATTGGGCCAACATGCTTTTACGCATGTATTTGCGTTGGGGTGAGCGGCACGGGTTTAAAACAGAGATTATGGAAACATCACCTGGTGAAGTGGCTGGCATTAAAAGCGCAACGGTAAAATTTGAAGGCTCTTATGCGTATGGATGGCTACGTACAGAAGGCGGTGTGCATCGTCTGGTGCGCAAATCACCGTTTGATTCGAATAATAAACGGCATACTTCGTTTGCTTCTGTTTTCATTTATCCTGAAATTGATGACAATGTGGTGGTGGAAGTGAATCCTGCGGATTTACGCATAGACACCTATCGTGCCAGTGGGGCGGGCGGGCAGCATGTTAACCGTACGGATTCTGCTATCCGTATCACGCACATACCCACTAACACAGTAGTGCAATGCCAAGCCGACCGCTCACAGCATAAAAATAGAGCACAAGCCATGAAGCAATTGCGTGCTAAACTCTATGAGCTTGAAATGTTGAAGCAGCGTGCAAAACAAGATGAGATGGAAGCGAACAAAAAAGACATTACATGGGGCAGTCAAATTCGTTCTTATGTGCTCGATATGTCGCGTATTAAAGATTTGCGTACCGGCGTCGAAGTGGGTAATACACAAGCTGTATTGGATGGCGATTTAGACAAATTTATTGAAGCAAGTTTATTAAGTGGATTATAGCAATGTCAGAAAACGAAAATGAAGTATTGAATACCAATGATTTAATTGAATTGCGTCGCGCTAAATTAGCGGAATGGCGCAAACAAGGGCGGGTGTTTCCCACTGATTTTCGCCGCGATGCGTTGGCTCTGGATTTATTGCAACAACATGGCGAAAAAGACGAGCCAGCCTTAGAGGCGCACCCTGTGCCTGTGCGGGTGGCAGGACGCATGATGTTGCGACGCTTGATGGGCAAGGCGAGTTTTACGCACATCCAAGATGTATCAGGACGCATTCAGCTTTATATTCGTCAAGAAGATGTAACGCCTGCTGTCTATGAAGCATTTAAACAATGGGATTTGGGCGATATTGTAGGCGCAGAAGGTATCTTGTTTAAAACCAAAACCGGCGAATTGTCGGTTAAGGTAAAATCCATTGTGTTGCTGACTAAAGCAGTACGTCCGTTGCCGGATAAATTTCATGGTTTGGCGGATCAAGAAACACGTTATCGTCAGCGTTATTTAGATTTAATTGCGAATGAAGACACTCGCCGTACTTTCATTATCCGTTCTAAAATAACCGATATCATCCGTCGTTTTTTACAAGAGCATGCGTTTTTAGAAGTGGAAACGCCAATGATGCAAGTGCTAGCAGGTGGCGCTGCAGCAAAACCGTTTGTTACGCATCATCATGCGCTAGATATGCCTTTGTTTTTACGTATTGCGCCGGAATTGTATTTAAAGCGTTTGGTGGTGGGTGGTTTTGAGCGCGTGTTTGAAATTAACCGCAACTTTCGTAACGAAGGATTATCGACGCAGCATAATCCTGAATTTACCATGCTGGAGTTTTACCAAGCTTATGCGGATTATCATGATTTAATGAATTTGACTGAAACCCTCTTTAAAAAAATCGCGATGGAGCTAATGAGTTCCACGCAACTAGTTTATCAAGATACAGCCATTGATTTTGGCCAACCGTTTGAGCGTATCAGCATGAAAGATTCTATTTTACGATTTAATCCGAATTTAAAATTAGAAGATATTAATACGCTGGATGCGGCTAGACGTACCGCTAAAAAATTAGAAATTTCTATCCAAGATAGTTATGGTTTAGGCAAAATTCAAGTAGAGTTATTTGATAAAACAGTAGAGCATCAATTAATACAACCCACTTTTATTGTTGAATACCCTGCAGAAGTATCGCCACTAGCGAGGCTCAACGATCATAATCCCTTTATTACTGATCGTTTTGAATTATTTATCGCTGGTCGTGAAATTGCGAATGGATTTTCAGAGTTAAATGATCCTGAAGACCAAGCAAAACGTTTTAGTCACCAGATGGATGTGAAAGCAGCTGGCGATGAAGAAGCCATGCCTTTTGATGCAGATTACATCGTGGCGCTTGAGCATGGTCTGCCACCCACAGCAGGTGAAGGAATTGGGATTGATCGCTTAGTGATGTTATTTACTAATTCGCCATCCATTCGTGATGTTATTTTGTTTCCGCATATGCGGCATAAAGAGGCGGGGGGTTGAACTTCTTGCTTGCTTGTTCTCCTGCCCTCACCCCAACCCTCTCCCGCAACCACCTTCAGTTTTTTTCCAAACACCGAGGGCGGGAGAGGGGGACGTTGAAATCACCATTTGTGTTTTTCCAAACTT
>Ga0206988_1235_pt1 | contig 12556 bp, 7 predicted proteins | sample Alteio_BWMinCont_12_FD_153263 | JGI IMG/M metagenome (GOLD analysis project Ga0206988, IMG submission 153263) | Enriched cells from forest soil in Barre Woods Harvard Forest LTER site, Petersham, Massachusetts, United States -... | ecosystem: Environmental > Terrestrial > Soil > Temperate forest >... | reverse complement strand
CGTAGATGATGCGCGTGAGCGTGAGTTGCGAGCCCGGGATGCCGTCGGTGAAAAAGCTCAGCGTCTGCCCGGCCGAGGCGGACAGGTTCGTGAAGTTGACCACGATTTCGGGAGCATGCGGAGCGTTAAACGTGTAACTCAAGGTTCCGTTGGAATAGCTCACCCCGGTGGCAATACCGGACGGATCGGTGAACCCGGGATCGCTCAGAAAACCCGAGATGAAAATCTGCCCGCTGGTATAGCGGGTGCCGATTCCTGAAAGCCCCGTGCCGGCGGCAAACTGGGCGTTCATGGATTCCGTCCCGTCGATGGATTCCGTATTATTCCCGCCAGCCACGCCGAACCAGTTCACATTTTCGTGCAGGTTGGCCGGCACGGTTCCCGGCGTGTCCGAATACCCGGTCAGGGTGAGCAGCCCATCGGGCGTGGTGAATGTCGGCGAGACATCGCTGGTGATGTCCGGCCCCATAACGGTGTGGATGTTCGCATAACCAATCAGTGCAATTCCGAACTGGCTGTCCGTGTTGTTCAGGCGCAAGGTCCGCCCGGCAGAGGCCACCCGGTTGGTGAAAAAGAAGGGATGAACACCGCCGTCGGCGATGGCGATCGTCAACACGCCGTTGGTATAACCGAAACTCGTCGCCCCGCTGGAGGGATCAATCAACCCGGGATCGCTCAATAATCCGGAAATCGTGAGGTGCCCGCCGGAGTAAACACTGTCAAGCCGGGAAAGGCCGATGCCGCTGGCAAACTGCAGTGTCACGCTGCCATTGCCCGTCACCGTGCTGCCGCTGGCCAGCCCGAAACATTGATCGAGATACGTGCTCAGGTTCTTCGGAACGGTGGCGTTCAGGTCGGAATATCCCCGCACAACCACGGCGCCATCCGGCGTGGCGTAGGTGTTTGCCAGGACCTGCGGAATGACCGAGGGATTGACTTCCACGCCGCTAACGGCTTCCTGGATGTTTAATTCATGCAGGCCCACGAACCATCCGGTCGCGTCGCCATTCGGGGAGGGCTCGCCGGTGATCGTCAGGGTCGCGCCTGCTGAAGCGGCCGGATTCGCCAGCAGTAACTGGCTGTAGTCGTTACCCGGGCCGTCAAAGGCGTCGTCAAAGCTCAAAGTGCCGTTGCTGTAGGTCAGGTTGCTGATCCGCGACTGGTTGTAGATTACCGGGCTGGCGCCGGGATCGCTTTTAAAACCGGAAATATTGACTCTGGCTATGTCCGTATTACTGCTGGACCCGCCGCCGCCGCCCGTCCAATTGAAGCTGATCCAGGAGGCGCCAACTGAATTGTCAATTTGCAGCGTCATTGATTCACTGCCGTCAATCAAGGCGCCGTTGCCGACACCCGAATCCACGCCGATGAAGAGAAAATATTGAAAAATGTTCGCCGGCACCGTGGACGCCTGATCGGCCCAAGCCGACACGGTGAACAGATTGTCCGCATTCGAAGCCGTGATGGAGTGGACCTCGCTGCTGGCGGTCGCCACAAACTGCGGATCGTTGTTAAACTGGACCTGGAAGAGCGGGAAGGCCGGGCTGAGCCGGGCGGAAAAAAGGGAGGTGAGCACGACAGCCAGCGTCATGGCCGGGCGGTGGTATTGATTCAAGGTTCTCATGTGAAATGGCAGTTAATGTCTGGTTGCGGTGTTGTTCTGCGTAACCATGGCACGGGTGCCCCCGGACTGGAATGGACATCTAAACGGAGTGTATGGACAATTGACCTGCATTTTCGTTGGCCGGTTTCTCTCGCTTTCAAACCTATCCGGCATGGTCTTACGCACTGTAGCGCCGCCGGTGTTCTGACGGTGAATGGCCGTGGAGCTTGCTAAAGGCGCGGGAAAAGTAAAACTGATCGGAGAAACCAAGTTGGTCGCCGATGGCCTTGATGGACAAGTTTGTGGTGTTGAGTAACTGGACCGCGCGTTGCATGCGCAGATGGTTCAAGTACATCAACGGCGCGTACCCCGTCGCCCGCCGGAACAGGGTCGTGTAATGCGAACGCGACAGGTTGACCACCGCCGCCAGCGTTGAAATTCGCAAAGGCTCCCGCAAATGTTCCTTCATGAACTTGATGCTCTTCGCCGTCTGCTCCCGGACATCAATCTCTCCGCGCCAGAACTCGTCCTTGTGCCGCAGGATAAGCCCCATCAAATGTGACAATGAATGCGCAGCATAGATCAGGTGTCTCAGAGTTGACCCGTGTTCGAGCCCTTCCAACACGTCCTCGAAAAGCGAAAAAAGCTGCACATCACCGCCGAGCTGCACAACGGGTTTTTCCGGCTTCACCTCCAGCTTTTCCAGGTAGAACGGCACGTTCGTCCCGATGGCATGGAACCAGTGGATCGTCCAGGGCTCCTTTTTCGATGCGCCATAGGCGTGCGGAGTGGCGGCGGGTATGACCAACAACTGGTCCTTGGCCACATCATGCCTTCGCCCGGCGATTTCGCACCAGCCACCGCCCCGGGCGCAATAGATAAAGACCGCCTCCGGGCAGCCGCGCTCCCGCGTGCATTTGTGGCCCTGAGCCCGGGGATAAAAGCCCGCGTCGGTTGGCAGCAGGTGCTTCAACAGCGGTTGCTGCATGGCCAATGTGACCACCGGCCGCGGTACCACCACGAGGCGCTCTCCGGGAAACCCCTTCTGCTTTTCCTGCCGTATCATTGAGCGTCAATATTCAAAATTAAATGCCGGGTGCAACTCCTTATTACTATCATTTTCCCGCCGTCACCGCAAGCAGATCACTTCGCAAAACGGCTGTTTTTGGGCCACGAAATGAAAAAAGGCCGCCATCCCGTGAATGGCGGCCTTCGACTCTATTCTATGAAAATGTCACCGTCTCCATTTCCTCACCAACCCGAAGAGCCCAGTCCCCAGACACAGCATCCACAAGGTTGCGGGCTCGGGCACGACGGTCAGATTGTACCCCAGATTCGCAGCCGGGTAAATCGCGTCGGATCCACTTTGGTTAGACGGCTCGCCCGGATAATTCCCGGCCGAGTCATACCTTCCCGCACGGGTAAACTCCCAACCAGCGCCCAATTGCACATACTGGGAATTCCAACTGATCTGCCCGGAACTGCCATTGTCCGGCGCGGGGTTCGAAATGAAATCCCCCCAGTTATCCACGCCGTCCGTCTGCGCCCCGATCACGTAATAGCTGCCGTAGTTGAGCTGCACCGTCGAGGGCAGTTGGACCCAGCGGTAGCCGTCGATCAACGGCGCCGTTGTTCCTGCGGGGACGGTTGCCGAAGCAATGATCCCCTGCGTGCTGTTGTCCCAAAGTGTTACCAAATGGCTGTCCACCAAGCCGTGTCCCGTCGGATCGGCATATCCCAGCCAGTTCACCTGGGGATAAAAACTGTAGGTGGTGAGAAAGATTCCGCCCACGGTCCCGACGAACCCGTTTTGCGATCCCTGGCTCAGGTCAACGTTCGGGCTGTAGAGCATGCTGTTGTCAACGGTCTGGGCAAAAGCGGCCGGGCCGACCGCAAGGCACAGTAATGCCCCTGTAATGAAAGGTAGAGATGTTCTTTTCATTTGATATGTAGTGGTTTAGTTGGGTTGATTATGGATTCCAACCGGGGTGTGAAGCGGCGCGGGCAAGACGCATGCAGCGGAGCGCAACTTTGTGTCTGAATTGGGAATCACAGGCTGCATAATCGCACGAAGAGATACGCGATGGAATGGACAACTGGCCGAATCACATGGACGATTGACCGGTCTTCGCCCGGGTTGGAAAACCGGGTGAAGGTGGCTGACCGATCAGCCGTAGCAAAATTTTGACTTGGAAGATTACAGTCGGGAGGCGAGGGTCGGAATCGAACCTACGCCCAGCGATTTGCTTCCGCTTATCTCAACTGATTACGGTTACGCAAAGTGTTAGCAAAAAGAAAAACAACCTGTGTTAATTCTCAACCTTGATCGCCCCGAGCTTGCTGTAAACGTGGTTTTCGATGCGTTTCTGGCCTCATACCGCGATGCGGCACAGTTTCGGCAGTTATTTCCTCGGCGAGACAAAAGATGAGAACCTGACGGCGTCCGAGATGGGCAATTCGCCCAAGGTAGTGGTGACGCACTATCGCGCCGTGGTCAAGGGCGCAGATGTTGTAGAATATTGGCGCCTCACTCGAACCAACGTAGGAGAAGACTGATGTGGCCACCCCCACGACCTATTGCCAAAATGGAGCAGGACAGCGCTCGTTAGGGTGGCCAACACCTCTCTTTCCCACCTCAGGGCCACCTTTTTGATCACTATTACTGCTCCCTGCCCCACAAGAAACCGGTGGCACGAATTCGATTCAAAAATCGGGACAAAAATGGCGACGAAGTGGCGACATGAATTGAAAACACGCGATGCTCGACGGTTGATTGATGCAAAATACCCCTGTAATTGCGGCCTGTAACACGGGCTGGAGCAGCCCGGTAGCTCGTCAGGCTCATAACCTGAAGGCCGTAGGTTCAAATCCTACCCCCGCAACCAATTTTACCTCCAGAGTCCCCGTCAAGCGGGGGCTCTTTTTTTGTTTACCATTATATTCTCCGGGCTCCTTATTTTGATTTGGCTTCCCGGGTCATAAGTTGCTCCAGTTTATCGAGCCGTTGTTTCAATTCCTGAATCTCCGATTTCTGCGCCTGGACCGTCTCGTGTTGCTTGAGGAATTCATTGAGGAGCATCGCGTTGACGGCTTCGTAGCGCACGGTATAAATCTGGCGCTGGTTGTCGCGCAACACCAAGTCCGGATCCACCTTCTCCACTTCTTCGGCGACGAGGCCGAATTGCGGGGTGCCCTCGGGATCCAGGTCGGGTTTGTATTGAAAGGTCACCGGGTGCAGGGCGAGGAGCACGTCGCTTGCGTCGGCCATGCTGTGGATGTTTTGCTTGAATCGCCGTGACGAGGTCATCGTGCCGAGCAGGCCGTTGGCATTCACCTGCACGGTAGCCCCGCCGCCGACTACGGTTCCGAATATGCCGTTGAAAACAGCCTTGGTGTGGACTCCAGTCGTGCCGATGCGTATGACTCCGCTTTCATCCTGAACGCCGGGGTTGCCAATTTCGATGTTGTTATTTCCCGTAACGATGGAGCCGCCCGCACTCTCGCCAATGGCGATATTGCCCGAGCCGGTGGTGAGGTTTGGGGACGCGTTTTCACCGATGCCGACATTGCCGGAGCCGGTCGAAAGAATTGAAACCGCGCTTTCTCCGATACCGACATTGCCGGTGCCGGACGTCACGGCTCCCAGCGCAAGAAAGCCTGCGGCCGTGTTATTGTTCCCGTTCGTCAAACTGACCAGCGCGTTCTCGCCGATGGCGCTGTTGCCGGAGCCGCTGGTGTTGTTCCCGATGGCCCCGGCGCCGATGGCGGTGTTGTCGATTCCGTTTGTGTTGTAGAAAAGCGCCGAATAGCCAATGGCCGTGTTATGGAACCCGGTGATGTTCTCAAAGAGCGCACCAGAACCGACGGCCGTGTTATCGGCGCCGGAAGTATTTTCTGCCAGCGCCCCATTGCCGACGGCGGTACTCTCATCACCGGTGGTATTTTTGAAAAGCGCGTCGTCGCCGATGGCCACATTATAACTGCCGCTTGTGTTCCCGGATAGCGCGGAGTCGCCAACAGCCGTGTTGTATCCGCCATTCGTGTTGGCCGTGAGCGCGTCTGGGCCAATGGCGGTATTGGCAATGCCGGTGGTGTTGTTTTCGAGGGTGCCAACACCAAATGCCGTATTAAGGAAGCCGGTGGTGTTGGCGTTGAGCACGTAATAGCCAACGCCCGTGTTGAAGCTGCCACTGGTGGTCAAATTGCCCGCCCCCTGGCCGGCAAAGAAGTCGCCGAACCCGAAGGTGTGCAGGAGCGTGACAGTGCCGGAATAGATAATGCCAGCCGTAGGCGTCGTAGCGGGAAGGTTCAAATTACTGTCCAAGGTAATGCTCATGGCGAGGAAACTTCCGTTGGTATCCCGCCTGACGAGGGTGCTGGGGGCATCGGCGCTGGTGGCAGAGTCGCCGAGCGCCACCGCACCGTTCACCGTGTTTGCGGTGATGTCGGAATTGCCCGTTACAGAGATCACACCGGCGTTGCTCAAAGTCGTGGCGCCGCCCAGGGCCACCGTGCCGCCGCCGCCCAAGCCACTGCCGGCGTTGACGGAAATCGAACTGTTGGCCAGTTGGCCGTTGCTCACGGTCCCGCTGAAGTTGCCCGCCGTGATCGCGTAGGGCGTCGGCGTCAGTTTTTGTCGCGGAACCAGAATATTGAATGCGCCGCCGTTGTTCGTACGCGCGCCGATTTCCAGCCAGCGGTCGGCGCCGGGAAAATTCGAACTAAAATCCAGCGTGACCGTGAACAAGCCGTTGCTGACGGGGGTGGCGAAGCGGCTGACGGTGCCGGCGATCTGACCGGGGCCGCTGCTGACGCTGTAAAGGGCGAAGGTCAGGTCGTAACTGCCGTTGGCGGGATTGCCGCCGTCATTGAGCTGGCCCTGATAGGTGAAGGCAGTGCCTTGCGCGAAGGCCGGGATGACCGAGGCGAGCAAGCCGCAAAAAACAACTCCGCAAAGGAATTGATGTTTTAATTTCATAGTTTGGATGGGTTGAATCTGAGCGAGCCAAGGTCGAGTGCTTCCAGTCAGGGACCTTGGGCGACGGGAAACCGTTTTATCAAGAGAATGGCCTGAATGCAAGGTAAATCGAGACAAGGTGGTGTCTGCATGCCTGCTTGATTTCAAATCCGGGCGGCCCTAAGTTGACGCGTGACTTCGTACAAGCGCACCCTGCCGTGCTTGATGCTTTTGCTGACGGTGCTCTTGTTGTCCGCACACGGCCAGTTCAATGGCGGCGGCCGATTCCGACGAGGCTATGGCTTCGATAATCCCGAGCTGGTCAGACAGCAGGAGGAGATGGAGAAGGCAATTGATCCGGCATTCAAGGAGGATACGTTCACTTTCGCCCGGCTGAGGTTTGGAGGCGATGAAGATTTCCGATTTGGCGCAGCGCGCGGGTGGCATGATGACTCGCCAGAGGCGGACCTGACCCTGGCTTACCGCATGTTTCAGGTGACCAGTCTCAAGGTACGGCCCGGCTTGAATGTCATCGATATCACAACGCAGGACCTCACAAAATATCCGTTCGTCTATATGGCGGGCGCCGGCCGCCTGATCTTGAACAGCGACGAGGTTACCACGTTGCGCCAATACCTGCTCAATGGCGGTTTCCTGATGGCGGACGATTTTTGGGGTGACGATCAGTGGCATCATTTTTACGAACAGATGAAGCAGGTTTTCCCTGACCGCGAGCCGGTGGAATTGACGCTGGATCATCGAATTTTTCACGCGGTATTTGATTTCAAAAAATTGCCGCAAATTCCGAGTGTGGGCGCGTTTATGGGGAACGGGACGTCCTACGATCCAGGGTGGCCATATTTCGAGAAGAGCCATGATCCGCACTTCTACGCCATCTATGACGACAAGCAGCGCATGATGGTGCTGATCTGCCACAACAACCATTTCGGCGACGGTTGGGAGCACGAGACCGATGACGAGAGTTACTTCGACAGGTTTTCCGAGCCGATGGGATATCCGATGTTCGTCAACATCCTATACTATGCGACGACGCATTAATTTGCCGACGCGCCGCTAACTGCCCTGGTCTGGGTGTTCGTCGGGCCCGGTGCGGGGAACCCGAGAAACGCGGTGGAGTGTGCGAGGCTGGCGCCGGGTTTGCCCCGGGGATACACGGTGACGCGGGCAAACATCCCATTGGCCATGTGCTCGGCCACGTGGCAATGAAAGAGCCAGTCGCCGGGATTATCCGCCTGCATGTCGGCAACCTTCATTGATGCGGGCAGTAACTCGACGGTGTCAGTCCGCCGCACTCCCTCCTCAATCACCCGCAGGCCGTGCCAGTGAGGAGTATGCAAATCGGTCTCAGAGCCGAGGCCGAAGAGATACCAGCGCACACGCTCACCTTCGTTCATCTCGAGACCGGGCAGGTTTCCGTAAATGTAGCCGTTAATGGCATGGCGCTGGCCTTCTTCGCGGAGATCGAAGGCACTTGGCTGGGGACTGCCAGGTGACGCCGACGCCGACAGATTGCTGACGAGATTATTCAATGACTGGCCGCCAGCGGATGCCGCCGCGTGCTCCCGGGCTTCGGGATCCTGCTGGCTTTCGTTGAAAATCATGAACAACGCGGGCATTTCCCGGTCCACGTCGTTCGGCGTGCCATCGGGCCGGGCGCGTTTGGGGTCGGTGACAATGATGAAGCCCTCGAGACCGAGATTAATCTCGCCCTCGCCGCCGACGTGGCTGTGATAGAGCCAGGCCTTGGAACTGGGTTCCGTGGGCAGCGGGCCGGATTCCTCATCCAGATACCAGACATAAGTAAACCGGGCGGCTGGGCCGACGGCCGCCCCCAGGCCGGGAGCAGAACGATCCGCTTTCCCCGATTGGGGCGAATTTAACGGACTGTTGCCGCCATAATAGCTGCCCTCGCTATCCTTATCATACTTGGCCCCGTGCGGATGCATGGAGAGCGGCAGCGCGGTGCGGTTCAAGAAGGTTATCTCCAGATAGTCCCCGACGACGCCCCGCAGCACCGGTCCGAGAATGCCCAGCCGCGAAGGTTGCTGCACACGTTGGGTGAATGTGGCGTCGGTGTATTGGAAATAACGCACCTTGCGAACGAGATGCCTCGCGAGGACTTCCGCCGACGGGGTCATGCCGCAGATCGGATCGGAACCGCCGGGCATAAAATCCCATTGGTCCGGTTCAGCCGCGACATAGTAATGGTGGGTTTTGGCGGGGTCGGGTGTTTGCCCAAAATATTTGCCGCCCACATCACCCATCTTCGCGGTGACGGTGGGCTTGATGTCGTAGGCCGCCAACGACTGGCCGCAGGCGGCTTGCAAACCGAACAACATGGTAACGGCGCCGAGCACCGTCAAGGCCGGCAAACCATGCTCCCTGATTCCCATCGTGTTTGAATGAAAATGAGCGGACAAGCGCTTTTCAGTGGACTCCGTGACCCGCGTGGAAGTCAAGCGCCAAACGTCTTCGATCCGGTGGAACCGGAAGCCTCCGATCACGGCTTTTGGTAAAGGAACATGGTCTGGCCCGGCGTATAGGACCAGGTGTCGTTCAAGGCGCTGCCGCCCGAACCAAACCCGCCCCAGATGATCATCGCGCCGCCCGTCCACACCGCCGTTTGAACCTCGCGAACAGGGGGCGCGCCGACGGTGGTGACCGGCGTCCAGGCGCCGAGCGCCGGATTGAAGCGCCCGCCGTCATTGAAAAGGATTGAGCCATTGCCACCGCCCCAGACAATCATCTCGGTGCCCGTCCAAACGGCGGTATGGTCGATCCGTCCAACCGGCGCTCCGTTGGTGGTGACTGCGGTCCAAGAGTTGGCGATGGGATTATAACTGCCGCCGTCGGTGAGATAGGTGGTCCCATTGTAACCGCCCCAGACAATCATCTCGCTGCCGGTTGACACGGCAACGTGCAACTCGCGCAGGGAAGGCGCGCCCGTGGTGGTCACCGGTGTCCAGGTATTGGCCGCCGGACTGTAAAGTCCGCCATCGTTCAGGAAGCTCCCGTTGTATCCGCCCCAGACAATCATTTGACTGCCCGTCCAGACCATCGTGTGAAGCGCGCGGGCGGCAGGAGTATTCGGCAAACTGTTCGGGACGGCTATCCAGGTGTTGGACGCCGGATTGTAGCGCCCTCCGTTATTCTGGTACGCCCCATTGTAGCCGCCCCAGACAATCATCTCGCTGCCGGTCCAGACCGCCGTGTGTTGCGCCCGCGCGACAGGAGCGCCCGTGGTGGTTACCGCCGTCCAAATGTTCGACGTTGGATCGTAGCGGCCGCCGTCGCTGAGGTCGACACTGCCGTTGTATCCGCCCCAAATGATCATTTGACTGCCAGTCCAAACCGCGGTGTGAAAGTCGCGGATGGTGGGCGCGCCGTTGGTCGGCAGGAGGGTCCAAGTATTGGCCGCCGGACTGTAGCGCCCGCCGTCGTTGAAGTAGTTGGTGCCGTTATAACCGCCCCAAACAATCATTTCGGTGCCGGTCCACACGGCGGTATTATCAATGCTAGCGACAGGAGGAGTACTGGTTGGCACGGTAATCCACGTGTCGCCGGCAGGATTATAGCGTCCGCCATCGTTCAGGTAACTGCCTCCGTATCCGCCCCAGACGATCATCTCGCTACCGTCCCAAACTCCGGTGTGAGAATATCGCACGCCCGGTGCGCCGCTGGCGGAAACCACGACCCAACTATTGGAAACGGGATTGTAACGCGCGCCGTTGCCGAGATAGCTGCTCCCGTTGTAACCGCCCCAGACAATCATTTCACTGCCCGACCAAACGGAGGGCACATACGCACGCACGGTGGGAGTGTTCGCCAGGCTGTTGAGAATGGCGGTCCAAGTATTGCCGGAAGGATTGTAGCGCCCACCGTCGTTGAGATAGGCACTTCCGTTAAAACCGCCCCAGACAACCATCTGGCTGCCGGTCCATACCGCGACGTGGGCGATGCGTCCCCCGGGCGCGCCGCTGGTGGTCACCGCAGCCCAGGTGTTGGACAACGGATTGTAGGATCCGCCGTCGCCCAGGTAGAGGGTCCCGTTGTAGCCGCCCCAAACGATCATCTGACTGCCGGTCCATACCGCGGTGGGAGAATTCCGCACCGACGGCGCGCCCGTGGTCGTCACCGCCGTCCAGGTGTTTGAGGCCGGGTTGTAAACCCCGCCATCATTGAAGTAGCTCGTTCCGCCGACCCCGGCCCAGACGATCATCTGGCTGCCGGTCCACACCGCCGCGTGAAGCTGCCGCGGGGCGGGAGTACTCGGAAGCGTGTTCGCGATGGTGGTCCATGAATTGGAGGTGGGATTGTAGCGGCCGCCGTCGTTCAAGTTTGCCCCGTTGTTTCCGCCCCAGACAATCATTTCAGTGCCCGTCCACACCGCCGTGTGGTTATAGCGGGCAATCGGTGCACTGAGGGTTGGCACAGCAGTCCAGGAGTTGGCGACGGGATTGAAGCGGCCGCCATCATTCAACGTCGATCCGTTGAATCCGCCCCAGACGATCATCTCGCTGCCGGTCCACACGGCCGTGTGGTTGTAGCGCGGGACGGGAGGAGCGCCGCTATTGCCTTGCAGCCAACCGTCGCCCAATTGTGTCGTGCCGAGCTTCACATAGCCCGCGCTAAGAAGGGCGTTGTTATTGTCGGTTGGCGATAAAATCAGGCCGCCGCTGCCAACACCGCTCTGGCCGCTGGCGGCAAGATTCGCCGCCGCCGCGCCACTGGCAAGGGCGTTGCTGGTGATGGTACCGGCTCCAATGTTAGACGGGGAAATGGAGCCGGTAAGTTGCACGGCGGACACACTGCCGGTGACGTTTCCCGCGGCGATTGAATAGGGCGCGGCGGTGAAATGTTGACGCGGGCTGAGGGTGGTAAAGCCGCCACCGTTTTTCTGGACGCCGATTTCAAGCCAACGGTCGGTGCCGGGAAAATTCGCGCCGAAGTCGAGGGTGACGGTGAACAGGCCATTGCTGACCGCGGTGGCGGCGTTGGTGAGCGGCCCGGCGATGGCCGCGCCGCCGGTATTGACGGGGAAAAGGGTGAAGGTCAGGTCATAATTGCCGGTGGCGGGACTCGCACCGTCATTGAGGTGGCCCTGATAGGTGAACGCGGTGCCTTGCGCCCAAGCTGAGAGTTGGGAGTTGAGAGTTGAGAGTAACAGCAGAAGTGCGGCGCGTTTGATGAATGTAAGAACGAATCCAGTTTTCATTGTCATATCAGTTTAAATAGCGAACAGGCGTTTCAATCTCGATGTCGAAAAGGGTTGAATCTGAAACGTCCAAGGTCAGGGTTTCCAGATGATAAACCTAAGTGACCTGGCTTCTTATATCATAAAAACGCCCGGAGCACAAGGCACTACCGTGCTGTCCTCCGCAAATTGGCGCCAGATTTAATCATTGACAATTCATCCCAGAGACTTATAACGCTCGTGAGACGGGCATGCCTCCTCACGACCAACAGGAATCTTATGAAGGCGATTAGCGGTAAGCTGGCTTTGCTGATAATTTGTGTGTTCGCGTCGTCGAAGTCCCAGGCTACGGTCGGCTTTTATAACCTGAGTATTTCGCCCGGCGACAACCTCATTGCGGATCAATTCGACAATTCGCCGAACAATACGCTGGATAACGTCCTGACCACAGGCGTGGCAGCGGGTTCCACCTTCTCCCAATGGGACCCTGCAGCCAACGGCCTGCTTCCGCTGTCCACCTATAACGGCAGCAGTTGGAGCATCGATTACGCATTCGGCCCCAACGGCGTTGGCGGCGTGCTTAATTCACCCTCCAACACAACGGTCACCTTTGCGGGGTCGGTTGTAAACTTCAACGCGTTCGGTACTAATTTAGTCTACACATTTACTCCTCCCGCGCGTGGGCCCGGCACCTACCTTCTGGGGCTTGCCGCCCCGTTAGGCAGCGCCACTTTCCAAGAAATCGTCGGTCGCGCGCCCAATATCGGCGACTCCGTGAGCA